>Ga0335075_10015068_pt1 | contig 11588 bp, 6 predicted proteins | sample Lox_Sample_24_FD_206723 | JGI IMG/M metagenome (GOLD analysis project Ga0335075, IMG submission 206723) | Soil microbial communities from Loxahatchee National Wildlife Refuge, Florida, United States - Lox_Sample_2.4 | ecosystem: Environmental > Terrestrial > Soil > Wetlands | place: USA: Florida...
ATGGTCGCCGAATACACTCCCGCGCTGGGCCAGCCGCGGCGCACCAAACACCATGGGCTGGTCGCGCCCTACATCCTGGGCAACCCCAACGACGACGGACTGGGTCTGCGGATGGGCGTCTCTGCTGGAGGCGTCGCTGAGAACATGAACGAAAAGTTCATCACCGCGGCGGCCTATCCGCCCGAGATCCTGCTGACCGGCGTGATCGTGAACAAGGAGGGCAAGCGTTTCGTTGCCGAAGACTCCTACCACTCGCGCACATCGGCTTTCGTGTTGGAGCAGCCGGAACAGACCGCATACCTGATCGTTGACGAAGCCCACACCGAGATGCCCGCGATGCCGTTGATCCGGTTCCTCGACGGCTACGAGACAATCGCCGAATTGGAGACCGCGCTCGACATACCTGCCGGCAATGTCGCGGCGACGTTGAAGCGCTACAACGAGTTTGCCGTCAAGGGTGAGGATCCGGACTTTCACAAGCAGCCGGAATATCTTGCGCCGCAGGACAATGGACCCTGGGCAGTGTTCGACTTGTCGCTCGGGCGAGCGATGTACTCCGGATTCACGATGGGCGGTCTGGCGGTCACGGTCGACGGTCAGGTGTTGCGCGAAGACGGCACGACCATCGCCGGCCTGTACGCGGTGGGGGCCTGCGCGTCCAACATCGCCCAGGACGGCAAGGGATATGCCAGCGGCACCCAGCTCGGCGAGGGGTCGTTCTTCGGCCGGCGCGCCGGCGCGCACGCCGCGGGCTAGACCCGGGCGGGCTCGCCTTCCAGCGGGCCTAGCCGCCATTGGCCTTCGCCTAGTAGCTCGAGCCGCTGGGTGTGATGATGTTCGACCGTGCTGCGGTGGCTGACGCTCACCAGAATCGTCTCCGGTAGCTCGGTGCGCAGCAACTGATACATCGTCAACTCCAGTCCCTCATCCATCGCCGATGTGGCCTCGTCGACGAAGACCGCTTTGGGTTTGGTCAACAACACCCGGGCGAATGCGACCCGCTGCTGTTCTCCGGGCGAGAGCACTTTGACCCAATCCCGCTCCTCGTCAAGCAGGTCAACCAGATGCGGCAGCATCACTTTGATCAACATCTCGCGGAGAGTTTCGTCGGGAATGTCGCCTTCCGGCGACGGATAGCACACCACCGCCCGCAGATCGCCGAGCGGCACATAGGGCAACTGGGACAAGAACATGGTCTGGTTCGGCCCATCGGGACACCGCAACGTCCCCGATCCGTACGGCCACAGTTGGGCAAGGCTCCGCAGCAGCGTCGTTTTACCGCTACCCGAGGGACCGGTGATCACCAACGCGTCGCCTTCGGATAGGTGTACGTCGAGTGAGTCGATGAGCTGGTCGCCGTCCGGGGTGCGTACCTCGACGCCCTCGATGTCGATGGCGCCGTCGGCGCTGGGCCTGACCAGTAGCTCGGGCAGCTCGCGGGCCCGCTCGTCGGCGACCACCAGGCCGTGCAGCCGAATGATCGCCGCGCGATAACTGGCGAATTGGTCGTAGGAATTTCGGAAGAAGGACAGGCCGTCGAAGATATTGCTGAACGCTCTTTCGGTCTGCGTGACGGCACCGAACTTGATTTGACCGGCGAACAGCCGTGGCGCCTGGAGCACCCAGGGCAGCGGGACAATCACCTGAGTCATCGAGATGTTGAATCCGAACCAGCCGACGGTGCGGTTCACGTATCGCAGATAGTTGTCGATGATCGGACGGAACCGCCTGCCCAGCTGCGCACGTTCGGCCTGCTCGCCCCGATAGAAGCCGACCGCCTCGGCGGCATCACGCACCCGCACCAGCGCATAGCGGAATGCGGCGTTGGTGAGCTCGTTGCGGAAGCTGAGTCCGATCAACGGCCGTCCGAGCCAAAAACCGACGATCGTCGCCACCAACACATAGACGATCAGAATCCAGAACATTGCCTTGGGGATGCCTACTCCGAACAGCGTCAGCGTGCCCGACAGATTCCACAAAATGGCCGTGAACGAAACCACCGACAGCACCGCTTGGACAGCACCGAATACCAGCACGCTCCCAGTGCCGTTGGAAGGCAGATTGGGCGTGGATCCCACCCCGGCGGTTAGGACGTCGATGTCCTGCTGGATGCGCTGGTCAGGGTTGTCGATGGTGCTGTCGATGAATCGGCCGCGATAGTAAGCACGGCCTTCGAGCCAGTCGCCGGTGAGGCGATCGGTGAGCCAGACCCGCCAGGACACAATGAAGCGCTGGGTCAGGTAGATGTCCAGCATGTAGCGGGCGATGAACAGCGCCGCCATGACGCTGAAGATCACAATCGACATCCAAAAGCCATGTACGCCAGACTGTTTCACTGCTTGATTGCCAGTGGCGAGGCCCTGCACAGCGGTCTGGACGGCCGAGCTCAGGTCATTGGCTTGATAGCTGAACAGCACAGTGAGGCGCACCGTGACGACGACCGACAACAGCAGCACCCCAAGCATCAGCCAGACCCTTGCGCTGTGCGGACCGGTGAAATAGCCGCCGGTGATCCGCCAAAACTGGCGGCCCCACGGGGTGAACAATCGCAACAACGCCAGCACGCCGACCAAGCACACGGCGCTGACCACCCACGTCAGGGCAATCCAGGACAGGGAATCAGCCAGCGCGTGACCCCAGTTGATGGACGGTTCGAACAAGTCCACGGTGCGCCTACCTCCTTGGCTCTAATGTCCACGGCGTCGGTCGAACGCCCACCTACGTGAGACGCCGCCATGACGCGCGTTTGCGCGCCGATAAGCCCATTGGATACGGACGGCAGGCGCGTAAAAGTTCGAGGAACCGTCTCCCTAACGCAGATCTCGGCGCAGTTTAGACGGTCGCCGACTCCCGCTCGATCCGGCGCAGTTCCCACCTACCTTCGCCGAGCAGCTCAAGCAAATGATCATGGTGCTGTTCGACGGTGGGCCGATGACTGACGCTGACCACGACACAATTCGGCAGTTCGGTGCGCAGCAGCTGGTAAAGCGCGAATTCCAACCCCTCATCAAGCGCCGAGGTCGCCTCATCCAGGAATACCGCCTGCGGCTTGGCGAGCAGGACCCGGGCAAAAGCGACGCGCTGCTGCTCCCCAGGGGACAGCACCTTGGCCCAATCGCGCTCTTCATCGAGCCGAGTGGTTAACGGAGCTAGCGCCACCTTGGTCAACGCGTCGCGCACGGCGGCGTCGGAAATGTCGGTCGGAGAATTCGGGTAGCAGACCACACCACGCAGGTCACCGAGCGGTACATACGGCAGCTGCGACAAGAACATCGTGGCGTGCTCGCCCGCGGGCCGGCGCAGTGTGCCGGACGCGTACGGCCACAGCTGCGCAAGACTGCGCAAAAGCGTGGTCTTGCCGGCTCCCGACCGTCCGGTGACTACCAGCGCGTCACCGCTGATGAGCTGCAACTCGAGCGGGTCGATCAACTGGGCACCGCTAGGCGCACGCACCTCGACCGCCGCGATTTCGACCGATCCGAGCTCGCTCGGCTCCACCGTCACCTCGGGCAGTTCCCGACTGCGGGCGTTGGCGTCAACCAAGCCGTACAACCGAATGATCGAAGCGCGAAATGACGCGAACTGGTTGTAGTTGTTGCGAAAGAACGACAGTGACTCCTGGATCGTGCCGAACGCGGTCGCGGTTTGTACCACGCCGCCCAGGCCGATCTTCCCGGCGAACAGCCGCGGCGCTTGGATGAGCCACGGCAACGGCACCATCGTCTGGGTGATCGACACGTTCCAGCCGAAGTACCCGATCGTGCGGGTGACGTAGCGCCGGTAGTTGTCGATGATCGGCATGAAGCGCTCCCGCAGTCGCGATCGCTCGGCTTCCTCACCGCGATAGAAACCGACAGCTTCGGCGGCATCACGCAAGCGCACTAATGCATACCGAAAAGCAGCGTTGAGCCGCTCGTTGGCGAAACTCAGCCTGATCAGCGGATGCCCGATCCAGAACGTGACGCTGGTTGCCATCAGCACGAAAACGATGACGATCCAGAACATCGCGCGCGGAATGTCAATGTGGAGCAGCGGGACGGTCAGCGTGCCCGAGAGGTTCCACAAGATCGCTGCGAACGAAATCACTGACACCACCGATTGCACCGCGCCGAACAGCAGGGTTTGACTGGTGCCGATGTTCGGAACATTGGTAGTGGCGCCGGCACCGGCGGTGAAAACATCGATGTCCTGCTGGATGCGCTGGTCGGGGTTGTCAATCGTTTCGTCGATGAACCGGGCCCGGTAGTAGGCATGTCCGGTAAGCCAGTCGGCGGTGAGGTGGTCGGTGAGCCACACCCGCCACGCGATGATGAACCGCTGCATCAGGTAGAGGTCGACCATGGCAAGCGCGATGAATATCGCGGCGAGAATACAAAAGATCGCCAGCGCCACCCAAAAGCCATGCACGCCTGACTGTTTGACGGATTCGTTCTGTGCGCCAGAGCCCGTGAACGCTGTCTCCAACGCGTTGTACAAGTCCTTACTGAAGTAGCTGAACAAGACGTTCAGGCGTACCACCGTCACGACCAACAGCAGCAACACACCCAGCATCAGCCACACCCTGACCGACCGTGAACCGGTGAAGTAACCGCCGGTGATGCGCCAGTATTGGCGCGCCCAATGGGTGGTAAACCTGAGCGCCACCAAGACGACGAGGACGCACACCGCGCTGATCGCCCATGCCCGGGCGATCCACCACATCGAGTCGGGCACTGCGTGCGCCCAGTCGATGGCTGGTTCGAACAGCTGCAGATCAGTCACGAAGTCCTTACCCTTCTTGCGGGGTGCGACATCCCGCACGACGCCCATCGGAAAGCTTGTCCGGCAAGCTACCGGAGGCTTGCCGATAGGCTTTCGAAATGAGCTCCAACGGCGCAGCGAACGAAGCCTTCCACGCCGGCCGGCTGATCGCCCGCCGGCTCAAGGCCAGCGGGATCGACACCGTTTTCACCCTGTCGGGCGGTCATCTGTTCTCCATCTACGACGGATGTCGCAGCGAGGGCATCCGGCTGATCGACACCCGCCACGAGCAGACCGCCGCGTTCGCAGCCGAAGGTTGGTCGAAAGTGACGCGCCAGCCGGGGGTCGCCGCTCTGACCGCCGGCCCCGGCGTGACCAACGGAATGAGCGCGATGGCCGCTGCGCAGCAGAACTCTTCGCCGCTGCTGGTTCTCGGTGGGCGCGCGCCGGCGGGGCGCTGGGGGATGGGGTCGCTGCAGGAGATCGACCACGTCCCGTTCGTCGCTCCGCTGACCCGCTTCGCCGCCACCGCGCCATCGGCCGAGGCCGTCTGCGGGCTGGTCGACCAAGCGCTGCAGGCCACCGTCGGTGCCCCTTCGGGTGTGGCATTCGTCGACTTTCCGATGGATTACGTGTTTTCTGTTGCCGACGACGACGGACGCCCCGGCGCGTTGACCGACCTGCCGGCGCCGCCGCAGGCTGACGGCAACGCACTCGACCGGGCGGCAGCTCTGTTGGCCGGCGCCCGGCGCCCGGTGATCATGGCGGGGACCAACGTGTGGTGGGGCCACGCAGAAGCGGCGCTGCTGGAGCTGGCCGAACAGCGAGGCATACCGGTGCTGATGAACGGCATGGCCCGCGGCACGGTACCTGCAGACCACCCGCTGGCGTTCTCCCGGGCGCGCTCAAAGGCATTGGGACAGGCAGACGTTGCGCTCGTCGTGGGAGTGCCGATGGACTTCCGGCTGGGCTTCGGCGCGGTCTTCGGACAGGACACCCAGCTGATCGTGGCCGATCGCGCTCAACCCGAGCGGGACCACCCGCGACCGATCGCCGCCGGCCTCTACGGCGACCTGTCGGGGACCCTGACCAGGCTGGCTGAACCGACGGCCGCCGGCCATGACGACTGGCTCGGCGAGTTGCGGGCAACCGAGACCGCGGCCCGCGAGGGCGAGCAGGCCGAGCTGGCCGACGACCGCAGCCCGCTGCATCCGATGCGGGTCTACGCCGAACTGGCGCCGCTGCTGGACCGCGACGCGATCATCGTCGTCGACGCCGGTGATTTCGGCTCATACGCCGGCCGGGTCATCGACAGCTACCTGCCCGGCGCCTGGCTCGACAGCGGCCCTTTCGGCTGCCTGGGTTCGGGTCCGGGCTACGCGCTGGCCGCCAAACTGGCCCGGCCCGACCGCCAGGTCGTCCTGCTGCAAGGCGACGGTGCGTTCGGCTTCAGCGGCATGGAGTGGGACACGCTGGCCCGCCACGATGTGCCGGTGGTGTCGTTGATCGGCAACAACGGGATCTGGGCGCTGGAGAAACACCCGATGGAAGCGTTGTACGGCTATTCGGTGGTGGCCGAGCTGCGGCCGGAGACCCGCTACGACGAGGTGGTCCGGGCGCTGGGCGGGCACGGTGAGCTGGTGTCGGCGCCCGACCAGCTGCAGCCCGCCTTGAAGCGGGCGCTCGGCAGCGGCCTACCGGCTGTGGTCAACGTGCTCACCGACCCGACGGTCGCCTATCCCCGTCGGTCCAACCTCGCCTGAGCGGCCGTCAAGGCCATCGCGCTCGGGCAGCGACAGCGGCCTCGCACCGGGTCGAAGAGATGCTGGCCGACCTGGCAGATGTGGCCGGAAAACCAGGACGCGATCCGGCGATGGCTACAGGTAACAAGGGCATAGCGGAACGGGAATCGGCTGCGGTGATTACCGAGTGCCACGCTTCGGGTAGTCGCACGCCATGGAAACGCAGCGCCAGTACCACATTCCGACCGGTTCGCATTCGCAATTCTGGCTGGTGCCCGTCGTCTGTGGGCTCGCGGCAATCTTGCTCGGATTCAGCTTGATCGCCGTCGACCACAGATTCCCGGGCCTGACTGCGCCCTTCCTGTACCAGGGATCGTCGTCCGGTGCCCGCAGCTCGCTGAATTCGATTGTCACGGCGATGATCTCGCTGACTGGGATGGTGTTCTCGCTCGCCTTCGTCGCAGTGCAATTGTCCAGCGGCCAGTACTCGCCCCGGGTGGTGCAGATCTACATGCGTGATCGCATCATCCAGGTCACCTTCGGGGTGTTCGTCGCGACATTCCTCTATGCATTAGTAGTCGCACAGTCGGTGAAGGCCGACGCTCGGGTGCCGCGGATCGCGGCCAGCGTGGCAGCGTTGTTGGTGGTCGGTAGCGCGCTCACGTTCATGTTGTACGTCGGGCGGGTGGCATACATGATGCGGGCCTCGACGATCATCGCCGAGATCGCCGACATGGCGAGCGCCCTGCTGGAGGAAACCTACCCCGCCGGCACGGCATCGCCGCTAACGGCCGGCATGCTGCCGGAGCCGCACCGGGTGATCGCGGCGTCGCAGCGGGGAGTGCTGGCCGGGATGAACACGGAAGCCCTTGCCAAACAGGCGGCGCAGGCCGGGTGCGTCGTCGAGTTGCGACTACGGATAGGGGACTTCGTTCCCAAAGGAGCACCGCTGTTCACCGTGCATGGTGAACCTGATGACCTCGACCGCCTGGTCGCGCGGGCGCGCAAGCAGCTGACGTTAGGCACCGAGCGGTCTATGGCCGAAGACGTAGCGTTCGGGTTTCGGCTGTTGGTCGACATGATCGAAAAGGCGTTGTCGCCCAGCGTGAACGACCCGACAACGGCGTGTCAGGCCCTGGATGCGTTGCACGACCTGCTGCGGCAACTGGCCACGCGTGCGCCGGTCTCCGAAGCGATATGCGGGCCGGACGGCGAGGTGCGACTGGTGATACCGCGCTATCAGTTCGCTGACCTGCTCGAGGTCACTGTGCGCGAAACGCGTACCTACGGGTCCGACGCGGCACAGGTGCCCGATCGGATCGACCGTATGCTCGCCGACCTTGCCGAGGCGGCCCGCCCGGAGCATCGGGATGCAGTACGGCGGATGATGCGGCAGATCGACGCGAAGGTCAGCGCGTAGCTGCCGGGTAGTGACGATGATCCGGCCGGCCCGCGTACCGTTGATCTGTGCCAAAGACCACCAACGCTTCATCGGGCCGCCTGAGTGGCCGATTCTGGCGGCTGCTCGGCGCCAGCGCGGAGAAGAATCAAAGTCGTTCGCAGGCCGAGGTCAGCGCTTCGTCAGAGTATGACGAGAAAGCCGCTAGCCTCGACGACGAGCAATTGCGTAAAGCCGCCGGCCTGCTCGAACTCGACGACCTCGCCGAATCCGCTGACATTCCACAGTTTCTCGCGATCGCACGCGAAGCGGCCGAACGCGCCACTGGGCTGCGGCCGTTCGATGTGCAACTGCTCGCGGCGCTGCGGATGCTGGCCGGCGACGTGATCGAAATGGCAACCGGCGAAGGCAAAACCCTGGCCGGAGCGATCGCCGCCGCCGGCTACGCGTTGGGCGGCCGGCACGTTCACGTCGTTACCATCAACGACTACCTGGCCCGCCGTGACGCCGAGTGGATGGGTCCGCTGCTGGAGGCCCTGGGCCTGACCGTGAGCTGGGTCACCGGTGAATCCACGGCCGAAGAGCGCCGCACGGCCTACCAGTGCAATGTCACTTACGCCTCGGTCAACGAGATCGGCTTCGACGTCCTGCGCGACCAATTGGTCACCGATGTCGCCGACCTGGTGTCGCCGAACCCGGATGTGGCCCTGATCGACGAGGCCGACTCGGTGCTGGTCGACGAAGCGTTGGTCCCGCTGGTGCTGGCGGGGACCTCCTATCGCGAGACGCCGCGGCTGGAAATCATTCGGCTGGTCGGTGAGCTGCTCGGCAGCAAGGATGCCGACAAATACTTTGCCACCGACTCCGATAGCCGCAACGTCCATCTCACCGAGGAGGGCGCGCACAAAGTCGAAAAGGAGCTCGGTGGAATCGATTTGTACTCCGAAGAGCACGTGGGCACCACGCTCACCGAGGTCAACGTCGCGCTGCACGCGCACGTCCTGCTGCACCGCGACGTGCACTACATCGTGCGCGACGACGCGGTGCACCTGATCAACGCATCCCGGGGCCGGATCGCCCAGCTGCAGCGCTGGCCGGACGGTCTGCAAGCAGCGGTCGAGGCAAAAGAAGGCATCGAGACCACCGAGACCGGCGAGGTGCTCGACACCATCACGGTGCAGGCATTGATCAACCGGTATCCGACCGTCTGCGGTATGACCGGCACCGCGCTGGCCGCCGGCGAGCAGCTGCGTCAGTTCTACAAACTCGGTGTTTCACCGATACCGCCGAACACACCGAACATCCGCGAGGACGAGACTGACCGGGTCTACATCACCGCCGCAGCGAAAATCGATGCGATCATCGCCCACATCATCGAGGTGCACGAGACCGGACAACCGGTGCTGGTTGGCACCCACGACGTGGCCGAGTCCGAAGAGCTGCATGAGCGACTGCAGCGTCGCGGCGTGCCGGCGGCGGTGCTCAACGCCAAAAACGACGCCGAAGAGGCCGCGGTGATCGCCGAGGCCGGCAAGCTCGGAGCGGTCACCGTGTCCACCCAGATGGCCGGCCGTGGCACCGACATCCGGCTCGGTGGCTCGGACGTAAGCGACCACGACCCTGAGAAAAAAGAGGTGGTCGAGCTCGGTGGATTGCATGTCATCGGTACCGGGAGGCATAACACCGAGCGGCTGGACAACCAGTTGCGCGGACGCGCCGGCCGCCAGGGCGATCCGGGTTCGTCGGTGTTCTTCTCCAGTTGGGAAGACGATGTCGTCGCGGCCAACCTCGAGCCCAACAAACTGCCAATGCAGACCGACGAGGACGGCCGCATCGTCAGCTCCAAGGTGGCCGGGCTGCTGGAACACGCTCAGCGGGTCGCCGAGGGCCGGCTGCTCGACGTGCACGCCAACACCTGGCGCTACAACCAATTGATCGCCCAGCAGCGCGCCATCATCGTCGAGCGGCGCAACACACTGCTGAGCACGGCCGCCGCCCGCGAAGAACTGGCCGACCTGGCGCCCGAAAGGTACGCGGAGCTCGCTGAAGGTCCAGCGCACCTGTCGGAAGACCGCCTGGAGACGATCTGCCGGCTGATCATGCTGTATCACCTCGACCGCGGCTGGGCCGACCACCTGGCCTACCTGGCCGACATCCGGGAAAGCATCCATCTGCGCGCCCTGGGTCGGCAAAACCCGCTGGACGAGTTTCACCGGATGGCCGTGGACGCGTTCGCGTCGCTGGCCGCCGACGCGATCGAAGCGGCCCAGCAGACCTTCGAAACCTCGCCGGCGATCGAGGAGGAGCCGGGTGTGGACCTGTCCAAGCTGGCGCGCCCGACGTCGACTTGGACCTACATGGTGCACGACAACCCGTTGAACGACGATTCGCTGTCCGCGCTGAGCCTGCCCGGCATCTTCCGCTGAGGCTGAAGCCCGCTAAGGTCACGCGTCATGGAGCACCGGCCCGCACACGACCGGCTGCTGACGGTGCCGAATCTGCTGAGCGGGCTTCGTCTGGTGCTGATCCCGGTCTTCATCTACCTGCTGCTGGCCGCTCATTCCGACGGTTGGGCGGTGGCCGTGCTGATGTTCAGCGGCGCATCGGACTGGGCCGACGGGAAGATCGCCCGGCTGCTGAACCAGTCGTCGAAGCTTGGCGAGTATCTGGATCCAGCCGTCGACCGGCTCTACATGGTGACCGTTCCCATCGCGCTCGGGCTGCGGGGCATCGTGCCGTGGTGGATCATCGCTGTCTTGCTGGCCCGCGACGTGCTGCTGGCCGCGGAGCTGCCGCTGCTGCGCACCCGGGGGTTCACCGCACTGCCCGTGATCTATATCGGCAAAGCCGCGACTTTCGCTCTGATGTCGGCGTTTCCGCTGATCTTGCTTGGCCATTACGACGCCACGTGGAGTCGTGTCATCTTGGCCTGCGGCTGGGCCTTTCTGATCTGGGGCATCTACTTCTACCTGTGGTCGTTCGTGTTGTATGCGGTGCAGGTGGTGTTGGTGATGCGCCGGCTGCCCCCGGTGCGGGCTGGCCGTGAAAAACCGTTGACGAGTACGGCAGAAGCCGATGGCTGACCAGGCGCTCGGCGGCTACGACCCCTACGCGGGCCTGTCCGCCCACGAAGCGGGACGACCGCAGTTCATCCCGGTGCCGTCGTTGCTGCGGGCCCTGCTTTCCGAGCACTTAGATCCCGGTTACGCGGCGGCGGCCGCCAAGCGGGACCGCGCCGGCGGGCCGCAGACCGGTCGGGCCCGCGTTGCGACCTGGATCTGGCAGGCGTTGGCGGCGTTGCTGGTGGCCACCGTGTTCGCCGCGGCTGTTGCCCAGGCCCGGCTGGTTGCGCCGGGGGTCAGCGCGGCCCAGCGGGTGCTGGCGGGCAGCGTGCGCTCGGAGGAGACGACAACAAGCGACTTAACCGCACGCCGGAATGCGCTTACGGCACAACGTGATGACGTCCAGCGGCGAGCATTGGCCGACAACGCCCAGGGCCGACGGTTGCTCGCCAACCTCGACAGACTCAGCCTGGCCGCGGCAAGCACGCCCGTCACCGGCCCGGGTCTGAGCGTGAAGGTGACCGACCCCGGCCTGGGCCCCAATCTTTCCGACGTGTCAAAGCAGCGGGTGGCCGGTAGCCGGCAGATCATCCTGGACCGCGATCTGCAACTGGTGGTCAATTCGTTGTGGGCCAGCGGCGCCGA
>Ga0335075_10015069_pt1 | contig 11587 bp, 6 predicted proteins | sample Lox_Sample_24_FD_206723 | JGI IMG/M metagenome (GOLD analysis project Ga0335075, IMG submission 206723) | Soil microbial communities from Loxahatchee National Wildlife Refuge, Florida, United States - Lox_Sample_2.4 | ecosystem: Environmental > Terrestrial > Soil > Wetlands | place: USA: Florida...
ACATCTCCGACCGATTGCGGCTCAGGGAGCTAGAGGTATCCCGCGCTCGCATCGCCCAAGCGGCTGACGACGCTCGCAGAAGGATCGAACGCGACCTTCACGACGGCGCGCAGCAGCAGTTCGTCGCGGTCTCCATGCGACTGGAAAACGCCCGCCGCATGCTCGCCGTCGAGCCCGATGACGCCGCGCGGCTCCTCCAGGCCGCGCACGCCGGCCTACGCGAAGCCATTGCGGAGCTTCAGCGCCTAGCCCACGGAATCCACCCTGCGGAGCTCCCGGAAAGGGGACTCATCCCCGCCCTGCGGACGCTCGCGCGCCGGGCAGCGACGCCAGTCGACGTGAAGGCGACAGACATCGGACGGCTGCCTCCTGCGATCGAGACCACCGCTTACTACATCGCCGCCGAGGCCACAGCGAACGCCCTCAAGCACGCGCACGCCCATCAGGTCGAGATAACGCTGGCTCGGACACCTGAAGTGCTCCAGCTAACCATCACCGACGACGGCGTCGGGGGAGCGGTCGTCAGCGGAGGCACGGGATTGCAGGGTCTTCACGACCGCGCGGACGCGCTCGGCGGCCACATCGCGCTGGTGAGCCCGGCCGGCGGCCCGACCGTCCTCACGGCCAGTCTCCCGATCCTCGGCCCGCAAACCGAAAGGTAGCCCGCGTCATGCCGCTGCGCCTGGTCCTGGCCGACGACGCGGCCTTGATCCGCCAGGCACTCGCGGAACTCCTCCAGCGGGCCGGCGTCGAAGTCGTCGCGCAAGCCGACAACGCGCCATCGCTGATGCGGGCCGTCGAAGACAACCAGCCCGACGTAGCGATCATCGACATCCGCATGCCTCCGACTCAGACCCGGGAGGGCATTCACGCGGCGCTTGAGATCCGCGAGCTTTTCCCGGCCGTCGGGACGTTGCTGCTGTCAACCCACACCCAGATCGACGACGCGGTCGAGTTGTTCTCCGCGACCGCCAGCCGCGTCGGTTACCTCCTCAAAGACTCAGTGTCGGACCTCGACGAACTCATCGACGCGATCACGCGCATCAGCAAAGGCGGCACCGTCCTCGACCCCAAGCTCGTCGTCGAACTGCTCGCGGCCAAGCGGCGGACAGACCCTCTCCACGCGCTCACGCCACGAGAACGCGAGGTACTTGAGCTCATGGCCCAAGGGCAATCGAACTCCGGGATCGCCAAGGGCCTCTGGATATCTCACGGCGCGGTCGAAAAGCACATCAAGCACATCTTCGCCAAGCTCGGAATCCCCGCCACCTCCGACATCCACCGACGAGTTCTCGCCGTCATCACCTTCCTCGAGACCCGTTGACCGGCCCCTCACGTGCGGCACGTGAGGGGCCGGGTTGGCTCACGGCATCAGGTGGCTGGCCGGAAGTGACGCTCTCGCCTTCGGAACCGACCGCCGGGCGCGCAGCTGTAACTGTCACTGCCTTCTCCCTTCGAAGCCAGACACTTCCCTGTTCAGAGCCAGCCCGGCCGATAACCGCGAGTGCGCGTTGCCTGGGCGGGGCGCGGCCCGGCCGCATGCCAGCACCACCGTCCCGGTGCTCACGGACGGGCGCTTCGATAAAGGATTTCCGCCCTGTCAGGGATCTTCCGTTACACAACAGCAGCATTCTGATGTCAACTGCATCACTCCTGTACACCGGCCGACAGCGTGGTGCGTCAGCCAAACGAATGGCGCTATCACGACTAAGCGGAGGCTACTTTGGAGTCGATACCCGAATTCCTAATTGAACTCATTCCCGTAATCGGGCTCGCGGCTGCAGCGATCGCTCGGCGGTGGCAATCGCGCCGTACTACCACTATTTCTGTTGCGGGCGAAGAACGAGAAAGAATGCGTGAGGCAGAAAATGTTTCGCTGTCTCCTGACCTCGTCCAGCGAATGGAGGGCACCAGTGGCTCCACGGTTGTTGCGGAGGTCAAACGCGAGCCCGGCAACGAAGCCGAGCTTGTGCCAGCTGGGGCGAGGCCGTCCAGGCTGACTCGAGCGAACGTCACATTCGCGCTTGTGATCCTGTTCAGTGTGGCAGGATTCGCATGGTCGATCGTAACCCTGTCCACAAATTCTTCTAGCGAGGCGAAGTATGGAGCGACAGCGACGCTTGGCTGGGTATTTGGTTACTGGTTCCAACCAGGAATAATCGTGGGTCGCGTTTCGTAAGAATTGGTAGCCGGGGCGCCGTTACCGGCCACCAAATGGCCCGCTGACGCCGGCCAGCACGCCCTTGATGTAGGCCAGGTCGGTCTCATACACGTGAGCCGACTTGACGACCATCAGCAGCCGGCCAACGGGGACGCCGAGGGCGCCAGCGACGTGCTGCTGCAAGGAAGCCAGTTCGACCAGGTTGCCGTAGCCCTTGGCGCCGAAATCGATGCTATGCGCGTACACGACCAGCTCCACGGCGCCGCCGGGCAGCCAGAAGTCGAGCATGCTGACACACGGGATGTACGTCGTGTCGGTGTGCGGCTGAAGCATCGTGATCGTCGCGGAACGCGATGCCGGGTCCGCCCGGAGCCGGTCGATCACCCATCTGACCTGGTCCCGGCCGGAGTGCTCGTAGTCGAATAGCCGGGTGGCGTAGCTGTCCGCGTTGCCGAGGGCCGCCACTCGCGAGTGGTCGGCGAAGTTGGCATGCATCCAGGCCAGCTGCTCCGGTTCCGCGTACTTAGCGATGATCTCGTCATCCGGATCCGGCCGCGCGACGGCGAGAGTCACCAGCGCGATCTCCCGGATTGGCCGATCGTCGTAGCGGCCGGGCACCCCGTCGTCCACAATCCGGCCCGCCACCGCGAACCAGGCGTCGCCGATGGTCTCCGATCGCAGGATGTGCGGTTCGTTCGATGCCAGTCGCGTCGTCACGTGACCTCCCACGTCGCGTACAGCTGAGGCGGCTTGCGGAACACCACGCCGCGCGGAGCGGGATGGCCGCTCAGCCGCAGTCCCGGCAGCGTGGTAATCGCGGCGGCGGCCAGCTCGGTCTCGAGCCGCGCTAGGTGGGCGCCCACGCAGAAGTGCGGGCCATGCGCGAAGGCCAGGTGCTTGCCCGCGTTGGCACGCGATGGGTCGTAAACGTCAGGGTCGCCGAACAACGCCGGGTCCCGGTTCGCCCCGGTAATCGATACCGTCACTTGATCGCCCCGCCTCACCAGGGCGCCGCCGAGGGGCACGTCCCGGGTCGCGTACCTGTCGACCATCGCGGCGGCCGGCTCCAGGCGCAGCGACTCCTCGACGGCGAGCGGTCCGTACGTCAGCATGTGCAGGATCGCGTTGCTGATCATGCCCTCGGTTGTCTCGATCCCGCCGAACAGCAGCACCGCCGCGTTCGAGACGACCTCGTCCGTACCTAGGGTCTGAGCAGCGTCCGCGAGCAGTGCCGATTTCCCGCCCCTGACCGCCCGTGCGATGTTCTGTGCCAATATCCCGAACGAACGGGTGTGATACTCCTCGGTCTCGCTGCTGCCCGCGAGGTTCGCGACCACCCGGACGATCTCGTCATACCAGTCCAATATCGTGCCGGCGGGCACGTTCAGCGCCAGCAGGTCCCCCATCACGGCGGCCGCGAGCGGCCCGGCGAAGTCCCGCCGCAGCTCGGCGGCCCCACGGGGCCTGAGCCCCTCGATGAGCCGCGCTATCTCGGCCTCGATGAAGCCCCGCCGCAGCGCTTCCGGGCGCAGGCTCCTCGTGAACGCGTTGCGATGGCAGGCATGCACGGGCCCGTCAAGCGACAGCATGCTCGGACCGGTGACGCGCGCGGTGGTGAACCGGGGGTCGTCCACGGTGAACGACGCGCTGTCCTTCAGCACCTCGACGGCCAGGTCGTAGCGGGTCACCAGCCACGCGTTCAGGTCTGGCACCCAGCAGACCGGATCGGTCTCCCGCAACTGTCTGAGCAGCTGATAGGGATTCTCCTCCAGCTGCGCGAGCATGCCCTCAGCTTACGGAGCTATCCCTCCAGACGGCCAACGGACGGCTCCGGCTTGGGCTACGGCGGTGTCTACCTGACCGGCCCCTGTACGGCAGGTAGACACCGGCGTAACCGCCGGCGCCGTGTCATGCTCAGCGACCGCGAGCGGATGGGACGTGCGCGAATCCCTGCGGAGGACTCGTTAGATGCCGGAGCAGCCCCGTCCACTGCTCCGGCATCGGCTGGTACATGTACTGAGTGACCTTCCTGTGACCCCCGTTGCGGTCCGGAACGAGCAGCCGGTCATGCCAGCACCTCGGCGAGCACCTGCTCGGTGGTGAACTCGTGCCCGTGGGAGCCGCGCGCGTGCTCGCGGATGGCGGCGACCAGCTGGCCGAACTGGTCGTCGCTAGCGACCCGGAACTCAACCCCGCAGGGGCAGCGGCCGACGTGCCCGGCTAGCGCACGCCCCGTGAAAGCGAGGTCAAGCACGACGCACGGCTCGTTCCCCTCCACCCAGGCGTCGTGACCGGGCGACACCACGTGGGCGTCACCCGGGCCAAGATCGTATTCGCGGCCGTCGTCCATGCGGCCGTGGAGCCGGCCGGACATGATGTAGCCGATGTGGGCCGCCTGGCAGGCGTCCGTGCCGACGACCGGCTTGACGTCGGTCGACCACTTCCAACCGGGCTGATACACAGTGCGGGCGATTGTGACGCCGGGCAGGTTGACCACGTTTCGCGAGGCGTGTTCGAACACGTGGTGCTCGTCGGGCGAGTCGATGTTTTTGACTGCCACGAGTAGTTTCGTAGCTTGGAGCATCCGGTTGTTGCCTTCCTGGGCCTGGCTTGCCAGGCTCAGCATGGCGGCCGGCCAGCGGCCGTCACATCGGGGATAACACGTAGATGCCAGCTAGGACTACGTAGTGGCGGGGGAAGGGAACGCTCGCTACGAGTCGCGGGCCGCGATCTGGGATGCGACCGCCACCAGGCCGGTTCGGGAGCGAGCGCCCGTCTTGCGCAGCAGGCTCTCGACGTGTTTCTCCACCGTCCGTGGCGACAGGTGCAGCAGCACCGCGATCTGCTTGTTGGCCAGCCCGCCGGTGACAAGGCGGAGCACGTCCGCCTCCCTGGCGGTGACTCCGGCCGCCGCCCAGGGATTAGGCTCCGACTCCTTGAGCAGTTCGCGGCAGCGCTCGGCCAGGCGGGGCAGGTCCCGGCGATCAAATCCTGCCTCGGCCTCGGCGAGCCAGCGGAGCGGGGCGCCCCATCCATCGGCGAGAGCCGCTGGAGCGGCGCAGAATCTCGCCAGCTCACCCCAGGCCTCGCAGTTCGTGAAGCCAACGTCGCAGCCCGCCGCCAGTTCATTGGCCCGCTGGCGCTGCCCGGCGCGCCCGGCCAGAACCGCCTCGGCATAGCCGATAAGACTCCGGTTGGAGCGGATGGCGCCAACGCCTAGCCGACGGGCCTCCTCGATCGCCCGGGCCGCCCGGCGATCACCCAGTGCGGCCAGGAGCAGCGGCCATAGCGCCCGGAGTCCCGCGGGTTCGGCATGGGGGAGGCGCGCCAGGATCGCCATCCCGCGGGCGTAGGGTTCCACGGCCCCCGCGGCATTGCCACCAAGCAGGACCACTGCTCCCCGGCTGGCCCAGCAGATGCCCTCGACCATCTGGTCGTCAGGAGCGGCCGTGATCGCGCGGGCGGCGTAGTGCTCTGTCTGCCCGGCGTCGGCGCGCATGCTGGCGCTGCCGGTCAGTACCGACAGCGCCTTGGCCCGGACCTGGCCCAGACCGAGCCGTTCGGCGAGGCCGATAGCGGCCCGCGCGTGGGCATCGCACGTGTCCAGTTCCCAGCGGCAGGTGAAGGTCGCGGCGAGCTGGAGATCCAGAATCGCCACGGTGCTCAACGCACCCATCTGCTCGGCGGCGCGCCGCGCCTCGGACAACCGCTCCACTCCGGCGTGATCTAGCAGGTCGATGGTGCCCAGCTCGTGCAGTGCGCGCAGCCGCCACAACGCCAGGCCGGCGGTCTCCGCGGTGACCAGCGCCATCTCGAACGCCGCGTGGGCGGCGCTGAGATCTCGCAGACGGTGGCTCCGGCCGATGAGCTCCAGCGCGTGACAGCGGACATCCGGAGCACTGCCCTCGGCGGCGAGGACGCCCTCGGCGAGAAGCCGGGCCTTGTCGAGGTCATCGGCGGCGAAGGCCACCTCGGCATCGATGACGCCCATGCGGGCGCGCACGCCAGCCGGCGGGGCGGTGCCGGCCAGGCGCCGGGCGGCGTCGAGGTGGTGACGGGCCATCTCCCACCGCGAGGCGCCCACCGCCGCCTGGCTGAGGCGAAGGTGAACCTCCGTCCGGAGGTCCGCTGCCTCGGTCCCGAGCCGGGTGATGAGATGGCCGCCGGCCGCCGCTGCCTCCTCAACCCGCCCGGCCAGGGCCAGCGCTTCAACCAGCAGAAGTTCCGCCGGTTCCCGCTCGGGAGTGCCTTCCAGGAGGTCAGCGGCACGCCGTAGGGTACCGATCGCGGTAGCCAGGGCCCCTAGGGCCAGCGCCTGGCCACCGGACTCGCTCAGCAGCGTTCCGGCCCGGCGACGGTCCCCGGCACGGTTCGCCAGCTCGACGGCCAGCTCGCGCAGGCCACCGTCCAGGCGCGGGTGGGCGGCGTCCAGCACGGCGAGCGCCGCTGAGGCCAGGGCCCGCTGGCGGGGTGGCAGCATGGTATCGAGCACCGCGTCGCGGGTCAGGGCGTGCCGGAATCGGAAGGCCGTGCCGTCCGCGCTCACCAGCAGCTGCTCGACAGCGAGCCCGAGCGTCTCCGCCACCAGGGCCGCGGTCTGGCCGCTCATGGCAGGGAGCAGTTCCCAGTCGAAGTGGCGGCCGAGGATGGCAGCGGCCTCGATCACCGATCGCTGCGGCTCGCTGAACCCGGCCAGCCGCTCGCGGACCGTCTCGGTGAACGACTCCGGCAGCCCGGGCGACGCCAGCAAGTCTTCCACCAGCAGGGGCACTCCTTCGGCGGAGGCCTGCACCCGGCGAAGGAGCTCTGCCTCGGCTCCCGGGATGCAGGCCTGGACCATGCGGGCCATGTCCTCATCGCTGAGCCGGTCAAGACCGAGGTGAAGTACGCCGGGCCGGCCCCGCTGCCGGCGAGCCACGTCCAGCGCGGCCGACGGCCGGTTGGAGCGCAGGGTAAGCACGCACAGCAACGACTCGCCATCAAGGTGCTCGCCGAGGTATTCCATCAGGGCCACGGTGTCCGGGTCCGCCCAGTGCAGGTCCTCGATGACTATGACCAGGCCCTGCGGCGCGAGGCGCCGGAGAAGCTGGATCAGCGCCTCACCGCGGATCCCGGGGGAGACCTCTCCGCTCGCCGGAGCCCGGCCGGCCATCCCCGGCAGCAGCGCGCTCAGCGCGGGCAGCCATGGCTCCATCGTCGCGTCATCGGGGACGGGCCGGTCCCGGAGGAGCTGCACAAGCGCATCTGTTAGCGGCCGGTACGCAACGGTCGCCGACTGCGGCACCGCACGGCCGGTAACGACCCGGATGCCACGGCTAACTCCGCGGCTGGCCGCCTCCCGTGCCAGCCGCGACTTGCCGATCCCCGGCTCCCCGGTGATCACGACACACCCGCCGTGCCCGGTCATAGCGGCCGTCAACGCGGCGTCGACTGCCTCCAGCTCGGCGTCCCTGCCGATCAGGACCGGGCACAATATCTGCCCCATCTGACTAGTCTGACAGCAATCGCTCAATATCGGAGAAAGGTCACCGGTTTCCGAACGGCCGGCGATCTCAGACCGACACCAGCAGCATCCGGCCTGCCAGTGCCGTCGAGGCGGCCATGGTGTCCAGGAGGAGCCTGCGCGCGAACGGATCATCGCGCACTGCCCACAGCAGCTGGGCGTTGTTCCACGCCAGATCACGGGCGCCGTTGATGGTCCAGTTACAGATCAAGTTGGCCACCGCGCCCAGGTGATTATCAACGTCCAGTTCGGCAGCGGTTTCAAACGACTGCCGGATGGCCCGCTCGGCGGCGTCGAGCAACTCGTCCACCTTCTGGTAGTCAGCGAAATGCGGGCTGGCATCCGGTGAGGTGGCCAGGGTTTCGCAGGCACTGACGACGGCCACCGGCAGGTCGTAGTTGATGTGGGCATTCATGCCCGCCAGCGCGAACTGGATCGATTCGATCCCCGCCGCGGCGCGCTGCTCTACCAGCGGCCGCCAGGCCAGCGGCACCGCCGCCGGGTCACCTGCTACGTCCTCCGCGGCGAAGTACAGGTTGGCGAATGTCACGTCGAGTTCGGTTATGAACGCGGGATCGGCGTAAAAGCCCTGCTTGATCTGGGTGTCCACCTTGATAGTGACGTCCAGGTACATGCGGTTGAAACAGGCGAGCCCATCTTGCGCGGGAAGCTCCGCCTCGATTGCCTCCATGCGAGCTATCGCCTGGGCCACCGAAGTCACCGGTACGTCCGGCAGGCCGGGCGCGCCCGGGGTGGACAAAACGGCTGACATGGCAGTCACTATACGGTCACGAGGCTGACAGCACAGGGGATCTGAGCCGCTCAGGCGGTCCGTCAGCCCGCACCGATCGCGAAGATGCCGATGTTCCCGCCGGACGCGGTGGGCAGCGTAACGCTGGCGACTGTCTTGCCGGCCTGCAGTGCGGCGCTGGTCCCGTAGATGTAGGTGGTGACCGGCTGGCTGCCGCCGCTGGTGAGGTTGCGGTGCGTCGTGGTCGCGGCGATCGTGTCGGATGCGGGCGGCGAGAACGCTCCGGCGCCGAGCGTCCAGTCGGCGAACACCACGGGTATCAGTTGCGTCGACCCGTCGGTGTACGTGACGGTCAGCGTCCCGGTCGCCCCGCCGGCGCCCGCGTCGATGGCGCTGCCAAGCAGGCCGATCTTGGTCGTGCCCGCCGGGAAGCTGACCGGTATCACCTGGCCGGCCGACCAGATGCTGTCGAGCGTGCCCGGCGGCTCGTCCGGCCAGGTGTAGGTGATGCCGCCTACGGTGAGCGCCTTGCCTTGTGTGATGCCGTCGGCGGCGAGCGCGTTCGCCGAGTAGGTGTAGCCGGAACCGTCATAGCCCTCGGGCACGTCCTGCCCGTCGGACGAGACGCCGATCGCGTTGTAGTACGGCCACATGTCGCCTGGTTCGGCGACGTCCACCGCCAGCGCCGACGTTGTGCCTTCCGCGCTGAAGCCGACCGCGTAGCCGCCCGTGGCGGATCCCGCGGTGACCGTGAGGCTGGCGGTCGCCGTGCTGTCCGGCGCGACGGTCAGCGTCCCGCTGCTCGTGCTCAGGGTGACTCCGCTCGGGGTGCTGGCCGTCCAGGCCGCCCTCATCGGGCGTGCGGTGAGGTTCTCCACGGTGAACGACGCCGTTCCGGAAGCGCCCGGGGCCAGGATGAGCCCGCTTGGCGGCCCGGCTGAGGTCAGTACCTGCTTTGCGCCCAGCGGATCGGACGGTGGCGCCGAACGAGCCGAGGCGGCCCACTGCGGGTCTGGCGTGCTCGCCAGGTCGTAGTCGAGCGTGGCGCCACGGCTGAGCGCGCCGAAGTTCAGGTACGCGTCGTTCCACGGCTGCCCGTCGACGGTGAGTCCGTGGACGTAGCTCCCCGCGCCCGGCGCGTTGATCGCGATTTTCCTGTTGTTACCAAGATTTATCTGGACCTGCGGGAAGGCCGGGCTAGCGATCGCCAGGACTTGTGTTCCGGGGGTTTCGGGGTACAGGCCCAGCTCGTCCCACACGTATGCCGCGCTCAGCGTGCCGAGGTCGTCGTTGCCGGGTTCCCCGGCCGGCGCGTCGGAGTACAGCTCCTGCGCGACGTCACGGACCGCCTGCTGGGTCAGGTAAGGAGCGCCCGCGTAGTCGTACTCCCACGGGATTTCCAGGCTGGGCTCGTTGCCCAGGCTGGCGTTCAGCGGGCCGGGGCTGGTGATGTCGCTCATCAGCCCGTTCAGGCGGGCGATCCAGGCATCGTCACCTCCGGTGGCCTTGATGAGCGTCTGTAGCGCGAACGGGACCATCGGCGTGTACTGGGCCGCTGTGCCTTCGACGAAACCAGCCGGGGTGCTGGGGCTGAAGTCGCCGAGCCACGTCCCGTTCGCCATTCTCGCCTGCAGATAGCCCGTCTGGACGTTGTAGACGTTCTGCCAGTTCTGCGCCCTGGTAGCGAAGGTCGTGTAATCGGCCTGGTCGCCGGTCTCGTTCGCGAGGGCCGCGATGGCGTAGTCGGCGGTGTCGTACTCGAGCTGGGTGGAGACCGGGCCGTAGAAGTTGCAGCAGCCGTAGCTGCCGTCGAGTGGCAGGTAGCCGTCGGTGTCGAGGAGCTGCTGGCCAGGCCGGATGTTGTTGGTGCTCGTCGCCTCGGCGACCATGTCCGCCAGGGCGGTGGCGACGTCGAATCCGCGGGCGCCGAACGCGTACGCGTCGGCGATGATCGGGTCGGCCGGGTCGCCGACCTGGGCGTACGTCTCCCCATTGGCCAGGGTCCACTTGGGCAGCAGGCCGGTCTGCGCGTAGTCGTCCAGCATCGACGTGACGGCGTCGCTGGTCTGCTCTGGCGCCACGATCGCGGCGAGCTGGACCTGCGCGCGGTAGATGTCCCAGCCGGAGAAGTTCGCGTACTCGGCGTGCCCGGCGGCGACCGTGTGGACCTTCCCGTCGAACCCGGTGTACTGGCCGTTGACGTCGCTGAAGGTGCTCGGGTCCAGCAGCGCGTGGTACAGGGCCGTGTAGAACTCGGTCTGCTGCGCCGCCGAGCCGCCCGCCACCTGGATCCGGCCGAGCATGCGATTCCACGCCGCCACGTTGGCGGCCTGTACTTTCCCGAAGTCCCAGCCGGGGATCTCGGCCTCGCGGTTGAGCGCGGCGTTGGCGTCGCTGGTGAACGAGATGCCGACCTTCGCGGTGACCGTCTGGTTCGCGGTCGTGTCGAAGGTCAGCGCGATCCCGCCGGGGATGGTGGCGCCGGTGTCGCTGGTCCCGCTCCAGGTCGAGGTCGCGGTGAACGGCTGGCTGAAGACGATGTCGAAGTGCAGCGTGTAGCTGCGCTCCAGCGGATCAGGGTTGCTGCAGAAGTGGCCCGCGGTCACCGATCCGGTGACCTCGTCGGTGCCGATGACCTGCTCCTGGGTGGAGTCGACCGGGTCCTGGCTGTCGTCCAGCTTCAGCAGCAGGTTCGCCTGCGTCGTGGCCGGGAACGTGAACGTGCCGAGGCCGGCCCGGGTCGTGTCGGTCAGCCGGACCGCGACCCCGTTGCCCAGCGTGTTCGCGTAGGAGCCGACCTGCGCGGTCTCGCTGGCGTGGGAGAACGTCTCGGTTGTTCCGGCCGGGTTCGTCCCGATGGCGCCCACCGTCGGGAGGATCGGCACGTCGCCGTAGGCGCCGCAGCCGGGACCTGACAGGTGGGTGAGGCTGTAGCCGGCGATCTGGCTGGCGGTGTAGGAGTAGCCGCCGCCGTCCGGCCGGCTGGGGGAGGTGTCGGGGCCCCACTGGATCATCCCGAACGGCATGTCGGGACCGGGAAACTCGTTGACGCCGCCGGACGTGCCGATCAGCGGGTTGACCAGCGAGGCCGGGTCGGTCATGAGAGGCGCCCGCGCGGCGGTTCCCGCGGTGGCGGGTGCCACGGTCGCGGGGGGGGGTGGCGCCGCCCCGC
>Ga0335075_10015070_pt1 | contig 11587 bp, 9 predicted proteins | sample Lox_Sample_24_FD_206723 | JGI IMG/M metagenome (GOLD analysis project Ga0335075, IMG submission 206723) | Soil microbial communities from Loxahatchee National Wildlife Refuge, Florida, United States - Lox_Sample_2.4 | ecosystem: Environmental > Terrestrial > Soil > Wetlands | place: USA: Florida...
CTGCTCGTGGTCAACGTTGCCTCGCAGTGCGGCCTGACGCCGCAGTACGAGGGCCTGGAGCGGCTGCACGAGCGCTTCAGCGACCGCGGGTTCTCCGTGGTCGGCTTTCCGTGCAATCAGTTCGGCGCCCAGGAGCCAGGAACCGCCGAGGAGATCGGCCAGTTCTGCTCGGTGAACTACGGCGTGACGTTCCCGATGTTCGAGAAGATCGAGGTCAACGGCCCGGGCCGGCATCCCATCTACAGCGAGCTGACCGCGGCGCCCGACGCTGAGGGCGAAGCTGGCGACATCCAGTGGAACTTCGAGAAGTTCCTGGTCGGGCCGGACGGCACGGTTCTCGGCCGGTTCCGGCCGCGCACCGACCCCGAAGACCCGACGGTGGTCGCGGCGATCGAGGAAAGCTTGCCGGAATAGCCGCAGCCTGTGATGTGGTGGTGCCCACGCTGTTCCTCTAGCAACAGCGTGGGGCCCACCACACCGCTGCATCCGGGCGGGGCGCGGCGGCGCGGCGGCGCGGCGGCAGCGCGGCCCAGGGCCGGAGCGCCGGTCAGGCGAGCGTCCCGGGGCCGCGCTTGGTCATCTGGCCGGCGATGATCGCACGCTGGATCTCGCTGGTGCCTTCCCAGATCCGTTCCACCCGCAGCTCGCGGAAGAAGCGCTCGGCCACGTTCTCGCGCATGTAGCCGCGGCCTCCGAACACCTGGACCGCCCGGTCGGCCACCCGGCCGGCCATCTCGGAGGCATACAGCTTGGCCATCGAGCACTGGGCATGCTGCACCTTGATGTCGGCTCCGGCGTCGATCGCCCGCGCGGTCTCGTAGGTTAGCGACCGGGCCGCGAACAGCTCGGTCAGGCTGTCGGCCAGCATCGCCTGCACCTGCCCGAGCTCGCTGATCGGCTTGCCCTGCACCCGCCTCGAGACCGCGAAACCGGTCATCTCCGCGGTCAGCCGCTCGGCCGCGCCCAGGCAGCGCGCGGCGACCATCAGCCGCTCGTACCGGAACCACTCGTAGGCAAACCCCATCCCGTCGCCCTCGGCCCCGACCAGGTACGAGGCCGGAACCCGGACGTCGGTGAACGAGACGATCGGGTGGTGATGACTGATCGTGTGCGAGTACGCCGGGGTGCGCACCACCCGCACGCCCGGGCTGGGCAGATCGACCAGGAACATCGCGTGCTCACCGTGGTGCGCGCCGCCGACCAGCTTGCCCTGGAAGAACGCGAAGTCGGCCGAGTTGTACGAGGTCACGTGCCACTTCTCGCCGTTCAGCAGGTAGTCGTCGCCGTCACGGCGGGCGGTGGCCTCGATCGCGTCAACGTCCGAGCCCGCGCCCTCTTCGGTGATCGCGTAGCACTCCTCCCGCTCGCCCCGGATGGCCGGAAGCACGAACCGTTCCATCTGGTCCGGCGTGGCCACGGCGGGCAGCCAGGACGGGGGAGTGGAGGCCGCCCACGCGAGCGCGTTGGTGACCCGGCCGACCTGCTCCTGGATCAGCACCTGCTGCAGCGAGGTGCACCCGCCGCCGCCCAACTCGGCGGGCATGTTCGCGGCGGCCAGCCCGAGTTCCCTGGCCCGCTCCGCGTGACCGGCGACCACGTCCTTGGGCAGATCGCCGCCGTTCATCTCGGCGGTGACCTCGAACGGGATCAGCTCGTCGGCGAAGGTGCGGGCCTTCGCCTGGATCTGCAGGTCCTGCTCGGACAGCCCGTACATCACGCCTCCAGCGCCCACCGCGACCTCTTGACTGAACGTTCAGTTTAGGCCAGAATCGGGCGCGTGCCAATGTTTAGCGACGGCTTTCCCGAGACCGCTGACGCCGTCGTGGTCGGCGGCGGAACGGTCGGCGCCTGGTGCGCGTACTTCCTGCGCCGCAGCGGTCTCGAACAGGTTGTGCTGCTCGAGAAGCGAACCCTGGGCCAGGGCGCGAGCAGCCGTGCCGCCGGGGTGGTGCGCACTCAGGGCGGCACCAGCTGGGCGGTCAGGCTCGGCGAGTGGTCCCGCCGGTTCTACCTCGGCCAGCACGATGAACTCGGCATCGACTCCGGCTTCACCCCGCAGGGTTACCTGCTGCCGTGCTTCACCTCCGGCGACGTCACCGCCGCGCGCGACCGGATGGCGATGCAGAACGCGCTCGGCCTGCCGGTCCGCTGGCTCGAGCCCGGCGAGGTCGACCGGCTCAACCCGACGCTGGCCCCCGGGCTCACCCTGGGCGGGACGTTCTGCGCCGAGGATGGGTACCTCACCCCGCCCCGCAACGTGACCGCTTATGCCGTGGCGCTGGCTATCAGCGGGGTCACCCTGGCCGAGCGCACGTCCTTCACCGGGCTGGTCACCGGCGGCGGCCGGGTCACCGGGGCCGAGACCAGCCGGGGCCGGATCTCCAGCCCGCTCGTGGTGCTCACCGGCGGCCCCGAACTGGCCGAGGTGGGCGGCCTGGCCGGGCTGCGCATCCCGGCCGGCGGCGTGCGGCACCAGGTCGCGGTCACCCAGCCGCACCCCGACCTGGACCCGGCCCGGGTGCCGATGGTCTTCGACCTGTCCGCGGGCCTGTACTGGCGCCCGGAGGAGAAGGGCCTGCTGTTCGGCATGAGCAACCCGGACGAGCGGCCCGGCCCGGCCACCGAGGTCGACGAGGCCTACCTGGCCCGCATGCGCGAGCGCCTGGCCGGCCTGGTCCCGGTCACCCGGGGGCTCGGCCTGCGCCGGGTCTGGGCGGCCACCATCGACTACACACCCGACCATCTCCCGATCATCGGGCCCGCGCTCACTGCCGATGGATTCCTGAACGGGACGGTCGTGGCCAGTGCGGGCGGCGCCGGGATGATGTGGGGACCGGCTGTGGCCCGGGCCGCGGCGGACGTGGCCCTGACCGGCAGCTCCGAGGTGGTGGACACGGCTTCGCTGGGCCTGGACCGGTTCGACGCCGAGGGCAACAGCCGCCTGGCTACCGACCCGATCGCGCTGCCGTTCCCGGCGCACGCACCGCAGGCACCCGGCAAGCTCACCATTTCCTGAAAGGACCGCCAGATGACCGAGACCGCGCCGCAGACGCCGTTCCTGGCCGATGCCGCCACCGCCGAGCTCGAGGACTGGGGCCCGCTGGAAGAGGCGACCGGCGAGGCCATGCAGGCGTCTGGACTTACCCTGTGGCAGGACGGCGAGCAGGAGACCGGGGTCTGGGAGTGCACGCCGGGGCCGTCCTACTGGAAGCTGGAGACCAACGAGTTCGTGCACATCGTGACCGGCCGGATGACGGTCACCCCCGACGGCGGCACACCGCAGGAGATCGGCCCCGGCGACACGGCGGTCTTCCCGCGCGGCTGGGCGGGCACCTGGCAGATCCACGAGACGATCCGCAAGATCTACGTCATTTTCTGACGTACGGGCCCTGACGAACCCGCTCGTCAAACCTGCCACTCCACCAGCGGTGCGGCGACTCCACGTCCGACGTGACCAGCCGCGACGGAACGCGCGGCACGCTGGCCGCCGGCGGGCTGTGGACCTCCACCGAGATCATCATGCAGGATCCCTCGGGCAACGCCATGGCCACGCCCTCGGCCCTGACCGACGGCGGCGCGGACTTCAGCATCACCTGGAAGCGCGGCACCTGACCCCGGGCGCGCCGTCAGCGGGCCCCGCTGCGGGTGGTGAGAGCACTGACCGGCACCGCGAGAGCGTCGACGGCGACGGCGCGGCAGGAGCTGCAGATCAGCGGGTTAACGTCCAGCGCCAGGAGCTTGTCACCCAGGTCCGCGGCGAGCGTGGAGATGCCCGTGATCGCGCGGACGACGGCGTCAAGGTCGGCCGGCGGCGCCCCCCGCATCCCGGCCAGCAGCCTGCTGACCCGCAACTCGCTGATCATCTGCCGGGCCGTCCGCTCATCGACCGGGGGCAGGGCGACCGCGCGGTCGGCGAGCAGTTCGACCAGCACGCCGCCGGCACCGACGACGATCAGCGGGCCTAGGTCAGGGTCGCGCGCGATGCCAACCGCCAGCTCGGTGCCGGGCGGCACGCTCTCGCCGACCAGGGCCAGCGGGCCCAGCCGGGACGATAGATCGGCATAGGCCCGGGCGAGTTCCGCCGGGCCCGGGATGCCCAGGAACACGCCGCGGACATCGGACTTGTGCGCGATGGCGGGCTCGGCGGTCTTGAGCACCACCGGGTACCCGATCGACTCGGCCGCCGCCAGCACACCAGCCTCGTCGCTGGCCTGCAGCGCGGCGGCCGTGGTGATCCCGTACTCGGCCAGCAGGGCCAGCAGCGGCGCGCCGCCGGTGACATCGGCGGCCAGCAGGGCGGTGGCCCGGTCGCGGCGGCTGGTCCCGGCCGGGGTGACTAGGGTGACTGGCTCGGCCGGGGCGGCGGGGGTGGGCGCCGCGGGCCGGGCAGCGACCGGGCGGGGGTGGCTGGCGTGGTCGAGCAGGTGGCGCAGCGCGAGCAGGCCGGTGCGCAGTCCCTCGAGCACCGGTATCCCGTACTGCCGGAGCTGGGCGGCGACGTCCGGGTCCACGGCGCCGGCCAGGTTGCCGAGCACGACCACGGGCTTGGTGGTCTGCGCCGCCGCGTCCAGCACGGCCAGCCGGTAGGACTCGTCCCCGTCGAGCTCGCGGACCAGGTCGACGGCGAGCGCGACCGCGTCCACCGATGGGTCCCCGGCCAGGGTAATCAGCGATTCGGTGAACAGGCTCCGGGTGTCGGCCCCGGTTCCCCACACGTCGAGCGGGTTGGTCGGGGTCAGGCCCGGGTCGAGCAGGCCGGCCAGCCGGGCCCTGGTCGCCTCGCTGATCGCGGCGAACGGCACGCCGATCTCGTCGGCCAGGTCGACCGCGTGCGCTCGTTCCAGCCCTGAGTCGTGCACGGACGCGATGCCCGTCGGCCGGGCTGGATCCCGGCGGCCGTGGCGGCTCGCGCTGCGACGGCCGATCGCGAACAGCTCCAGGGCGTCGGCGAGTTCCGCGAGGTCGCCGGCGCGATGGATGCCGTAGGCGCGGGCCAGCGCCTCCCAGCCGCCGTCATCGGCGGCCAGCGCGCCGGAGTGGGCGGCGACCATCATCCGCCCGCTGGCCGAGCGCCCGGCGGTGAGCAGGAGCACGGGCACGTCGCGTTCGGCCGCGCGGGCGAGAACCCGGCGGAGCTCGTCCGGCTCCCTCATCGCCTCAAGGACCAGGGCGAGAACCCTAGTCTCGGCCAGCTCGAGCGCGTAGTCGATATAGGACGCCGCGGCGGTGACCAGCTCCTGGCCGGAGGAGACGGCGAGGGTGTAGCCGATCGCGCGGCGGGTGCGCAGCATCGTGGAGAACACCGAGCCGGAGTGGGTGACCAGGGCGACCGGGCCCGCGGGGAGCGGGTCGGGCTCGGTGTAGCCGATCGCGCGCAGCCCGTGAACCACGTTCACGAAGCCCATGCAGCCCGCGCCGCACAGCTGCATGCCGGCCGACCGGGCTATCGCGGCCAGCCGCTGGCGCAGCTGTTCGGGCGGGGGCGGCGGGTTCTCGCCGGGGCCCGTGGGGTCCACGGGGTCCTCGTGGGCGTTGCCGAAGATCACCGCCGAGCGGTCGCCGCGCCGGGCGGCCAGCGCCAGCTGCTGCTCGAGTGCGGCATCGGGCACGGCCATCAGGACCAGGTCGACCGGGCCGGGCAGATCCCCCAGGGACGGGACGCAGCGCTGCCCGTCGATCTCGGCGTACCTCGGGTTGACCAGGTGGACCTCGGGACGGGACGGGCTCCTGGTCACCTCCTCGACCATCCGCTGGCCGAACGTGCCCGGCCGCCCCGAGGCGCCGACCAGCGCGATGCTGCGCGCTTCCAGCATCGGCGTCAGGGCCGGGGCCGCCGGCGAGGCGTCGTGGGTCAGCCGGGCCGGCTCCTGGCCGGTTTCGGCACGACGCTCACTAGCCGACGGCGGCGGGTCGTCGGCCGTGGCGTCCCGTTCAGGAGAATGTCTGATGGTCATGACCGCCGGATGATCCTGCGGACCTGGCCGCCCCGCCGCGCCGCCTTCTTGTCCGCGATCGCGGCCTGCGCCGCCTGCCAGCCGGGGATGCCGCAGACCCCGCCGCCGGCGTGCGTGGCCGAGCTGCCGTAGTACAGGCCGCCGAGCGGGGTCCGGTAGTCGGCGTAGCCGGGCGCCGGGCGCATGTGGAACAGCTGCTCCAGGGACAGTTCGCCGTGGAAGATGTTGCCGCCGATCAGGCCGTACTCGTGCTCCATCTGGTACGGCCCGACGATGTCGCGGTGCAGGATCGACGCCTTGAAGTTGGGCGCGAGCTCGTTGTAGCAGTCGATCATGCGGTCCGCGTAGGCCTCGAGTTCCGCGGTGTGCGGGGCTTCGTTCCAGTCGTCGGGAACCCACTGGGTGAACAGCGACATGATGTGGTTGCCCTCGGGGCACAGCGTCTTGTCGAACGTGGTGGGGATCACGCCGTCGCTGAACGGGCGGGCGGCCGGGCGGCCCTCGCGGGCGTCGGTGAAGGCCCGCTCGATGTACTCCATGCTGGGTGCCATCTCGACCGAGCCGGTGTGGTGCTCCTGCAGGTTCGAGCCCGGATCGGCGGTGAAGTCGGGCAGCTCGGCCAGGGCCAGGTTGATCTTCACCACGCCGCTGCGTGACTTCCAGTGCTCGATGTCGCGGACGAAGTCGGCTGGCAGGTTGTCCTTCCCCACATGATCGAGGAACGCGATGCGGGGATGCACTGTGGAGACGATGACCTGGGCGTGGATCTCGTCACCGTTCTCGAGCACCACGCCGGTGGCCCGGTCGCCCTGCACGATCAGGCGGCTGACCGGCGCGCCGGTGCGGATCTCGGCGCCGTGGCTGCGCGCCGCCCGCTCGATCGCCGCCGCCACGGCGCCCATCCCGCCTTCCTGGAAACCCCAGTTGCCCAGGTGGCCGTCGCCGACGTCGCCGATCGAGTGGTGGGCCATCACGTAGGCGGTCCCTGGCTCGTACGGACCGGCCCAGGTCCCGATCACGCCGTTGACCGCGAGCGCGGCCTTAACCTGCGGCGACTCGAACCAGTCGTCGAGCAGGCCGGCGATGCTCATCGTCATCAGCCGGGTCACGTCGGCGATCGTGCGCACGTCCAGGCCCCGGTGCCGCCAGGCCAGCCGCAGGGTGTCGGCCAGGTCACGCGGCTTGCGGGAGCCGAGCGCGGGCGGGACGGTGAGCAGCAGCGGGCCGAGCACCTCGGCCAGGCCAGCCAGCCACGCGTCCCACCGCGGCATGGCGTCCGCGTCCTTCTTGGACCACTTGGACACCTCCTCGTGGTTGCGCTGCGAGTCGTCCGCGTACAGCTTGATCGAGCCGCCCTCGGGAAACGCCTGGTAATACGGTCCCATCGGGTAAATCCTGTAGCCATGACGGGGGAGTTCGAGTTCGTTGATGATGGTCGGCGGCATCAGGCTCATCACGTAGGACAGCCGGGTGACGCTGAATTCGGGTGCGTCCGGCCAGGGCGCCTCGGTGGTCGCCGCGCCGCCGGTCTTGTGACGGCCCTCGAGCACGACCGTCCGGGCGCCGGATCGGGCCAGGTATGCGGCGGCGACAAGACCGTTGTGCCCTCCGCCAACGACAATGGCGTCGTATCGTGCCGCCATGAATCCGCCTTCCGCGAGTGCGTCCGCTGCGGCCGGCGAAGTGCTGGCCGCATTCACCATCTTTGACTGAATGTTCAGTCTAGAAACCTGATACCGTGTCCACAAGGGGCCAGGATGAATGAGGCGGGATGCCGAGGGATGTCGCGATGACGGATGCGGCCGGGACTGCGGCTGCGGGTCCGGTCGGCACCGCCGACCACCGCCGCGAACAGATGCTGCGCGCCGCGCTGGAGGTCATCGCCGATCGTGGCTACGCCGACACCAGGATCGCCGACGTTGCCGAGCGGATCGGGATCAGCCCGGCCCTGGTTATCTACTACTTCAAGACCAAGGATCAGCTGCTCACCGAGGCCATCCGGTACCTGGACAACCTCTGGTACGCCGACGGCCAGCGCCGGATGGCCGAGCTGCCCACGGCGGCCGAACGGATCGAAGAGATCGTGGCCATGAGCTGCCTGCCCGAAGCCGACACCGAGCCGCGCAGCTCGTGGCGGCTGTGGCTGGACTTCTGGGCGCTGGCCGCGGCCAATGCCGAGGTAGCCGGGCTGCGGCAGAAGGATGATGAGCGCTGGCGGCACATGATCGGCTCGGTGGTGCGCTCCGGCCTGGAGGCCGGCGAGTTCCGGGCCGTGGAACCGGACAACTTCGCGATCCTGCTGTGCTCGCTGCTTGACGGTCTCGCCATCCAGATCGCGCTCGAGGATCCGGTGGTTGACCCCGAGCGGGCTTTCCAGCTATGCATGCGTTTTATCGCGGAACAGCTGGGTTTCAAGTGGAAGGGCGGCCAGCACGGGCGGGGCGGGGACCGCCAGGCTGGCCAGCGGAATGGAGCTCGTCGGAAGGGCAGGTAACCCAATGGCCGGTGGCCGGATAGAGCTGATCTCGCTCACCAAGCGGTTCTCGGAGATCGCCGCCGTTGACTCGATCGACCTGGCGATCGCCAGTGGCGAGTTCTTCTCGCTGCTCGGTCCTTCGGGCTGCGGGAAGACGACCACGCTGCGGCTGATCGCCGGTTTCGAGCAGCCCACCGCCGGCCGCATCCTGCTCGACGACACCGACGTGTCGGCCGTGCCCCCGCACAAGCGCAACGTCAACACGGTGTTCCAGAGCTACGCGCTGTTCCCGTTCCTGACCGTGTTCGACAACGTCGCGTTCGGGCTGCGCAACCGCCGCCTGGACAAGAAAGAGATCGCCACCCGGGTCGGCGAGGCCCTGGACCTGGTCAAGCTGGGCTCGTTCGCCAAGCGCCGGCCCGGCCAGCTGTCCGGCGGCCAGCAGCAGCGGGTGGCCCTGGCCCGGGCGCTGGTGCTGAAGCCCTCGGTGCTGCTGCTCGACGAGCCGCTCGGCGCGCTCGACGCCAAGCTGCGCCGGTCGCTCAAGGTCGAGCTGAAGGCGCTGCAGGAGCAGGTCGGCATCACCTTCCTGTACGTCACGCACGATCAGGAGGAAGCGCTGACCATGTCCGACCGGCTCGCGGTCATGCGCGATGGCAAGATCGTCCAGATCGGCGGCCCGCAGGAGATCTACGAGGAGCCCGCGGACACCTACGTGGCCGACTTCCTCGGCGTGTCCAACCTGATGGAGGTGGACGTCGTGTCGCGCGGCCCCGGCTCGTGCTGCAGCGTCAAGCTTGGCGAGTCGGTGCTGCAGGCCGACTACGGCGGTGACTCCGCCCCGGACCGCTCGCACGCGGTGATCAGGCCGGAGCGGGTCCGGATCGAGGAGTTCGGCACGGATGGCCCGAACCGGGTTCCGGCCATGGTCGAGCGGCTGGTCTACCTGGGGTCGTCCACGCAGGTCTTCCTGCGGCTGGCGCCGGGGACGGAGCTGCAGGCGCTGCTGCAGAACGACGGCGACCAGGGCCAGCTCGCTCAGCTGTCCCAGGGCACACCGGTGCACGCGTTCCTGGCTCCCGACGCGATGCGGGTGCTGGCCGGCGGCGGGGACGTCGCCGAGGCCAGCGAGCCGCCGCTGGCCGAGGTCGGCGCCGTGGAAGGCGGAGCGCTCCAAGCCAGCTGACCGGCCCGGTGCCCGGCACGCAGGTGCTTAACACTCGGTGAGCAACGCGCGTATAACGGCCGCGCGCTGGGCGCTCACCCTTAGTCGGCTCCGGCGATCGCGGTAAGGGCCAGCTTGCCGGCGCCGCGCTCGCCGCGGGTCATGATCCGGTAGCCGACGTACCCGATGATCACGATGACCAAGGACATTGCCAGCATGATCGTGCCGAGCGCATTCAGCGCGGGCCCACCGTTTCCGCCGTGCTGCTGCGCGTAGATGTAGACCGACATCGGCGTGTTCCCCGCGTTGGAGGACAGCAGGTCGACGATCACGAAGTCGTCGATGACGCTAGAGAAGACCAGCACCGCGCTGGCGAAGATGGCCGGGGTGAGCAGCGGCAGCAGAACCCGCCGGATGGCCTGGAACTGGGTGGCGCCCAGATCGGCGGCCGCCTCCTCGTAGTGCTTGCCGATCGTCACGAGGCGGGCCTGGACGATGATCGCGGGCCAGCTGACGTTCCAGGTGACCAGCCCCAGCGTCTCGGCCAGCGTGCCCAGGTGCACGAAGCTGAACATGACCGTGAACACGAAGAACATCGCGACGCCGAAGATGAGCTCCGGGACCACGAAGGACAGGATCATCACGAAGTTGAACGTCGACGACGTGTAGCCGCGCCAGCGGTTGATGCCGAGTGCAAACGCGACACCGAGCGGGACCGCGATGATCGTGGTAAAGACCGAGAGCCTCAGCGTCTGGAACACGGCGGCGTGCAGGGCGGGATTGTGCCACACCGAGTTCACCGGGTCGGTGAAGTACCAGCGCCAGGAGAAACCCTGCCAGACCGCTTGCGACTTGCCGTTGTTGAACGAGAACAGGATCGCGAGCGCGATCGGCACCAGGGACCAGATCAGGTAGAGCCAGGTGAAGCTCTCCAGCAGCCAGGGCTTGCGCCACGGGTTCCGCCATGGGCGCAGCCGGGTGGTGCCAGGCCGGGCAGGAGCGTCGGCCCGGGCGGAGGCCTGCGTCGTCGCGCCGGTCGCGGTCATGTTGCCTCCCGGGACGACCTGTTGGTGGCGATCACGTAGTAGATCATCGGGATGATCAGCACCAGCAGCAGCAGCAGCGACAGCACCGCGCCCTGGCCCTGCAGGCCGGGCGTGCCGAGCTGGCCCTCGATCAGGTTGCCGATCATCGACGTGTTCGGGGCGCCGGAGAGCAGCTGGTTGGTGAAGTAGTCGCCAAGCATCGGCAGCACGGTGATCAGCAGCCCGGTCAGGATCGGCTGCCGGGACAGCGGCAGCGTGACCCGCATGAACGTACGGGCCCGGCCGAGGCCGAGATCACGGCCGGCTTCGATCAGCGACGGGTCAATCCGGTCCAGGCCCGCGTACAGCACCAGGATCAGGTACGGGATGTAACCGTAGACCAGGCCCAGGATGACGGTGAGCGGCTTGCCGCCCAGCCAGTCGATGGGCGACGACGAGGAAGTGATGTGCAGGGCGGACAGGGTCTTGTTGATGTAGCCGTTGACCTGCAGCAGGTCGATCCAGGCCAGCATCCGCATCATGTAGCTGATCCAGAACGGCGCGATCAGCAGCACCAGGAACAGGCCCTTACGCCGCCCGGCGAAGCGGGCCACGAAATACGCCGCCGGGTAGCCGAGCACCAGGCAGAGCAGCGAGGCCACCACGGTGTAGACGATCGTCCGCACCGCGATCGGCGCCGCGAACGCGGTGGCGCCGATCAGGTCGTGCCAGACGTTGATGACGTTCGACGAGCTCCAGTGCAGCGGGTTGTACTGCGCGATCGGCGATTCGGTCAGCTCGTTGAGCTGTCCTTCGGCGATCCCCAGCACCGCGTAGAAGGGCACGATGAACAGCAGGATCAGCCACAAGATCCCGGGGGCGGCCAGCGCGATCCAGAACGCCTTGGACTGCTGGGACTCGCGGCGGGGCTTCGGCTCCCCGGTGCGGGCCGGGGTTGGCTTGGTCG
>Ga0335075_10015071_pt1 | contig 11587 bp, 10 predicted proteins | sample Lox_Sample_24_FD_206723 | JGI IMG/M metagenome (GOLD analysis project Ga0335075, IMG submission 206723) | Soil microbial communities from Loxahatchee National Wildlife Refuge, Florida, United States - Lox_Sample_2.4 | ecosystem: Environmental > Terrestrial > Soil > Wetlands | place: USA...
GCGCTGTTCCAGTAGACGAAAAAAGGGCGTCCCGATCGGGACGCCCCGCGTCTGCGCTCAAAGCGCTGTTCGGCTTACGCGGCCTGCGCGGAAGGCGCTTTGACCGCCTCGATGGTCTTCGCGCCGCCCTTGTTGATCGCAATGGTGCGCGGCTTCTGAGCCTCGGGAACTTCCCGCACCAGATCGATGTGCAGCAAACCGTTCTCGCTCGCCGCGCCGGTCACGACGACGTGGTCGGCGAGCTGGAAGCGGCGTTCGAAGGCCCGAGCGGCGATGCCCTGATAGAGCATGTCGCGCTTCTCGTCCTTCTGGGCTTCCTTGGATCCGCGCACGGTCAGCGTGTTCTCGCGGGTCTCGACCGAGAGTTCGTTCTCACCGAAGCCGGCGACCGCGAGCGTGATCCGGTAGGCGTTCTCGCCGGTGCGCTCGATGTTATAGGGCGGGTAGGTCGGGGCGTTTTGTTCGCCTCCGGCGACCCTGTCCAGCATCGAGAACAGGCGATCGAAGCCGACGGTGGAGCGATAGAACGGTGAGAGATCGTAGTTCATTAGGTCACATCCTCTTCGTTGAGCGACATGACGGCGCGCCCCAATATCGGCGGCGCTGGCCGTCGCGGGCCCCTTGGAGCCCGCGAGGAGTCATTTTTGACCGGACGGCGGCAAATTCAAGGGTGGACAGACGGCCTTCGCCACAAAAAATGCAATCTCCGCGGGCAAAGGGAGTCGTCTCCGGGCGCCGCGGAGCGTCGGAGGATTCGTCAACGAGGGGCCGTCGCCTCCGGATCTTGAGGTCTTGCATACATGCTCAAATCAATGTCGGTCGTAGCTGCCGTCGCCGCAGCCTTATCATTCGCCACCGTGGCTTACGCCGGCTCGCACGGCCCGCAAACCGAAGATGACAACGCGCCGCCCAAGCCGCTGCCGCCGCTGCAGAAGAATTTTCCGCTCGACCAGACCTGGTCGCTGAGGGAGCTCAACGGCAAGCCGGTGCCGCCCGGAGTGGATGTTAGCCTTAAGATCGACGGGACGCTGCGCGGCTCAGGCTACGACGGCTGCAATTCGTGGTCGGCGACGATGTATCCGATCAAGGATCAGCATCTCGCCGTCGGCCCCTATGCGCTGACCAAAAGGCAGTGTCCGAACAAGGACCTCAAGGCGCTCGAGATCGGATTCCTATCGGCGCTGCTCGGCAACCCGGCCTGGGACCTGGTCAATGACGATCTCGTCATCAAGGGGCCGCGCGGCAGCATGAGGCTCGTCCGCTCGCTTTAAGGCCAGCGGCGGCTCAGGCCGCGGGCTCCGGCTCGGGGACCACCTTGGCCGGCGCTCCGTCGCGAGTTTCGAACGTGACCCGGCGCTTGTGGAACTGGCTGATCGTCGTCTGATGGCCGATCGAGACGATGGTCGTGTTGGGCAGCGCTTTGATGATCATGCGATAAAGATCGGCCTCGCTCGCTTCGTCCAGCGAGTTGGTGGCTTCGTCCAGGAACAGCCAGTCGGGCTCGGCCAGGAGCGCGCGCGCGATCCCGAGCCGCTGCTGCTCGCCGCCGGAGAGCCGCATCTGCCAGTTCTCGTTGTCGTCGAGGCGGTCTGCAAACGTGGAAAGGCCGACCCTGATCAGCGTCTCCCTCAGGCGCTGGTCGGAGAAATTCGCGCTCGCTCCCGGATAAGCGAGCGCCTCGCGCAACGATCCGATCGGGATATAGGGCCGCTGCGGCAGCAACATGAGCTTGGCGTAGGCCGGCTGGCGGATCTCGCCCGAACCATAAGACCATAGGCCCGCGATGGCGCGAAAGAGCGTCGACTTGCCGATCCCCGAGGGTCCGACGAACATGGTCGACTCCTGGGGAACCAGCACGAGGTCGGCGACATGCGCCAGCTTGCGGCCGTCGGGCAGCGCGATCTCGACGTCGTTGAACGCAAGCGTCGGGGCTTGCGACGGCGCCGCCGTCAGGCGCGGCGTTCGCCGCTCTTCCGCTTGCGCGCGGGCGAACGCCTCCTCGAACGACGTCAGACGCTGGATGGTCGCGCTGAAGCTTGCGAGCCCGGTATATTGGTTGACGAAGAAGTTCATGGCGCTGTTGACGTTGCCGAAGGCGTCCGCCGCCTGGTTGAACGTCCCGAAGTCGACCTTTTTCACCACGAAGTAGAACGGCGCGACCACCACATAGGGAATGATCGCCGTGATCTGGGTATAGAACTGCAGGAAGGAGTTCAGCATCGTCCGCACGCGGATGATCCGCTGGACGGTGACGAAGACATTGTTGAACACCCCGTTCGCCCGGTCGATCTCGCGCTGCTCGCCTTTGAGCAGGGCGATCTGCTCGCTGAACTCGCGGATGCGCGCAAGATCGAAGCGGAAGTCCGCCTCGACCGCCTGCTGACGGAACATCAGCCGCGACAGCGAGCGGCCGATGAGATGCATCATGCCGGTGGCGAAGAAGGCGTAGAGAATCGCGACCCAGAACAGGAAGCCTGGAATTGGCACGCCGAAGACCGAGAGGTTCATGTTGCGCGAGATGCCCCACAGGATGATCGAAAACGCCACCAGATTGGTGGCCGTGGTCATCGCCTGGATGGTGTAGTTGTAGATGCCCGCGTTCTGGTAGGCGCCGACTCCCCCGGCGCCGCTGATGAAGCCGCCGATGTCCTCCGAGATGCGCTGGTCCGGGTTGTCGGTCGGGATGCGTGAACCCGGGAGACCCTCCAGCGCTTGTTGATGCGGAACGTCGGCGTAATTGGCGGTGAGCGCGAGCTTGTAATGCATCGAATGCAGGAGCCAGCGCGACGTGTAGGAGGCGGTCATCCATCGCCGCCATTGCAGGACGAAATTCAGCGCGACATAGAATTCGAGCAGGAACGCCAGGATCGAGATCGTGACCAGGGGCACGAACACCAGCAGCAACTGATGCCAGAACGCGGCGGCGTGAACCGCGTCCGGGATCTGGATGGCGTTGCCGAACGCGCGATAAAAGAAATTGAGTCGGACGCCGAGCGCGACCTGGAATTGATTGATGAGGATCAGAAAGAAGATATTGATCCGGCCATAGAGGGTCTGCGAGAGCGCGATCGGCGGCGCCGGCAAGGGCCTGATCGAGATCGGCGTCCGCGCTTCGAAGAACGGGTCGGTGAGCGCCATCATCCTGCGCACGAACCGAAAGTGCGAAATGCCGAAAATGGCGACGCCGAACAACGCGGTCGCGAGCGGGAGATAGCGCGGCAGCGAATAGTCCCGATAGGCCTGAGGCCAATAGCCGAGCAGCGCGACGATGTCGGCGAGCCCGAACGCGATCGTCTCGAAGGCGAAGAGATCGGCCAGAATGGTGAGAAAGGTCGAGATCCGCCATCGCGGCTGCGACGCGAACGCCCCCACCGCGGAGGCGACGCCGATGATGAGCATCATGGCGTCTTCCTTGTAGGCGCCGACCGCAAGGGCGAGGACGGCGAAAGCGGCGAGGCTCAACATGCGCATGGGAGCAGAGGACCTTGAGCGGCGGCAAAACGAAAGAAGCCGCACTAGCAGACCGACCGGGGCATTAGAAGGGCGGCGGGCTTACGCGGCGGGTGAATTGTTGGCAATGTCGGCGGCGACGCGGGTGGGCGTTTGACGTGAAAACCGCCGCGGCGGAGGGCTGTCGCGAGGGGGTGTGCGATTCTCCGCGCGACTCAAGCTTTTCGGACGCTTGACCTCATTTTTCTGCAACTGCGCACGGGGGCGAGTTCCGCTCGCGCCGCCCAATTGCGCAGCCGTCAACAAGCGCCATCCGAGGAGCGGCGCGGCTCGGTCCGCGATTCAACTGCCCCCCCATCCCCGGCAAGCGCCCCGATCGCGCCACAAACTGCCCGCACTCCTGAGACAAGCTGATAGCGAATGTCGTCTGCGGCGGGGGTCTCCCGTCAAGCAACGCGGTGCGGCCGGATGGCGGGTCGAGAACCGATAGGCGGCTCTTTTTTGCGCCGGCGAGAGTCCTATCGCCGCAAGATAGATGTGTTTGGCGCGCGGCCTTGCTCTGAGCGCGCGCCGCTGGAGCGGCCCTTGCGGCGTGGCCTCGGCCGGACTCGCGGTCAACTACGCGGTCTATTCGGTCTGCGTCATCTTGGCGCCCCGCCTGGGGATCGCCGTCACGCCAATGATCCTGCCGCTGTTCGTCGCCGCCGGGTCCGGCGCGGCGATGGTTCTCACCTTCATCGGCTTTCGGTCCTTCGCCTTTCGCCACTGAGATCGGGCGATTTCCGCGGGTTCATGCCCGACCGGGGCGAGAAGGGCCGCCGTCCATGTCGGCCTCTCGATTAGCGTTCCCGCACCGACGTGTCTGACGTCTCCTGACACGCGATCAAGCCAGGCCGGATCGGCCTTCACAAATGTGTCTAGACAGAAACGATTGTGTCTAAACAGGTGTGTTGTTTTTTTGCAATTTCTAACTTACTTTCCAGATGGGACTGAGGCCGGCGTCAGAGGAAGGATAAGGTCGTAGGCCCTGCTGCTCGGTGGTCGCGTTGGAGCTGGCCGTGTCGACTTTTGACCCGAAAACCAGACCAGCATCAAAGCTGCGAAGCGCGGGCGCGTCGTCCCGCGAGCCGCTGATCATAATCTCGATCCTGATTTGTGGGACATTGGCGCGCTTCGTCAGCGAGATTAGCCCAAAAACCTTGGTCCCCTTCGATACAGAATCCCACAATGTGGCGGTATCGCTGGCGGCCACCGGTCGCTTCGCCGATGCTTTCGGCTACCCGAGCGGCCCCACCGCACATGTGGGCATGCTGACGCCCCTGCCGTCCGCCTTCGTCTATTGGCTGTTTGGCGGCAACAGCCCTCATGCCGAACTCATTCTGTCTTGCTGGGCGGCGTTTCTCGTTTGTCTTTCTATCTGGCTTTGCTGGCGGCTCGCGGTCGTGTTGGACGCGCCGCGCGCCGCGCGCCTCGCCGCGGTCGCGGCCCTGGCGCCGTTGCAGTTCCGCCTGGAGATGAACGAAGGCCGGAATTTGGAAAACAATCTCGCGACAGTCATTTTGATCTGGATTCTTCTCGAGCTGGCCGAGAGCGACGTCAATGTTTTGACGCGCCGCTCGCTTGTTCTGATTGGCGTGTCGACGGGCTTTCTTTTCATATTGAATTCGGCCTCGGGCTTGGCGGCGATCCTATCGGCGGCCTTGTTTCACAAGCTGCGAGTCCCGGCTCGACAATGGTGGATTGCGCCGCTCTTTATGGTCCTCGTAGGCGGGTCGCTGGCCGGCTTCTGGGCTGAGAGAAACATGCATGAACTCGGCGCGCCGATCTTCTTGCGCGACAACCTCGGCCTTGAGCTCGCACTCTCCAATTATTCGGGAGCGGTGCATGCCGCCGACCCAAGCGCGGCCTATTTTACTCGATTCAAAGAGATTCACCCGACGTCAATGGTCCCGGGCGAACTCGACGCAAGGGGCGGGGAAGTCGCCTATTACCACGCCCTCGGCTAACAGGTCCGCGATTGGATCGCAGTTCATCCCTGGGATTTCCTCACTCTTTGCGGGCGCAGGTTGGTTGAATTCTTCCTGCCGCCGCGCTGGTACTGGTCTATCTTTTGGGGCGACCCGGCCCTCGTGCATCTCAGCGGCTTGCGCCAGTTGATTGTCTGGGCTGCGGCCTTGGGCGGATTGGCCACGCTGTTTGTGAACGCGCCTCGGCAGCGACCTTATGCCTATATTCTGGTTGCCGTCCTTGGTTGCTCACTGATCTATACCCTGGTGCAGCCGACCCTTCGTTATCGTTACATGATTTCGACCATTCTAATTTTTTGTGCGCTTGATGGCGCGTTCCGGCTCATCGCGGATATTTGGGCGAATATTCCGGTGCAATCGAGAGGTGGGTCTCTTCTGAGCTCGCGCCGCGGTTTTTCTCTATCACGGGCGAGACGTCTGCCTGGTCCTTAAGGCCATCCCCGATGAGGGTTTCGGCAACCAAGTAGAGCGGCCGTTGCTTCGTCTCATTGGAGATGCGTCCGATATATTCTCCGATGATGCCAAGCGTTAGCAATTGGACTCCACCAAGAAACAGAACGGTGACAAGCAGGGAAGGGTAACCTTGAACAGGATTACCGAAAATAATCGTATTCATGACAATGAATATTCCATATAGCGCCGCCACGAAGGCGATAAAAACGCCAAAATAGGAGGCAAATTGAAGAGGAAGAATAGAGAAGCTTGTAAAACCTTCGATCGAGAAATTCCAAAGCCGCCAGTAGTTCCACTTGGTTTGCCCGGCTGCGCGAGGGGCTCGCCTGTAGACAATCTCGGTCTGGCGAAAACCTATCCAGACAAACAGACCTTTCATGAAGCGGTGGTGTTCACGCAATTGAAGGAGCGCCTCGACCGCGCGCCGGCTCATGAGCCGAAAATCGCCGACGTCAGGCGGAATCGGCCGATCGGCCAGCTTGTTCAAGACGCGGTAGAACATGTGGGCCGTCCAGCGTTTGAGGTTAGTCTCGCCCTCCCGCGTGACGCGCTTGGCATAGACGACGTCATAACCGTCTCTCCACAAGGCGATCATTTCGCCGATGAGCTCCGGCGGGTCCTGCAGGTCCGCGTCGATGACCACGACCGCTTCGCCCCTCGCATGATCGAGACCCGCCGTCATCGCAATTTCTTTGCCAAAATTTCTCGACAGCGAAACCATCCCGACGCGCGCATCCTTTTGACGATAGGCGCGAATGATCTCCGCGGTCGCGTCGCGACTGCCGTCGTCGGCGAAAATCATCTCCCACGCGAGGCCGGTGGCGCTCAACGCCGCGGAAGCGCGCTCGAGCAACTCCGGCAACGCCTCCGCCTCGTTGTAGACGGGCACCACAAGACTAATGACGGGACCGTTGCTCATTGTGGGGCTCATCGCGTAAAGAGGCTCGGCACGCCAGAGGCGCGGGCTTCTGAAGATACTAAAGAGCGCGTCGCGCGGGACAATAGGCGATGGACGTCAAAGAACTGAAGCAGATTTCCGGACCGCCGGAGGCGCACTGGTATTACAGAGCCAAGTTCGACCTTCTCGCTGAGACGGTCGGAGACTTTGGCGCGCAACGGGTTGTGGATGTCGGCGCCGGCTCTGGAGTGTTCGCCCGCCTCTTGCTTCAGAGAACAGGCTGCCGCGAGGCCACTTGTGTTGATCCGGCTTATGATGAGGACTCGGATGAAGGGATCGACGGCAAGGTCCTGAGATTCCGCCGCGACTTTGAGCGCCGAGATTTCGACCTCGCTCTGCTGATGGATGTGCTCGAGCACGTGGACGACGACGTGGCTTTGCTAGCCGCCACGGCCGCGTCGGCGAGACCGGGAACCCCTATATTCATCACGGCGCCGGCCTTCGGGTTCCTTTGGTCGGCCCATGACGTGTTCCTGGAGCACCGGCGACGCTACACGGCGCGGACTTTAGAGCATGCCCTCTCCGAGGCCAAGCTGCGCATCGATTGGATACGCTATTTCTATGCGACGATTCTGCCTCCAGTCGCGCTTTTGCGGTTGTTCACGCGCGGTCGTGATCCCGGTCAAGGAAGCGACTTGCGGTCGGCCTCAGCCCCAGTCACGTGGCTGCTCGACAAGGCGCTGACCGCGGAGCGGCGGCTCTTGTTTCCCGTCAATCGATTCGCAGGCCTTTCGGTGGTGGCGGTCGCCAGAACGAAGTAACTTCTTTAGCCGATTTAGGCGCGATTTCGTGTTTTACGGCTGGATGGCGGCGGCCAAGCGGATCGCTGTCCTTATACAAGAGTAGACTTAAGTACTTGGTCTAGCGTGTGAAGCCAGGCTTGAGGCTGCAAAAGCCCTAACGTGCGGAGCGGACGTGACACTCACCGCGGCTGACCGAGCAAAAAGTGCGCAAGGCGCGATATCGCGCAGTTTGCAGGCGGTTGACACAAGGCTTTCGTCATTCGACGCGTTTGTCGAGAAATACTACTGGGCTGTCGGTTCGATCCTGATCGGGGTCGTATTCGTTTATTTCTTGTACAAGGACTTGCGGCTGCATCTTTGGGCCGATGAAATCGCCACTCTTTATACGGCCAAGCTAGGTTCGGTTTCCGAGATCATCCGCGCGACGCTGCACGATGATGTCGCACCGCCCTTATATTACATAATCTGCCATTTGCTGTTGTCGATCGCTCCCGCATCTCTCGCCATCCGGCTTCCCGCAACAATCGGCTTTTGCGCAATGAGCGCCGGACTTTTAGGTTTTCTCCGTCACCGGCTTCCAGCGCTCTACGCGTTCGTCGCTGTCCTTCTCGCGTATCAACTGGCGTTCGACTATGGGACGGAGGGCCGGGCCTACGGCCTGATCCTTGGGATCGCCGCGCTGTCCCTGGTGTGCTGGCGAACAGCCGCGGATGGCCGCAATCGCGTGTTGTCGCTGTCCCTGTTGGCGTTGTTCTCGGGGACCATGGTGCCGCTGCACTATTTCGCGATTTTTTTCTCGGGCTGCCTGTTGCTCGGTGAGCTTGTTCGTTGGCGAAAGAGCGGAAGGTTCGATTTCGCGGTTTGGCTTGCCATGCTCGCGCCGATCGGACTTGTGTTGGCGCTCCACTACCCGTTCATCGTCGCCGCGCAACGATATAGCGCGCATTTCTGGGGGAAGGCGCATATCGGGTTCATGAACCACTTATACGCTGCGCCGGCTGCCGCCCTTCTCGTCGCTCTCCTGGCCACCGCATTCCTGCCTGCGGCGAGAACGAGCCGGGCCTTTGTAGCCATGCCCGCGCACGAGCTCGCCGCGATTGCCGCAATCGCGCTTGCTCCGATCGTGCTGATCGTGCTGTTCAAAGTCTCGGCGCAACCGTTTGTGTTGCGCTACGTACTCTGGTCGGTGACCGGGATTTCGATTCTGACGGCTATCCTGCTCAATTTCTTCGGCCGGGGCTCCCCTCTGCTCGCGATTGTGGTGCTAATGGGGCTAGCGGGCAGCGTGGGAGCCGGGGAAGCGAGATCCATGGCGCGGATCGCCGAGTTGCGCGTCGCTCAACCCGACAAGGTTGCGCTGTCGAAACTCCCGCCGGGCGACGAACCCATTTTCGTCACGAGCCCTGTGGAGTTCGAGGAGCTTTCGTACTATTCGCCGCCCGAGTTGCGCTCCCGTCTGATCTATCCGGACTGCCCGAAGCTCGACCTTAAATATCTCGGAGAAAATGCCGCGGCGATGGGTGTTGAAGGTTTGGCCAGGATAAGTCCGCTTAAAATCGAGCCATGCGAAGCCGTCCTTTCGAACCGCAAAGCTTTCAAGCTGGTTGTAAATGACGGCTTTGATGATCTTGTCTCGGTGCTGTCGTCGCAAGGGCGAACCGTCGTGCCGGAGGATGGCTCCAAGATCGTCTTCGACGTGGCCGCCGCAAAATGATCGCCGACAGAGCCGGTGAGGGAGTCGTAGTCGTATACGGCGACTGACCAAACAGGCCGGATGGCAGATTGAACCGCGCAAGACGCCCATCTGGTTTGCCATGGCCGAGAACGGGATCCTATTCGCCTCGCCGGCCTAATTGGCCCCGTCGTGCGGCGTACGCGGCGCCATGAGCGCTCAAGTCAAGTCGAGGGCGAGCATCAGCTGTTCGGCTTACCGGCTCGGCGCGCCGCGGCGCTCAGCCGCGCAATCGATCTCGACGAGCGGACCCGCGTCGATTGCGCGATGGCGCCATGCGGGCGCCATCATGTCCTTAAGCTCAGGCAGGCGCTTGAAATTCCGTATGGGGTCGGGTACGGCGCCGGAGGGCAGCAAGGCTGGCGGGCAAAAGCATGAATATCCTTCTCGTCTGCATACTTATTTTCGTCTTGTTCATGGTCGCCGGCTACGCCGGGCTTGCTCTGCAAACAAGGCTCTTGCCGCACCACAAGACCGGCGAGACGAAGGCCGTGGTCGGCCAGGTTTCGGGGCTGGTCAGTCTTCTTCTGGCGCTGGTCCTGGGAACCCTCATTGGCGTCAGCTTCGCCTATTATTCGGGTCAGAGGACCAACCTGGAGAATTTCTCCGCGCAGATCCTGAGGCTGGATCAGGCGCTCGCGCAATATGGACCCGAGACCAAGCCGATGCGCGACCGGATCAAGGAGGGAATTGAGAAGGCCTACGCCACGATTTGGGGCGGCGGGAGCATTGACCCCGCATTGCTGACGGTCGGGCCGCCCCTCGCCAACGCGGAGGGGATCACCGATTATCTCGCGACGATTGAGCCCAAGACCGAGGCCCAGAAGGCGGCGCTGGCGACGGCCAAAACATACGCCAGCCTGGTCGAACAGTCGCGGTTGCTGATGTCTCTGCAAATCGCGGCCGGGCCGGTCTCCTGGTTTCTCCTGGTGATTCTGATATTTTGGACCGCTTCGCTCTTTTTCGCCATTGGCCTGTACGCCGAGTCGAACTCAGTCGTTTTTGCAGCGATCACCTTCGGGGCCTTGTCGATCGCTTTTGCGATCTTTCTCATCCTCGAATTTGGCCAACCTTATACCGGACTGTTCAAGGTAACACCCGCCGCGCTCAAGCAGACGATCCAGTTCATCGACCAGGCGCCGGCCAAGACGGGCTAGGGTCGGCGACCGCTCAGCCGCGCGGGGCTGGCGCCATCCGCGCATGGACCTCGCTCGTCATCGCGTTGATGCCTTCGACAAGCGTCCTCACCGTCTGGGTGAGTTCGGTGTTTTGCTGGAGCAGGGTCTCCACGCGCTCGGTCAGCGTGGTGTTCTGTCGCAGCATCTCGACCAGGAGGCCGGTCTGCTCGCGCATTTGCGCCTGCCGCTGTTCGCTGATCTGGTGAAGCTCCTCGCGATGCTGGGCGTCGGCGAGGCTCGCCGCCTTGTCGCGGTCGGCCTGACGGGTTTGCGCGAGCAGGATCAACGGCGCGGCGTAAGCGGCCTGGGTCGAGAAGGCGAGGTTGAGCAGAATGAACGGATAGATGTCGAACTGCGTCCAGCCGGCGGCGTTGACCAGGATCCATAAGCCGACGATGACGGTCTGCGCGATAAGGAAGGTCGGCGTGCCGAAGAAGCGCGCGAAATCCTCCGCCTTCTGCCCGAACCAGTCGCTGCCGAAGGCCGATTCGAGATGGGCGTTGGGCAAGTGGATCCTGCGCAGCCGCTCGTGACCCGCCGCTTCATGTTCGATGTCCATGCGTCCCTCCCGTTACGCCTCGAGCCACGGATTGCGCGCGGCCCCATGTCTGATTCCCTCGCCTACCAGGATACAGAAGAATGAATTTCGATGCGGCGCCCGCGAGGAAGGAAGGCTTAAAGCGGTTTCGAATTGCCGGGCGTCGCCTTGCGCCCTCATGCGTCAAACGCTATGGTCGATTATTGTCCAGGACCGTAATAGTATACGCTCGATCGAACTCAACCAGAGTGTGTTAGGGGCTCCTCGTCCGTCGCGTCGGCTTCGAGGGCTTCGAGGGCTGGCGACGCAACCCACCCACAACAGCAGGGAAGAAACGATGTCTCACAAGGTCGAAACTCTCGCGCTTCATGCGGGCTGGCGCGCCGATCCGGCGACCGGCGCGGTCGCGGTGCCGATCTACCAGACGACTTCCTATCAGTTTGAGAGCGCCGAGCACGCCGCCAATCTGTTCGCGCTCAAAGAGCTCGGCAACATCTACACCCGGATC
>Ga0335075_10015072_pt1 | contig 11586 bp, 11 predicted proteins | sample Lox_Sample_24_FD_206723 | JGI IMG/M metagenome (GOLD analysis project Ga0335075, IMG submission 206723) | Soil microbial communities from Loxahatchee National Wildlife Refuge, Florida, United States - Lox_Sample_2.4 | ecosystem: Environmental > Terrestrial > Soil > Wetlands | place: USA...
CGCCGGGCAGCCCGCCGCGGCCGGGCTGTTCGCCCGCACCGCGTCCGGGGACCGGCGGCTGGACCATGGGAACCACCCCCTGCGTTCGGGTGAATGAGTAGAGGCTTTGATTACTTCGAATTTTACTCCAATTACTGCCGGATAGCAGCAGTGAAACGCTAATCCTGGCACTATTTTTCTATTTTTCCCGGGCCCGCAAAACCGGTGTGCCCGGCTTATCCGAATGAATGACATTGGCCGCCTTGCCACCCGGCCGCTACGGCGTGAGCCGGTTCGGGCCGCGGAACAGGAACGTGGCCTCGCGGATCGAGTCCAGCCCGAGCAGCGCCATGAGCAGGCGGCCAAGGCCCAGGCCCAGGCCGCCGTGCGGCGGGCAGCCGTACCGGAAGCAGTCCAGGTAGTACCGCATGGAGGCGGCGGAAAGCCCCTTCTCCGCGGCCTGCCTGACCAGCACGTCGTACCGGTGCTCGCGCTGCGCGCCGGTGGTGATCTCCAAGCCCTTCCACAGCAGGTCGAAGCTGCACGTCAGGTCCGGCTGGCCCGCCGGGCGCATGTGGTAGAACGGCCGCACGCTCGCCGGGTACCCGGTGACGAACACGAACTCGTGCCCGGTGAGCTCGGTCATCCGCGCCGAGATGGCGCGTTCTCCGGCTGGGTCCAGGTCCGCCCGCGTCCCGGCGGTCCCGAGCATCTCGTGCGCCCGCGCCATCGTGATCCGCGGGAACGGGACCTTGGGTACGGTCACCCTCGTGCCGAAGAGCTCGGCGATCTGCTCGCCGTGTGCGCCGTCGACCGCCGCGAGCGTGTGCGCGAGCATCCGCTCCTCGAAGTCCATCACGTCCTCGACGTCGCTGATCCAGGCCAGTTCGACGTCGACGCCGGTGAACTCGGTGGCATGCCGGGAGGTGAACGATGGCTCGGCGCGGAACACCGGGCCGATCTCGAAGACCCGGTCCACGCCGGCCGCGATCGCCATCTGCTTGTAGAACTGCGGTGACTGCGCCAGGTAGGCGCTGCTGCCGAAGTAGCCGAGCTCGAACACCTCGGCACCGGACTCCGATGCGCTGCCCATGAGCTTGGGCGTGTGCATCTCGGTGCATCCGCTGGCGTAGGCGAACTCGCGCATCGCCTGCTCCGCCGTCGTCTGCACGGCGAACACAAGCCGCGCCGCGGGATGCCTGCGCACGTCGAGGAACCGCCAGTCCAGCCGCCCCTCCGGGCCGGTGTTGTCGTCGATGGGCAGCGGCGTGGCGGCCCAGTTCTCGACCGTGACCCGTTCGGGGATGATCTCCAGGCCGCCGAGGCTGACCACCGGGTTGCCGGCCACCCGGCCGGTGACGCGAACGGCCGATTCAACGGTGAGTCCCTCGAGCTCGGCCTCCAGGGCGGTCCCGTCGCGCCGGTGGGTCAGCTGGACCATTCCGGTGTGGTCCCGCACGAGTACGAACTGCATCGCGCGCTGCAGCCGCAGGGCGTGTACCCAGCCGGCCACGGTGACGGTCTGGCCGGTGCAGGAGCGCAGGTCGGCCACTGGTACGCGGATCATCGGACGTCCCTCCAGGGATGTGCGGGTGATCCCTTTCCGGACGCGGGCGAGAAGGGTAGCTCGCGGTGCCACCGCGTCTTCGCCGCCACGCTGGCGCGGCCAGCGCGGCGGCCTCATTGCACTGCCGCTCGGGAGTGTCTTCGCGCGGGGGACGCGAGGCCGCCTTCACAGCCGTCGGCGGCTCTCTCGGCTCGCGTGATCCCTGGCTACTCGTCTCCGTCGACGCGTTGCCCCGAGAGTAGGAGAAACCGTGGCGACACGCCAACGAAATTTATCCCTCGCCTGGTTCCGTGCCGGGCCGCGCAGGTTAATAGTGTCAACATTATGAGTGAGACGCTGCCGCTGTTCCCGCTGGCCACCGTCCTGTTCCCGGGAATGCGCCTGCCGCTGCACGTCTTCGAGCAGCGGTACCGGCAGCTGGTCCGTGACCTGCTCGAGCTGCCCGAGCCGAGACGGTTCGGGGTGATCGCGATCCGCAAGGGGCGCGAGACCGGCGTGGACGGCGTCACGGCGCTGTACGAGACCGGCTGCACCGCGGTGCTGCGCGCGGCCGAACCCCGCGATGACGGGCGCTACGATCTGCAGATTGTCGGGACCGAACGGTTCCGGCTCCTCCGCCTGGACAGCTCGCTGCCGTACTTCCAGGCCGATATCGAGCCGCTGGCCGATGAGGTCGGCGACGCCGCGACCGCGGCGCTGGCCGCGCAGTGGGTCCAGGCCGGGTTCCGCAATTACCTGAACACGCTCGCCGACCGGGGCGGCGGCACGATCAGCCTGGCCAGCCTGCCGGACGAGCCCCTGCTGCTGTCCTACGTGGTCGCCGCCGCGATGATCATCGACCTGCCGGAACGGCAGAGCCTGCTCGCGACGCCCGACGCGCTGGCCCGGCTCAAGGCCGAGCGCGCGCTGCTGGCACGGGAGACCAGCATGCTGCGAGCCACCACGTCCCGTCCCGCGCCGGACTTCACCTACGCGCCCTACAGCCCGAACTAGGGCACCGCCTGAAGTAGCAGGTTTGCGCGCCGCCCGGGCGGGAACGCGGGTTCCTGGTCGCTGCCTGGCCGATGGCGCCGCAAAGCCAGCAGCCGACGACAAACGGGGGGAAGCGGATGAGCGCGGGCGCGACTGGACAGGGCACGGCATCGGCTGCGACGGCACGCGACCAGGTCACCGTGCTCATCCAGTTCGTGGCGAAGCCCGGCCGTGAGTCCGACATATGTGACGCCCTGCTGCGCCTGGTCGAAGCGGCGCAGGAGGAGCCAGACAACCTCAGCTACGACCTGCACCGGCTGAATAACAACCCAGCGGCGTTCTACGTGCTGGCCAACTGGGCAGACCAGACGGCGATGGACCGGCACATGGCTAACATACAGACGCGTGCCTTCCTAGACGGGCAGGCGGTCTCGGACCTGGTGGCGCCGCCCATGCTCACCTATGCCCGGCCGCTGTCCCGCCCGGACGCCAGGCCAAGCCGGCCCCGGGTGACGGCGGACTCCCCCGCCCAGCTGACCCTCGTCCCGTTCTTCACCATAAAGCCAGACGAGGTCGACGCGGTGCGCCGGGCCCACCTGGAGATGCTGGAGCCGACCCGGGCCGAACCCGGCTGCCTCGGCTATGACCTGTATCAGTCCCGCGAGGACCCGGCGGTGATGTTCTTCCACGAGAACTGGAGCGACTCCCGCGCCCTCGCCGCGCACATGAACACACCGAGCTTCTACCGCTACGTGCGGGGAGAGGTGGATCCGCGCCTGGTGGTCCCGTGGACAGCACACATGATGACGATGGTGAGCCAGCCGTCCAGGTAGGCCCGTTCACGCGAACTGGGGAACCTCGGTCAACTCGGTCCAGCCGTAAATTAGGGTGCTGCAGTGGGCAGCACACCGATGGCAGACGGAGGCGACGGGCTCGCGTACCTGCTCGCGCGCGGCGAGGATCTGAAGCGGGCGCTCGCCGAGGCGGGCGGGCTGACCGTGATCGACCGGTTCCTCGCGGCCCGGCGGGACCTGGACAGGACCGACCGCGAACTGCTCCGCGGATGGCGCGACGACGCCGTCCGCGGGGTGTTCGAGGTCCAGGCGGCCGGCTCGGCGCTGATCACGACGGCGAACCTGGTCGACGACCTGGAGTATCGCGTGTACTCGGAGCCGTCGGTCCAGGTGTCGGCCGGGATGTTCCTGGTCGGCACGCTGCTGCCGGTGACCGCGGGTCCCGGCGCGTGGCTCGTCTCGGGAGCGGAGACCGCGTACCCCGCGTCCGCCGCCCGGCAGGCCGCGCGGACGGCGATCGAGATGGCCACCCGCGAGCCCGAGCTGGTTTTCCGCAATCCGGAAAAGATCAAGCAGGGCTGGGAGCACATGCGCAAGGACCGGGAGGAGTTCCTCGCGTTCTTCGGCGCCGACGAGCTGGTGTTCCCGACCGCGCAGGCAGAGGGACGGCTCAACGCTTACTACCGGCGGCGGCGCGACGCCCTTCTCGCCGCCCGGGGCCGGCATCGGCAGGTCTCCGACAGCGGGGAGACCACGTTTGTCATGCCGCCCGGCTTCTTCGAGTTCGCCACCGTCGGCATCATCTACGACGAGACGGACGGGTTCATCGTGGTCCCGGAGTACGGGATGCTGCGCGACATGTTCGCGAACCCGGCCCTGGCGGCGGACCGGGAGCACGCCGACGTGCTGCGCGCGTACCTGCGCGAGGATTCGATCCCGCCGCTGCCGTTGCGGCGGATGGCTGCGGCATATCCGCAGAGTGCGGACGCGGTGTTCCGCCGGGTGCTTGGGAACCGGAACTTCACCTGGCGCCAGCACGGCGAGGGCCTGCTGCGCAAGCGCAAGCCGGACCACTACGAGAGCGATCCGCTGCCGGGCGTGGCGGTGCTCGGCGACCGGGTCCTCGAGCTGGCCCGCCGGTTAGGAACTCCCGGGTGGCGTCCAGTCCGGGTCGAGTTCAAGAAACGCGTCAAGCAGTGCGAGGTAGCAGTACGCTGCCAGAGTCCATGGCGCGGGCTTACCGTCGAGACCCGGCCCGGGGATAGGCGTGTTGAGCAGTTCGTCGGCCGTCCAGGGCAGGCGCGGCGCGCACCGTCACGGCCGAACCGGTGAGCGTGACCGCCACCCAGCCCCCCGTGCAGGCGTCGATCCCGGTCACGCGCATGACCGGATTATCCCAGGCTGGACACGCTCGCCGTAGGTGGGACGCTAACTGCATGGACACTGATGTCTTCCGCACGTGGATCCTCTCCGCCGCCCGGGTGATCGAGGCCAACCGGGATCACCTCACCCAGCTGGACGCGGCCATCGGGGATGCCGATCACGGGATCAACCTGGCCCGCGGTTTCGCCGCCGTGGCCGCGGCGATCGGGGAGGCGGCGACCCCGGGCGCGGTGCTGACCGCCACCGGGGCCACGCTGATCTCGAAGGTGGGCGGTGCGTCAGGGCCGCTGTACGGCGTGGCGTTCCGGCGGGCGGGCAAGGCGCTCGGCGTCGCGGCGGAGGTGGACCTGGCGGCGCTTGACGCCGCCCTGGAGGCGGCGCTGGCAGGTGTCCAGCAGCTCGGCGCCGCCCGCGAGGGGGACAAGACCATGGTCGACGCGCTGGCGCCGGCCACCCGGGCGTTCGCCGGCGCGATCGCCGACGGGGCGTCGCAGGCGGGCGCGCTGTCCGCGCTGGCCGCCGCGGCCGAGGCCGGAGCGGCCGCCACGGTGTCCATGGAGGCGCGCAAGGGCAGGGCGTCGTACCTCGGGCCGCGCAGCGTCGGCCATGAGGACCCGGGCGCGGCGTCCACCGCGCTGATCCTGGCCGCGCTGCGGGACGCGGCGTCATGAGGCCGGGCGAAAGTCTCCCCGCAATGGGGAGGTAACCACCATGCCCGTTCCGGTGTCTGTGTCCGGCTCCACTAGGATCGCATCGTGGGTGACCGAATTGTTACCTGGCCGAACGCGCTGAGCGCCGCCAGGCTGGCCGGCGTTCCGGTGTTCTTGTGGCTGGTCATCGGTCCGCGAACCCCCGAAGCCGACGGCATCGCGGTGGGGATTCTCGCCGCGGCGGGGCTGTCCGACTGGCTCGACGGCAAGCTCGCCCGGATGCTGAACCAGACCAGCAGGCTGGGCCAGCTGCTTGACCCGGCCGCGGACCGGCTGTACATCCTCGCCACCGTCATCGCCCTGGCCGTGCGGGGGATCATCCCGTGGTGGCTGCTCGGCGTGCTCGCGGCCCGTGAATTCTGCGTCGGGATTGGCCTGCTCGGGCTTAAGTGGCGCACGTCCTATGGCGCGCTGCGGGTGAGCTTTGTCGGCAAGGCCGCCACGCTATGCCTGATGTACGCCTTCCCGCTTCTGTTCCTCGGGGCGCATGGCGGCATCGCCGCGGAAGTGGTCCGCATATTCGGGTGGGCATTCGCAATCTGGGGTACTGCTCTGTATTGGTGGGCAGCGATGTTGTATCTCACCCAGATTAGGGACCTTGTGAAAGGAGCGGCTACGTCTTGAAGGCCGTCGTCATGGCAGGCGGTGAGGGCACCAGGCTGCGCCCGATGACCGCCAACCAGCCAAAGCCGCTGCTGCCGGTCGCGAACCGGCCGATTATGGAGCACGTGCTGCGGCTGGTAAAAAAGCACGGGTTCGAGGAAACGGTCGTAACCGTGCAATTCCTCGCCGCGCTGGTCCGGAATTATTTCGGTGACGGCGAGGACGTGGGCATGTCCCTTCAGTACGCGACCGAGGAAATGCCGCTTGGCACCGCGGGCAGCGTGAAGAACGCCGAGGACGCTCTCAAGGACGACGCCTTCCTTGTCATCTCCGGCGACGCGCTGACGGACATGGACCTGTCCGAGATGGTGCGGTTCCACAAGGAGAACGGCGCCCTGGTCACGGTCGGCCTCACCCGTGTTCCCGACCCGCTGGAGTTCGGCATCGTCATCGCGGACGAGGACGGGCGGATCCAGCGGTTCCTTGAGAAGCCCACCTGGGGCCAGGTGTTCTCCGACACCGTGAACACCGGCGTCTACGTGATGGAGCCCGAGGCGCTCGCCGAGGTGACCGCCAAGGAGTCGGTGGACTGGTCGCACGACATCTTCCCGAAGCTGCTGCAGCGCGGTGCACCGATATATGGATATATATCCGATAAGTACTGGGAAGACGTCGGTAACCTCGAGAGCTACCTCAAGGCCCAGGCGGACGTGCTGGCCGGCCGGGTGGACACCGGCATCGCCGGGTTCGAGGTCTCGCCCGGGGTGTGGGTCGCGGAGGGAGCCGACGTGGATCCCGACGCCGTGCTGACCGGCCCGCTGTGCATCGGCGACTACGCCAAGATCGAGGCGGGCGCGCACCTGCGCGAGTACAGCGTGATCGGCAGCAACGTGGTGGTCAAGGAGGGCGCGTTCATCCACCGCGCGGTGGTGCACAACAACGTGTTCGTCGGACAGGGCACCACGCTGCGCGGCTGCGTCGTCGGCAAGAACACCGACGTGATGCGGCTGGCGCGGATCGAGGAGACGGCGGTCGTCGGCGACGAGTGCGTGATCGAGCCCGAGGCGTACATCTCGGCCGGGGTGAAGGTCTACCCGTTCAAGACGATCGAGGCCGGGGCCGTCGTAAACACGAGCGTGATCTGGGAGTCGCGAGGACAGCGGACGCTGTTCGGCCAGCGGGGCGTGTCCGGGCTGATCAACGTCGAGGTCACGCCGGAGCTCTGCGTACGGCTGGCGAGTGCCTACGCGACGATGCTCAAGAAGGGATCGACGGTCACCACAAGCCGCGACGTCTCCCGCGCCGCCCGCACGCTCAAGCGGGCCGTCCAGGGAGCGCTCAACGCGAGCGCGATCAACGTGGTGGACCTGGAGGCGCTGCCGCTGCCGGTGGCGCGCTTCGAGACCGCGCGCAGCGACTACAGCGGTGGCATCGCGTTGCGGACGACGCCGGGGGACACCCAGTCGATCGACATCATCTTCCTTGACGAGCGGGGCGCGGAGCTGTCCCAGGGCGCGCAGCGGCGGCTGGAGCGCGTCTTCTCCCGGCAGGAATTCCGGCGCGCCTTCCCGGGCGAGATCGCCGAGCTGAGGTACCCGCCGCGCCAGGTCGAGCGGTACACCCACGAGCTGCTCCGCTGTGTCGACCTGAACGGGGTCCGCGGCGCCGGCCTGAAGGTCGTCGCGGACTGCGCCGGCGGGACCGTCAGCCTGGTGCTGCCCACGCTGCTCGGCACGCTGGACGTCGAGGTCCTCACCCTGAACAACCGGCTGGATGAGGTGACGCCAACCCAGACGGTCGCCCAGCAGCGGGCCGGCATGCAGCGCCTGGCCGAGGTGGTCTCGTCAAGCCGCGCCGCGTTCGGCGTGCGCTTCGACCCGGTTGGCGAGCGAATCCAGCTCGTCGACGAGAAAGGCGCCCTGGTCAGCGACGAGCGCGCGCTGCTCGTTGTGCTCGACCTGGTGGCGGCCGAGCTGCGCCACGGGCGGGTCGCACTGCCGGTGACCACCACCCGGGTGGCCGAGCAGGTCTGCCGGTTCCACGGCGTACAGGTGGACTGGACGCCGACTTCCATGGACGCACTGACGACCGCGGCGGCAGCCGACGATGTGATCTTCGCGGCCGACGGGCGCGGCGGCTTCGTGGTGCCGGAGTTCGGCCGTACCGCGGACGGCATCGCGGCGTTCGTCCGGCTGCTCGGCCTGGTCGCGCGTACCCGGCTGACGCTCAGCCAGATCGACGCCAGGATCCCGCATGCGCACCTGCTGCGGCGGTCGATACCCACCCCGTGGGCGGCCAAGGGCAGCGTGATGCGGACAGTGGTGGAGGCGGCGGCGGACCGCACGGTGGACACCACCGACGGGGTGCGGATCATCGACCCGGACCGAGGCTGGGCGCTGGTGCTCCCGGACCCGGCCGAGGCGGTGACGCACCTGTGGGCGGAGGGCAACGACGCTGATTCCGCCCAAGTGCTGCTCGACGAATGGGCAGCCGTGGTAGAACGGGCTGGCCAGTGACGGAAGGTCGGGCCGTAACGGAGGCCGCAGGCCCCGGTGCAATCCCGTAACAGCGGGGGATAAACACCCCGCGCTCAGGTAATCTGTGTTAATTACGCAGTCGTGCGAAATTCGCGATGCATAGGGACGGTTCACGCGCATCGTACGGCTTGCAGCGCGTGCGTAACCCGGAGGTGAAGCGGCTGTGGGGCGGAAACGTCGCGATGGAGACGGCGCGGGAGGGGGTTGGCTGCGCAGGCTGTTTGCGTGGCGCGTAGACCGGCGGCCCTCCGCGCAGGTACCTTTGGCAGCATCGCCAGAGGCGATGTGGCGGGAAGGAACCGCGCCAGACGAGGGGAGGCCGAGCGGAGCCATGCCAGGGGTGTACTGTTCCCAGTGCAATCGGCCCAACCCGGCCGGGGCCCGGTACTGCTCGAACTGTGGTGCTCCGCTGGTTCGCGCCGGGCAAGACAACGGGTGGGGCGGTCCGGGCGAGACCACCTCGATGATCTCGCCGATCACCGGGGACGCCGACTACGCCGACGAGCCCTACCCGGATTACAGCGCCGCCGACACCTTGCCCCCCGGCACCGCGCTGCTCGTCGTCCTGCGCGGCCCGAACGCCGGCAGCCGTTTCCTGCTCGACGACGACTTCACCAGCGCCGGACGGCACCCGGACAGCGACATTTTCCTTGACGACGTCACCGTGTCCCGGCGTCACGCTGAGTTCTACCGGCAAGGCGAGCGTTTCAGCGTGCGCGACGTCGGTAGCCTTAACGGCACTTACGTGAACCGTGAGCGCATCGAGGAGGCCGAATTGTTCGGGGGCGACGAGGTGCAGATCGGCAAATTCCGGTTGTTGTTCCTTACCCGTAGCCCGGAAGTCGGCAGGCGGCGCGGACCGGGAGCACAGGATTACGCATGACGGGCGGTCGGCGCCCGGGGTTTGGGCCGGCCCGGGCTAACGTCGGCATCGGGCAGGTACTGGCCCAGCTTCGCCCGGAATTTCCGGACATCAGCCCGTCAAAGATCCGCTTTCTCGAGGCAGAGGGGCTGATCCAGCCTGCCCGCGCGGAATCCGGCTATCGCCGGTTCGCGGTGGCGGACATCGAGCGGCTGCGGTACATCCTGACCGCGCAGCGGGACGAGTACCTGCCGCTGCGGGTGATCAAGGAGCGGCTCGACGCGATGGGCGGGGCCGGAGTGAACGCCGCCCCGGAGCCGGCGTCGATGACCCGCAGCGAACTGCTCGAGGCCGCGGGCGCCGACGAGGAGATCCTCGCCGAACTCGAAGACTACGGGCTCATCCGCCGCGGCCGGCACTACGGCACCGAAGCGCTGGCGGTGACGCGGTCCGCCATGGCGCTGCGCCAGTTCGGGATCCAGCCTCGCCATCTGCGAGCGGTCAAGGCGGCCGCCGAGCGCGAGATCTCCCTGGTCGAACAGGTGGCCGCGCCGCTGGCCCGGCAGCGGGGGAGCAGGGAGCCCGCGCTCCGCGCGGCCCGCGACGTCGCCGCGCATATCGCCAGGTTGCACGCGACTTTGGTCGAAGACGGACTTAACGAGGCAGGTCTGGCATCGGCTCCCCCGGTGACGGGTAGGTACGAACCAGCGCTAGGCGATGGCGCGCTGAGCCACGGCGTGCCACACGACGGCGTACCGCGTGAAGCCCCGGGGCTGCGCTCGGCTTCGGGACGATAGCGGTGTAGTTTGGCAAGAGAGTGATCGATGCGCTCAGCGCGTGTGAGGACGGAGCTCTAGTGCGGCGGATGGAGGTCGTCGGCGTCCGAGTCGAGATGCCGTCCAACAGCCCGATTGTCCTGCTCAAAGAGACGCAGGGAGATCGTTACCTGCCGATTTGGATCGGTGCGGTGGAGGCGACCGCGATCGCCTTCGCCCAGCAGGGCATGGTCTCGCTGCGGCCGCTGACGCATGACTTGTTCCGGGACGTGCTTGAGGTGCTGAACGTCCAGTTGCAGACGGTCAACATCACCGCGCTGCGGGACGGCATTTTCTACGCCGACCTGGTGTTCTCGAACGGGGCAGAGGTGAGCGCCCGGCCGTCGGACTCGATCGCGCTCGCGTTGCGGACCGGGGCGACGATCTTCGCCAGTGACGAGATCCTCGACGAGGCGGGCGTGCCGATCCCCGACGAGCAGGAGGACGAGGTCGAGAAGTTCCGCGAATTCCTCGACACGATCTCACCAGAAGACTTCGGCCGCTCCACCTGACGCGAACGTTTTGCCCTCTAATGGCGCGACTCGCCGTGCGTGATCGTTGACGCGCTAGCCTGGCAGGCTTACGGTGCGAGTGCCGGGGGTAGTCACAGGAGGTGGCCGTGTCGGTATCAAGGGGTGGGTCCGGGGCTGATCAGGGCGCGCTCTTCGACGGCGGCGCCGAGATCGGCTACCGCGGTCCGACGGCTTGCGCCGCGGCCGGGATCACGTACCGGCAGCTGGACTACTGGGCGCGGACCGGCCTGGTGGAGCCGAGCGTCCAGGCGGCGCACGGCTCGGGCAGCCAGCGGCTCTACGGGTTCCGCGACATTCTCGTGCTCAAGGTGGTCAAGAGGCTGCTGGACACCGGGATATCGCTGCAGCAGATCAGGGCGGCGGTGCAGCACCTGCACGACCGCGGAATCGATGACCTTGCCCAGGTCACGCTGATGAGCGACGGGGTGAGCGTCTACGAGTGCACCTCCCCTGATGAGGTGGTGGACCTGCTCGCCGGCGGGCAGGGCGTGTTCGGCATCGCGCTGGGCCGCGTCTGGCAAGAGGTTGCCGGTGAGCTCGCCGAGCTTCCCGCCGTGCGCGCCGAGGACGGCCTGATCGCCACCGGCGCGGACGAGCTGGCGACGCGACGCGCGCGCAAGATCGGGTTACGGTCACGCGAATCTCGGTAGACTAACTGCCAGCCAGTTATCCCGCCTGGGAGAGTTCCCGGCTGAACGCCAGCCGGGGCGCCGAAGGGGCAACACATCCCCGGAACCTCTCAGGCACCAAGGACCAGGCGGGACAGGCGACTCTGGAGCCGACGGGGCGACAGACGGGGAGCCGAAGACCGGGGAGGCTCCATGAGTGATA
>Ga0335075_10015073_pt1 | contig 11585 bp, 7 predicted proteins | sample Lox_Sample_24_FD_206723 | JGI IMG/M metagenome (GOLD analysis project Ga0335075, IMG submission 206723) | Soil microbial communities from Loxahatchee National Wildlife Refuge, Florida, United States - Lox_Sample_2.4 | ecosystem: Environmental > Terrestrial > Soil > Wetlands | place: USA: Florida...
TCGACCACGCCGATCGGCGTCGCTGGCTGATACCTCTGGTCGTCGCCTTCGGCTTCCTGATGGAGCAGCTTGACTCCACCATCATCACCGTCGCGATCCCGAACATGGCCGCCAGCCTGCACGAGACGCCCGTGCGGTTGAGTCTCGCCATCACCAGTTATCTGCTGAGCCTCGCCGTGTTTATCCCGATAAGCGGCTGGATCGCCGACCGGTTCGGCGCGCGCTCGGTGATCTGCGCCGCTTTTGCGGTGTTCACGGTGGCGTCGGCGCTGTGCGGGCTGGCGACGAGCCTGCCCATGCTGGTGGCGATGCGGGTGCTGCAGGGCGTGGGCGGGGCGATGATGACCCCGGTCGGACGGCTGATCCTGCTGCGCTCCTTCCCGCGCGCCCAGCTTGTCCGGGCGATGAGCTATGTCAGCATTCCCTCGTTGATCGGCCCGACGCTGGGCCCGATCGTCGGCGGGCTGATTACGACCTATGCCTCGTGGCGGTGGATCTTCTACGTCAACATCCCGTTCGGGGCGCTGGCGATCCTGGTTGCATCGCGGGCAGTGGAGAATGTCCGCGGCGCCGCGCCGTCGCGTTTCGATACGCCGGGATTCTTGATCTGCGGCGCGGCGCTGGCTTCGCTGCAATTTTTCCTCGAAACGGTTGGCCGCGGTGCCGTCGGTCCTGCTCCGCAGGTGGCAACCGTCGCCGTCGGGATCGGCTGCATGCTGCTCTATCTGCGCTACGCCAGACGACGCGATAACCCGGTGCTGGACCTGACGTTGTTCCGTATCCGCACCTTCCGTATCGGCTCGCTGGCCGGTGGGTTGTGCCGGATCGGCATCAGTGCGCCGAGCTTCCTGCTGCCGCTGCTGCTGCAGGTCGGCTTCGGGCTAAGCCCGATCCAGTCCGGCTCGCTGACATTCGCAACCAGCCTGGGTGCAGCACCGATCCGCCTGGTCTCGACCGTGGCGTTGCGGCGCTTCGGATTCGGCCGGCTGCTGGTCGGCAATTCCGTCGTCTGCGCCGCGGCGATCGCCGGACTGGCGGCGCTGTCGCGGAATACGCCGCATTGGGCAATCTTTCTGGCCATCATCGGGATGGGGCTGGTACGTTCCGTGCAGTTCAACGGCGTGCAGATGCTGAGCTACGCCGAAATGCCGCAGGCGCGGCTGAGCCGCGCCACCAGTCTGGGCAGCGTGGTGCAGCAGTTGACGATGGGCCTGGGCGTCTCGATCAGCGCCGCGCTGCTGGGAATGCTGTCCGGGCCGGGCGGCGTGCCGAGCGTGCCGCAGTTCCGCGCCGTGTTCCTGTTGATCGCTCTGTTGCCGCTGATGGCAATGCCGGGCTTCATGGCGCTACGGCCGGGGGATGGGGCGGAAGTGAGCGGGCACAGGGTCGCGCAGGCATGACGGCACGACCTTGTGCAACGTTCCCTTGGCGCTTGCGACCTGCCCGGGCAGGCGGCGCAAATTCTTGATTTACGAGCCGGGCGAGCGTCAGTTCAACCTTCTGATTGCCGGCGGATTCCAAAACCCGTTCGCGACCTGCGGTCGTGGTGCATAGAGCCGCAACGTTAGTCCGAGCTGACCGCTTTTCGGCGCCGGCAGCCAATTCGAGTCCTTGTCGGCTCCCGGGTCATCGCTCTGGATATAGAGATCAAGCGAGCCGTCGCCATTGAACGTGAGTGGATTGCGGTCGCCAATGGCAAAGCGGTTAATCGGGTTGGCGACTTGGAAGCCCTCGGCGTCGTACATGGTCAACGACCAAAACGCGTCCACGGGCGGCAGTTCGTCCTTGCTGAAATGCAGCACATATTTGTTCTCCGCCACAAGCGGGTTGCCGCCGCTATCGGAGGTGGCGAGCGGGTAGATTGCATCCTCGGGCTGGTTGGCACCCAGGCCGACCAGCGCCACGATCGCCCGCTTGAGGTAATAGTTGCCGTATACGCCCATCGTATCCGTATTCATCTGCCAGCCATTGATCACGCGGGCTAACGTCGGCAGCTTGTCGTGCAGAAGTTTTAGTCCGGCCGCAGCGCCACGCTCGAGAACATCGCCGTTGACCTTCGTGCTATCGAGGCTTTTGCCCGGCTCCAGTCCTATCCGCTTCATGCGAGCGATGATCGACCAGTCGGTGACGTGAGGCCGGCTGTGCTTCATCAACTCAGCGGCGTATTTGAAGAATTCGAGCGCCGGCATGCGATTGACTTGCGTCATCGGTTCAGTCTTGGTGTCAACAGCCGGGTCAATCTTTTCTTCAATCGTCCGCGGGGTTCTCCCCCAGTCGGCCAGCAGGGTGATCTTGTAGCCGTCCTGAATCTTGTGGACGGCGGCATAATCCTTCACTCCATTCGTCTGTGTGCGCCCGATAATCCAGACATACGGCGTGGGCGCGTCGATGCGCGCGGCGTTCGGCGGGAGATTCCCGCTCCAGCCCGGCGGCACGAGCACGAAATTGGCAGCCTCCGTGCCGTTTGTCCGTTTGCCCGGTACGGCGAACACATCAGTCCACATATCGATCATCGGCAGCAAGAAATAGCGCCCCCCGGTATCCGACGTGGACACGACAACGGGCCCATCAGTCAGATCGAGCCACGCGCTCGAATAGAGCGTATCGAAATTCGGACGAACAATGGCCCTCATCTCGGCGGTTGGGAACGCGCGGACATGAGTAAAAGTGTTGGCCGCCCCGCCGATTGGACTAACCTTGGGATCAAGGTTGATGAGTTGCTTACGCGTTACATCCATCAAGATCAACGGATAAAGGTATATATACGCCTCTTGCGCGATGACTTCTATCGACTCAAGCGGAGACAAAGATGTATTCATGGTTGCATTCCCCTCCCGCCGGATGCTTCTGTAAGCCGGCTGGCGCGTCGCCGGCTTTGCCCAACCGAGTTTAGCGGCCTGATCCGGCTCAGGTAAGGGCTGCGTCGCAACCAAAGATCGGAAGATCGGCCGCTTGGGTTCGGGTGGGACATGCGGGGGCGGCGTTGGCGTCGCGGCAAGCCGCGCGCGGCTACCGGCCGCCCATCAGTCGCCGGAAGAGCACAGTCCGGCGAGAAGCGGCACATACGCGGCGAGTCTGCGGGACACGAACTCTGTGAAAAGTCGGACGCGCTTCGTCTTGTGCGTTTCGCCCTGCGTGAGGAGCCAGAGCGTTCCGTGCATGTGCAGGGCGCTACCCGGCACCCTCACCAGCAGCGGGTCGGCATCTCCGACGAAGCAAGACAGCGTCGTCATCCCGAGCCCCTGCCGCACCGCGACGATCTGCGCCTCGGCGTCCGTCGTCCTGAACGGAACCTCTGTGGTGCGAATCTCGCCCTCGTGCGCCCAGTCTGGGTCATACTTGTTCTTGACGACCCACCGGATGGGATCAGCCGCTCCCGCGCGCCACGCGGCAAGGAGGTCGCGGGACATGTAGACACCGCCGAACACCTCCGGTCCCTTCAGGCCATGAAGATTGAGCGGCAGGGCGTTCCGGTCGTACACGACCCGGATTGCGACGTCGGCCTCTCGGTTGGTCAGATTCACCGGCTCCTCGACCGACAGTATCTCTATCTCGACCTCGGGGTGCAGCCGCGCGAAATCGGCGAAGTCAGGCATGAGCAGGTGTGTCGCGAGAGTCGGCGCCAACGTCACCCGCAGAAGCCCGCGTACGCTCTGGTCGCGACCAAAGACGCGCGTCTCCAACTGGCTTGACGACGCTTCCATCTGGTCCGCGAACTCGAGGACCTCCTCCCCGGCATCCGTCAGACGATAGCCCGAAGGCAGCTTCTCGAACATGTGCGCCCCGAGGCGCTCCTCCAACTGGGCGATGCGTCGCAGCACCGTGGAGTGGTTCACACTGAGGCGTTCGGCGGCGGCCCGAACCGAGCCTCCACGCGCGACGGCAAGAAAGTAGCGAACGTCATCCCAGTCGATCATATCGTGCAGTCCCGCACCGTGTGGTGCGCTTCCAAAGACCCGCGTCGAATACCCTCGACAGCATCACGCCATGTGGACAGCGGGGGCCCTGAAGTTAAGCCGCAGCCGGTCGAAAAACGCACCACCGATGACGAATTTCGCAGACTCAACGACGGGTCCGTTGCGATCCAACTCATCCCGGACGCGCCGGGTTGGAAAGCGTCGTCCGCCGCCCCGCCGGAACACTTCCCCGGGCATTCCGGGGACGCAAACCGAAGGAAGCATTATGTCAAGATTGCAAGACAAGGTCGCGGTCGTCAGCGGCGGCACGAGCGGCATCGGGCTCGCCATCGCCCAGCGGTTCGCAAAGGAGGGCGCACATGTCTTCATCACCTCTCGGCGCCAGAAAGCGCTCAATGAGGCGGTGAAGCTCATTGGCGGCAAGGTCATAGCCATCCCGGCGGACATGACCAAGCTTGAGGACATCGACCGCGTCGCCGAGGCCGTCCGGAGCGCGAAGAGCAAGGTGGACGTGGTCGTGGCCAATGCCGGCATAACCGAGCAGGTGCCGCTGTCCGAAATCACGCCAGAGCACTACGCTCGCACGTTCGACCTGAACTGCAGGGCGCCTCTGTTCCTCGTGCAGAAGATGCTGCCGATGATGGGTCGCGGAGGATCGATCATCCTCGTGAGCTCGGCCATACACTACATGGGCTTGGCGAACCACTCCACCTACTCGGCCACCAAGGCGGCGCTGCGTTCGTACTCGAGAACCTGGGCGGCCGAGTTCAAGGATAGCGGCATTCGCGCGAACACCCTCAGCCCCGGCCCCGTCGACACGCCGATCCTCGACTCACAGGCGACCACGCCCGAGGAGGCCGCCGCAATTCGTAAGATGTACGTCGACTACAGCCCCATGCGGAGGCTCGGGCAGTCCGAGGAGATCGCCAACGCCGCCCTTTTCCTCGCCTCGGACGAGAGCTTGTTCATGACGGGCTCCGACATGGTCGTCGACGGCGGCATCAGCAACGTCTGACGGCGGTCATCCGAGCAGACGGCACCGGTCGCCCAAGATCGACGCGCCTGGGAGATCACCGTGCAGATCAATGCAGCATTCATCGCGGTCCCGAAGGACGCGCTTTAGTCAACTGCCTCGCGACCCTGAGATATCCCATGCCCGATCTTGACGTCCTGTTCAGCCCCTACCGGCTGAACGCCCTCAATCTGCCGAACCGTGTCGTGATGGCTCCGATGACGCGATCCTTCTCTCCAGGCGGCGTGCCGACCGCCGAGGTCGCCGCCTACTATCGCCGCCGCGCGCAGAATGGTGTTGGTCTTATCATAACGGAGGGGACCGGGGTCGGCCGCACGGCCGCACTCAATGAGCCTGATGTCCCCCGCTTCCATGGCGAGGCGGCGCTCGCAGGCTGGCAAAAGGTTGTAGACGAGGTCCACGCGGCGGGCGGGCGCATTGCGCCGCAACTTTATCACGCGGGACAGAAGCACTCAAATGCGGCACCCGACTGGACGCCGCCCGCCCCCTACGAGAGCCCTTCAGGGCTCTCGGTGACGGGCGAGCACGTGGGCCAACCGATGAGCGAGACCGATGTGGCCGACACCGTCGACGCCTTCGCGCGCGCAGCGGCCGATGCCGAGCGTCTCGGGTTCGACGGCGTCGAGCTGCACGGCGGGCACGGTTACCTTATCAATCAGTTCTTTCTGGAGGATCTCAACCTGCGCAGCGACCGGTATGGCGGCTCGACGCTTCTTGAGCGCTCCCGCTTCGCGGTCGAGATCCTGAAGGCAATCCGGTCCGTGGTGACCTCCCGCTTCCCGGTGATCCTCCGCCTCTCGCAATGGAAGCCAAAGGACTTCAGCGCACGGCTTGCCGAGACGCCGCAGACGCTCGAACGTTGGCTTGGCGTGCTTGTCGACGCCGGTGCAGACGCCTTCCATCTCTCGCAGCCGAAATTCTGGGAGCCCGCCTTCCCCGAGGTCGACGAGAAGTTGAACCTGGCCGGTTGGGCGAAGAAGCTCACCGGCGTCACCGCCATCACCGTCGGCTCCGTCGGCCTGTCCGGCGACGTCTACGAATCCTTTAAGGGTAAGAGCGCCCGATCCGCCTCACTGGATGAACTGCTCGCGCGGCTGGATCGCGGCGAATTCGACTTGGTAGCAGTCGGACGCGCGTTGCTGCAGGACCCGGCCTGGCTCGAGAAGGTGCGGCAACGTCGAGTCGACCAGATTGCCGACTTCACGCCGGAAGCCTTCGCCATGCTGAGTTGATTATTGCGTGCGTTCCCGGATTGAGTTCCCTGCAACGATCGATATGGAGGTCAACATGACGTATGCCATCATAGGCAAGGGGTTGGTGGGCGCGACGCTCGCCCGCTTCTTCGCGGCCAAGGACATTCCTGTCCTCATCGCCAACTCCCGCGGCCCCGAAACGCTTGCCAGGCTCGCCGCGGAAATCGGGCCGAGCGTCACGCCCGCCACCATCGAGCACGCCGTCAAGGCCGATATCGTCCTGGTCGCGGTCGGAGCGCTCGCTTTCAAGGACGTCGGCGCGGTGCTGCCGGACTGGTCGGGCAAGATCGTCATCGACGTGACGAATGGCTTCATGCTGCCGCCGGAGGTGCAGCAGGCCGAATACCAGGGACGGCTTACATCCGAGGTCAACGAGGAGCGTGTGCCGGGCGCGAAGCTGGTCAAGGCCTTCAATCAACTGCCGGTCAAGGTTCTCGCCAGCCCATTGCCCGACGATGTCGGTCGACGGGTCGTGTTCGTTTCGAGCGACCACGAGGATGCGAGTGCGACCGTCGCGGCTCTTGCGGAAAGCCTTGGCTTTGCAGCTATCGAGGTCGGCAAGATCGCGGAAGGTGGCCGCCTGATCCAGGCACGGGCCGCGCTCGTGTTCCAGAACCTGATCAAATACCCGCTGTAGGCTTGGCGACCGGATTGGATCAGCCGCTTCCTCCGCCCCGATCGGCTTGACCTGGTGTCTACGGTCCGGTTGTGGCGATGGAGGTGGTCCGCGACGGTGCCCGCTGACACACGTGCTGATCCAAGCCGGCATCGCTCATGGTGCGCAGACGTTGCTCGGCCCGAGTAACAAGCTCGATTTATACCAGGCAGCCGAACGATCGACTCTCCGGCACCGCGGCCCACCCATCATGGCCGGCCTTGTGCCACGGCTGTCCGGTTTAATTTTCGTTGGACGAAGTGCCCCTTTTGATCTTTCTTGCTCGCCAGGCGATCTCCGCCGGCCGAGACACAGGCTCGGGATTGCAGCGCATCCACTGTGTCGGCGGCGTTGCGAAGCAAGATCCTAAGCGCAGATGTAAGTAGATGCGCGCAGATCGAGACAGGCTGATGCGTCAGGCTGCGCTGCGACAGCGCGGCAATCGGCGAGTACTTTGCGCGAGAACCTGCACCTGTTGGTCGAGGACGTGCCTCCAGCCGAGCTGAGGCCATTAAAGCACTGCAAGCCGTGCCCGGAAATCACCCGCGTAACCATCGGCCCGCGAGCCGCACCGGAGCATCTGCGTGAATCAGCGTGCATCGCCTTCCTTCATCTGCGTTAAAACCCTTCTTGTCTGCCCACGCCACACAACCGCAAGTCGGCTTGTGCCAAGCGGTTTGTGAAGGAACGCGCCTACGTTTTTATTGCCGGGCGTCGGCAAGCGAAGTTGGGAGCCAGGCAATCAATGGTGAGCATCAAGGAGGCCGTGCCGGCTGGTCGCACCGCTAAGGCCCACTTGGCGGTCACCAGCGCTCCAATCGTCGATGCTAGATGCGAATCTCAACGATTCGTGATTGTGCTTGCTACCATGTCACGGACCACGAGTTTTGAGAGAGGGCTGCCAGAGATGGAAGCAAGCCGGAAATCTCCTACCCTTTTCGCGAAGGCATTATGACATGATGAACAGCGCATCGCTCACAGGACTCGCCGCTGCCTTGCGAGCGGTGACGGACGGGCCTCACCTCGGGCGAGCAACTATAAGCAAGCGGAATATCCGGCGAAGATAGAGGCAATCAGGATATGGAGCAAGTATTGCAACTGGCCGTCGTCTTCTTCGCTGCATTGGCCACCGGTGGACTGATGGTCAACTGGATAGGGCTTGGACGCGCAATGTCTCGCCTCACCGTATCGACCTATATTGAATTCCATCAAGCTACCAACCACACGTTCGATCCCTACATGCCGATCGTGGTTGTGGGCGCATCGTTGGGTGGTATTGTGCTCGCGACCCTTTCTCCAGGGATTCATTCGCTCTCCGGCGAATTGGCCATTGCTGGAACTGTCTGTTATGCCGCTGTCCTGGCGATTGCCTTGTCCACAAACGTCCGGATCAACAAACAGGTCGCACGCTGGTCGGTTCAGAACCCACCCGAGGACTGGACGCTAATTCGCGCCAGTTGGGTTCGATTTCACATTGTGCGCACTCTCTTTTCACTTCCGGCACTGGCCTGCTGCATCCTTGCTTGTCTTATCAGACGATGATTTACCACATCGCACAGGCGACTCAGGGGGCGGCGCTGCCGCAGGATGGGCCTGGCGCGCTCGTTACAATTCAGCGCGCTGCAAATGCGGGAATGCCGCAGCCGCTCTGTCGCCGAGCCCACCAGCCCGGCCAGCGTGGTGCAGCAGTTGACGATGGGCGTGCACTCCAGCCGGGCGTCTGCGCCCAAGCGGATGCCGCCACCAACCCTGCAAGACCGGCGACGATTGAAGTTGCTGTCCAATGCCGCATGTCACCCTCTTCGTACCTTCGGCACGAACGATATCTGCTACAAGCCGGTTTCAAGGGAGCAGACCCCCCTCCCCTTGCGGCCGGACAAGCCGCGAAGCGGATCGACGGGAGAGGGGGCCCGTGCCGTGCCAATCACTCTCACGGACAGAAGTCAGCCTTGCAGCAACTTTTCCTTGACTTCGCCGGCGCTCTGTGCTTTAATCCTAACCGTGTTCGACGCAGCCACCGCACCGGCCGAAGCCCGCAACCCCGATCCAACCGATCGGGCCCTGCCCCCGCGCCTCGGCGGCCTCCTCTGCCTCCTCCTCACGTTCATCGCCTACGGCCGCAACCTCGCCGATACGCTGCGCCAGCACGCCGCCGACCCGCGCGTCCTCCCCTGGTTCACCGACGTCGCCTTAACCTTCCACAGCGTCAACCTCACCCTGATCCTCGCCCGCATCCGCCGTGGCCTGCTCCGCGCCGCCGCCCTCGAAGAAAGGCTCCGCAAGTTCGCCGCCCGCGGCCAGGACCTCGATCCCGACCGCATCCGCCCGAGCAGCCCGTGCAAGCCGCGCCCCCGCAAAAAGCCAGCCCCCCGCCTGCACGACCCGGCTCATGCTCCCTCCCTGGAAAGCCCGCCCACCCTCGAGCAGATCGCCGCCGAGGACCGTCGTCGCCCGATCGGCGCCGTCCTCGTTGATATCTGCCTCGATCTCGGCATCGTGCCCGCCCAGATGGATCGTGCCACGCGCGAGGAACTGCGTCGCGCCGTCGTGGATTACCACGGCAACCTCTGACCCGCCTGCCCGACGCTGATCCCGACGCCATCCCCGACGACCTCCCCATCCCCTTCGACAAAGACGGCAACCCCATCATCACGTATCCCCCATGGCCGGCTCCCCCCCGCACTCCCCCTCCTCTTGCGTGAGAAGCGGATCGATAGGGGGAGAGGGCCGGGCCCGTAACCCACCACAGCGCCTTCGCACACAAAAACCACGGAACGGGACCGGCCCACGGCCAGCCCCGCCGCACTGATTCGATGCACTGGTCCCCCGAGTCCTCAGGGCGCTGCTCACATCGATCAGGCCATACATCAAACCCCGAATGCGACAGGCTCCTCCGTCGCGTATCGCGCAACCTCGTCCCAATCGGGCTCCACCCCCAGCCCCGGGCCCGCGGGGACGCGGACCCTCCCGCCCTCCACAGGGATTCGCGGCACGACAAGCTCCGCCACCATATTCTCCAGCCCGAAATCGACCGCCCGTCGGATCGGCGCCAGTGCGGCGGCAAGTTGCAGGTTCATCGCCGTCCCGATACCCACTTCGAACGCGCTATGGATCGTCAGCTCGAACCCGAGCAACGGCAGCACCGCGCCAAGATCGGCGGTGCTCTGCGGCCCACCCCACATCACCACGTCGGCCAGTACCACATCGACGCAGGGCTGCCGGATCGCCTGCGCCAGATGGTCGAAGGCAATTACACACATGTTGGTTGCCAGCTTCGTCGCCACATGCGCCCGAACCTGCGCCATCCCGGCGATGCCGCGCGTCGGATCCTCGTAATACTCCAGCTTCAGCTCCTCCAGCCGCTGCGCCAGAGCCATCGCCTGCGCCGGCGTATAGTTGGCATTCGGATCCCAGCGCAGCTTCACCCCGTCCCCAAGCGCCGCACGCAAATCCCGCAGCAGCGCCACGTCCCAGTCCGGGCACGTGCCGGTGCTCTTGATCTTGAATGCAGTGAAGCCGCCGTGACGTTGCTGGTGCAGCGCGTGCTCGACCACCTCGCGCCGACGCCCGGGATCGGCGAACAGCTTCGGCAGGTCCTGCCGATCCACCGGCTCGTCCAGCACCAGCGCGGGGATATGACAAACCGCCTCGATGCTCGTCTCGCCGCGACCGCCCAGCATGCGGAAAATCGGCTGGTTCGCCTGTCTGCCCTGCCAATCGAACAGCGCCATCTCCAGCCCCGCCCAGGCCGACCAGTCCCGCAGCCCGTTCCGGCTCGCGGTCATCGGCCCGACGCAGCCGCGGCGCAGCGCCAGATGATCGAGCGGACAGGCGCCCAGCAGCTTGCGCGCCATCTCGCCGCAGGTGGCAACGACCTCCGCCGTGCCGTTCGTCTCGCCAAAGCCGCGCCCGCCATCATTGGTCTCGATCTCGATAAAAAGCCGCTCCGTCGTTCGCCGCATATACATCGCGCTGACATAGAGCTGGCGCATCGGCACCGAGACGCGGCGAAAGGTGATCCGCGAGATAATCGGCGCCTCCGCTCGACGCGCGGCGCCGACCCGCAATCCCCCCGATCCGGCAAGACGGGCTGCTATTTCCGCCGAAACCACCAGCGGCCACGTGCAGGCTTCCAAGGAGGCCGCGAGTTCGGCGGCACAGCCCACGCGCGCATCGTCCTGCCCGACCGCGACCAGCCCCACCTCCACACCGCACAGCTCGGCGCAGATCGCCAGCCCCCGCACCGCTTCCGCGTCGCCGTCGAACCTCGCCGGATCGATCAGCAGGACCTGAAAGCCGCCGGCCGCCATCGCGCGCGCCAGTTCCCCGGGCGAATGCCGATGCGCGCTGATCGCCAGCGGCACCCGCGCGCCGGCAAAGCCGCTGCACGCGTCCACCAGATCGCTGCAGGGATCGGCGATCGCCGCCAGGCCCAGCCGCTCCCCGAGCGCGCAAAGTTGCTCCAGCCGGACAGCCTCGAACTGGCCGTCGAGCTTCACAACCAGTTCGACACCCGCTGTCAGTTGCCCCGCCGCGCGCTCCAGCACATGCCCGAGCGCCGGCAGGCTTGTTTCAGCGCTCGCCAGAACCACCTGTCGCAGCGCCGCGCTCAACGGTATCGTATCGTTAGCATCGATCTCGACGGCCACCGCAACATCGCGCCTCAGCACGCCGCCCCGCAACGGTCTCACCGCCAGCCCCCGGTCACCGCTGCGGGAATCGACTCC
>Ga0335075_10015074_pt1 | contig 11585 bp, 8 predicted proteins | sample Lox_Sample_24_FD_206723 | JGI IMG/M metagenome (GOLD analysis project Ga0335075, IMG submission 206723) | Soil microbial communities from Loxahatchee National Wildlife Refuge, Florida, United States - Lox_Sample_2.4 | ecosystem: Environmental > Terrestrial > Soil > Wetlands | place: USA: Florida...
TGCAGCAGCCGGGGGTTGAGCGGGAGCAGGCTGGCCCGGCGCAGGCTGAGCGGGCGCGCCGGGTTTCGACGGCGCCGCGGGCGGAGTTGCAGGAGCCGCTGGAGGCTTCGCCGGACCCGCGCCAGGGGGTGACGGGCTCGCAGCGGGAGGTTGAGCGGGCGGTGGTGGTGGCGCCGCCTGGGCCGGCGTCGCGACAGGTCGAGTGGGAGCTGCTCGCTTCGGCGCATCCGACGCCGGGTGTTCATCCACGGCGAGCGAAGAGGGCGTGCCGCGACGCGAAGCGCCCGCGACGCCACGGACCGACCGCGCGACGACGGGCGAAACCGTCGCCGCCGACAGGGCGCCGCGCGAAGCGTGCATGGCCGAAGCTGCCGCGTCCGAAGCGGCCATCGCTGACGAAGCCGTCGCCGCCGACAGGGCGCCGCGCGAAGCGTCCATGGCCGAAGCTGCCGCGTCCGAAGCGGCCAGCGCTGACGAGCCCGTCGAGTTCGACACGCCGACGCGGGAAGCGCGCGCGATCGGACGCGTCGCGGCTGAAGCCGTCGCCGGAGGCGCTCCCGAAGACGTCAGGCCTGCGTGAGACACGCCCGCGGACACTCCCGGGGGGACCATTTCCGCGGACGGCTCGCCGGCGAAAGATGCTGGCGAGAGCTCGGGTGTGGCCGGTGGTCGTGGCGTGGCCGCCGGTGAAGAACCGGCATCCTGCGCGAACGATGGCGCCGAGCGCAGCGTGACGAAAGCAAACAGCGCCATCCCGCGCCCCAACAGAAGATTCACTCGAAACTCCACTCGCTGCGCGGGCCGCACGTGGGGAGCGACGACGCGCCGCGGATCGGGTTCAGCGCGTCGCTGTCTGCGCAGGCTCTGTCACACCGTTACAGAGCACGGGCCACCGCGCGGGACACGGGCTGGGTGCCGTGGGGCGGCACCTGCGAGGCACGCCAGCGCACCGGACCACGCCGACGCCAGCCGTCTTAATGCAATTGATTCCCAGATTCGATTGCATGAAGAGGCCGGTGTTGTCAAGCCACCTTGGCGCACATCCACCGACCCGAAGCGGGCCAGAGCGGCGCGGAGTGGCCGACATTACCGCGCGAATCGTGGCGTAAGCATGGGCCATTTTTCCGGTCGGCGCGCGAGTGCCCCTGCTGCTCGCGATGCGCGCGCGTGGCCGACCCTCGCGCCCGCCGAGCTCGTGCCCGCAGCGGCGGCGATGCACCACTGCGTGAAACACGACGGCGTGACGTCGGGTGACGCCCCGGGACGCTCGGATCGAGCGAGCTGCGGGAGCCCTCACCACTCGCCCCACGGCTGACATTCGGCGCATCTGCGCTGCGCCCTTTGCACCGTGTCAGCACGCCGAGCTCGACGCGGGCGAACTCCGACCGGGACGAGCTCGAGACCCAGCCATGGCTCCGCCGAGCTCGCCATGCGCGGCGCCCAGGCGTGCTCGGCCATCGGCGGGACGTATCTCGAAAACTCGCGCTCAGACGCGCCGAGCGCCAGCATTCACCGGGTGGGGCTCGGCGCGCGAGCGGCTCGCGTGTCTGTCACTCGGCGGCGGCGAGCTCTTCTTCGTCGTGTGCGTCGCGCTCGTGCTCGCGCAGGATGGCTTCGAACCAGGCGATGCGCTCTTGCAGCTGCAGCTTGCGCTGTTCGAGGCTCTGGAGCTTGGCTTCGTCCGCAGCCGTGAGGACGCTGCGGTCGGCCAGGAGCATCAGCTGCAGCTCGGTGCCTTGGTGCAGGCGAGTCAATCGGCGGATTTCGGTTTGCGCTGCTCGGGTCATTCGGGGGCTCCTCTGTGCGAGGGAGGTGATGAAGCGAAGCAGAACGACCCCTTGGAACCGACGGACCGAGTGAGGAGGAACTAACGAATCGGTTCCAAGGGGTCAGGTGCCCCTGGAGGGGCGAAGTGGGGTGACCCTCCTGCCGAGCTCGGCTCGAGCGAGTGCAGGTCTTTCGAAGGAACACGCTCCTTGGAAAGAATATTGCTCTCTCGAAAGACGATTGCGATTCGCGGCGGCGCGGCTCCGGGTCACCCTATTTTTATGCAGCGTTCGTTTGCGGCGAGTCTTTCTTCGATGTTCGGAACTGTGCGCGCGTCTCGTCGCTCGTCGAACCTGGGCCGACGCCGGGAAGCTTCACATACATCTCCGTACCCTGACCAACCGTGCTCTTCACGTCGACGCTGCCGCCGTGAGCCGTGACGATGCGCCGCACGAGCGTGAGGCCCATGCCCACTCCGCCCGTCTTGCGCGTGCGGCTGCGATCGGCTCGGAAAAATGGCGTGAAGATGTGAGGCAAGTCTGCGGCGTCGATACCCATGCCGCGATCGATGACGGCGATCAGGATGCCGTCCGTGCCCTCACGCCGCAGGCGCAGCATGATCGGGCTTTGCGGCTCGGAGTACTTGCGCGCGTTGTCGATCAGATTGTCGATCACGCGCCGCAAGAGCGCCCCGTCGCCCTCGATCAGCGGCAGGTCGTCCGCGACGTCGAGCTCGAGCCGCTCGCCGGGGTAAACCACCTGAGCGCGCGCCAGCGCAGCATCGGCCAGGTCAGCCACGTTCACCTGGTCGCGCCGCAGCGGGAAGCCTCCCGGTTCGGCAGAGCCGAGGTCGAGCCGCGCTGCGGCCAGCACGTCCTCGACGAGGCGATCGAGATCGCCCCAGTCCGTGCTGATGTTGGCCAGCGCGTCGCGCGCGGCCTCGGCGTCGCCGTCGGCGGCGAGATCCAGCGCCACGCGGATGCGCGCGAGCGGGGTGCGCAGCTCGTGCGACACGTTGGCGAGCAGCTCGCGCTGGCCCTGAAGCAGCGCGGTGATGCGGTCCGCCATTTGATCGAACGAGTGCGCGACCGCGCCGACCTCGTCGCGCCGATCGAGCTTGGCGCGCACGTTGAGCTTGCCGCTGCCGAACTCGCGCGCGACGCGCGCCAGGTGCCAGAGTGGCACCGCCAGCGAACGCGCGAAGAGCAGCGAGCCGAGCAACACCACGCTCAGCACCACCGCCAGCAGCAAGAACTGTCGCGACACCGGGCGACGGAACTCGAACTTGTCGGTGATCACGTACGCGACGAGCTTGCCCGACTCGTAGATGCCGACCGCGTATGTGTCCGGACGGGGCCCCGGCAGGAAGCCGTGCAACGGCAGCCGCTCGGTGGTGTCGCTCGCGAGCGGCGCCGGCACCTGCTCGTGCGTCGACGCGATCACCTCGCCAACGGGCGAGAACAGCGTGCAGCGGATGCCGATCTCCACCTGCAGCCACTGCATCGTCTCGTGCAGCGCGGGCGGGTTGTTGCGATCGAAGGCGACGTGCTGCGCGGCGAAAGTCTCGAAGCCGCCGCGGCCCAGCCTACCGGGCGGCTCGACCAGATAGTCGCGCGAGATCGAGAACCCGAACCACGCCGTGATCAGCTGGACTAGGGCGACCAGGTAGATGGTGACGACGAGGCGCGACGGTTTCATCCGTCACTCTTCAGCCATCGCTGCCGGTGGCCAGCATGTAGCCGGCGCCGCGGATTGTCTTCAGCATGCTGGGACGGCGCGGGTCGTCCCCGAGCTTCTGCCGCAGCCGCGAGATGTGCCCGTCGATCGAACGATCGAAGACGGCGTCGGCTTCGCGGTTGGCCATGGCCAGCAGCTGATCGCGCGTGAGCACGCGCCCGGCGCGCTCGACCAGCGCCCGCAGCAGCGTGAACTCGTAGCCCGTGAGCTGCAGCGGCTTGCCATCGATGCTCGCCCGCAGCCCGCCCGGATCGACCTCGATGCGCCCGGCCCGCAACGGCTGCGAGCGCGGACCCGCGCGCCCGCGAGCGCGCCGGACCTGGGCGCGCACACGGGCGAGCAGCTCGCGCGAAGAGAACGGCTTCGACACGTAATCATCGGCGCCGATCTCCAGGCCGAGGACCCGATCGGCCTCGTCGGCACGCGCCGTCACGATGATGATGGGCACATCGATCTTCGAGCGCAGCGAGCGGCAGACTTCGATGCCGTCGCAGCCCGGCAGCATCAGATCGAGCAGCACCAGGTCGAAACAGCCCTGGGTGGCGACACGGATCGCTTCTTTGCCATCCATCACCCGGGTAACGACGATGCCGTATTGTTCGAGGTAGCGCGCCGTGAGCTGCGCGAGCCGCTCGTCGTCCTCCACCATCAAGAGTCTCGTCAACGGCTCGTCGGCAGGTGTGTCAGTCATACCTATCGGGTCGGTCAGGGTGTGCGTGGTGGGTGAGTGGTTCGTCGCGCGCTGGCCCGTTCCGGCAATCCTCCGAAACCACTGCTCCAATCGCCGCACCAGCGAAAGGCGCGGGCCGTCATCGGAAAGGTCAGCGGGGACCCGGGCGACGTGACATCTGCGGACTTAGTTCCCGCTCCCCAGAGCGGCCAGGCAGGCTCGCGATTTTTTCGATCGCAGCTAAAATGTGTAAGAGTAGCCGTGATTTGGATCGTAGTTTCGGGCGGTTCGACGAAGGCGCCAACACACTTTCTCATGCGACCGGCATCTTACCCGCACCTGATTCGGGCACAGTCCTCCCCGGGGCGGGGCCATATGCCTCGGGGGGCGCAACATCCTCCGGCGCCGCGACATCCTCCGGCGCCGCGACATCCTCCGGCGCCGCAGTGCAAATCTCGGGTGTGCTAGGGCGAGCGCGATGCCGAGCGGTGCGACCAGCGGCCTGGCTCTGACCTTGACCGGAGGCGGTGCGCGCGGTGCCTATCAGGCCGGCGTCCTCTCGCGGCTCGGCGAGGCGGTGGGCGACCTCGAGTTCGGCATCATCACCGGTGTGTCGGCGGGGGCCATCAACGCCGCGTTCCTCGCCAACCACCGTGGGCACTTCGGTCTCGCTTCGCAGGAGTTGGCAGGGCTCTGGAACAAACTCAGCACCGAAGAGGTGCTGCGGGGCGCGCCGCTCGAGCTCGCGCGCAACGTCACGCGCTGGGGCGTGCAGCTGCTGTCTGGCGGCATGGAGACATTGCCCCGCGTGCGCGGCCTGCTCGACACCGAGCCGCTGCGCAAGCTGCTCACGCGCGTGCTGGTCGACGACGAGGGGGAGCTGTCGGGGGTGCGCGACAACCTCGAGCGGCGCCGCTTGAAGGCTTTCGCCGTCACCACCACCAGCTACGCCACCGGGCAGGCCATCACCTTCGCGCAGCACGCCAGCGACCAGCCGCGCGTGTTCTGGGAGCGCCCGTACCGCGTCGGCTGCACCGCCACCATCGGCGTAGAGCACGTGATGGCGTCGGCCGCCATCCCGCTCTTGTTCCCGGCGGTCAAGATCGGCAACAGCTGGCACGGCGATGGCAGCGTGCGGCAGGCGGCGCCGCTCTCGCCCGCGCTGCGCCTCGGCGCCCGCCGCGTGCTCGTGATCTCCACCGTGCGCGAGCCGAACGAGCACCCGCGCGACAGCGAAAAGGACGATCCATACCCCTCGCTCGCGCGCATCGTCGGCGTCACGCTCAACTCGCTCTTGTACGGCCACACCGAGTTCGACGCCGAGCAACTGCGCCGCATCACCGACCTCGTGCGCGCCAGCCAACAACCCGGCAGCCTCAGGCCCGTCGAGCTCTTCCTGATGCGGCCCTCGGCCGATCTGGGTCACGTGGCGGCACAATACGAACACAAATTGCCGCGCGCACTGCGCTACCTCACGCGCGGCCTCGGCACGCGCGACGAGAACTCGACCGACCTGCTGTCGACGTTGCTGTTCGACTCCGCCTACACCGAGCAGCTCGTCGAGTGCGGCCGTCGCGACGCCGAAGCCCAGCTCGACGCGCTGGTGCGCTTCGTGAAGGGGCCCGAAGAGCTCCCGGCGGTCGCCACCGGGCCCGCTGTCGGCTGAGCCGAGTCGCGGCGCCGCGGGTCGCGCAACCTAGCGCCGCTCCAGCACCAACTGCATGCGAGCATGCTCGGAAGACGCCGCGACGGTCGGGTCAAACCATGCGCAGGTGCAGACGACCTCGAGCCCCACCTCGTCACAGACCGCGGCCAGCTCATCCGGTGAATACAGGTGCCAGTCGAAGCGGTCGCCCAGCTCGCCGTCGTAGAAGAGCTCGAGCTCGAGCCGCGGCCCCAGCCACGTGCGCCGCGTTTCGATGCTGACGCCGTTCCGACGGGCGTGCTCGATGAGCGGCCGCGACGTGGCATGGTCGCGGTTATACACGTCGAGGATGACCCGACCGCGCTTCCGGAGTCGATCTCGAAAGGCTTCGAGCACCGTGCGGTTCGTCGCCGCGTCGTGGAAGCCGAAGCTGTGCCAGAGGCTGAGCACGCCATCGAAGCAACTCGGCAGCTGGCCGAGGTCGCACATGTCGAGCACCTGGAAGCGCGCGTGAGGCTCGCGCCGCTCGGCCTCGGCGACCAGCTCCGGCGAGCGGTCGACACCGAGCACGCTGTATCCGTGAGCCGTGAGGAGCCGTGCATGGCGGCCGCTGCCACACGCGACGTCCAGCAGGCGCGCGCAGTCGGGCAGGGGCAAGTGTTGCCGCACGAACTCGACTTCGCGCTCGGTGTGCTCGGCAGCAACGTCGGCGAGAAAGAGACCACACCACCTCTTCGAAAAAGCATTCGTCAGCGTCACGAAACTCCTCGTGTAGCTCCCGGCGGCCCGTTGGGCAGCCGGGCGAGCAGGTCGGAACCGCGCTCATTCCTCCGTGCGCAATCGATAGCCCACGCCTGGCTCGGTGATGAGATAACGCGGCCGTCCCGGTGTGGTTTCGAGCTTGTGCCGCAGCTGGCCCATGTAGACGCGCAGGTATTGGACCTGCTCGCTGGCGTTCGGCCCCCACACCTCTTTGAGCAGCTGCCGGTGCGTCAGCACCCGCCCCGCATGCTTCACCAGCGTGGCGAGGAGCTTGTATTCGATCGGCGTGAGGTGGATTTCGCTCTGTGCAACAAACACCTGGCGCCGCGCCAGGTCGACCTTCAGCTCGCCCACTCCAAACTGCGGCTCAGCGTCGGGCGCCGTCGCGGCGTGACGCAGCGCCACCCGCAACCGAGCCAACAGCTCGCCGACGCCAAAGGGTTTGGTGAGGTAGTCGTCGGCGCCGGCGTCGAGGGCCTGGATCTTGTCTTGTTCCTGGCCGCGCGCGGACAGGACGATGATGGGGGTCTTCGACCACTCGCGAAGACGCTGCGTGACGACGAGGCCGTCGAGGTCGGGCAAGCCGAGATCGAGTAGGATCACGTCGGGGTTGTAGGCGGCGGCTCGAGTGATGCCCTCTTCCGCCGTCGCTGCTTCGAGCAACTGGTAGCCGTTGCTCGTGAGCGACGCCCGCAAGAAGCGGCGCATGGCCGTCTCGTCGTCGATGACCAGGATGACGGGGGACGGCGCGTTCATGCGGAGGGGCTCGGAGAATCGACCTGATCCGGGGGGAGCGGTGCGAGCCGAGGCGCATCGTCCGGAAGCGGCAGCGCGAAACGGAAGCTGGCGCCGCCACCCTCGCGATTTTGCGCCCAGATGCGCCCCCCGTGCGCGGCGACGATGGCGCGACAGATGGCCAAACCCAGCCCGACGCCGTCGGGGCTGCCGGCGCGCACCGCGCGTTGGAACTTCTCGAAGATGCGCGCCTCGTGCCCGACCGGGATGCCCGGACCGCGATCGGCGACCTCGACCTGCACCTCGTTCGGCACGGCTCGCGCCGTGATGTCGATGGCGCCGGCGCCGTACTTTGCCGAGTTCTCGAGCAGGTTGATCAGCACCTGCTCGATCAGCACGGCGTCGAACGGCACGAGCGGCAAGTCTCGAGGCACATCGACCTGCAGGCTGCGCCCCGCGAGGCGGCGTTCGAGGCGGCCCAGCGCCGAGCCGACCACCTCTTCGAGCGGCTGCCACTCTTTCTGCACGGCGACGGCCCCCGACTCGAGTCGCGTCATGTCCAGCAGGTTGCGGATCAGCCGGTTCAGACGCTCGGCTTCGTCCAGGATGTTCTGCGTCAGGTCGCGCCGCGTGGGCTCGTCGATGCGCGGCGCGCCATCGAGCAGCGTGCTCGCTGCGCCCGTGATCACCGCCAACGGCGTCCGCAAGTCGTGAGACACCGAGCTGAGCAGCGAGCTGCGCAGCTGCTCGGCTTCGACCTCGCGCCGCGCCTTCTCCGTCTGTTCGGTGAGCCAAGCGCGCTCCATCGCGAGCGCCAGTTGCACGGAGAAGGCGTCGAGCTGCCGGCGCCGTTCGATCGAGTCGAGGCGCGCGCCGGGCTCGAAGCGCAAGCCGAGCACGCCCACGATGCCGCCGGAGGCGATGAGCGGCACGTACAGCGCATCGCCGCTCGGCAGCGTGCTGGTGCCGAGGCCCGCCTCTTGCCGATTGAGCCACACCCACTGCGCGATGCTCGCGTCTCGGCCGGCGGCGTCGCTGCCAGCCGCCTCGCCAGCTTCCGGGCTCACGCTCGCGAAGGCGAGCTGCAGGCGCCCTTCGGCGTCGGGCGCGAAGATCGTCACCTCGGCCTCGAACGCCCGCTCGAGCTGCGCCCCGCCGAGCTCGAGCACCCGGCGGCTACCCTGCGCGCCCGTCAGCTCGCGCGACAGCTCGTAGAGCGCCCGCGTCTGCTGCTCGCGCCGGCGCGCGGCTTCGGCCTGGTTGCGCACGCGCTCGGTGAGCCCGCTGATGACGATGGCGACCAGGAACATCACGACGAAGGTGATGGTATGGCTGAAGTCGGCGGCGGCAAAGGTGAGAAAGGGCGGGACGAAGAAGAAGTCGAACGCGGCGACCGCCAGAAACGCCGCGAACACCGACGGCCACAAGCCGTAGCGGCTCGACACCCACATGATGCCGAGCAGGTAGATCATCACCACGTCGGCCAGTTGCTCGCGGCCGAAGAGCAGCCACGCGCCCGTCGTGGTGAGCGCGGTGACCACCGCCGCCGACACCAGGCTCGGCACGTGCAGCGCGCGGCGCTCGGCCTTCTCGGGCAGGGGCGCGTCGTCGGCGGCGTCGCCCGCGGTGACGTAGACGTCGATGTCGCCGCTGTGCCGCACCATGCGATCGACCAGCGAGACACGGAAGCGATCGCGAAAGCGCGTGACGACCGGCTTGCCAACGATGATCTTGGTGATGTTGCGCTCGCGCGAGAAGCGTAAGATCGCGTCGGTCGCGTCTTCGCCGCTGAGCGTGACCACCTCGGCGCCGAGCTGGGCGGCGAGCCGCAGGTTTTGCGCGAGGCGCGCGGCGTCGGCCTGGGTTGGCCCGCGCCGAGTGCGCGGCTCGACATGGACGGCGAACCAGCGCGCGTGCAGCGCTGCGGCCATGCGCCGGGCCGCGCGCACGAGCCGAGCGGAATACGGGCTGGGGCTGACGGCGACGATGAGCTGCTCGGCCACCGCCCACGTCTGCTCGATGCCCTGCTCGCGGCGGTAGGCCAGCATCTGCGCGTCGACGCGCTCGGCAGTCTGCCGCAGGGCGAGCTCGCGCAGCGCGATCAGGTTGCCCTTGCGAAAGAAGTTCTCGATCGCGCGCTGGGCCTGCGCGGGCACGTACACCTTGCCCTCGCGCAGGCGCTCGAGCAGGTCGTCCGGGGGCAGGTCGACGAGCTTGATGGCGTGCGCCCGCTCCAGCACCGAGTCGGGCACCGTCTCGCGCACCACCACGCCCGTGACCTTGGCGATGACGTCGTTGAGGCTCTCGACGTGTTGCACGTTCATCGTCGACAGCACGTCGATCCCGGCCGCCAGGAGCTCGTCGACGTCTTGCCAGCGCTTGGGGTGGCGCGACCCCTCGGAGTTGGTGTGCGCGAGCTCGTCCACCAAGATCACGTCGGGGCGGCGCGCGAGGGCCGCGTCGAGGTCGAACTCCTCGAGCTCGACATCGCGGTAGGCGAGCTTCCGCCGCGGGAGGATCTCGAGCCCGCCGAGCAGCGCAGCCGTGTCGAAGCGCCCGTGCGTCTCGACCACCCCCACGACGACGGCGCGCCTCTCGGCCAGCGCCGCGCGCGCCGCCTGCAGCATCGCATACGTCTTGCCAACGCCGGGCGCTGCCCCGAAAAAGAGCGTCAGCTTGCCGCGTCGCGCGCGCTGCTCTTCGGCTTCGACGCGGCGCAGGAGCTCGTCGGGATCGGGGCGGCCTTCGAGCATGGTGTCCGCGCTGGGCTGGCTTCTCGACAGCTTAGTTCATTTCAGCGCGTCGAGCGCCAGATTCAGCTCGAGCACGTTGACCACGGGCTCGCCGAGGACGCCGAGCCAGCGGCCTTCGGTGTGCTGCGCGACGAGCTCCCGCAGCGTCGCTTCGGGCAGGCCGCGTCGACCCGCCACGCGGTGCACCTGATACAGGGCCGCTGCGGGCGAGAGATGCGGGTCGAGCCCACTGCCCGACGCCGTCACCAGATCGACCGGCACGGGCAACGCGCTCGACGCATCGGCGCTGCGCAGCGCTTCGACGCGCCCCTTCACGGCGTCGAGCAGCGCCGGGTTGAGCGGGCCGAGGTTCGAGCCCGCCGAGGCGGCGCCGTTGTAAGCGGGCGTCGTCGCCGATGGACGGCTCCAAAAGTAGCGCGGGTCGTCGAAGGGCTGCCCGATCAGCGCCGAGCCGACCACATGCCCATCGCGCTCGATCAGGCTGCCGTTCGCCTGCGACGGGAAGGCGGCCTGGGCCACGGCGGTGACGAGCAGCGGATACAGCACGCCCGTGATCAGCGTGAGCAACCCGAATAGGACGAGGGCGGAGCGAAGCATGCTTTTCATGATCAGAGCCTCAAACACGAAGGGGCAGGGCGTCAGGCGAGGCCGAACGCCACCAGGACGAGATCGATGAGCTTGATGCCAATGAACGGCAGCACGACGCCGCCGAGCCCATACACGAGCAGGTTGCGCTGCAGCAAGCGCGCCGCCGAGAGCGCCCGGTAGCGCACGCCTCGCAACGCCAGCGGGATCAGAAAGACGATGATCAGCGCGTTGAAGATCACCGCCGACAGGATCGCGCTCGATGGCGAGCCGAGCCCCATCACGTTCAGCGCCCCGAGCGCCGGGTAGGTGCTGGCGAACGCGGCCGGGATGATCGCAAAGTATTTGGCGATGTCGTTGGCGATGCTGAACGTGGTGAGCGCTCCGCGCGTGATCAGCAGCTGCTTGCCGATCCGCACGATCTCGATCAGTTTGGTTGGGTTCGAGTCGAGGTCGACCATGTTGCCCGCTTCTTTCGCGGCCTGCGTGCCCGTGTTCATGGCCACCGCGACGTCGGCCTGCGCCAACGCCGGCGCGTCGTTGGTGCCGTCGCCCGTCATCGCGACCAGGCGCCCGCCGGCCTGGTGCTGGCGGATCAAGCGCAGCTTGTGCTCGGGCGTGGCCTGCGCCAAAAAGTCGTCGACGCCAGCTTCCGCGGCGATCGAGGCGGCGGTGAGCGGGTTATCGCCCGTGATCATGATCGTCTCGATGCCCATGCTGCGCAGCTCGGCGAAGCGCTCCTTGATGCCACCTTTGACGATGTCCTTCAGCGCCACGACCCCGAGCACGCGCTGCCCTTCGGCCACGACCAGCGGGGTGCCGCCCTGCTTGGCTATTGCCTCCACGTTGCTCTTTACCTCGCGCGGGAACGAGCCGCCGAGCGCCTTCACGTAGGCCTCGACGGCGTCGGCCGAGCCCTTGCGGATGACGC
>Ga0335075_10015075_pt1 | contig 11585 bp, 10 predicted proteins | sample Lox_Sample_24_FD_206723 | JGI IMG/M metagenome (GOLD analysis project Ga0335075, IMG submission 206723) | Soil microbial communities from Loxahatchee National Wildlife Refuge, Florida, United States - Lox_Sample_2.4 | ecosystem: Environmental > Terrestrial > Soil > Wetlands | place: USA...
GCGAGCTGCATGTCGATGCTGATGTGAGCGCCCAGCACACGGCTGAGCAGCGCCGACGTCTCACGCACCAGGCGGTTGAGGTCGACGACGCGCGGCTCGATCATCTGGCGCCGCGCGAACGCGAGCAGCTGGCGCGTGAAATTGGCCCCCCCCTCGACCGCGAGCTGCATGAGGGAGAGGTATTCGTGCGCCGTCGAGTCGTTCGGCACGGCGCGTTGCGCTGCCGTGATCAAGCCGAAGAAGCTCGTGAGCAGGTTGTTGAAATCGTGCGCGACGCCGCCCGCGAGCTTGCCGATGCTGTCGAGCTTCTGCGCTTGGAGCAACTGCGACTCGAGCTTGCGCTCGTCGCTGACGTCGTGCGAGACGACCACGAGGCCCGTCACCACGCCCGCCGCGTCGCGCTGCGGCAACCGCGCCGTGGTGTACCAACGCTTGCCGCGGCCGGGCAGCTCGATCGCCTCGAGCGCGCCTCGTACAGCGCGGCCCGACGCGAGCGCTTCGAGCTCCGCCTCGTGCTGGGCCCCGGCGTTGGGCAACCAAGCGCGCATCTCGGTGCCCGCCAGCTCGGCGGCGCTGACCCCGAGCGCCTCGCTCGCCGCACGGTTGACTCGCACGATGCGATTGGCAGCGTCCTTGTAGAAGATCAGCGCCGGGATCGCGTCGACGATGGACTCGAGCTCGGCGGCGCGGCGCTCGAGCGCACTCGGCTCGTCCAGGCACGGCGTGCGCCGGTCCTCCGTCAACCTCGAGAGCTCCTCATACGAGCTGCCTCATCGACGCTTCGCCGTCGAGATCGTCACGCACCTTGATCTTGATGCCGGTGGCGAGCCCGATCACCGCGGTGGCGACCTTGATCAACGTGGCATGGCGGGCCACCACCACCGTGAGGCTCGCGATGCGCGCCTTGTGGGCGAGCAACCACTTTTTGATCGGTTGCTTCGTCTCGGGGTTGTGTCCGTCGAGCTCGCGCAAATCAAAGATGATGAGGGCGTTCTCGTCGGGCATCATCTCCGAGAGCGCCCCCAGGAACTCGGGCGCCTCCCAGGTGCGCGTGGGGCCGACGAAGCGCAGCACGATGGCGCCCGTGGAGGCGACCTTGGTGATCGTCCAGCTCGGCCGTTCGCGGTGAGCTTCGAGAGCCGATGCCATGCTGGCGAGGCATGTGACTCGTCGCGATCGGTCGCGTCAAGCTCACCCTCTCGGTCGGCCGCTCGCCGCATGCGCGACGGCGCCGACTCGGCAAGATCGGCGAACCTCGGCGCGTTCGTTTCACGATGATATATAGGTGACGCTCGAACGCCGCGGCGTGCCCCGCCTCTAGCGGGCGAGCGGCTCGGCGGGCGGCGTCTCGACGCTGACCGCCGGTGGGCGACCCGTGTCAGCTCGCGACATCGAGCGCCATCTGCCGGGCCAACCTCTCGTGTCCGGCAGACAGGCGACGCCGCAGCTGGTCGATCCCGATGTTCGACGTCACCGCCACGACACGGGCCTCGAGTCCCATCACGTCGCACAGCAGGATGGCTTCGGCTTGCTGCGGGGGCAGCTCGGCGAGCAACCAGCGCAGCCGATCGATGGCAGAGCCCGGGCCCGCGACGTGAGCGTCTTCCGCCGTGGGCTGCACCATCGCATCGCCCCACGACACCTCGACGTCGCGACGGCTCACCCGGGCGCGCAGCACGTCGAGGGCGACCCGTGCGGCGCTGGCGGTGGCCCAGGCCTCGAGGGTGCACTCCCACGGGTTCGGATGCCGCACGAGCTCGACGATCACGCGTTCGATGCTGCGCTGGGTCATCTCGCGGTGCTGGCGGTCGGGGCCGCCCAGCACCCGCATCAGCGTCCGCTGCACCGCGGGGAGCAGGCTCGCATACACCTGCGGCGCCTGGTGCTCGTCGCCTTGCCGGATCGCGTCGAGCAGGGCTCGCTCGACGCCCGAGCTCGCCCGCGCGCTCGCTGGCGCCGCGCCCCCGGCCTCCGGGGTCAGCGCGACGAGCATGCGGCGAGGCTCCCTTGCATGCCTTTCAGTCTGTCGACGCGATGAGCGGTGAATATGTCCCCGACATGCAGAAGTATGCGGCCGGCCCCCTTTGACGCGGCGATCATTCGGATATTGCTACCGATTTATCGTCTCACGCGAACCTTCCCGTTCGCCACGGGTGCAGTCAGGGCCGAAATGGCTCACCCTCAGGGCTCCGGGGCGCCGCGTGCGGCTTCGGTACACCCACGGCAGGACCAGCATGAACGACACCACCGATGACATCCGCATCAAGCGGCTCAGGCCTTTAATCCCTCCGGCCATCTTGCTGGAAGAGCTGCCCCTCGGCAGTGACGAGGCCGAGTTCGTCACAGGCCACCGGCGCGCCGTGGGCAACGTCATCACCGGGCTCGACCGCCGGCTCCTGGTCGTGGTGGGCCCCTGCTCGATCCACGATCCCGCCGCAGGCTTAGAGTACGCCGAACGGCTGAAGACCGAGATGGAGCGCTACGCGGATGACCTCTTGATCGTGATGCGCACCTACTTCGAGAAGCCGCGCACCACGGTCGGGTGGAAGGGGCTCATTAACGATCCCGATCTCGACGGCAGCTTCGCCATCAACCGCGGCCTGCGCGTGGCGCGCACCTTCCTGCTCGACCTGCTCGCACGCCGCGTGCCTCCAGGCACGGAGTTCCTCGACCCGATCTCGCCCCAATTCGTGGCCGACCTCGTCTCCTGGGGTGCGATCGGGGCGCGCACCTCGGAGAGCCAGGTGCACCGCGAACTGGCGAGCGGGCTGTCGATGCCCGTGGGCTTCAAGAACGGCACTACCGGGTCGATCGGCATCGCCATCGATGCCATCCGCGCGAGCCGCTATCCGCATCAGTTCTTGAGCGTGACGAAGCAGGGTCTGGCCGCGATCGTCGAGACGCACGGCAACGAGCACACGCATCTCATCTTGCGCGGCGGCGGGGGCAAGCCCAACTACGACGCGCAGAGCGTCCAGCAGGCGCTCGCGGCGCTGCGCGAGGCCGGCGTTGCCGAAGGTTTGATGGTCGACTGCAGCCACGCCAACAGCAACAAGGACCCGAAGAATCAGCCGAAGGTCGCCGCGAACCTGGCCGAACAGATCGAGGCGGGCGAACGCGGCATCGTCGGCATCATGCTGGAGAGCTTCCTCGTCGGCGGCAACCAGAGTGTGCGGCCCCGTGCGCAGCTCACACCTGGGCAAAGCATCACCGACGCTTGCCTCGCCTGGGACGAAACGCTGCCGGTGCTGGAGCGCCTCGCGCTCGCCGCGCGACGCCGGCGCTGAGCTCGCCGAAACGTGAAATGCTCGGCGCAGGCCGGAAATCGCCGCGCGCCAGGTGAAATGGCAGCGCCCGCATCAAGACCCGACGGCGTGCGCCTATCGGCGTGCCCATCCGATACGTCTGAACTTCCGAGACCGCCCGCCCGTAGTCAGGACCACGGTGCTGGGGGGCAACCGGAGGCGCACCGCTGCGCTCTTCATGACCTTCGGCACGACCATTCAAGTCCGTCGAGGTCTAATGCTCCGTGTCCGCGATCCAGGGCCCGATGCTTCGAAAGCCAAAGGTGATGTCTTGGAGAGGCCAGCGCTGGAGGCGGAGCTCACGCAGGGCGTGCTCGCGGCCGTCGACCGCCACGTCGCGATCGCCTGCGCCGACGAGACGGGCCGCATCACCTTCGCCAACGGTGCCTTCTGCCAGCTCTCGGGCTACGCGCGCGAGGAGCTGATCGGACAGGACCATCGCCTGCTCGACTCGGGCCACCATCCCCGCGAGCGGCTCGCCGAGCTGTGCCGCAGCGTCGAGCGGGGCGACACCTGGACGGGCGAGATCAAACACCGCAAAAAGGACGGTCGCGACTACTGGGTGGCGGCCACCGTGGAACCGCTCGGCGCCGGCGCGTTCCCCGGCTCGCGCTACGTCGCCATCTGCACGGACATCACCCGGGCCAAACGCCAGGCGCTGCAGGAGCTGGAACAACACGAGGAGCAGCTGCGCCAGAGCGACGAGCAGTACGCTTACGCGGCCTCGCACGACCTGCAGGAGCCGGTGCGCGCGGTAGTCGGATGCGGGCAGCTGCTGGAGCAAGAGTTCAGCGCCGGGCTCGACCCGACCTTGAACCAGCTCGTCGGGCACATGATCGAGGGCGGCAAACGCATGCAACGGCTGGTGCAAGACCTGCTCGAGTACGCGCGTGTAGGCACGCACCGGCCGCGCCTCACCCGCGTCAGCAGCCAGGACGCGTTGGCGCAGGCGCAGGGGCAGCTGCAAGCGCTGCTGCAGGAGAGCGGCGGCGAGATCGACGCCGGCGAGCTCCCCGCCGTGCTGTGCGATCCACAGCAGCTCATCGAGGTGTTTCAGCAGCTGCTGCGCAACGCGCTCACCTACCGCGGCAACGCGCGCCCGCTGGTCCGGGTCAAGGCCGAGCTCGATGGCGCCTACTGGACCTTCAGCGTCGCCGACAACGGGATCGGCATCGACCCGCAGTCACACCGTCGCGTCTTCCTTTTGTATCAGCGCCTGCACGCTCGCAACGAGCTCCCGAGCCGCGGCATCGGCCTGTCCGTGTGCAAGAAGATCGTCGAGCGTCACGGAGGCCGCCTGTGGGTGGAGTCGGAGCGCGGCCGGGGGGCCACGTTCTTCTTCACCTTGCCGGCGCGCCTCACGCCGCCGCTGGACCAGTGGGAGTGATGACGGACGCGAGGCGCTTCCACATCCTCCTGGTCGAAGACAGCCCAACGGACCGACTGATCGCGGTGCAAGCGATCAAGCTCGCTCCGGTGGAGACGACGCTGCAGTTCGCGGAGGACGGCGTCGAGGCGATGGCTTACCTGCGCGCGGGGGCCAGCGACCCCAGCGTACAGCGCCCGCATTTGATCCTGCTCGACCTGAACCTGCCCAAGAAAGACGGCCGCGCGGTGCTGGCAGAGCTGAAAGCCGACAGCGACCTGCGCCTGATCCCAGTGGTTGTCTTGACCACCTCGAGCGCGCGTGACGACGTGACGCACGCCTACGGGTTGCACGCCAACAGCTACTTGACGAAACCCGTGGACTTTTCCGAGTTTACTCGCTCGATCGCGATGACGATTAATTATTGGTTCCAGGTCGTGACGTTACCCACGCGCTGAGAGCGAGGAGGACGGTCATGAAGCTCACCGATTGGATGAACCTCGCGGCGGATGCCGCCACGGAGATCGCGACGGGAGCCCTCGGGATGGCGAGCACGCGCTGGCAGCAGACGCCGGAAGCGACGCTGCCTGCCGATCTGTGCGGCGTGTATATCCCGCTGATGACAGACGGAGAAGCGGTGCAACTCGGCTTGCTCGGGCGACGCGAGGTCTGCGCCAAGCTGGCCCGATCGCTGCTGGGAATGGGCCCCGACGAGGAGCTCGAGGACGAGTCGACGGTGTTCGACGCCGTGGGCGAGGTCACCAATATGGTCGCGGGCGGTGTCAAGGTGCGAGCAGCGGCGCATATCAACGTGAAACTCGGACTCCCTCTCGCGCTGTCCGGCGCGCCCTTTCCGCTCCGGGGCGAAGCCTTCGAGCACGGCCTGTTGCAGATGGACGAGAACGACGTCTGGCTCGTGGTCGCTGGTGCGACAGCGGCTCGCGCTCCGATCGCGTGATCGCAACCACTAATGTCTGTGGCGGATCGCGCCGCTGATCTCGCGGGGCGGACACGGAACGCTGGGGGGCGGGTCCTTGGGAAGAGACGACGAACCAACCGCTGCGGGGGCAGCGTCGGGTAAGGACAATCGCGCGGCTGCGCAGCAGCCGGCGCTGGGCGGCATGGCGGGTGCCCCCGATCTCGACGAGGACATCATCCGCGAGTTCGTGCTGGAGGGCAACGAGCAGCTCGCCGACGCCGACAACCGCCTGCTCGATCTCGAGAAAAACCCGAACGATGACGAGGCGCTCAACGCCGTCTTCCGCTCGTTTCATACCATCAAGGGCCTGGCGGGCTTCCTCAACCTGGAAGATCTGCAGACGACCGCCCACGCCTCGGAAGACCTGCTCGACTGCGCGCGCGGCCGCAAGCTCGTGTTGCATGGTGCGGCGATCGACCTGGTGTTCCAGGCGAGCGACGTGCTCAAGCAGCTGATCGGGCAGGTCGGCGACTGCCTCGAGAGCCGCAGCTGGCCGCCGTCGGGGCTCGCCAAGGTGCCTACCTTGGTCGACGCCATCCGCACGTTGCTCGCCAGCGTCGACTCGGAAGCCGTGCTCGGCACCAAGGTCGAAGACGCGCTGGAGGAGGCCCCCGAGCGCGCGGCGCCGGCGGCCGACGGAGCCGACGACGGCGCGGATCGAGCTCGATCGAACGAGGCCGAGCGGACCATCCGGGTCGACGCGCAGCGGCTGGACCAGCTGGTCGATCTCGTCGGCGAGCTGGTGATCACGGTCAGCATGGTCAATCGCGCCGCGACCAGCAACGACAACGGCTCGCGCGACCTGCGCCGGCACCTCTTGCGCCTGGACAAGATCACGCGCGAGCTGCAGGAGCTCGCCGGCTCGCTGCGCATGGTGCCCGTGCAGGGTCTGTTCCGCAAGATGGCGCGGCTCGCGCGCGACACGGCGAAGAAGTGCGGCAAGCAGGTGATCTTCGAGGCCGTTGGCGAAGACACCGAGCTCGACAAGACGGTGGTCGAGAAGGTCGCCGACCCGCTCGTGCACCTGGTGCGCAACGCGATCGACCACGGGCTCGAAGCCGATCCGGAAGAGCGCACGCAGAAGGGCAAGTCGGCCACGGGCCATCTGTCGCTGCGCGCCTTTCACAAGAGCGGCCTCATCTTCATCGAGGTCGAGGACGACGGGAAGGGACTGAACCGGGCGGCCATCATCGACAAGGCCATCCAGCGCGGCCTGCTGCGCAAGGACGAGGTGCCCGAGGATCGCGAGATCTTCGCGCTGATCTGCCAGCCCGGGTTCTCGACGGCGGCCAAGGTCACGGCCATGTCCGGGCGCGGCGTAGGTATGGATGTGGTCAAGCGCAACATCGTCGCGATGGGCGGCTCGCTCGACATCCGCTCGGAGTCGGGCAAGGGCACCTGCTTCGCGATGAAGCTGCCGCTGACGCTCGCCGTGATCGACGGCATGCTGGTGCGCGCCGGCAACGAGCGCTACGTCATCCCGACGCTGTCCGTCGTGCGCCTGGTCGAGCCACGCCAGGAGGACATCGTCTCGGTGCTCGAGACGCACGAGCTGTTGCAGGTGCAAGGCCAGTCGATCCCGCTGCTCAGGCTGACGACGCTGTTCGCGATGGAGGGGCAGACCAACGCCTGTCCGCTCGCCATCATCGCCGAGTCAGACGGGCAGCGCGTGGCCATCCTCGTCGACGAGCTGCTCGGACAGCAGCAGGCCGTGATCAAGAGCATCGGGCACGGCATCGGCGAGACGCCGGGCATCTCGGGCTGCGCCATCCTGTCGGACGGCAGGGTGGGCCTCGTGCTCGACGTCGCGGGCCTGCTCAAGCTTTCGAAGACGACAGCGCCAGCCCCGCGCCCCCTCCCCAGCACAAGCAACGGCCACGAGCAGCCGGCAGGAGCATGGACCGCATGAAAGCCCCGAATACGAAGAACGGCGAAAAAGAGGGTAAGTACCTGACGTTCAAGCTCGGCCGCGAGGAGTACGGCCTGGAGCTCGTGCGTGTGCGCGAGATCATCGCGCTGATGGACATCACGCCGGTGCCGCTCGCACCCGAGTACGTGCGCGGCGTGATGAACCTGCGGGGGCGAGTGATCCCCGTCGTCGATCTGCGCCGCAAGTTTGGAATGCAGCCCACGGAAGATCACGATCGCAAGTGCATCATCGTGTGCGACGTGCAGCGCAACGATCAAGCCATCCAGATGAGCATCCTGGTCGACGCGGTGAGCGAGGTGTTGCACATCAGCGCCGCCGACATCGAAGACGCGCCGAGCTTCAGCACCGGCGTCGAGACGAGCTTCATCCACGGCATCGCCAAGGCGAAGAGCGGGGTCAAGATCCTGCTCGACATCGATATCGTGCTGTCGGCCAAGGCCGTCAGCTTGCAGCCCGTGCTCGCCCCCCCCCAACTCGAAACCGCCGCAGCCACTTGAGGAGACAATCCATCATGTCCGACGACAAGAAACAGCCGGCGATCGACCCGGCCTTCATCGAAAACCTGCCCGTCCCCGCGTGCGCGATCGACGCCAGCGGGAAGATCACCCTCTGGAATGCCGGAATGGTCGAACTGACCGGCCGCGCCGCTTCGGCGGTGATCGGGAAGAAGGCCTGGAGTGGCCTGCTCGGAAGCCGCGGCAACACGCCCATCGACGAGGCTCTGTCGAGCGGAGAGCCCATCGAGGAGGAGCTGCAAATTCACCCCGATGGCGGGCCGTCGACGAAGGTGCAAGTCAAGGCCAAGCCCGTGTTTGCGCCCGGCCAGGACGATCCGGTCGGCGTGATCGCGACCTTGATGGCGGCCACTTCGAACGCAGAGGCGGCGCGGCTGCGCTCGGCGATCGAGGGCTCGGCGACCGCGATGATGATGGTCGACCGAGATCTCGTCATCACCTACGCGAACCCCGCGACGACAGAGCTGATCCGCAAAAATGCGGCCTCCTTCCGCACCGCATACCCGAGCTTCGATCCGAACAAGCTGATCGGGACCTGCATCGACATCTTCCACAAGCACCCCGAGCATCAGCGGCGGCTCTTGGCAGACCCGGCCAACCTCCCGCATCGGGCCCCCATCAAGGTCGCCGACCTGACGTTCGAGATCAACGTGTCGGCGATGGTCGACGCGAACGGCGAGTACATCGGCTCGGCGCTGAACTGGTCGGACGTGACGGCCGCACGGGCCAAGGCCATGGAGGCAGCGCGCCTGAGCTCACAGATCGAGGGCTCGGCCGCCAACATCATGATCTGCGACCTGCAGCGCGTGATCACCTACTGCAACCCCGCCGTCGTCACCATGCTGCGCAAGTATGAGCCGCGCATGCGCAAGGTGTTCCCACAGTTCAACCTCGACAAGATCATCGGCACCTGTATCGACATCTTTCACAAGGACCCGCGGCATCAGGCGGCGCTGTTCACCGACTTCAGCCGGATGCCATACCAGGCCGACATCGTCGTGGGAGACCTCGAGTTCGGCTTGAACCTGACGGCGCTAGTAGACGACCAGGGCAAGCACATCGGCAACGCCGTCGAGTGGCAGGACAACAATGAGCGAGCCGCCTACCGCAACGAGGTGAACCGCATCATCGGGCTGTGCAAGGAGGGTCAGCTCGGCGAGCGCGGTAAGCCCGAGCTCTTGTCGAGCTTTTATGCTCCGATGATGAGCGGCATCAACGACGTGGTCGACGCCCTGGTGCGGCCCGTGCAGGAGGCTTCCGAAATCCTGGGGCAGCTCGCCAATCAGGATCTGACCGCTCGCGTCACCGGCAACTACAAGGGCGATCACGCCATCATCAAGGACAACTTGAACGGCACCGCCGACACCCTGGAGCGCGCGATGGGCCAGGTGCTGCAGTCGGCCTCGCAGCTCAAGGCGGCGAGCTCGCAGATCAGCGCCGGCAGCCAGAGCCTGTCGCAGGCGACGAACCAGCAAGCGAGCTCGCTGGAAGAGGTGTCGAGCACCGTCGAACAGCTCAGCTCGATGACGGACCAGAACGCCTCGAACGCGAACCAGGCCAAGGGCCTCTCGGACAGCGCCAAGAAGGGCGCCAACCGCGGCAAAGAGTCGATGGACCAGCTGTCGAAGGCGATCGACAAGATCAAGGGCTCGGCAGACCAGACGGCGAAGATCGTCAAGACCATCGACGAGATCGCGTTTCAGACCAACCTGCTGGCGCTCAACGCCGCCGTCGAAGCCGCACGCGCGGGCGACGCCGGCAAGGGCTTCGCGGTGGTCGCCGAAGAGGTGCGCAGCCTGGCGCAACGCAGCGCCGAGGCGGCCAAGAGCACGGCCGAGCTGATCGAGGGCTCGGTGAAGAACGCCGAGGCGGGCGTGCGGCTGAGCGACGAGGTCGCCCGCCAGCTGCAGGACATCGTGGGGGGCTCCGAGAAGGTCAACGACATCGTCGCGGAGATCGCCGCGGCCTCGGCCGAGCAGGCCAAGGGCATCGGGCAGATCAACACCGCCATCAGCCAGATCAACCAGATCACGCAGCAGAACGCGGCCAACTCCGAGCAGTCGGCGGCAGCGGCGGAGGAGTTGTCGGCGCAAGCGGGGCAGCTCGCCGACATGGTGGGGCGCTTCCGCATCAGCGGACAAGAGCAGGCGCCAGCCGCCTTCAACGCGCCGGTCAACTATGGCAGCCAGAGCGGGACGCACGGCTCGTTCGCACGAGCGCCGGCGGCGCCCAAGCCAGCCGCGCTGGCCAACGGTAGCGCGCGGCACGCCTCCAAGGTCATCCCGTTGACGGAGGACGAGCTGCGCAACTTCTGAACTGGCCGGAGGGGGACGGCAGGCCATGACACTTGCATCAGGAGACGCGGCGCGCGCTCCCCGAGAGGAGACGGGCGCCGTGGGGCTCGACCGCGCGACGTTCGAACGGATCCGCGACATCGTCTACAAGCGCAGCGGCATCGTGCTCAAGGACGACAAGGCGACCCTCGTCGCCGGCCGGCTCGGGCGGCGACAGCGCGAGCTCGGCATCGCGACGCCGCGCGAGTACCTGGCCTACCTGGAGGGCGCGGGCGGCGGTGACGAGCTCACGCATCTGCTCGATGCGATGAGCACCAACGTCACGTTCTTCTTCCGCGAGCCCGACCACTTCGATCACCTGGCGCAGCTGCATGCGCGCTGGGTCGGCGCAGGGCAGCGGCGCTTTCGCTACTGGTGCGCCGCCGCCTCGTCGGGCGAAGAGCCCTACACGATCGCCATGACGCTGCACTCGCTGGGCATCGGCAACCTCGACTTGCGCATCCTCGCGACCGACATCTCGACCGCGATCCTGGAGCGAGCCATCGCGGGCGTGTACCCGGAAAAGACGATCGGCGAGATCCCTCCGGCGCTGCTCTCGCGCTACTTCCGCCGCGAGTTCGGGCCGAGCGGCACGGAGTATGTGGTCAGCGACGAGCTGCGCCAGATGCTGATGTTCCGGCACCTCAACCTGACCCACCTGCCCTTCAAGCTGAAGGGTCCGCTCGACCTCATCATGTGCCGCAACGTGATGATCTACTTCGACCACGAGCTGCGCAGCCGGCTAGTGAACGAGTTCGCGCGCCTGCTCAAACCCGGCGGCTTCCTCATCATCAGCCACTCCGAGAGCCTGGTCGGCATCGAGTGCGGCCTGAAGATGGTGCGCCCCTCGCTCTACATCAAGCCGTCGGGCAACGGGCAGCCGAGCTGAGCCCGGCTGATCCGTCAGAGGCCGAGACGCATGGACCCGAGCGCGCTGATCGCATTCCTGGACGAAGCGGACGACGCGCTCCAGACGGTCAATGCGGAGTTCGTCCAGCTCGAGGCCGAGCCAGCGAACCCCAGGAAGATCAACGCCTGCTTCCGGGCCATCCACAGCATCAAGGGCAACGCGCCCTTCTTCGGCCTGGTGCAGGTGAAGCGCCTGACGCACCGGATGGAAGACTTGCTCGCGCTGATGCGTGCGCAGCGCATCACGG
>Ga0335075_10015076_pt1 | contig 11585 bp, 9 predicted proteins | sample Lox_Sample_24_FD_206723 | JGI IMG/M metagenome (GOLD analysis project Ga0335075, IMG submission 206723) | Soil microbial communities from Loxahatchee National Wildlife Refuge, Florida, United States - Lox_Sample_2.4 | ecosystem: Environmental > Terrestrial > Soil > Wetlands | place: USA: Florida...
TTTTCCTGAGCAGCGCCACATTCCCGAAGTTCCCGCTCAATCCTTTCGACTTCCGCGATTTCAGGGCGCGCAATCGATCCTTCGGAAGCATGGCGATCATGACGCGCTCGGATCTGCAGCTTTCGGGACAGGGCGAACCGCAGCGCCTCGTCGGCTTTCGCGTGACCGCCGGATATTTTCGCACGCTCGGGTTGAGCCCGGCGCGAGGCAGGGAATTCAACACCCGCGACGAGCTACCCGGCAATGAGCGTGTGGCCATTATCAGCGACCGGTTGTGGCGCATGCAATTCAATTCCGATCCGAACATTATTGGAAGAAAACTCCGGCTCGACGAGCGTCCGTTCACGGTGGTCGGCATCATGCCGCCCGAAATGCAGCATCCCGGCAACGAATATCGGCCGGTGCCATACGGCGACACAGTGGAAATATGGTGGCCCTTCACTTTCGAAGGCAATCCGGCCCAGCGCGGATCGCATTTCACGGAGGGTATCGCGCGCCTGAAGCCGGGAGTCGCCATCACGACGGCGACTGCCGAAATGAACGCACTCATGGCGCAGCTTGCGCGCGAGCATTCCGATAACGACTCCGGCTGGCGCGTGCTCGTGATTCCGCTCTTCCGTGAGATTGTAGGGCCGAGCCAACGGCTTCTCCTTGTCCTCTTCGGCGCGGTGGGTCTGGTGCTGCTGATCGCGTGCGCCAACGCAGCGAACCTGCTGCTGGCTCGCGCAACCGGACGACGCCGTGAGATGGCGATACGGTCCGCGCTGGGGGCCAGGCGATCGCGCCTGATGCAGCAAACCTTGACCGAGAGCCTGATTGTCTCGATGCTCGGCGGAGTGGGCGCTGTCGTAATCGCGATCGCCGGCGTCCGAGCGCTGGTGGCGCTGCTGCCCGCCAGTTTTCCCCGTTCCGGCGACATTCGAATCGATTCCGCGGTATTCGCATTTACGCTGGTGATCGCGTTAGGCGCCGGCATCGTTTTCGGATTGGCCCCGGCGCTACAGACCTCGCGCACGGATATGCACAACAATCTTCGCGAAGGCGGACGGAGTGCGACCGGCAGCGCGCGCCAATTGCGTCTTCGCAACTGGCTGGTGATCAGTGAGGTGGCGTTGGCATGCGTGCTGCTGATCGGCGCGGGATTGCTATTGCGCAGTTTCGTGAATCTGCTGCGATCCGATCCGGGGTTCCGCCCGGAGCACGTCCTTTCCGCAAGCATTGCGTTACCACAGGAAACCTATAAAGACCAAAAGACGGTGTTCCAGTTCGACGCCCGGCTGGTGGAAAAACTGGCAACGATGTCGTCGGTCCGCGCCGGCGGCATCGGCTCGGACCTTCCTTGGACCGGCTACGACGACAATCTCGGCGGATTCCAAATCGAGGGCAAGCAGCCGCCGCCGCACCAGGATTTTCACGCGCGATATCACCAGGCGAGCCCAGGCTTTTTCCGCGCCTTGGGCATTCCATTTGTCGCGGGACGCGATTTCAACGCCGGCGACACTATGAAATCACGCGCGGTGCTGATCGTCAATAGCGCCATGGCGCAGCGTTACTGGCCGGGTGAAAACGTCATCGGCAGAAGAGTCAACTTCTTCGCCGATCACCCTGCCGAGAAAGACTGGACGACCATTGTCGGGGTTGTCGGCGACGTGAAGGACGCTCCCGCAAAGGCATCGGCCGAGCCGGCCTTCTGGTGGCCTATGGATCAAACGCCGTTCGGATTCCCGAGCACCATGATCGCGGTCCGTTCCGATAGCGATCCCATGTTGCTGGTGAACGCACTGCGCCATGCCGTACACGATCTCGACCCGACGCTGGCGGTCGCCGATGTTCGCCTGCTGGATCAGATCGCGGACTCGTCGATGGCGCCCTCTCGTTTCACGCTGTTCCTGGTGGGCCTGTTCGCAGCTCTTGCGATTACGCTGGCCGCCATAGGAACCTACGGCGTCATTTCGTATTCCGTCAATCAGCGAATGCAGGAATTCGGGATGCGCATGGCGCTCGGCGCGAAACCGAGGGACGTGTTGCGCCTCGTCCTGGCGCAAGGCGCCAGGCTGGCGGTTACCGGGATGTCGATTGGCATCGTGGTCGGATTGGCGCTGGCGCGTTTCCTGCGGTCTCTCCTTTATGAGGTAAGCGCCGCCGATCCGCTGACAATCGTGACTGTCGCGCTGATGGTCGTCGCTGTCGGTCTGGCCGCCTGCTACCTCCCGGCGCGGCATGCGACGCGGGTGGATCCGATCTCCGCGCTTCGCGCCGATTAACCTGGCGCGGCCGCCGCGGCGGGGCTTCAGGCACAGGCCAGCGCCTATTCCACAGTCTCGAGCGTGCTCGACTTAGTACCCAGGGAATATCCCTGCGACTTTTCGCACCTTATTCCGTGCAATGCCTTTTCCGCCTCGCCGATAAGCGTTTGTGAGGAGACGAGGGCCCAGACAATGGAGGCGAGAGCCGAGATATGAAAATCGAGCATCGCAACTCTGGCAATCTTTCACGATTGCGGGGAGCTTCCGGCGGCAGTTCGGCCGGATCGAAAAGTGGGCGCGCGCAAGTCTCCGCTCCCGGGAACGACCAGGTACAGATTTCGAGCGCGAGCAGTTATTTGACGGCCGCGCAGGCGTCCGGGCAGGCAATGTCGGCCCATTATGCGTCGAAAGTTTCCGAGCTTTCGGACGCGATTTCGGCAGGGTCGTACGAGGTAAATGCATGGGCGTTGAGCGACGGCATGATCCGAGAGCACTTACAGGCGGCATAGAGATACGGAAATGATCGACCGCCACTTGAGCGAACTGCAATGCGTGAAACAAGCGCGGCGGAGCATCCGCCTGATCCGGCAGCGGCTGCTGAATCCAACACCCAAAGTGATGGAGATTTGTGTGCCGCATTTCAAAGTGGCCATCGACTGTCTGGCGCAGTTACACGGCCTCTTGGGATCGGAAACCTCAATCACCTTCGGACGGACGGTGCTGCGTGCCGAAATCGTGGATCTTCGCGCCGAACTCGCCCAGGTAAATGCGCTGATGAACAATGCCGCGGCCTTTTACGCGGGCCTCGCGCAGTTGATGGGGAATGGCGACGAGGATATGGCTGGTTATACCGCGGCAGGGGTGATGGCCACCGCGACCCCAGTCAGGTTGCAACTGGAGGGATGAACACTCGATGAAACTGTGGAGATAGACGAGCATGGGAAATCTGCTTACTTCGCTCTACAACACCTCGAACGCGCTGGGCGTGTTTAACCAGGCGCTCGAAACTACCGAGAATAACGTCGTCAACGCCAATACTCCGGGTTATGCCAAGCAGGTCCAGGCGCTGAGCGCGCTGCCATTCGACCCATCTGTTGGATTGCCGGGAGGGGTAGCGGCCGGGCCCGTCGTGAGTACGCGCAATGCCTTCGCCGAGCAGTCTGTGCGTACGCAGCAAACGCAGCTCGGTCTACAGCAGCAGATCTCAACGGATCTCGGCGCGCTGCAGAACTATTTCGATCTCTCCAGCACCACCGGCATTTCGTCCCAAATGGACGCCCTTTTCAGTTCGTTCTCGCAGCTCAGCATCAATCCGAACGACGCCACTTCACGGCAAGCCGTCCTCAATCAGGCGCAGCAGACGGCGGCGGCGTTCAATCAGGCCGCGGGCGGCGTCGGAACCGTTTCCGACAACGTGAACGATGAAACGGATGGCGTTGTAAACTCCATCAATCAACTGGCGCAGCAGATCGCTAACATCAATACCGAACGGACCCAGAATGCCGCGTCGGGTATGGATGCGGGCGTGGATGCTTCGCTGAATGCCAATCTGGAGCAGCTCTCTCAGTACTGTAATTTCACGGCGCTGCAACAGCCTGACGGAACGGTATCGGTCTACTTGGGATCGCAAACGCCCATTGTGTACGGCGACCAGGCGAATGCGATTCAGGCCGATTATTCGACGCCGCAAACGCGTATTCTCGACTCGGACGGCAACGATATTACCGGGGAGATCAGCGGCGGAACCCTGGCGGGAATGCTGCAGGTGAAAAATACCATGCTGCCGTCTTATATGACGCAGCTCAACACGCTGGCCTCCAACTTCGCCGATCAGGTTAACGACACTCTATCGAATGGCATCGATCAAAACGGGAATACTCCTACGACGGACCTGTTCACATACGATCCGGTGATGGGGGCGGCCGGTACGCTGGCAGTCAACTCTCTCACGCCGGACCAGATTGCGGCCGCGCTGCCCGATGCGCCCGGCGGAAACGGTAATGCGTTGGCCCTGGCGCAATTAGATAGCGCCAAAGTGGTGAATGGGGAAACGTTCTCGCAGTATTACGGAGTGCTGGCCGGCAATGTCGGTACCGATCTGTCGAACGCGACGTCTGCTACATCCACCGACGAACAACTGCTCACGCAGGCGCAGACGCTGCGCCAACAGATTTCGGGCGTCTCGCTGGACCAGGAAGCTTCCAATCTCATCACGTTCCAGCGCGGGTACCAGGCCACGGCCAAGCTGATAACGGTAATCGACAGCCTGACTGAGACGCTGATCAATATCATTCCGGAGTCATAGTATGATTCAGTTCTTCGACTCATCCCAATCCGTGTTCCTCAATGGCATGGACCGGATCCAGGCCCGCGAGCAGCAGGCTCAAACGCAACTCACTACGGGACTCAAAATAAACACGGTGTCCGACGATCCGTCGCAGTTGCCGGTGCTGATGCAGGTACGCAGCAGCATCGCCGAGAATCAGCAGATCACTTCCAACCTGAGCCGCGTCAAGTCCGAATCCGATTCCGCCGAATCCGCGCTCTCGAACGCCACGTCTCTGATGGACAACATAACGTCGCTCGGTTCCGAGGGAGAGCCCACCGCAACGTCGGCCGCCACGCGCAATCAACTCGCGCAACAGGTCGGCGACGACCTGCAGCAAATGGTGACGATCGCAAACACGCAGGTGGAAGGCCGGTATGTCTTCAGCGGCGACGACGACCAGACTCAGCCGTATACAATCGACCTGACGCAGACCAACCCGGTCAGCGCGTATGCCGGCTCGCCTTCCACGCGCACCGTGCAATTGCCCGACGGATCACTCCTGCCGGTTTCCGAAACGGCGCAACAAATCTTCGACAGTACCGATCCGACCACGAATGTCTTCTCGGCTATCAGTAATCTTCGCACCGCCCTGCTCAATAACGACCAGACCGGAATCGACTCCGCCATCTCGTCGTTGAACAATTCCTCGACTTACCTCAACACCCAACTGGCCTTTTACGGAAACGTGCAGTCTCGCGTAAATGGGGCCATCGATTTCGGGGCGAACCTCGAGACGCAGCTCGAGACGCAGCAAAGCCAGATTCAGGATGCCGACCTGACGCAGTCGATTACGGAATTGAGCCAGGCATCCACACAGCAGCAGGCAGCGCTAGCGGCGGAAAACGAAATACCGAAAACGAGTCTGTTCGATTATTTGGGATAAGCAGGACTTTCTTGCTGGGGGACGCCGAACCCGGCTTGCAAACAAGCGGGCCCGGCGTGTTTTTGAGGTTTGGGCTGCGGGAGTAGCGACGTCCTCAAACTTATTCCGGTGGCGGTCCGCCGCGGAATTGCGGACCCATGCCTGGACCGCCGGGTCCGCCGGGACCTCCCGGTCCACCGTGCGGTAACACACTATACTTCGTCTGTTGATCGCTCGTTAATATTGCGTAAAACGCCGCTTGCGCCGTGGCATTCGCGGCGAGAAGCTGTCCTTGCAGCGTCCCAATCGTGGCGGCAAGCTGATTGATGGTGGCCGTGTCGTTCGCCTTCACTGCAGCGGCGAGCGACTGCTGATTCGTTTGCAACGATGAAAACACGGTTTGACTGGCGGTCTGGGCATTCGTGAAAATTGTGGTCGCCTGGGTCTGCTGCGCGGTCGTCAAATTGAGCAGCGTCGTGAGTTGGCTCACTTGATTCTGGATCATGGTTGCCGGATCCGGCGGCGTTCCATGGGGCCGTGGAGCCTGCGCCGCAACGACTGCGGCCCCGACGGCCGCCAGCGCCGCGATTCTGACTTGCTTCATCACTTGATTTTTTGAAAACCTCCTGCCTGATAGTACGCCGCAAAGCCCTTAAACAGGCGTTAAGGAGTGTAAAATCGGCGGCGCCAGCCTGCACGCGGCCGCACGCGATATCATGACAATCGTCATGACGCCGGTATCGAAAGCCATCCCCGCGGATCGGCAGCAAGCGCTTGTCGACCGTTTGATGAACGCGTGCGGAGGGGCGTATTCGCCTGAAACGCGCCGAAAATATTTCATTACCGGACCGCAATGGGCGGCCGCGTACGAAGGACAGGCGCTGTTTCACGCGCCGACGCGGCAACCGGTCGGGTTCGAAGAAGTGATTCGAAAGTACGCCGAGATTGGCATCGGCTACTGGTGCACTCACGACACCGACGTGATACCTACCGAAGCGCTCGGCAAGCAGGAGCAGGCGCGCATCGTAGATCGCATCAAGAAATCGCTCCACGAGAACGGCCTGAAATGTTCGATGGTCACCACCGAGACATTTTTCCACGCCGTTTGGGCAGCGAGCCCAGCCGCGGAGTCTCCCAGCGTGCGCGAATATGCCGCGTGGCGTTTGCGGAACACCGTGGCCGTGGGCCACGAGTTGGGCGCGCAGTTCGCGGTGTATTGGCCGGGTTCGCTCGGCTACTACGTGCAGGGCGCGGTGGAAGAGACGGAAACGCTGCGCTGGTACGCCGACGGACTGAATGCCGCCTGCGAAGCCGATATCGAAATCGCTGCCAGACACGGGCGGCCGACGCTGAAACATTGTCTTGAGGCGAAGCCGTTCGAGCCGCAGGCCGAGATCCTGCTGCCGACCAGCGATGCCATGTTGGCCTTCATCGCTTCGGGGCTGCTGAAACATCCCGAAATGGTGGGCCTGAATCCGGAATATCTGCACGAGCTGATGTGGGGCGGGGCGCCTCGCGCGGCATTGGCGCGGGCGCTGCTCGCGGGCAAGCTGTTCCACTTCGACATTAACGACGGCTATCGTTTGAAACACGATGTCGATATCGCGGTAGGTCTGGTGAATCCCTTGGACTGGCTGAATGTGCTGGTTCTCTTGCGCAGCCATAACTACAACGGCCCGTTCAACCTCGACTACAAGCCGCCGCGCACCACTAGCAATCACGGCGTGTTCGCGGTCAGCTTTCCCACCGCGGTGGACCGCTTCATCACGTTGTGGGAAATGGCGGGCGAGGTCATGTCGGACCCCATTATCAAAGAGGGAACCGATGCCTTGAAAGCGGGCGGCGCCCCGTCCGATCCGCACGACGCGCAGGCGGTCGCGGCGGCGAATCGGGAGTTGCTGTCTATCCACGAATTGATCGCGCATCGGCTGTTTCAGATCCTGATCGGCGCTCATCGCGGCCGCACTTTTTCGGTGTAATGTCAAGCGGCGCGGCAGCGCTATCGTAAGGAAATGGCGAACTCCGAGCATCTCGCGGCGCTTCTCTCCGATCTGGACGACTGGAACGACTGGCGTTCCGACGAACCCGGTGAACGGCCGGATTTGATTGCGGCGAACTTGCATAGCGCCAATCTGGTCCTGGCGGACTTGAAACATGCCATGCTGCGGCAGGCCAATCTTGCGCTGGCCAATCTCAAGGGCGCCGATCTGCGGTATGCGGATCTGCGCGGAGCCAACCTCGTGGGAGCGCGGCTGATCGGCGCCGACCTGGCGGGCGCGGATCTGCGAGGCGCGGATCTGAGTACCGCGGAAGATCTGACCGAGGAGCAATTGGCGGAGGCCATCGGCGACGAGGAGACGCGGCTGCCGGAGCACTTGAAGCGGCCGCTGCGCTGGACGGCGGAGATGGGGGCGCGATAGCGACGCTCGTGGTCACGTGGTTTGTACGGCAGGTTGTCGACCTGCGCGCGATTGTCAGTCGCGGTTCCAATCCGCCTTCGGTTGCAACCCACAGCCTCGGCAAGCCTGCTCCACGAAGCAGCCGCGCCCGAACCAAACGGCGCTTGGGTTGACGCGCCAGGCATTGCAAATCGGCCGCAGGGTCGAAAAACGGTCACTGCGGCCAAGCGCTTCCTCACGGTCGCGCCTCGGTAACCGGCTTCGCACAATGCGGCGCGATCCCGTTTTTCATGGCTATTTCGCGGCCGCGCGCGGCCATGGGGACCAGGATGCAATCCTGCCCTACATCCGATTCGTCGCGTGCTGCCAATACGGCGGCACTGCCGCCAGCCGAATGAACACCACGGTCGTATCATGGAATTTCCGATGGTACAGGACGCACTCTCACCCGCAATTCTTCAACACGTCTCGAATGAACTGAAGGTTCCGCTCAAAAGCCTGGTGGCCACCATCGAGCTGCTCGATCAGGACGCCACCGTGCCGTTCATCGCGCGCTACCGCAAGGAGGTTACCGGAAATCTCGACGAGGTCCAGATTCGCTCCATCCAGGAGAAGACAGAATATTTCAGGGAACTCGAGGATCGGCGCAAGACCGTGCTGAAGACCATCGAAGAACAAGGCAAGCTCACGCCTGAACTGCAAAGAAAAATCGCGGCAACGCTCGACAAGAACGAGCTCGAGGACCTTTATCTTCCATTCAAACCGAAGCGCCGCACGAAAGCTTCGATCGCGCGCGAGAAAGGGCTGGAGCCGCTGGCCGATTACTTATGGAACCAGACGCCGGGCGCTACGCCGCTCAACGCATTCGCGGCCGCTTTCGTTAATGCCGAGAAGGGCGTCGCCAACATCGACGATGCGCTGGAGGGCGCGCGGTATATCGTTGCGGAGCGCATCAGTGAAGCGCCGGAGCTGCGAAAAACGATACGCGGAATGATGCTGCGCGACGGCGTCGTGGTGAGCCAGGCCGTCGCGGGCGCGAACGATCCCGAGGGTAAGTTCAAGATGTACGCGGATTATCGCGAGCCCGCGTCCAAAATTCCATCGCATCGGATGTTGGCCATCCGCCGCGGCGCTCAGGAAGAGATTCTGCGCTTTGAAATCGAGCTCGATCCGATCGGGCCGCTTTCGTTTCTCGAAAGCAAAGTCCTGCGCAAGGAAGGCGACTGGACGCCGCACCTGAAAGAAGCCATCCGCGATTCCTACGAACGGCTGATCAACCCTTCCATCCAAACCGAAGTGCGTTTGGAATTGAAGGAGCGGTCGGACCTGGAAGCGATTCGCGTGTTCCGCGAGAATCTCGAAAATCTGCTGCTCTCGCCGCCGGCCGGCACGCTCGGCGTACTCGGCATCGACCCAGGGATTCGGACCGGTTGCAAAATCGCGGTGGTGGACGAGACCGGCAAGTTCCTGGAGCATGCCGTCATTTATCCCTTCGAACCACGCAATGACGTTGCAGGCGCCGCGAAAACGCTTCGCGATTTGATGACGCGCCATCGAGTGCGCGCCATCGCGATCGGCAACGGCACCAGTTCGCGGGAGACGTCGCAGTTCGTGCAGAGCTTCCTGCGCGAGGCCGGGCTCGACAGCGTCTTTTCGGTGATGGTGAATGAGTCGGGGGCTTCGGTGTATTCAGCATCCGACATCGCACGGCAGGAGTTTCCCGATCTCGATCTCACGGTCCGGGGAGCCATTTCCATTGCGCGCCGATTGCAGGATCCGTTGGCGGAACTGGTGAAGATCGATCCGAAATCCATCGGCGTGGGGCAATATCAGCACGATGTCGATCAGAAGAAACTCAAACAAGGACTGGAAGCGACGGTCGAATCCTGCGTGAATCGCGTGGGCGTCGATCTGAATACGGCCTCGTGGGCGCTGCTTCGCTATGTTGCGGGCATCAACGAACGTACCGCCCAGAAAATCGTGGAATTTCGAAATGAGAAGGGGCGTTTCCGGTCGCGAATGGAATTGCGCGGCGTGCCGGGATTCGGCCCCAAGACGTTCGAGCAAGCCGCTGGATTCCTGCGGATCCGAGGCGGAGAAAATCCCCTGGACATGACCGCCGTGCATCCGGAAGCGTATTCGGTGGTGGAGCGCATCGCGAAATCGATGAGCGTAGGCATCGCCGATTTGATCAGCAATGCGGGCCTGGTGGACAAGATCGACATGCAACAGTTCCAGACCGATACGATCGGCGTGTACACGCTCACCGACATTCGGGAAGAATTGAAAAAGCCTGGCCGCGACCCGCGCGATAAGTTCGCGCCCGTGAAGTTCCGCGACGATGTAAAAGAACTATCGGACCTGAAACCGGGCATGACGCTGGATGGCGTGGTGACCAATGTGACGCGCTTTGGCGCGTTCGTCGATGTCGGCGTGCATCAGGATGGGCTGGTGCATGTGAGTGAGCTGTCGCATCGCTTTATCAAGGAGCCGGGCGAGTTCGTGAAGGCCGGACAGGCGGTGAAGGTGCAGGTGTTGTCGGCCGACCCTAAGACAAAACGGATCGCGCTCTCGATGAAGGCGCTGGAGACTCCTCCGAATCGGGGCAAGCGCGGAACTGCTGTGGAGAACGTCCGTGCTCATTTCGGAACAAGGTACTGAACGATCCCAGACTTTGAAACCCGCATTCCAGACAGATTTGCGTCACGGGCATGTCGGAGTATTTCAGAAGACGCCGCGCGCGATCCATGCGGCGTCTCACTGCGTACCGATGCGGCGTTTCACCGAAGACTTGCGTGAACAACCGGTGCAGGTGATAGGGCGAGAGGCAGGCCGCGCGCGCGATGGTGTCGAGATTCAATGGCTCGCCGAGCGATTCTTCTATCACGGAGCGCGCCTGCGTCACGCGGCGAAACAGTTCGGTTCTGGTGGCGGCGCGAGCGGCGGGCACGCGCGAGACGGATCGCTGTAACTCCGATCGGAATCGCAGCAACTCACGGGCGGCCAGCAGGAATCCGTCTTCAAGCGATTCCGATGTCGCATGTCCTGACGAAACTTCGCGCTGCATCGAGCCAAGCAGCTTCGCGATGGCGCCTTCCTTGGGGTGCAAGCGCTCGAAAAATCCCACGGCCGGCGATGGACCCGACGGATTGTCCAGCAGTTCGGAGCCGGCGCTGGTATGGGCACGCCAGGCATCTTCTACCAGGCCCTCGCTGAAAAACAGGCAGAATGTCCGGACTGGCCGCGGAGAATCGATCAGGATTGTATACGGCTGACGGTTGTTGAGCACCAGAATAGAATCGGCGTCGAGGACGAAGCGGCTGCCATTGATGCTCCACGCGCCGTTTCCGTCGACGACCGACTTGACGGAGAGCGGCCCCGGAAAATCGCGAACATAATGGCGCCGTCCGTTGCCGGCGAGAATGACATTGGTCCCGCCATTTGGTGCGTACGGAGGATTTACAACGACGCCGGACAATTGAGTACCTGATGGACAGGGTATCAGGCCGGCGGCTTCCCGACATCAGCCGAGACACGCCCCACCGGTCCGTGTTTTCATGAATAATTGCTCTAATGCTGTCTCGCTTTATTTCCCTACTTGTGGCCGCAACCCTGTGCGTTGCCGCCGCCGAACGATCGTCGGATCGATATGCCCTGATTCTCGCCGACCCGCCGCTGCTTCATCGCGAGTCCCGCACCGCGCCGAGCCCTCGCGCCCAGCAAATGGCCGCTGTCCAGGCGCGCTTGCG
>Ga0335075_10015077_pt1 | contig 11584 bp, 12 predicted proteins | sample Lox_Sample_24_FD_206723 | JGI IMG/M metagenome (GOLD analysis project Ga0335075, IMG submission 206723) | Soil microbial communities from Loxahatchee National Wildlife Refuge, Florida, United States - Lox_Sample_2.4 | ecosystem: Environmental > Terrestrial > Soil > Wetlands | place: USA...
GAAGGCGAGCGTCGACGGCTACACGATCCGCTACGTGAAGCCCGTCGAGGCGATCTCCGCGCAGAAGATCTCCTTCGGCGCCGTGCTCAACGTCACAAAGGGCGGCAAGCAAGTGACGAGGGTCACGACCACGCGGAACTTCTATCCGTCGCAGAACGCCACCGATGGGCTGGTCGGACGCTTCTTCGACACCACGGACTCCGACAGCAACGTGGGGTTGGACGCCGGTCTGCGCCGGGATATCTGGACCGTGATCGACGTCGATCCGACTCACTTGGCCACGCTCATCAACCAGGCCAACAACCTGTTCGCCTCGTATGCGCCGCAGGTCATGACGAAGGCGGCCAAGCTGCCGCCCGGCCAATCCGCACAGGCGCTGAACACGCTGTGGGCCGAGCGCGATCTGGCCGTCTCCGAGATCGCGCGGCGCTTCGTCACCCACCCGTGGTCGAGCGAGTTCTTGCTGATCGTGGACCCGCTGGTGATGTGGATCTGGCTGGGCGCGTTGATCATCGGCGGCGGCGGGCTGATCGCGCTGTGGCCGGTGCCGTCGCTCGCCCGCCGGCGCTCGGCCGTTACGTCCCCGGCGCGGCCGCCGGCCGGGGCCGGGGCCGGTCGGGGACAGGTCCCCGCGCGGGAGCCGGCCTGAGATGAGCGGCGGGATCCAGTACCTCGTCGTGCTCGCGATCCTCGGCGGCGCGGTGGTGTTCGTGACCGAGCCGCTGCGCAAGGGCGTTGCCGGCCGCCAACCGCCGCACGACTCCGAGGTTGCCGAGCTCGAGGCGGCGCGCGAGGCCAAGTACCGCGAGCTGCGCGACGCTGAGCTCGACCACCGCACCGGAAAGCTGTCGGACGCCGACTACGAGGCGCTCGACCGCAGTCTGCGCGGCGAGGCGATCGAGATCCTGCGCGGCCTGGACCACGAGCACGCCCGCGTGCCGGAAGACGACTGAGCTACCATCGAGCCGGCATGAGCACGGTTCTCGGTTTCGTCCAGGTCATCATCTGCGTGGTGCTGGTGTTCCTGATCCTGATGCACTCGGGCAAGGACGCCGGCCTGTCGGGCGCGTTCGGAGTCGGGACCGGCGCCGGCCCGCTCGGTGGCGGCTCGCTCGTCGAGCGCAACCTGAACCGCTGGACGATCGGGTTCGGGGTCCTGTTCGTGATCAATACGATCGTCCTGATCAAGATCTCCTAGGGGTTGCTTGGGCCGGGCTGTGCCCGGCGTCCGTGGGCCCGGTGCCCCGTCCGGTCCGTGCGCGCGACCCATGTGGGTCATATCTGCACACTCGACCTTCTGGCGCGGTGCCCCCCGGCGGTGAATGTGCATTCACGCACGCATGTGGGTCGTGGGCGCACACTCGACCGACGTGGGCGGCCGAGTGTGCGGTTGTGACCCAGGCGATGTAGTGACGCGAGGGCGCGGTGCGCCCGCCACGAGGCGCGCTATCCCCGGTGGGAGGCGCCCGTCGGTGGCGAGCCAGCCGCCGGCGAGGATCAGCAGCAGGCCGGCGACCGCGCCAGCGCCCGGGTGCTCGCCGAGCAGCAGCACGCCGAGCGTCACGGCAACCACGGGGTTCACGTACGTGATCACGGTGGCGCGGCTCGAGCCGACCTCGCCGATCAGGATCGCGTAGACCACGAACGCGGTGGCCGTGCACAGCAGCCCGAGCACGACGACGGAGCCGATCGCCCCGGCCGTGGGCGTTCGGTGGGGCAGGTCGAGCGCGGCCCATGGCGTCAGCAGAACGGCTGCGATCGCGAGGCTCGCGCCCATCGTGGCGCGGGGATCGACGCCGCCCAGCCGGTGCTTGATCAGCATCGGCCCGATCGCGTAGCCGGTGGCAGTGATCATGATCGCCCCGATCCCGAGCAGCTCGCCCTTGTGCCCGGCCACGTCCAGCCCAACCAGGGCGATCACGCCGAGGAAGCCAATTGCCAGCCCGAGCGCCCGGATCGGGGTCGGGCGCTCGGAGTGGTCGAAGCGCATGGCCAGGATGGCTCCGATCAGCGGCACCGTGGCGACCATGATCGCCGCCAGCGATGAGGGCACGCGCTCCTCGCCGATCGCGAGCATCGGGAACGGGATCGCGATCTCGGCCACGGCAAACGCGAGCAGCCAGCGCCACCGCCCGCGCAGGCTCGAGAGCGTGCCGGCGCGCGCCGCCAGAGTCAGCAGCGCCAGCGCGCCGAGCGTGACCCGCCCCCAAGCGAGCACGGGCGCGGTCATCCCGTGATCGACTGCGATCTTGATGAACAGGTACGGCACGCCCCAGATGACCGAGGACGCCGCGAATGCTGTCCAGGCCCGGCGCGTCATAGCGCGCAGTCTTGCAGCCCGGCTAGTGCTGGACTAGCTCTCGCCGAGCTGATCGACCAGCCGCAACAGGTCGAGTGGGCTGAACGGCTTCGTCAAGAAGCGGTCCGCGCCGGCGTCCTCGGCCTCCGCCTCGACGCTATCGCCGTGCGCCGCGGTGAGCATCACGATGGTCAGGTTGCGTGTCGCGTCGTCCGCGCGCAGGCGCCGGCACGCCTCGATTCCGTTCAGGCGCGGCATGTCGACGTCAAGGAACACCAGCGAGGGTCGTTCCCGCCGGGCCACCTCGAGCGCCTCGAGCCCGTCGCCCGCCTCGTGGAGCTCGAACTCCGAGACGTCCTCCAGCGTGGTGGCGATCAGCTTGCGGATGAACTGGTCGTCATCGACGATCAGCACTCCGTGGGTCATCGGATCTCGGCCGCGATCCGCTCGAATACGTGATCGTCGATGGAGTTGAAGGCATCCACGACCCGGGGGTCGAACTGGCTGCCACTCTCGGAGTTGATCATCTCGCGCGCGTAGCCAAGCGACGTCGCCGGCCGGTAGGGGCGGTCGGTGGTGAGCGCGTCCAGGACGTCGGCCACGGAGAAAACGCGCGCCGCGAGGGGAATCCCCTCGGCGGCGAGGTGATCGGGATAGCCGGCGCCGTCCCACCGCTCGTGATGCGAGCGCACCACGTCGGCCGCCTCGGCCAGGAACTCGATGCCTTCGACGATCTCGGCCCCGATCACCGGATGGCGCGACATGAGCGCGCGCTCGGCTTCGTCCAGGGCGCTCGGCTTGTAGAGGATTGCGTCGGGAATGGCAACTTTTCCTACGTCGTGTAGTAGGAAGCCGAACTCGAGCTCGGGCGTGAGGATGAGCTCAGTCGGGAACTGGCGGGCGATCTCCAGTCCGTAGGCGGCGACGCGCTCGGCGTGCTTACCCGTGTACGCGTCGCGGGCCTCGACGGCGTTGGATAGCGCGCGTACGGTGGCCATGTAGGAGCGCCGCAGCTCCTGAGCCCGCGCACGTTCCTGCTTGAACGTCTCGCGCAGATCGGCCGCGTAGCGCTGGAGCTGAAGCTCCTTGTCGGCTGCCTCGCGCTCGCGCCGGCGCAACTCGGCGCGCAGTCGTACCAGCTCGTCGATCAAACCGATCTCGCTCTGAACCGCCATCGGACGCTCAGAGTATCCGTGTGTATTGGCGCAGCATCAAGCTATACGTACCGTCCTGCCCAGGAATGGCTACCCGTCCCGCTACGAAAGTTATCGCTCGCCCCGTAGGGCGGCAAGAACCGCCGAGGCCGCGTATTCGGCCGGCACGACCTCCATCCCGAGCTTGTCGACGCCCGGTGGCGTCGGCGTGCCGCCATCTGAGACGAGGATCACGGCGCGTCGAACGCGCCGGCCGCGCAGGTCGAGCGCCTGGATCGCCATCTGGGGATTCCGGATCCCGATGTCCACCAGCGCGACCTCGAAGCGCCGCTCGCGACACACGCGCGCGGCCGCTGCGCCGCTGTGCTCCCACTGGAACTCGATGCCCAGGTCGTCGAGGGCAGGTTCGAGCACGGTCTGGAGGTCCTCGCGTCCCACCACGAGGACGCGCGAGCGCCCGGCGCTGACCGCCGACCCGAGGACGGCCCGGAGCTCGTCGGCGTCGATCGGCTTGGCCACGACCCACTCGCCGGCGAGCTCCTGGCGCCCGGAGAACACCGACACGAACACGATCGGCGTGCTGGCCAGCTCGCGGTCGGAGCGGATCTGGCGCAGCACGTCGAAGCCGTCCATGCCGGGCATCAGGATGTCGAGCGTGACGGCGTCGTAGTGGGTGGAATGCAGGCGCTCGAGCGCCTCCTCGCCGCTCAACGCGATCGTGGCCTGGACGTCGAACGCGCCGAGCTGGCTGGCGATCAGCTCGGCGATCTCACGCTCGTCGTCGACGACGAGCACGCTGCGCCCGCGGATCGACTCGAGCGCGGCGGGCGAGTCGAGCCCGGTCACTGCCGCGGGCAGCCGCACGCGGAAGATCGTCCCGCGTCCGGGCTCTGACTCCACGCTGATCTGCCCGAAGTGCAGGTCGACGAGCGATTTGACGATCGAGAGCCCGAGACCCGTGCCCGGGTTCGATCCGCTGCGGTTGCCGGCCCGGTAAAAGCGGTCGAAGATGTGCGAGACCTCCTCCTGGGTCATCCCCACGCCGGAGTCCTCGACGACGAGTTCGACCCAGGCCCGATCGGGCTCGACGCCGACGTGGATGGTCCCGCCCTCCGGCGTGTACAGGTGCGCGTTGGTCAGCAGGTTGGCGATGATCTGGCGCACGCGTCCAGCGTCGGCGAGAGCGGGGGGGAGGATCGGCGCCATGTAGGAGGTCAGGCGCTGGCCCTTGCCCTCGACGCGCGGGCTGATCAGCTCGACCACTTCCTGCACGACCTCGCCCACGTCGATCGGCCGCCGGTTGATCTCGACATGGTCGGCCTCGATCCGGGCCACGTCGAGCAGATCGTTGACCAGGTCCACGAGCCGGTCGGTCGACTTGAGGATGATCTCGATGAACTCCCGCTGACGATCGGACATGTCCTCCGAGGAGCGCTCGAGCAGCTCGACGAACCCCTTGATCGACGTGAGCGGGCTGCGCAGCTCGTGCGAGGCGGTGGCCACGAACTCGCTCTTGGCGCGTTCCAGGCGGGCGCGCTCGCTCATGTCGCGCACCGTCCACACCACTCCGGCGTCCGCGTTGCCCAGCCGGGCTGCGGTCACCGCCAGGGTGCGGCCTCCGTACTCGACGAGCTGCTCGGAGGCCAGCGCTTTGCTCTGGGCGGGAAGCGGGCTGTCGTCGCCGTCGACCCGGCCGCCCACGACGAGCTCGGGCACGAGCTCTCCCGCGCGCGGATTCACAGTGGCGATCACGTTCGACCCTGGCTCGGTCACGATCAGGGCATCGCCCAAGCTCTCGATCGTCACCGCGAGGCGCCCGCGTTCCTCCTCGATCCGGTGCTGCGCGGCGGCCAGATCGTCGCCCATGGCATTGAAGGCGCCGGCGAGATCCTGAAGCTCCCGGGGTCCCGACGGCTCTACGCGCTGCTCGAGCTTGCCCTCGGCCAGGCTGTGGGTGGCCTCGACGAGCTCGTCGAGGGGGCGGCGCATCGCGCGGACCATCACGGTGATCAGCGCGAGTGCTCCGCCGAGCGCGAGCACGCCGGCCACGATCACGAGCAGAAGCGCGCGGCGGGAGTCCGAGCGAGCTTGCGTCCGGGCGGCCTCCTGGCGGGCCGTCTGGCGTGCCTGGAGCGCCGTGGCGGCTGCTCGTGCCCGAGCCAGCGGTCCGCTCACCGCCGTCGAGAGCTGGCCGCTTGCCGCGAGGCGGCGGGCCTCGTCCACGGCGGCGATCTGCTCGGCGACGAGACGCTCGCTCAGCGGGTCGCCGCGGGCCAGGCTGGTCGCGGTCGTGGCCGCGGATGTGTACGCGGCAGCGACCTGGCGCCGGGCCGCAGCGGCGGTTGGGCCGTGGGCGTCGCGGAGTACCTCCTCCTGGGCAATTCCGGCGCCGGCCAGGTTCGCTCCGGCGGTGGCTAACCCAGAGGTAGCAATAAGCCGGTTTTCGTAGCGTTGGCGAGCTTTGTACAGGCTGGCGATGCCGAGCGCCGCCACGAGCGCGAGCACCAGGGTGAGGGCGACGAGGGCCAGGCGCAGCGAGCGGGCGATGGAAAGACGCTGCATACGGGGGAGATCGATCGTAGCCGCGGGGTGGCTAAATGGCGGCGGCGCAACTGGATTGCCCGACGCATTGCAGGGACTACCATGCCGCTCATGACCCTGGCTCGGCTGTGGAGGCGTCAGCTGTGCGCCGCCTCGAGCGTGGCGCTCATCGTCCCGTCCGCCATCGTTGCCGCGCTGGTCGCGCTCGCGCTCGGTGGCGGCTTCGGCGGGCTCGGCGTGCTCGGACAGATCTTCGCCGGGCCGTCGATCCCGAACGCCGGGCCACTCGTTCCGGGCGGATCCGGGCACGCCGCGACCCGAAGCGCCGGCAACGTGATTCCGGTCATCCCGGTCGCCCGGTTCGTGGCGGGCGGCACGACCCCGCATCGCGGGGGTGCCGGGGGTGCAGTCACGATGCCGCGCACATCGGTAACCCGCACGGGCGTGTCCTCGACCGGCGGCGCGATCGGACAGGGTGGTGTGACAACGCGGCCGGTGACCCAGTCGACTGGCCCCGCTCCGGCGCCGGTCGCGGCCGCGCCGGCCCCGAGCTCCCCGGTGCCGGCCCCGTCGACGCCTGGTCCGTCACCGACTCCCGCGCCGCGGCCCACACCGGTCGACACGGTGGTGAAGACCGTCACGTCGGTTACGAGTCAACTGCCCGCCCCGGCGGGGTCCGTGGCCACTCAGGCGGTCCAGTCGGCCGGCAGCGCGGCCGACGGTCTGCTGCCTTGAGAGCGCTCCTCGGCGCTCGACCCTGAAGGCTCCTCTCCGCGCGTGTTCGTGGCGCGCAGGGCAATGAACGCCGACGCGAGGAGGAAGATCGCGCTGGCGAGCAGACCACGCTGGAGCCCCGCGTTGAGGGCGTGCAGCGGTGCCATCCGCGCGGCGAGGAGGTGATCCGTGTGGGTCGTCGCGAGCGCGGTGAAGATGGCCAAGCCGAGCGCGCCGCCGGCCTGCTGTGAGGCGTTGACGAGCGCCGCCGCGAGTCCCGCTTTGTCGGCCGGGACGCCCGAGTTGGCGGCGGTGGTGACCCCGACGAACATCGGACCGATCCCGAGCGACATGATCACCATGCCGGGCAGGAGGTCCGAGACGTAGGAGCCGCCGACCGGTATCCGAGACAGCCAGTAGATCCCACCGGCGGCGATCAGCGCGCCGGCCACGATCACCGGCCGCGTCCCAACCCGTGCCAGCGCCTGCGAGGCCGCGCCGGCCGCACCGCCGATCACGAAGCAGACCGGCAGGTACGCGACACCCGTCTGGATCGGTGAGTAATGCAACACGTTCTGCATGTAGAGGGTGAGGAAGAAGAACATGGCCAGGAAGCCGGCGAACGCGATCAGCTGCGTCACGTCGGCAAAGGCCAGTCCGTTGATGCGGAATATCGACAGCGGTGCCAGCGGGTTGCGGTGACGCCGCTCATTGGCGACGAACGCGATCAGGAGCGCGATCGCGCCGGCGAGCTCACCGATCGTTCGGGCGCTGCTCCAGCCGACCGTCGGGGCTTTAACCAGCGCATAGACGAGCAAGAGCATTCCGCCCGTCACGAGCAGCGCACCGAGCGCGTCAAAGTTCTCGAGCTTCTTGCGTGGCCCGTCGGCTGGTATGAGGCGCACCACGCTGCCGAGCACCAGCACGCAGGCGATCGGGTTGACGAACATCACCCAGCGCCAGCCGAATGCTTGCGTGAGAACGCCGCCAAGTAGGACCCCTACCGCCGAGGCGAGCCCGGCGACGCCGGCCCACACCCCCAACGCGGTGTGCCGGTCCTTGCCTTCTCTGAAGCTCGTGGTCAGGATCGACAGCGCGGCAGGCAGAGTCATGGCCGCGCCGACCCCCTGCGCGAGCCGCGCCCCGACGAGCACGCCCGCGCTCTGCGCGAACCCTCCGATCAGAGACGAGACGCCGATCACGACGACGCCGGCGGTGAGGACCCGCCGCCGTCCCAGCAGGTCAGCGGCCCGGCCGCCGAGCAGCATGAACCCCCCGTAGGTCAGCAGGTAGCCGCTCGGCACCCATTGCAGACTCGCCACCGAGAAGTGGAGCGCGTGGCGCATCGACGGCAGCGCGATGTTGACGATCGGCGCGTCCACGAAGTCGAGGAACGCAACCGCGCACAGGAGCGCAAGCGTGAGCTTCCCGCGCGGCGTGAACAGGAAAGACGGAGTGACTGTGGTCATGAGTGACACCTCGAACGCTCAGATTTGGGTCGTCACTGGGATGACCCGTCGGAGCGGGAGGATGTGACGAGGCCAGCCGAGGTGGGCGGGGAGGAGTGCCGCCGTCAGGCGGCCAGCGCCGGCATGAGGTCTGCGTATGGGCGCAGGTCCTGGCGTGTCGGCTCGACATCGGTCGCGGGGAGCCGGACGCTGAACGCCGAGCCCTGGGCTCGAGACGACCTCGAGCGAACCGCCCATCGCCTCGACCAGGCCCTTGGACACGGCCAGTCCCAGGCCGTTGCCCTCGACCCCGCGGCGCGGAGCGTCGAGCCGCTCAAAGGGGGTGAACAGCCGTGCCAACTCCTCGGCGCTCATGCCGACGCCGGTATCGATGACCTCGATGCGGATCCAATCGTCCCCGTCCGCGAACGCCTGAAGGGTGACCGAGCCGCCGGGGCGGTTGTACTTGATCGCGTTCGAGATCAGGTTGAGGAGCACCTGCTTGAGCCGGCGCTGGTCGGCCAGGGCCAACCCGGGCTCCCGGCCGGCCTCGACGTCCAAGGTGAGCGACCGCTCGGCCGCGAGCGGGCCGCACAGCGCGACCGCCTGAGCCATCTCGTCGTGAACGTCGACGGGCAGCTTGGAGAGCTCGAGGTTGCCGCCGGCCAGCCGCGAAAGGTCCATGAGGTCCTCGACGAGGCCCAACAGGTGGCGGCCGCCGGCGAGGATCTGCTCAACGCTGTGGCGCTGGCCGTCGCTCAGCTCATCGAGGGCGAGCAACTGGCCGAAGCAGAGGATCGCGTTCAGGGGGTTCCTGAACTCGTGGCTGACCCGGGAGAGTGCCTCGTCGGTGGAGAACACGCTCCCTTATCGTCGTATTTCGCCGAAACCCTTAGCGGTAGTCCTCCGGGCGGATCGTGGAGAACTACGGTGCCGACTACGAGCCGCCGAGTCCCTTCTCCTCGGCGGCCTTGTAGGCAATCTGGAGGAAGTCCGAAAGCGTCAGGGCGGTGAGCGTCGACGCGGTGATTCGCGTGACGCGGGGCGCGAACACGAGCCCGACGTGAAACGCGCCGGCGGCCCACAGGCCGAGGCAGTAGGGACAGATGAGCAGCTCGCCGATCGCGCCGCGGACCTCGCCCTCGCGCGAGCGCTCCTCGACCTCGGCCGGGCCGCCCCGGCCCTGGTACTCGGTGAACGGGGCCCGGACGAACGACGTGACCTTGTCCTTCGCCACCAGGCGGGACAGCTTGTGGCTGGCGGTCCCGATCAGGACCAGATCCTGCGCCGACACGCGCTCGGGAAGCCGGCGCCGGCGCTTGGCAGCGTACAGGGCCCCGGCGAAGCCGGCGTTGAACAGCGCGGTCAGGCCGGCGTACATCCGGAACGGCGGCCGCTCCTGAGGCTGCGCGTAGGTCTCGAACGCCTCGCGGGCCGGTCGGGTCAAGTCGTCGACGCTCACGCGTCAAGCGCTACCCGTGCGTCCGGCTCGGAAACGCTCGGACATCCGACGAGGCGATGATTAGGAGTGTCCCGTCTGTGGGCAGACCCATCGATGGGCTGGATAAGTGCTGCCAGAGGTAAGGACACCTGAAGAATCGGCGCATGGCGAGAAGGAAGGAACGGTGCCGGGCGTCTGCAATAAGGCGTATCGAGCCGTGCGGGTTGGTTCGACATCTGTCGAACAATGCGCTATAATTCGCTCTGGAACGAACTATGGACGACAAGAGGATCGAATTGGAAAACTTTGAAGAGCGTCGGAACGCGGGAACGCGAACCGACAAGCACGAAACTGCACGACGCGTCCGGTCTGGCGGGACCAAGCGCGCGGCGGCGACGGGCAACCGGCGTCAGGTCAGGCGTCGGCGCACCCATGCCGGCGCGGCCGTCGACACCGGGGTGGAGCTGCGTAGCGCGATCGAGGCCGATCGTGGCGCCGGCGTTGCCGATTCGCTCGAGCTGTTCCTGAGGCGGGCCCGGCTGCATCCGCTGCTCACGGCGGCGGAAGAGGTCGAGCTGGCCAAGCGGATCGAGCGCGGCGACCTGGAGGCCAAGGAGCGGATGATCAACGCGAACCTGAGGCTGGTGGTCTCGCAGGCGCGGCGCTACCAGGGCCACGGCTTGCCGATGGAGGACCTGGTCCAGGAAGGCATGCTGGGCCTGATCCGCGCGGTCGAGAAGTTCGACTGGCGGCGCGGGTTCAAGTTCTCCACCTACGGCACGCTGTGGATCCGTCAGGCGATTCAGCGCGGCCTCCAGAACCACGGGCGCACGATCCGGGTGCCGGTACATGTGTCCCAGCGCCAGGTCAAGGTGCGCAAGATCGAGGGCGAGCTCAGCACCAAGCTCGGTCGCGAGCCGACCGACGAGGAGATCGCCGCGGTATCCGAGATCCCGCTCGAGGAGATCGCCGAGCTGCGGGAGCTCAGCCGCGCGATGACGAGCCTGGACCAGCCGGTGAGCGAGGACGGCGAGACTGCCCTCGGTGATCTGTTGGCCTCCGATCGGCCCGAGCCGCTCGAGGAAGTGGCCGTGACCGAGCGCGATCAGCGCTTGGGCGAGGCGGTCGAACGGCTTCCGGCAGCCGAGCAGAGCGTGATCCGTCTGCGCTTTGGCCTCGCCGGCGAGGAGCCCAAGACGCTCCGGCAGGCGGGCTCCGAGCTCGGCATCACCGCCGAGCGGGTGCGCCAGCTCGAGGAGCAGGGTCTGCGGCGGCTCGCTGCGACCGCTGAGCTCGCCGGGCTAGGCGAAGCGGCCTAAGCCATCCACAAGCTGAAATTGGGCGGGCCCGGGACGGATTCCGGGCCCGACCTGCTTAAGTCCCCTCGTAGACCGTCGCGGGCAGCCAGCTGAACGGGACTGCGAGGTTCGTGCCGGGTGGGAAGCCGGCGACGTACGGTTGCCCGGGGCTAGTTCCAGGCGACCCGTCCGACCCGGGCCCGTATTTCACGCCGTAGGTCGGGCCATTGGACGCGCTGTCGTTCTGGAAAACCCACTGGGTGCTTCCCGGCATCACCCAAATCTGGAAGAGCCCATCCGGCCCCCCTGCGGTGTACGGGCCGGTGTTGTAGTCAGGCGACTTGTTGGGGTTCGGGCCCGACGGTGGCGGTCGGGATGACGATGGTCTCGATCAGGGGAGCGGCTGCGGTTGCCGCCGCGCCGACTGCCACGGCCCGTTTGAGGACGGAGCGGCGCGACACGCCGGGCGCTCCCACCAACAGGCCCCGTTCGGCAAGCTGGTCGAGCGTGCTGCGGGCTTCCGCGTGGGTGATGCCGGCATCACGAGCGATCTCGCTGAACGAGCGCGATCCGTCGGCGGCCGACCAGACGTGGGCCGCGCTCGCACTTAGCGAGTGGGCCTGGTTTGACTCGGGGTCGAGGATGACGAAACCGTCGTCGAGCGGCTCGACGACGAAACCCTGCACGCG
>Ga0335075_10015078_pt1 | contig 11583 bp, 11 predicted proteins | sample Lox_Sample_24_FD_206723 | JGI IMG/M metagenome (GOLD analysis project Ga0335075, IMG submission 206723) | Soil microbial communities from Loxahatchee National Wildlife Refuge, Florida, United States - Lox_Sample_2.4 | ecosystem: Environmental > Terrestrial > Soil > Wetlands | place: USA...
GTGCGACCGCCGGACCGCCGGCCAGGACCACCAGCGCCACGATCGGCACGATCGCGTGCCACCAGACCAGCGAGTCGTAGCGGAACGGCAGGTGCCAGGAGCGGCTGGGGTCGTCGCCATCGAGCCGTGCGCCCTCGCACAACCCGGCCGCGGCGAAGTAGCCGAAGGTCAGGGCCGCGGCCAGCGACAGCAGCGCCGCGTGCTGCGAGTGCACCGCCAGCGCGCCCAGGCCGACCGCGGCGAACGAGAGCAGCGCCGACCACACGAGCCTCGATGGCGCCCGGGCCAGCGCGGTGACGTCACGCCACGGCAGCACGAGCCAGCGCCGCAGTGGCACTGGGATTGCGAACCTGACCCGCCCGTATGTCCCGACCGCACCGCGGTATGCGGTCGTCACCCGGCGCACGTCCAGGTTCAGCACGGCAGCAGACATGTGGCCGATGGTGCGCGCCCTTGTCCTCAGGGCCGCGGCCGGGACGTCGGCCGCGGCACGATCGCCGGTCACGACCAGAGCGAGTGCGAAGACCGCGAGCAGAGCGGTCGCAAGCGGCCACAGCGGTGCGCTGCCGCCGGCCAGCGCGACCGGGCCCTGAGCGGCCCATCCCCACGGGCCCGACCACAGCAGGACGGTTGCGACGATCGTCGGCAAATGCGTGACGGCGGTGAGAGCCGCGAGGCCAGCAAACGCCACGGCGGCCACCGCGATGGCCAAGGTCGCTACCCGGGGTCCGCGCGCACCCGGATGCGCCTCCGTCCAGGCTGCCGCTCCGGTCCCGAGCGCGGCCAGCAACCCGGTGCTCAGCATCGCCACTCCGGCCAGCCGGACCGACTGGCTGACGCCGCTGCCACCGAGCCCGGCCCCGAGCAACAGGACCGCTGGCACGATCCCGGCTATCGCGCCGGCAAGCGCAGACGTCACCACCGCGAGCCGGAAGCGCGGCCGCAGCAGCCGACTGCGGCGGACTGGCGTATCAAGCAGCCAGTCCGCCGTTGGCTGCGCGACCATGACCGGCCCGCGCCAGCGCGCATCCCACAGCACGGACACCAGGACCAGCAGCGCGAGCGCACACAGGCCGGCCGGGGCGGCGCGCAACAACTCCGATGTTTGCGCTCCCGGCGTCGGCCGGTGGCTGAACGCGCGGACGATCGCCGCCACCAGCCAGCCGGCATAGATCAGGATGACCAAGGCGAGCACGTAGAGCCAGTACGCGACGTTGGCCACTTGGGCGCGAGCCCGGCCCCGGCGCAACGTACGCAGCAGGCCCAGGGTCTCATCGGTGGTGTCGGGTGCCAGCGCCGCGGACTGGGTGGCCATCACGTGCTCACCGCAGGCTGCTCAGCGCTTCGCGGGGCAGGCCACGGGCGATGACCTGACCGTCCAGGAGCACGATCACCTCATCGGCCACGGCCTCGGCGAGCTCGATGTGATGAGTCGCCAGCAGCACGGCCGCGCCCGCCGCTTTCTGCGCCACCAGCAAGTCCGCGAGCCACTGGCGGGCGCCGGGGTCTAGCCGCTGCTCGGGCTCGTCAAGTATCAGCAGGCGCCTGGGCCGCACAAGGACGGCGGCGAGCTGAAGAGCCTGCCGCTGCCCGCTCGACAACGAGCCAGGCAGGGCATCGCCGTGATCGGCTAGCCGGCACTCGGCCAGCGCGCTATCGACAAGGGACGGTGCCCGCTCGCCGGCGCCGTGAGCGACCGCGACCAGCAGGAGGTGCTCACGGACGGTCAGGTCCGGGTATGTGCTCATGACGTCCCCGGCCACGGCGATCTCGGTCCGTGCCACCAGGTCGTCCTCGCGCAACGGCATACCGCCATAGCGCACCTGCCCGGTGGTCGGCGTGTCCCGGCCGGCGGCGATGCGCAACAGCGTGGACTTGCCAGAACCGTTGACGCCGAGCAGGGCAACGCACTGGCCCACCGACACCGCGAGGTCTACCGGCAGCAGCGCCTGCAACTCGCCGTAACTGCGGCTGACTCCACCAAGGGTCAGCAGCGGGGCAGTGTTAGCCGTCGTCACGTAGCGATCTCACCACGACCGGCAACCTGCGGCAAAACCGGCAATCTGGCGCAAGACGCGGCCCGGCCTGCCCAGCGCCGCGTTACTCCTGCCAGCCACCGTCGGCGCCGTGCCGCGCCAGGTAATCGAGGAACTCCCGCCGCAATTGCTCATCGCCTTCCCGCCACTTGCGCCGTCGATCCTCGTATTCCTCCTGGGTCAGGGCCTCGGCCGCCAGCCGCTCGTACGCGGCGTCGCCAGGGCCGATCTCCACGTAGGCATCGCCAAGCATTCTCCCGTCGCCGCTGATGGCGGAGTCGGGCACCAGCAGGTTCCCGTTGGCTAGCCGGATCACGAACATCGCAGCATGAACCTCATCAGATGCCGTAGCGCACATTGAAGTAAAGCATCACGTCTAGGGCAGCCCTAGTATCGCCACTCAGCATCTCGACCAGGGCCGGTCGCTGACCTGACGCGATCGCGGCGAAGCAATCGGCGAAGAACTCCCGCTTCCCCAGCGTGCCCGGCTGCCGGTGGAATTCGCTCGCCATGCGCGGCAGGCAGCGCTCGTACAGTCGGCAGAAGTCGTCCGAGTCGGACTGCCAGCTACCGTCCGATCCATCGATGTCGTCGAGAGCGTGGCCAACCTCGTGGCACATGACGTCAGGCGTCGGTGACGGCCGCGAGCCGACGATAATCTTCCTGTCCCCGTAGGCGCCGGCGCAGGCATCCCAGGTCGCGCGGCCCGACGGCAGGGCCACGCCCTTCAGCTCACCCATGTCGTCCAGGTCGGGCACACCGCCAGAACCGACGTAGATGGCGTCCAGGCCCGCGACCAGCTTCTCCTTGATCAGCTGGGGCAGGTCGGCGAGACGGTCAATAGCGGTGATCGTCGCGGCCGGTGGCAGCGCATCCGTCGCCCAGTCGCGGCACAGGATCTCTTCCAGGCATCCGCAGTGCCGCTGGCCGGCAGCTAGGTGCGCGGAACGCCGGGTTTCGAACCACGGCCGCGCTTCGGTTGCCTCCGCCGACTTGGCCGTCTGCTGCGACGGCCGGGTCGACGTTCTGGCCGCGGGCCGTGTCCTGACGGCTGCCCGTGCTCCCCCGCCGGCCGCCGGCTGAGGTCGGCCAGGTCCCGGCTGGCCCCGGCCGGGACCCGACGACCAGGAGGCCGGCCGCGCGAGCCTGCCGGTCCCGCCAACGGTCGTGCCAGGGGCGGAGGCACTGAGCGCGGAGGCTAGGTCAGAGGCGACGGGGGTCGCCGGGGTGGCCGCGCCGGACTGCCGGCCGGGCTCCGGCTGCGCCGGCCGGCCGCGGGTGCGGCGGTGGCTTCCCCGCGCGCCTGCGCCCTTGTTGCCGCCAACAGTCCCGTTCGGTGCCTCGGCCGCGGGCTGACCGCCGACCTGCGGGCTCGGGCCGAATCTCGGGAGCGCGCGAGAGACAAGCTGCCGCGCACGGCGGAATAACCGTAGCCGCATAGCCCTCAAGCTCCCGCTAAGACGAACACAGGCGGCCTACTTGCAGCCCGCTGCTCAAGAGTAAGCCCGGCCGACCTCACCGACCGCCTATGTCACTGAACGTGACTCGAGAGTGTGAGAAACGTGACTGTGACAGATGTGGCAATTGGTAACGAGCACGTCCCGGAACAGGCTAGGCTGCGGCCATGTGGCTGGCTTGTGCGCTTATTATCCTATTTAGTGTCGGATTTGTACTTCCGTGCATGCTCGACATCACGACGACTCCAGACTCAGAGTTCACCGTGCTCAGCAAGGGCATGTGGCTGATGGTGGTGGGAGCGTTCTGGATCTTCGGTGCCACCGCGTGGCTGATCGTGGGCCGACCACAGCGACTGGGCGTGCGCTATCGGTCGAACCGCCACGACGCCGGGTTCGGCCAGGCCCAGGCCGTGATGCGGCACCCAGCCACGCAGTCCGCCGGAGGCTATGGCGAGCCGTTGACCTGGCCAGGCGACACCGGCGGGATGGCGCCCGTCGGCCCGGACGATGATGAGGACTTCCTCGAGGAGCTGAACCGCCGGATCCGGGAGGACCGCGAAGGCAGCTAGTTCGTGGCCGACCGGCGCGGACGCTGGTCTGACCTAGCGCGGGCAACGGCCCCCCGATCGCTAGCCAGCGTCGCGCCACCCCCGACACCGCGCCACCCCCGACACCGCGCGACCCCCGACACCGCGCCACCGCTGACGCCGCACCACCCGCGACACCGCGCCACCGCTGACGCCGCGCCTCCCCAGACCGGGACAAAGCAGGCCGTCATTCGGACGTGTGTTCGACATTTCATCGATTCGGTCACAGTTATCGCCCATATAGCCCCGTTTTGTGCATGCACAATCGATGAAATGTGCGAGCCACGAAGGGACGGAACTCCTAAATAGGGCGAAACGCAGCGCCTATGCGATCAGCTGCGGCGCCCGTCGGCCGGATACTCAGCCGGGCGGCGCTGGTCGGGCCGAAGCCGCGGGTCGGCCCCACGCCTCGGGTCGGCCCGGTTCCGCGAGTCGGCCTCAGGCCGCGGGTCAGCCCGACGCCCTGGATCAGGCCGGCGTCCTGGATCAGGCCGGCGGGGGTCCGCCTCGTACCGAGCGTCAGACTGGCGCCGCGGATCCGCCTCTGACCGCTGGTCGGCCAGGCGGCGCGGGTCCGCCTCAGCCCGGCGTCCTGGATCAGGCCGGCGGGGGTCCGCCTCGTACCGAGCGTCAGACTGGCGGCGCGGGTCGGTCGCGGACCGCTGGTCGGCCCGACCTCCTGGATCAGCCCGGCGGCGCGGGTCGGCCTGGCGGCGCGGGTCGGCCTGGCGGCGCGGATCGGGCGAGCGGCGCGGATCGGGCGAGCGGCGCGGGTCGGGCGCGTATCGCGGGTCGGGCGCGTATCGCGGGTCGGGCGAGCGGCGCGGGTCGGGCGCGTAGCGAGCGCCTTCGTGCCCGCGCCCAGCCGGCTGCTGATCACCTGACCTGCGGAGGCCTCGGGTCCCAAGCCATGAGACCACGTTCCAGACCAGAACCGCGAATACAGGGATGCTCAGCAGCAGCCTGACCCGGTCGCCAGTCGACTGATCCGCCAGCAGCGACGCTCCGATAGCCATGATCGTCACGCACGTCCGGAGATCCGGCCAGCCCTCGGCCCTGAGGCGCACGGGGGCATGGCCGGAATGGCTCCGGCCATGCCGGGAGTCCCGCCGGGCCGCTTGCTCGCGATCCCGACGGCGGGCGGGCGTCAGCAGCGCCGGAATGCAGAACACCGCACCCAGGCCGATGCAGGCAAAGGCCAGATCCTTGAGGTACGAGTGCATCACCGCTCCAGCAGCGAGGAGACTCTCCGGAGTCTACGAGTCGACCCTTCCGGAGGGAATCGCGCGCTTTCGGCGGGACTGGTCGCGCCTGCGGAAGGAGGTTGCTAGGGCATCCCGGCGTAGGAGTGCAGGCCGGTGATCCAGAGGTTCACCCCGACGAGGTTGAAGATCAGGCAGCCGAAGGCCACGAGGTGGATGTAGGCGGCCCGGCGGCCGCGCCAGCCGGCGGTGGCCCTGGCGTGCAGGAACATCGCGTAGACGACCCAGGTGATAAACGACCACGTCTCCTTCGGGTCCCAGCCCCAGTACCGGCCCCAGGCGTGGTCGGCCCAGATGGCGCCGGCCATGACGCCGAACGTCCAGACCGGGAAGCCGAACAGGACGCTCCGGTAGGACAGCCGGTCCAGGATCGCTGGCTTGGGCAGATGCTGCAGGATTCCGGCGCTCCACGACGGCTGGCCCGCGGCGACGCGCCGCTGGCTGCGATCGGCGACCAGGTACAGCGTGGTGACGACGGCGCCGAAGATGAACAGGCCGGTCGCGACGATCATCGCGGTGACGTGGATCGCGATCCAGTACGACTGAAGGGCCGGGACCAGCGAGCCAGCGGGCGTGTAGATCAGCGTCAGGTCGATGCCGAGCGCGAGAACAACGGGCAGCAACACGAACAGGCCCATGTAGTAGGCCCGGTACCTGACCGAGGCGGCCACGAGAACCAGCACGGCCATGCACGTGATCGCCGCGATGAACTCGTACATGTTGCCCCACGGGACCCGGTGCTCGGCCAGGCCCCTGGTGAGGATCGCGAAGACGTGGCAGCACAAGCCGAGGCACGTCAGCCCGAACGCCGCCCGCAGCCATGGGCCGGCCGGCCAGCGGTCGGCCGCGGCAGGCGGGCCCGCGTCCGCAGGCACGGTGACCGGTACGTGCACCGGCGGTCCGCCCGCGCCGACGGCCACGAGCGCGGGCGTCTCGGCCACGACCCGCTCCTTCGCGAACGCGAAGTCGCACGCGTAGGAGAGCATCGCCAGCGCGTACAAGATCACGGTGCTGAACAGAAGCCCGTTGCTGGCATCCGCCAGACCGGTGTTGATGGGCATTTATGCCTCACTCTCCTGTTGGCCAGCCGTCCCGGCAGCGCGCGCCTGAGCGGTAACCGCGGATTCTTTGGGAACGAAGTCGTCGCCGATCGTCTCGTCGACCGCCTCGCCATCTGGGTCAGGGCTGGCGGCCGCGGGCGGCGCGGTGCCGTCGTGCAGGTCAAGGAATTGCTGGGCCAGGTCGGTGAACTCGGTCTCAAAGCCGCCCGCGGCATCCGAGCGCGCCAGGCCGCCCACCATCACCGTGGTGCCACCGCCGTCGTGCGGCTGGACTCGGACGAAGACGCGGCGCCGGCGCACCATGAACGACAAGATGATGCCGATCAGCGCAAAGATGCCCGAGATGAGGGCGGGCAGCTGCCCTGGATCGTAGGTGATCGCCAGGCTCACCCACTGGGTGTAGCCGGTGAAGGTCAGGGTCCCGTCGCCGTCGGGCAGCTTGACGGACTGGCCGGGCGCAAGCGGACGCGGCGCGATCGGCAACTGGTGCAGGCCTTTAGTGTCCAACTGGTACACCGACTGTGCCACCGGGCTGTTCATGCCGAGGTTGCCGGCGTAGGAGACGAGGCTCACCCGCGGGAACAGCGCGGCCGGGAAGGCCGACTCAAGCTGGCCGCTCACGTCCACCGCGGTCGGCAGGAAGACGCCGGCGAAGCCGAGCTGAGTCGGCTTCGCGTCGGGGACCTTGATAACGCCTTCGGACGTCAGGCTCAGCTGGTCCACGGGGATGAACGGCACCGGGCCATCGAACTGGACCTGGCCCGTTCCGTCAGTGATCTTGAACTCGGGGGCGTAGCCGTGGCCGATGAGGTAGACGCTGACGCTGTCCACTACCAGCGGGTGATTGACCTGGAGCGTGTAGTGCCGCAGCGGGGCTCCTGGCTTCGTTCGGTAAGTGACCGGAGCCGCGTAGGAGATCGGCTGGTCCATCTGCGCCCCTGAGGTCACGTACTTGGCCTGGAAGCCCAGCAGGTTGATCGAGAACGGCTGGAGGTTGGATGAGCTGACGAGCCGACCAGGGTGGAATACGTCCAGGTCGGTGGGCGTGTTCGCGAACCCCTGACCGACGATCAGCAGCCGGTTGGCCTTGTACCCCCAGATGCCGCCGATCCCGACCGAGAACAGCAGCGCCAGCAGGGCAATGTGGAAGATGAGGTTCCCGACTTCGCGCAGGTACCCCTTCTCGGCTGACAGCCAGCCGTCACCCGCGTGCAGCCGAAAGCGTCGCCGGCTCAGGAGCTTGGAAGCAGCCGCCATGGCTAGCGCGGGCTCTTGCTGGGTGACGTAGCTCGCGCTGAACGGCAGCCTGGCCAGGTTGCGGGGCGCCCGCGGAGGCCGCTGCCGCGCAGACCCGACGAGCCTGACCGTCCGCGGCAGGACGCAACCAGCCAGCGAGGCGAACAGCAGCAAGTAGATGGCCGCGAACCAGGGCGCCGAGAACACGTTGAACAGCGACAGCTTGTTCAAGAGCGGAGCAAGGCTCGGGTGCGCGGTGTAGTACTGGCTTACCGCCGACGGGTCGGTGCCCTGCTGGGGCAGCACCGAGCCGGGCACGCTCGCGAGCGCCAGGAGGAACAGCAGGATCAGCGCGGTCCGCATCGAGGTGAGCTGGCGCCACGTCCAGCGCAGCGAGCCAAGCAGGCCAAGCCGCGGGCCCGCGGGCCGTAGACCCGGCTGGTCCGGCTCGTCGAGATCCGTGTCGGGCGGCAGCGTGGTCAGCGCGTCATCTTTGGCCGTGGTCATGAGGACTCCGCAGCCACCTTGAGAATCAAGGGCTTCAGGCTCGAGTAGGTGGTGCCGCCGACGATCCGCGCGGCGATCCGGCCTGCGCGGTCGATCAGGAGCGTGGAAGGGATGGCGGCCGGCGTCACAGCTCCCTGGAACTGCAGCGCGATCTGGTCATTCGGGTCGTTAAAGCTCGGGTAACCGATGTTGAAGTCCTGCATAAAGGCCAGCGCCGCATCCGGCTCGTCCCTGATGTCGACGCCGACGAAGCGGACCCCTCGGCTGGACAGCTGCCGGGCGAGCGTGCCGAGGGCCGGAGCCTCAGCCCGGCACGGCGCGCACCAGGATCCCCAGAAGTTGAGCACGATCACGTCGCCCCGGTAGGTCGCCAGGCTGAGCGGCTTGCCGGTCACCGATGTGCCGGAGACCTTGGGCGCCGGCGGGCGGCTGCCGACGTTGAACCAGGTACTCGCGTAGCTATCGCTGACGAAGCTCTGGCCGCTGTTCAGGGGCGTGTTCTGCCCGATGGCTCCGCCGTCGCAGCCGGCTACGGCCAGACCGGTGCCGGCGAATGCAATGACCGCGATCGCGCGCGCGACGAGCACCCGGCGGGGTACGGCGACCGTCAGCACTCGGCCTGTTCCTGGACGCCCTGAGTAACCCGCGGCGCGGAGGCCGCAGCGCGCGATGCGTGACAGGCGGGACACTCGGCGATCTCCTACAGGCAGTAGTACCGGGCCTATTGTGCCGGATCAGTAACCGTGGCGGGTCAGCGGGCCGGCCTTTCGCACTTCGCCGGACCGGGTCGACCGGTCAAGCGCCCGCGACCTGGCGGCGGCCTGGCCCCGAGGGCTCGGCGTAATTCACCCCGATGACCTTGCCCCCGGCGTACGTCAGGCTCGTGACGCTGCCAAGCGCGCACTGCCGGCGACGCGGATCGTGCCACAGCCGGCGGCCCTCCACCGCCTCCCTTGCCACCCAGATCGGGAGCTGGTGGCTCACGAGCACAGCCTCGTGCCCGTCGGCAGCGGCGGCGGCGTCGGCGGCTGCGGCGAGTACTCGCTCCGCGACCTCCTTGTAAGGCTCGCCCCACGAAGGCCGGAACGGGTTGCGGAGAGCGATCCAGTGCCGCGGCCTGCGCAGCGCGCCGTCGCCGACGGCAAACCGCATGCCCTCGAAGTGGTTCCACGGCTCGATGAGACGACCGTCGACCTGGATCGTCAGGCCAAGCTCGGCCGCAATCGGCTCGGCCGTCTCGGTCGCGCGCTCGAGTGGTGAGGACTTCAGCACGGTGACGTCCCGGCCGGCCAGAAAGTCGGCCGCGGCCTTGGCCATAACCCGCCCCGCATCGGACAGGTGGTAGCCGGGAATGCGCCCGTAAAGGATGTGGGTCGGGTTCTCGACCTCGCCGTGCCTCACCAGGTGCACGATGGCCGTTGTGGCCGCCGGCGGCCGGATGTCTGCGCTGCTCATACGGCGCACAGCCTACCGGCCAGCACCGTGCCATCGGCCGCGACCTTGATCGGCCGCCTGATCGGCGTCTAGCCTAGAGGCAGCATGTGGCTGCGCCTAGGGTTCCGCGCCCGGCCCGTTACCGGCCGCCACAACTAGGGTCGGGCGGGCTGGACCGAGCGGCGCCAAGAACCTGCCAGCCGGCGCTCACCGGGAGATCCGGACTGGCGGGCGAACACCTGACGGGATAGAAACCTCGAGGGCTCTGTTCGCCGTGCCCGCACCCGCGGGCCCGACCGCAGGAGCCGCCTCTTGAGCCCGTTCGCACTCGTCCTCATCCTGGTCGCCGCCGTTGCCCACGCAACCTGGAACCTGTTCAGCAAGCAGGCCGCCACCACCGGAGCCGTCTTTTTCATCTGGCTGCTGGCCGTCGCCGCCTCCGGCCTTTACGCGCCGGTGGTGGCCGTCGTCGCCGTGGCCGGCCATCCGCACTTGGCCGGCCTGAACTGGGTGTTCCTCGTCGGTACGGGCGTGCTGGAAGCCGGCTACTTCCTGTTCCTGCAATTCGGCTACCGGAAAGGCGACCTGTCGCTTGTCTACCCGGTCGGTCGGGGGACCGGCGCGCTGCTCGCCGCCCTGGCGGGCATCGTGCTGCTGGGCGAGCGGCCGGGTCCGGTAGCGCTGGCCGGGATCGGGTGCATCGTGGCCGGCATCATCGCGATCGGCATTCCGATCGGCATTCCGGTCGGCAGCCGGGCGACGGACGCGGCCGAGGCGCCGACTCGGCCGCCGGTTGCGATGGCGGTGGCTCTGGCCCTCTGCACGGGTGCGTTCATCGCCGGGTACACCATCTGGGACAAGTACGCGGTGACGGACCTGCGCACGCCGCCCATGCTGCAGGGCTACGCGGCGTTCCCTTTCATGGCCCTGGCCTTCGCGCCGCTGGTCATGCGGGACACCCAGCGCCTCGCCCGGGTCTGGCGCGAGTTCAGGCGGCAGGTCATTGCTGCGGCGGTGCTCGCGCCGCTGGCGTACGTGCTGGTCCTGGTCGCGCTCAGTTTCTCCGCGGTCAGCGCGATCGCCCCGGCCCGCGAGGTCAGCATCCTTTTCGGGGTCGTGCTCGGCCGGCGCTTGCTGGGCGAGGGCGGCATGGCCCGCAAGCTGACGGCGGCCGCGGCCATCGTCGCGGGCATCGTGGCGGTGGCGTTCGGCTAGTACGGCTGGCTTGGGCCTTATCCCCGCGGCTGTGCCCGCCCGCTTGGTGGCGGGCGGGCACAGGCCGTTCAGGCGATCTCGACGTAACGCTGCCGGTCGCCCATGACCTCGCGGAGCTTGCGCAGTCTGGCGTCCATGGCCGTGACGTCTAGCTCGTCGAGCGCGAGCACGCGCTGCCCGTCAGCCGCCAGCGCGTCCGCTTCGCCGACCATGGTCCAGTCGAACTGCATCAGCTCGTCCAGCCCGGCCGACCTGACCCGGTCCCAGACCTTGTCCTGGTTCAGGACCGGCAGCCCGCGGACCGCGGCCGAGGTGTCCTCGATGGCCCGCACGAGCCGCTCGGCCCGGCGGATCGGCTCCATCACCTCGGCCGGCGGGAACGGCTGTTCCCTGGTCGACGGCGGCACCCGGTCGGCTCGCCACTGGCTTATCAGCTGCCGGACGCACGCCGCCGCCGCACCGAGCCCGTGCCCGACCCGCTCGCGGACGAGCAGGTCGTCGGACCTGAGCCTGCCCTTGTCGGTGTAGACGTCGGAGGCAAGCAGCCCGCGCAGCCGGTCAGCGAGGTCGGCCACCGGTCAGGTCACCTGGCGCTGGACCGGGGCCGGGGCCGGCGCGGCCGCACCCCCGCCGTTGATCTCGGCCAGCGACGGCATGGTGGCGATCGGGTTGGTCTGGGCGGTGATCCCGATGTTGAACGACTCGCCGACGGCCATGTTCGGCGCGGACACGAGGCCCCGCTCGGCCATCTTCATCGCCACGTAATACCGGACCGCGTCCAGCTCGGA
>Ga0335075_10015079_pt1 | contig 11583 bp, 8 predicted proteins | sample Lox_Sample_24_FD_206723 | JGI IMG/M metagenome (GOLD analysis project Ga0335075, IMG submission 206723) | Soil microbial communities from Loxahatchee National Wildlife Refuge, Florida, United States - Lox_Sample_2.4 | ecosystem: Environmental > Terrestrial > Soil > Wetlands | place: USA: Florida...
CCGCAACTACGACGGCGTCCTCAAGGTGGACGGCGACGTCGGCAGCAAGAAGGCCTACGACCCGCGCAGCTACGGCAAGGCGGCCGAGGGCGGCATGGCGCAGCGGGTGACTCACGCCTGCGAGGACCTGCTGTCCACCGGTCACCGCCTCGGCTGAACCCGATGGAGCACGGGGACCTGCTGGCCGGCTCCTTGGGCCCGCCGCCCACCTACCTGCCGGAGAACGTGGAAGCCGACGCCGCGCTGGCGGCGGGCCAGGCGCCCGCGGAGGTGGCCGCCGTCTTCCCGGCCTACTCGGCGGCCTGGGCGGCGCTGGCCCAGGGCGCGCTGGCCCAGGGTGACGCGGTCACGGCCTACGCCTACGCGCGCACCGGCTATCACCGCGGCCTGGACCAGCTGCGCCGGGCCGGCTGGCGCGGCAACGGCCCGATTCCGTGGGAGCACGAGCCGAACCGCGGCTTCCTGCGCTCCCTGTACCTGCTGGGCCGCGCGGCCGATGCCATCGGCGAGCACGACGAAACCCGTCGCTGCGAGCAGTTCCTCCGCGACTCGAGCCCGGCCGCGGCGGACGCGCTGAGCGCGTAACCTCGCCGTTTTTCATGATCGCGAAGGCTTTTGCCCCCGGAAAGGGTATAAAACCCTTCGCGATCACGGGAGCGCCCCGTTTTGCAGGTAATGTCGGAGCGCAAGAGCCCCTGCCGCGCTTGCGCTGAGCGGGGGCTTCGTATGTGCTGCGGGGCGGACCCCGCGCTGCCGAAGGGATGCGCAATGCCCGCCATCGTGCTGGTCGGCGCCCAGTGGGGCGACGAGGGCAAGGGCAAGGCGACCGACCTGCTCGGCGACCGCGTGGACTACGTGGTCAGGTACCAGGGCGGGAACAACGCCGGCCACACCGTCGTCATCGGCGACGAGAGCTACGCCCTGCACATGCTGCCGTCCGGGGTACTGTCCCCGCAGGTGGTCCCGGTGATCGGCAACGGCGTGGTGATCGACCCGCAGGTGCTGCTCGACGAGATCGACGGCCTGGCGGACCGCGGCGTCACCTGCGAAAAGCTGTTGATCTCGGCGAACGCCCACCTGATCACGCCCTACCACCGGGCACTGGACAAGGTCACCGAGCGGTACCTGGGCAGCGCCAGGATCGGCACCACCGGCCGCGGGATCGGCCCGGCCTACGGCGACAAGATCGCCCGGATGGGCATCCGCGTGCAGGACCTGTTCGACCCGGGCATCCTGCGCCAGAAGCTCGACCTGGTGCTGCGCGAGAAGAACCAGGTGCTGACCAAGGTCTACAACCGGCGCGGCATCGACGCGGCGGCCGTCGCGGGCGAGTACCAGCGGTACGCGGAGCGGCTGCGGCCCTACGTGGCCGACACCGGGCGGGTCCTGGGCCGGGCGCTGGACGAGGGCAGGATCGTGCTGCTCGAGGGCGCCCAGGCCACCATGCTCGACGTCGACCACGGCACCTACCCGTTCGTGACCTCGTCCTCTCCCACGGCGGGCGGCGCCTGCGCCGGGTCTGGCATCGGCCCGACCCGGATCTCGGCCGTCATCGGCATCGTCAAGGCGTACACCACCCGCGTCGGCGAGGGACCCTTCCCCACCGAACTGCGCGACGATACCGGTGAGTGGCTGCGCAAGAGCGGTGCCGAATACGGCGTGACCACCGGCCGTCCTCGGCGCTGCGGCTGGTTCGACGCGGTCATCGCCAGGTACGCGACCCGGGTCAACGGCATCACCGGGTACTTCCTGACCAAGCTCGACGTGCTGTCCGGCCTGGAACGGGTGCCGGTCTGCGTGGCCTACGAGGTGGACGGCAAGCGCCACGACGAGATCCCCATGACGCAGACCGAGTTCCACCACGCGGTGCCGGTCTACGAGTACCTTGACGGCTGGTGGGAGGACATCTCCAAGGCCCGCTCGTTCGACGACCTGCCACCGAACGCCCGTGCCTACATCCAGGCCGTGGAGCGGATGATCGGCGCCCCGGTGTGCGCGGTCGGCGTCGGCCCGCGCCGCGACCAGACCCTGCAGCTGCGGCCGCTGCTGCCATAGGCTCGCCGCGTGCGCATTCTCGTCATCGGGTCGGGCGGCCGCGAGCACGCGCTGGTCCGCGCGCTGAGCGGCCAGGCCGACAGCCTGCACGCGGCCCCGGGCAACCCGGGTATCGCGGCGCTCGCGCAAACCCACCCGGAGGTCGCGCCGGTCCCGGACCAGATCGTCGGCCTGGCCCGCAAGCTCGGCCCCGACCTGGTGGTGATCGGCCCAGAGGCGCCGCTGGTGGCCGGAGCGGCGGACGCGCTGCGCGAGGCCGGCGTCGCCTGCTTCGGCCCTGACGCCGCCGCGGCCAAGATCGAGGGCTCGAAGTCGTTCGCCAAGCAGGTCATGGCCGAGGCCGGCATTCCGACGGCCGCCGCTGCGTCCTGCTCCGCCGCCTGGCAGGCGGACCGGGCGTTCGCCGCGTTCGGGCCGCCCTACGTGGTCAAGGCCGACGGCCTGGCCGCGGGCAAGGGCGTGCTTGTCACCGGTGACCTGGAGGCCGCACGGGCGCACGCGCGGGCCTGCGGCACGGTCGTGATCGAGGAGTACCTGGACGGCCCGGAGGTCTCGCTGTTCGCGCTGACCGACGGCGTCACGGCGGTCCCGCTCCTGCCCGCCCAGGACTTCAAGCGCGCCCGCGACGGCGACCAGGGCCCGAACACCGGCGGCATGGGCGCCTATGCCCCGCTGGAGTGGGCTCCGGCCGGCCTGGTGGACCAGGTCATGGCCACCGTCATCCAGCCGGCCGTCGGCGCGATGGCGCGCCGCGGCACGCCCTACCGCGGGCTGCTTTACGCCGGCCTCGCGCTGACCGCGGCCGGCCCGCGAGTGGTGGAGTTCAACGCGAGGTTCGGCGACCCGGAGACGCAGGTGGTACTTGACCGGCTCGACAGCCCGCTGGCGCCGCTGCTGCACGCCGCCGCGACCGGCGGCCTGGCCGCGGTCCCACCGCCCCGGTGGCGCCCCGGCGCCGCGGTGGTCGTCGTGATCGCCGCGGAAGGCTACCCGGAGGCCCCCGTCAAGGGCGACAAGATCTTTTTCGACGAACGGGCCGTGGTGCCAGCCCCCGGCCAAGTGAATCGCGCGGACGCGTACCTGCTGCACGCGGGCACGGCCGCGGGGGTAGGAGGCGAGCTGGTGTCGGCCGGGGGGCGGGTGCTGAACGCCGTCGGCGTGGGGCCTGACGTCGCCGCGGCGCGGGCCGCGGCGTACGAGCTGGCCGGGACCATCGAGATGCGCGGCGGATGGTACCGCCGCGACATCGCCGCGAGCCGGTGACCGGCTCCGGCTCCGAGTCCGGCTCCAGCTCCGGGTCCGGCTTCAGCTCCGGGTCCGGCTCCAGCTCCGGGTCCGGCTCCAGCTCCGGGTCCGGCTCCAGCTCCGGGTCCGGCTCCAGCTCCGAGTTCGGCTCCGAGTCCGGCTCCGGGTCCGGGTCGGGCTCCGGCTCCCGGTCGGGCTCCGGCTCCCGGTCGGGCTCCGGCGTCGGCCCGGCGGGGCTGCCGGTACGGGTCAGCACGCTGGAGCTGTTCTTTGACCTGGTGTTCGTGTTCACGATCACGCAGCTCACCGGGACTCTCGCGCGGGACATGACGGGCAGCGGGGCAGCGCGGGTCCTCCTGATCTTCGGGGTGCTTTGGTGGATGTACGGAGGCTACGCGTGGCTGACCAACGCGCGGACGCCGACCGCGCTGCCCGAGCGGCTGCTCCTGCTGCTCGGCATGGCCGGCTTCCTTCTGATCGGGCTGGCCATCCCGCACGCGTTCGGCCGGCGCGGCGAGGCGCTCGCGCTTGGCCTGGGCTACCTGCTGGTCGTGGCCGTGCACGGCACCCTCTACCTGCGGCTGAACCGCAACATCCTGCGGGTGGTTCCGTTCAGCGCAGCGTCGGCGGTGCTGGTGATCGCGGCCGGGTTGCTCGGGATCTCCGGCGGCACCGAAGACGCGGCCGGATGGGCGCTGTGGGTCGCCGCGCTCGCCGTGCAGGTCGGCTCGCCGCTGGTCGTCCACCCGCAGGGCAGGTTCTCGATCCAGCCCGCCCATTTCACCGAGCGGCACGGCGCGCTGATCATCGTGGCGTTCGGCGAATCGGTGGCCGACATCGGCATCGGCGCGGCAGGCCGCCCGGTCACCGTCGCGCTGGTCGCGACGTGCGCCCTCGCGCTGGCCCTGGCGGCCGCGCTGTGGTGGGCGTACTTCGGCGTCGGAGACGACGAACGCGCCGAGGAGGCGCTGACCCGCGCGGACCCGGCGGCCCGGCCTGCGCTCGCGCTGAACGCGTACTTCTACGCCTACATCCCGATGCTGCTGGGAATCGTGGCGCTGGCCGCCGGAGTCAAGAAGGTGATCGGGCAGGCGGGGTCGACCGCACCCTACCCGGCGTGCCTCGCGCTCGGCGGCGGTGTCGCCCTGTTCCTGCTCGGCGATGTCGCGTTCCGGCGCGTGCTGCGGATCGGCACCCAGCGGCACCGGATCGCGGCCGCCGCCGCGTGCCTCGCGGTCACCGCCGTCGGCGTGACGGCCAGCGTGACGGCCCAGATCGCGCTCCTCGCCGCGGTGGTCGCCGCCGCGCTCGCCGCCGACCACCGCGGCGCCCGCACCAAATAACCGACCAGACTCACCAGCCCCGGTAACCCCAAACAGAAATCAATGAATGTGGCAACGTGCCGAATCTTCCTGTGGATTGCCGATGTCTTGCCAGGGAACACGCGTCCCGTATGGGGCCCGTGTGCCCCCGGCCCCATAGAGCGGGGCCCGTGTGACACAAGCCCCGAACCGCCGCGCGCCCTGGGTGGGGCGCGTGTGCCCCCGGCCCCATAGAGCGGGGCCGGTGTGACACAAGCCCCGAACCGCCGCGCGCCCTGGGTGGGGCGCGTGTGCCCCCGGCCCCATAGAGCGGGGCCGGTGTGACACAAGCCCCGAAACGGGTTGACGCGGATACTTGGTGGGCGTGCCCGGCGGCGGTCGAAGGGTGGTGCCTCGGGGGGGTCTGGGGGTCTCACCCATGGCGGCACTAGCGTGGAGGCATGATCGAGCGTTACACGCTGCCGGAGATGGGGCGGGTCTGGAGCGAGGCCCACAAGTACGAGCTGTGGGGCCGGGTGGAGCTGCTCGTGCTCGAGGCGCACGCGCGGGCAGGCACGGTGCCTGCCGAGAGCGTGGAGCCGGTCCGTTCGGCCAAAATCCCGGATCCCGAGGCGGTAGCCGCGGTGGAGGCCGTCACCGATCACGACGTGATCGCGTTCTTGACCGCGTGGGCGGACAACACCGCGCCGAGGTCGGCGGCGGCCTGGGTGCACTACGGGATGACCTCCTCGGACCTGCTCGACACGGCGCTGGCGGTGCAGTTGGCCGAGGCGAGCGACCTACTGATCGCGAAGGCGAACCGGCTGGTCGCGGTGCTGCGGGATCACGCGCTGGCGCACCGGGACACGCTGCGAGCCGGGCGGACCCACGGGGTGCACGCCGAGCCGGACTCCTGGGGGCACCGGGTGGCCGACTTCGCCTTCGCCATGGCGCGCGGCCGGGACCGGGTGGTCCGGGCGCGGGAGGCGGTGGCGGTCGGCAAGCTGTCCGGGCCGGTCGGCAGCTACTCCAACATCGACCCGGGCATCGAGGCCCAGGTCATGGCGGCCCTACGGCTTCGGCCCGCGGACGTGGCCACCCAGGTGGTGATGCGGGACGGCATCGCCGAGTGGGTGGGGGCGCTGGCGCTGACCGCGACCGTGTGCGAGGCGATCGCGCTGGAGGTCCGCCACGGCCAGCGGACCGAGGTACGGGAGCTGGCTGAGCCGTTCCGTTCGGGGCAGAAGGGCTCATCGGCCATGCCGCACAAGCGCAACCCGATCCGCTCGGAGCGGATCACCGGCCTGGCCCGGGTGGTCCGCGGCTACGTGACGCCGGTGACCGAGGGCATCCCGCTGTGGCACGAACGGGACATCTCGCACTCCAGTGTGGAGCGGATCGCGCTGCCCGACGCGGCCATCGCGACCGACTACGTGCTGGATCTGACCGCGGGGCTGGTGGAGGGGCTGACCGTGGACGCCGCGCGGATGAGGACGAACCTGGAGGCGACCGGGGGGCTGATCTACTCCTCGGCGGTGCTGCTCTCCCTGGTCAGCGCGGGGCTGAGCCGCGAAGACGCGTACGCGATCGTGCAGGCCGCGGCCATGGACACCTGGGACAACGGCACGCCGTTCCGCGATGCGCTGCGCAAACAAGCCGCGACTCGTGATGTGTCTTGGCCAGAACGGGACATAGACGACGCATTTAGGCCGGAACGGTACACGCAGGGGCTAGCTCAGGTCTTCGAGCGACTGGCCCAGCTAAGCTAACGCCCATGACCACCGGACCTGAGACCAGCTACCGCGTGCGCGGAGGCGGCCCGCTGCACGGCACCGTCTTCATCCAGGGCGCGAAGAACGCCGCGCTGAAGATGATCGCCGCATCGCTGCTCAGCGCCAACGGCCGCACCGTGCTGCGCAACGTACCGCCGATCGAGGACGTCCGCCGCGCGGTCGAGCTGGCCCAGGCGGTCGGCGCGCTGGTCGAGTTCCACGAGACCGAGCGCACGCTCGTCGTCGACGCGACCCGGCTGACCAGCCCGGTCCTGCCGGCCGCGATCGCCAGACGGTTCCGCGGCTCGGTGTTGTTCGTGCCGGCCCTGCTGCACCGGTTCGGCGAGGCGGTCATCGAGGGCATCGGCGGGTGCAACCTGGGCAGCAGGAACCTCGACTTCCATTACCGGGGCTTCGCCCGGCTCGGCGCGGTCGTCGACGAGGGCGAGACGGTCATCCGCATCAAGGCGGGCAGGCTGGCCGGCGCCCACCTCTACCTCGATACGCCGTCGCACACCGGGACCGAGAACCTGATCATGGCGGCGTCGCTGGCGCCGGGCCGGACCATCATCGACAACACCGCGCAAGAGCCCGAGGTGCTTGACGTCATCGCGTTCCTGACCAAGATGGGCGCGCGGATCACCGGCGGCGGGACCGGCTTCATCACCGTCGACGGCGTCGAGGAACTGAACGCGGTCGAGCACACGGTTATGCCGGACCGCATCGACGCCGGGGTGTTCGCGATGGCCGCGGCCATCACCGGCGGCGAGCTCAATCTGGTCGGGGCCTCCTTGGAGCACTTCGGCGTGGTCCGGTGGAAGCTGGAGCAGATGGGGGTGGAGTTCGCCACCAACGGCGCGGTGCTTTCGGTGCGGATGGAGCGGCCGCCGCGCCCGATCAACGTGATCACCAGCCCGTACCCGGGCTTCGCCACCGACCTGCAGTCCCCGATCATGGCGCTGGCCTGCCTGGCCGAGGGCGCCAGCTACATCCGCGAGACCATCTACGACGGGCGCTACAAGCTGGTCGGGGAGTTGAACAAGATGGGCGCGCAGCTGGAGTTCGACGGCACCCGGGTCGTCGTGCACGGACCTTCCTCGTTCCGCGGGGCCCACGTCGTGGCGCACGAGCTGCGCACCGGCATCGCGCTGGTCCTGGCCGGCCTGGCCGCCGAGGGCGAGACCGTGATCACGCCCGGCTACCTCATCGACCGCGGCCACGCCGCCATCGCCCAGCGCTTCAACGCCCTGGGCGCCGACATCACCGTAGAGCCCGCGGAGCCCGCCGCCTAGTTGCGGTGGGCCTAGTTGCGCTGGGCCTAGTTGGTTGGGTGCTGCCTAGTTGCGGTGGGGGAAGCCGCGGGCGACGGCCAGGAAGGCGTCGTTGGCTTCGGGGTCGCCGATGCTGATCCGGGCGCCTTCGGGGCTGAACGGGCGGAGCGCGATGCCCGCGGTCTCGCAGGCGGCGGCGAACGGTACCGTCTGCTCGCCCAGCCGTAGCCAGACGAAGTTGGCCTCGGTCGGCGGGACGGTCCAGCCGTCGGCGATCAGCGCCTCACGCACCCTGGTCCGCTCCTTGACGGTGAGGTCCACGCGCTCGAGCAGTTCGGCCTCCGCGGCCAGCGACGCGATGGCCGCGGCCTGGGCGATGCGGTTCACCGTGAACGGCAGCATGGTGGCGCGGGCCGCCGCGGCGACCGGCTCGTGCGCGATCAAGAACCCGGTCCGCAGCCCGGCCAGGCCGTAGGCCTTGGAGAAGGTACGCAGCACCCCGACGTTCGGCCGGTCCCGGTACAGGGTCACGCCGTCGGGAACCGCCTCGTCCCTGACGTACTCGTGGTAGGCCTCGTCGAGCACGACCAGGCAGTCGGCCGGTACCAGGTCGAGGAAGTCCGCCAGCTCTTCGTCGTGCACCACGGTGCCGGTCGGGTTGTTCGGGTTGCAGACGAAGACCAGCCTGGTGCTTGGCGTGATCGCGTCGGCCATCGCGGCCAGGTCGTGGGTCTCGCCGCGCAGCGGCACCCGGACCGACTCGGCCCCGGCCAGGTCGCTCAGGGTCGGGTAGGCCTCGAACGAGCGCCAGGCGTACAGGACCTGGGCGCCGGGCTCCCCGACCGCCTCGAGGAGTTGCTGCGCGACGCCGACCGAGCCGCACCCGACCGCGACGTGCTCAGGGGGCACGACAAACCGGTCCGAGATCGCCTGGGTCAGCGCCTGGGCCCGGTTGTCCGGATACCGGTTGACCGACCGCGCCTCCTCAGCGATGACCTCGACCACCGAGGGAAGCGGCGCGAACGGGGACTCGTTGGAGGACAGCTTGTGCGACTTGCCGGCCGAGCTGACCGGTGTCCGGCCCGGCCGGTAGGCAGGGAAGCCGTCGAGCACCGAACGAAACCGTGGCGACGCGTCAGTCATGTGACCAGTCTGGCACCTTTCCGCGGTCGCCTTAACGCTCAGCGGCCGAGCTCGACGGCCTTGACGATCAGGAGCAGCACGGAGATCACCAGGTAGCCGCGCAGGGTCAGCAGGGCGATCTTCCGCCCCGTGGACCACTCGGCCGGCTTGAGCAGTGCGATCGACGGCATACGCCAGGCCATCCGCTCGGCCTCGGACATCGCGGCCCGCGGGTGCGGCTGCGGCGCGGGCCGATGGCCGCGGGTCAGCCAGTACCACGCCCCGGCCAAGACGGCCGCCGTCACCAGCCCGATCGCGATCCAGACGGCGACCTTGGACGCGTTGAGGCTGGAGAACAGGGTGGTGACGACCAGCGTGCCGGACAGCACGAGCAGCACGCCGATGATCAACGAGGCCAGGATGTTCAGCCAGCGCGGGTTCATCCACGGGCCGAGCACCTCGCGGTCGTTGCACAGCAGCAGCAGGAAGGCGCTCGCGCTCGGCAGCAGGATCCCGGCCAGGGCCTGCACGGCCGTGGTGAGCAGGCCGAGCGGGGCGCCGGGGATGAGCACGATCGCCGCCGACGCCACGATCATCCCGGCGTAGGTGGCGTAGAACGGCTTGGCCTCCCTGAACTTGCGGTGCAGCGAGTGCCTGATCCCGAACACGTCGCCGAACGCGTAGCTGGTGGACAGGGTGACCGCGGACGCGCCGATGATGGACGCGTCGAGCAGCACGATGGCGAAGGCCGAGCCGTACCACTGGCCGTGCATTTCCAGCGCGTGGGCCACCCCGAGCGCGTCGGTGAAGTGCCCGGCCAGGTTCGTGTCCCGGACCGCGAATACGGCGGCGATGAGGATCGCGGTCGCCCCGATCACCACGACAAACGCGCCCATGGTGGTGTCAGCGCGCTCGTAGCCGATGAACCGCGGCGTGATCCGCTTGTCTATGACGTTGGACTGCTGGAAGAACAGCTGCCACGGCGCGACCGTGGTGCCGACGATCGCGATGATCAGCAGCACCGCGGTCGATGAAACGCCGCCATGGACGCCGGGGACCACGAAGTGGTAGCCGATCTGCCCCCAGTGGGGGTCGGACGTGAACGCGAGCGGGAACAGGATCAGGCTAACCGCGATGAACATGAACAGCGACCGCTCCCAGCGGGCGAAGCTGCCGCTGGCGGTGATCGCGACCAGGACGACCCCGGCGATCGGCACGGAGATGTACGGGCTGACGTGGAAGTAACGCAGCGCGAGCGAGACGCCGATGAACTCGGTGACGATCGTCAGGAAGTTCAGTATGAACAGGTCACCGACGCTGAACCAGCCCCAGAACCGGCCGAACCGCTCGTTGATCAGCCGGGCGTGCCCCACGCCGGTGACCGCGCCTAGCCTGACCACCATCTCCTGGTTGACGATCAGCACCGGGATCAGCAGCAGCAGGGTCCAGAGCAGGCTGTACCCGTAGTTCTGCCCGGCCTGGGCGTAGGTGGCCACGCCGCCGGCGTCGTTGTCGCCGACCATCACGATCAGCCCGGGTCCGACGATGGCCAGGAACGTGATCAGCTTGCGCTTCAAACCGCGGCGTTCCTGGTCCTCCTCGCCCAGGCGGATCCGGCCGAGCGCACCCTCGATGTCACCTAGGTGGGCGTCGTCGAGTACCGCGCTGGGCCGGCTGAGCTGCCCGGCCGGCGGCTGCGGCCGGGGCGGCTGCGGCCGGGGCGGCTGCGGCCGGGGCGGGGGCGGCCGCTCGGTGCGCGCGGCGGGCCGGGGGTGCTGAGAGGTCACCGGGCATCCCCGTGGCGGGAATCCGGCGGCTCGGCCGCCTCACGGCGTCGCCAGTCTTCCGGCAGCGCGACCTCGAGGACGTCATCGACGGTGATCACGCCGAGCAGGCGGCGCCCGTCGTCCACGACCGGGATCGTAACAAGGTTGTAGTCGGTCATCAGCACGGCCACGTCGGTGATGTCGGTGTCGGTGCCGACCCGGACCGGATCGGTGTCGGACACGTCGATCACGCTCGCGCCCGGATCGGCCTGGATGAGCGTGACCAGACGGGCCACCCCGCCCAGCACGCCTTCGCCGTCGACGGCATGCACGCTGGTAAGCGCCTCGGGCTGGAGCGAGACGGCCTCCCGGACCCGGGTCAGCGCGTCGCCGACGGTGCTCATCCCGGGCACGGCGACGAAGTCCACCCCCATCAGCCCGCCCGCGCTGGTGGCGTTGAAGCCCATCAGCGTCAGCACCTTGGTCCGCTGGACGGGCGGCAGCAGGTCGAGCACGGGCTGCCTGCGCTGCTGCGGCAGTTCGGCGATCGCGTCCGCGGCGTCGTCCGCTCGCATCCTGGCCAGCACCCCGGCGATTTCCTCGTCCGTGCGCGCGCCGAGCAGGCGAGTGGCCAGGTCCTCGTCCAGTTCCTCGAACACGTCCGCCTCGAGCTCGGGATCGGCGTGCACCCGGCCGAGGATCTCGTTCTCCTCGTCCTTGGAGGCGTTCTCCAGCAGGTCCGCTATCTGGGCCGGCTTCAGCCTGCGGATCCGGGCGAACGGCCCGCGCAGCAGTTCGCTGCCGGAGTGCCCGATGAGCGACTCGAAGTCGTGCCAGTCGCGGAAGGCGCTGGTATCGTCTCCGGGCTCGGGCGCGAGCAGCCCGAACAGTCGCCGCGGGCGGCGCCGGGTGTCCACCCCGGACAGCACCCACTCCCCGCCCGCCTCCCCTGGCCCCTCCACGTCCCGGGCCAGCTCCAGGTCGGCGGCGCGGACCAGGCGCGCGTTCTCCACGTCGATGAGCCGGTGGCCAAGCACGTCGGCCCGCAGCA
>Ga0335075_10015080_pt1 | contig 11583 bp, 9 predicted proteins | sample Lox_Sample_24_FD_206723 | JGI IMG/M metagenome (GOLD analysis project Ga0335075, IMG submission 206723) | Soil microbial communities from Loxahatchee National Wildlife Refuge, Florida, United States - Lox_Sample_2.4 | ecosystem: Environmental > Terrestrial > Soil > Wetlands | place: USA: Florida...
GTCGCTCCGGAAACTGGCCAAAGCGGCACCAAGATGGCAGATGGCGTCAGGTTGAGCCGCTTCCGAAAGCCGGGCATGGGCGCGCGCACTTATGAGTGGGCGCCCTCGTTAGCTGGAGCTGGGCGTAGCCGGCACGAATTTGAGCGCCACACCGTTCATGCAATAGCGCAGGCCGGTCGGCTTGGGACCGTCGGTGAAGACATGGCCAAGGTGGCCGCCGCAGCGCCGGCACGACACCGCGGTGCGCGTCATGCCGTATGTATGATCGATCTTCTCCTCGACTGCATGGTCGAGCGGCTGCCAGAAACTCGGCCAGCCGGTGCCGCTGTCATACTTGGTCTTCGACGAGAACAATGGCAGGTCGCAGCCGGCGCAGGCGAACGTGCCGGCGCGATGCTCATCGAGGAGCGGACTGGTGAAAGGTCGCTCGGTGCCGTCATGCCGCAACACCTGGTAGGCTTCCGGGCTCAAAAGCTTCCGCCACTCCGCGTCGGTGTGCGTGACCTCGTAACTGGTCGCAGCTTTGACGCCAGATGGCCATGCCAGGCGGCCGACCGACAGCGCTGCCAATGCCGCGCCGGCGTAGAAAACGTCTCTGCGTGTGGGCATGTTCACGTCCTCCTCAGCGGCTCATTGTATAGAGGAGCGGCGCGGTAACGCGCGAGGCAACATTTGGTGAGGCAACGCTCAATAAAGAAGACCGGGCCCTTGCGGGCCCGGTCTTGAAGTTCGCCAGCGTGGGGGCGTCGGCGAGCTTCTTCCAGAGGGGAAGTGCCGCGTTCCAACGCTCGCCTCAAGAGGACCTTGGCGACCGCTTATCGCGCGGCAGAGTCTCTATATGCGAGACGCAAATCCGTCGAGCAACGCGGCCGCGGGCATGCCAGCCATGCAAGAGCGGCACGATTTCGCGCAGTCGGATTGGCTGCCGCGATCATTCGCTCCGTCCCGCGAAAGCGAGGAGCTACACTGTTGGAATAATCGAAACACTCGGACTCGTTTCCCGCGCGCGGAAAACGAGTAGGGACTTGCGCCAGCCGGATCGCGTTGTGCGCTAGAAACTCCAGCGCTGGGCGTTGGCGACGAGAAAATCGCGGAACGCCTGCACGCGCGCCACCGTCTTGAGCTCTTCCGGATAGACGAAGTAGGCGTCGAGCGCGATCGGGTCGGCGTCGGAGAACAATTGCACCAGACCGCCGTCGCCTTCGACCAGATAGTCCGGCAGCATGGCGATGCCGATGCCGCGTTGGCAGGCGCGCAGGATGCCGAGAATATTGTTGATGACCAGATGCGGCGTGCGCGGACCCTTGCCGTTGCGCGCCACCTCGATCAGCCAGCGCGAACGTTGCAGGTAGCTCGGCACGTTGCCGCCGAGCACCAGAACGCGATGATTGTCGAGATCCTCGAAGGTGTGCGGCGTGCCCAAGCGCTTGAGATATTCGGGCGAAGCGTAGACGTGGAAGTGCACCGAGAACAGCTTGCGCTGAATAAGGTCCGGCTGGGTCGGTTGGCGCAAGCGGATGGCGACGTCGGCCTCCCGCATGGCGAGGTCGAGCTCTTCTTCGGTGGTGAGCAGCGTGATGTGGATTTCCGGATAAAGATCGATGAAGTCGCCGAGTCGCGGCGTCAGCCAGTGCACGCCGATGCCCGGCGTCGTGGTGACGCGCAGGTCGCCGTTCGGCCGTTCGCGGCTGTCGGTCAGTTTGGCGCGCGCCGATTCGAGCTTCATGAACACGTCGTGCGCCGTGCGAAACAGCAAATCGCCCTGCTCGGTTAGGATCAAACCGCGCGCATGGCGATGAAACAGCGAGACCGAAAGCTCCTGTTCGAGCGCACTCACTTGCCGCGATACCGCCGATTGCGACAGCCCGAGTTGCTCGCCGGCATGGGTAAAGCTGCCCGCTTCGGCGGCGGCGTGAAAGACTTTAAGCTTGTCCCAATCCATCGTCTCACTCTTCTCCTTCGCCCCGTCGCGGGGGAAAGGGTCGGGGTGAGGAGGCCTCTCCGCTTGGCTCAGAAACGCGGAAACGCCGCCTCACCCTGCCTCGCTTTGCTCGGTCGACCTCTCTCGCACGCGGGGAGAGGCGAAAATCACTCCGCCGCCATGCGCGGCTCGGCCTCGCCGTGCGCGGCGAGGAATCGTTCGGCTTCGAGAGCCGCCATGCAGCCGAGCCCGGCGGCAGTCACCGCTTGGCGATAGGTGTCGTCGGCGACATCGCCGGCGGCGAACAGGCCGGGCACCGAAGTCGCAGTCGAATGCGCTGCGGTCTTGATGTAACCCGACGGCTTCATGTCGACCTGGCCGGCGACCAGCGCGGTCGCTGGCGCGTGGCCAATGGCGATGAAAATGCCGTCGACCGGGCGTTCGGTCGTTTCGTCGGTCTTGACGTCGCGCAGCACCGCCGCCCTGACCTTGAGCGGGCTGTCGTCGCCGATCACGTCGGCGAGAACGGTATTCCACAGCACCGAGATTTTCGGATTGCGGTACAACCGCTCCTGCAGGATGCGCTCGGCGCGCAAATGATCGCGCCGATGCACCAGCGTGACCTGGCTGGCGAAATTGGTGAGAAACAGCGCTTCCTCGACCGCGGTATTGCCGCCGCCGATGACCAGCACCTCCTTGCCGCGATAGAAGAAGCCGTCGCAGGTCGCGCAAGCCGACACGCCGTAGCCGCGGAATTTCTGCTCCGACGGCAAATCGAGCCAGCGCGCTTGCGCCCCGGTCGCCAGGATGAGCGCGTCGGCGATATAGACGTCGCCGGAATCGCAGGCGACGCGGAACGGGCGGCGCGCGAGCTCGAGCTTGCTGACGTGGTCGGCGACGAGCCGGGTGCCGACATGGGCGGCCTGCTTTTGCATCTGCTCCATGAGCCAGGGGCCCTGGATCACGTCGGCGAAGCCCGGATAATTCTCGACGTCGGTGGTGACGGTCAGCTGGCCGCCGGCCTCCAAGCCTTGGATCAGGATCGGATCGAGCATAGCGCGGGCGGCATAGATCGCCGCGGTATAACCGGCAGGACCGGACCCGATGATCAGGACTTTGGCGTGAGTGGCTTTGCTCACAGGCTCATCCCTCGTTAGGGCGGCGAGCCAATAAGCGGCGGGCTGCCCCAAAAACCCCGTGAAGTCGGATGTCTGGACTTCGGTCGATTTGGCCGTGACCGAGCCGGAGCACGTGTCCGAAACCGGCAGTTTGCCGCATCAACCTGGAATCTAGGGATTTTCAGGAGCTATGCAAGATATGCAACCCGTTGCCCGCAAAAATGCGAGTGTCGGTAAAAATGAAGCAAATCCAAAGGAATAGAACCGGCGCGCCGGGAGCGGCACGCTACTTCCACTCGACTTTCATGACCTCGTAGGCCTTGGCGCCGCCCGGCGTTACGACCTCGACCTGCGCGCCCTTCTTCTTGCCGACCAGGGCGCGGGCGAGCGGGGAGGTGATGGAAATCTTGCCCTTTTTGGCATCGGCTTCGGGTTCGCCGACGATCTGCCACACTGCCTTCTTGTCGGTGTCCTCGTCGATCAGGGTCACGGTCGCGCCGAACGTGATCGTTTCGCCGGAAAGTTTAGATACGTCAATAATTTCGGCGCGCGCCAGCTTATCCTCAAGCTCGGCGATGCGGCCCTCATTGAGCGATTGCGATTCCTTGGCGGCGTGATATTCGGCGTTCTCCGAGAGGTCGCCGTGGGTGCGCGCGTCGGTAATCTGCTGGATGATGCGGGGCCGTTCCACCTGCTGGCAATGCTTGAGCTCGGCTTCAAGCGCCGCATAGCCCTCCGCGGTCATCGGAAGCTTGTCCATCGGTCTCGATCTCCATAGTCGCAGAGACAAAATTCAAGTCGCGGGCCGGAGCGTCGTCCGGCCTCGCGACCAAAAAATCCTGTCTCTACTCGTGCCGTCGCGCTGGCTGGTCCGGTTTTGGATCAGAGGCGGCCGCAAAATAACTTTGCAGCGCACACACTTCGAGGTCGCCCCCGAGGTAGGCCTTGATACCCTGCGCTGCGGCGACGGCCCCTGAGAGAGTGGTGTAGTACGGCACTTTATGCAAGAGGGCCGCGCGCCGAAGCGAGCGGCTGTCGGCGAGCGCTGTGGCACCTTCGGTGGTGTTGAAAACGAGCTGGACGGCTCCGTTTTTAATGGCATCGACGATATGCGGACGCCCTTCGGCCACTTTGTTGACCTTGACCGCCGCGATGCCGTTTTCGACGAGATAGCGCTGGGTCCCCGATGTCGCCAGCACGGCGAAACCCAAGCCGGCGAGCAGGCGGGTCGCCTCGAGGATCCGCGGCTTGTCGGCATCCTTGACCGACACGAAGACGGTTCCGCCCTTGGGCAGGCGCGTACCGCCGCCGAGCTGGCTTTTGACGAAAGCGACGTTGTAGTCGCGGTCGATGCCCATGACTTCGCCGGTCGATTTCATCTCCGGTCCGAGCACGGTGTCGACCGCGGCGCCAAAACGCGCGAACGGAAAGACCGCTTCCTTGACCCCGACGTGACGGGCGGCGGCGAACTCGAAGCTTTGCGGCGCCAACGCGAAGCTCTTGAGCGTCTCGCCGGCCATGATCCGCGCCGCGATCTTGGCGGCCGGCACGCCGGTCACCTTGGCGACGAACGGCACCGTGCGCGAGGCGCGCGGATTGACTTCGAGCACATAGATATCGCCATTCTTGATGGCGTATTGCACATTCATCAGGCCGCCGACTTTGAGCGCCAAAGCCAGCGCCCGCGTTTGCCGCTCCAGCTCGCCGATGATTTCGGCCGACAAATTATGCGGCGGCAGCGAACAGGCGGAGTCGCCGGAATGGATGCCGGCCTCCTCGATGTGCTCCATGATGCCGGCGATGTAGCTGTCGCGGCCGTCGGCGAGGCAGTCGACGTCGACCTCGACGGCGTCGGTGAGATAGCGGTCGATCAACAACGGCCGCTTCTCCGAGACCGCGAATTCCGACGGCCGGTCGAGATCGGCAGCGAGCCGGGCGACATAGCGGTCGAGCTGGTGGGTTTCATGCACGATCTCCATGGCGCGGCCGCCGAGCACGTAGGACGGGCGGATCACGATCGGATAGCCGATCGCTGCGGCGATGGCGTGCGCCTTTTGCGGCGACGTGGCGATGCCGCTGTTCGGCTGCAGCAGCTTGAGCTTATCGAGCAGCTGTTTGAACCGGTCGCGATCTTCGGCGAGGTCGATGGCGTCGGGCGAGGTGCCGAGGATCGGTACGTTGGCCCGCTCCAGCGGCTCGGCGAGCTTGAGCGGCGTCTGGCCGCCGAATTGCACGATGACGCCGTGCAATGTGCCGTTGTTGCGCTCGATGTCGATGATCTCGATCACGTCCTCGGCGGTGAGCGGTTCGAAATAAAGCCGGTCGGAGGTATCGTAATCGGTCGACACCGTTTCCGGATTGCAATTGACCATGATGGTCTCATAGCCGGCCTCTTTGAGCGCGAAGGCGGCGTGGCAGCAGCAATAATCGAACTCGATGCCTTGACCGATGCGGTTGGGGCCGCCGCCGAGAATGACGACCTTCTTTTTGTCGGACGGCGCCGCCTCGCCGGCGGCATGCCCGGCGAAAGCCGCCTCGTAAGTCGAATACATGTAGGCGGTCGGCGAAGCGAATTCGGCGGCGCAGGTATCGATGCGCTTGAACGCCGGCCGCACGCCAAGCGCGCGGCGCCGCTGCGCCACGTCTTCGCTGCTGAGGCCGGTCAGCCGGCCCAGGCGCGCATCGGAAAAGCCCATGGCCTTGAGCCGGCGCAGCGCGCCCGCCGTCGTCGGCAGGCCCTTGGCGCGTATCTCGGCTTCGGTATCGATCACGCCGCGGATTTGCGCCAGAAACCACGGATCGATCTTGCACGCATTGTGGATGTCTGCATCGCTCATGCCGAGCCGCATCGCTTGCGTCACTTTGAGGATGCCGTCGGGCGAAGGCGTGCCGAGCGCGGCGCGGATGACGTTCTTGTCGTCGCCTTCGCCGAGGCCGGCAATCGCCACTTCGTCGAGGCCGGTCAGGCCGGTCTCCAGCGAGCGCAACGCCTTCTGCAAACTCTCCTGAAAAGTGCGGCCGATCGCCATCGCCTCGCCGACCGATTTCATCGAGGTGGTCAATATCGGTTCGGTATCGGGAAATTTCTCGAACGCGAAGCGCGGCACCTTGGTGACCACGTAGTCGATGGTCGGCTCGAAGGAGGCCGGCGTGGCGCCGCCGGTGATGTCGTTTTTGATCTCGTCGAGCGTGTAGCCGACCGCAAGCTTGGCGGCGACCTTGGCGATGGGAAATCCGGTCGCCTTCGATGCCAATGCCGACGATCGCGACACCCGCGGATTCATTTCGATGACGACGAGGCGGCCGTCCGCCGGGTTGACGGCGAACTGCACGTTCGAGCCGCCGGTCTCGACCCCGACCTCGCGCAGCACCGCGATCGAGGCGTCGCGCATGATCTGGTATTCCTTGTCGGTGAGCGTCAGCGCCGGCGCTACCGTGATCGAGTCACCGGTATGCACGCCCATCGGATCGATGTTCTCGATCGAGCAGACGATGATGCAGTTGTCATTCTTGTCGCGCACCACCTCCATCTCGAATTCTTTCCAGCCGAGCACCGATTCCTCGATCAGCACCTCGTCGGTCGGCGAGGCGTCGATGCCGCGCTCGACGATCTCGATGAACTCCGCCTTGTTGTAGGCGATGCCGCCGCCGGTGCCGCCGAGCGTGAATGACGGCCGGATGATGGCCGGCAGCCCGATGTCTTCGAGCGCTTCGAGCGCCTGGATCAGCGTCTTGACCTGATGCGAGCGCGGCGTCGAAAGCCCGATCTTGTGCATCGCCTCGCGGAACAGCTTGCGGTCCTCCGCCTTGTCGATGGCGTCGGCGGTGGCGCCGATCATGGTGACGCCGAATTTGTCGAGCACGCCCATCTTGCGCAGCGACAGCGCGGTGTTGAGCGCGGTCTGCCCGCCCATGGTGGGAAGCAGCGCGAAGCCGCCGGGCACGGCGTGACGCTCTTTGGCAATGATCTTGGCGACGATTTCCGGCGTAATCGGCTCGATATAAGTCGCGTCGGCGAGGTCCGGATCGGTCATGATGGTGGCCGGATTGGAATTGACCAGAACGACCCGGTAGCCCTCTTCTTTGAGCGCCTTGCAAGCTTGCGTGCCGGAATAGTCGAACTCGCACGCCTGGCCGATGACGATCGGCCCCGCGCCGATGATCAGGATCGAGGAGATGTCGGTCCGTTTGGGCATCGTTTCCGTATCTGCAGGCACAAAAAAAGGGCGCGCGTTTTGCGCGTCCCCTAGCGCTTTCAGGTCAAGTGGGTACCGGCTAGCCGCCTGGAAAGCGCGCCACTGCGGAGTGGGCGTGCGTTCGGACGCAAAACCGGTGGCACTTTTGCTGAACGCACGCCGTTCCGGCGCCGGGGCTTTAGCCCGCGCGCGAGCGCTGTTTAGACGAGAAAGGCCGGGCAGGGAAGGGGTCGCGCAGGGCGCGAGGACGGCCGACACGGTCGGGTAAAGCAAGGCGCAAATCCAGTCGTTGCCGGTGTTGCGATCGTGGCTTGGCTTGCGCTCGGAACGCAGATCTCAGGCCAGAGACGAGGCCGCCCGTAAATCTCGCCGGCGGCCGTGCGCGTTACCCTCAGCGCGGCTTCCACCCTCAGCGGGGCTTGGCGTAAAACGTCATGCGCGCCTGGTTGTGGCCGAGATTGGCCGGCGCGCGATGCGTCGCAAAACCGGCGGCTTCGAGCTTCTCGATCATGACCGCCTCGGCGTAGCGGGTGAGCCCGAGCCGCGAGCGCAGCCGCCAATGATCCGACCACAAAGTGCGCACGAGGCCCCACCACGCGGCAAGAAAGAAGCGATTGGCCCTGCCGAATCGCAACAACGCGAGCGCGTCCGCGGCTGCTGCGACCTTCGGCTGCATGATGTCGCCGACCACGAACAGCCCGCCGGGCTCGAGCAGCCGGCGGAACAGCGCGAACAGCGCGCCGGTCCCGGTCGGGGTGAGATACTGCACGACCGAGTGCATAACGATGAGATCGAGCGAGCGGTCCGGCAGCCGCGCCACCTCGTGCGGCGCGACGACACGGATCTTGGGATTGTCGGCGAACCGTGTCGCCAGCGCAGCGCGCAAGTGCGCTGCGGCTTCGCACAGCAAGACTTCGCCGGCGACGGCGGCGACGCGATCGGCATGCAGCGCCTCGCCGCAGCCGTAATCAAGCACGCGCGCCTCGCCGCTCGATACCAGCGCGGCGATTTGCTCGGCGAGCAGCCGGTAGTGCACGTCCTTGTGACGCGCGTTGACGTAAACGGAGTGCGGGCTGTCCCAGAACGCGATCCAGTCGTCGTTGATCACGCCCGCCATAGCGCGATCAACGGCCCATGCGGCCCGAACAGCGGATCGGTCGCGGGCGCCGGCACTTTCGGGATGGTGACGAGCGCCTTGGCGTGCTCGGCCTTGCTGCCGCGACAGAGATTGTATTTGCCGCTCGGCGGATAGGCGCCGACCACCACGAGGTCATCGCTTTGCGACAGCCGCTGGTGGCCGATGCCGGCGGGAAGAATAACCACGTCGCCCGGAGCGACCTCGATCTCGCGGCCGTTTTCGCCACCGAATCGCACCTTGGCGCGGCCGCGCGCCACTCCCATCGCCTCGTGAATCATCGAATGATAGTGCACGTAGGGGTAGACGCCGTTGCGCCACAGGCCGCCCCAGCCGTTGGCGGCGAAAATCTTTTCGATGATGCGTTCGGGATCGGCCGAGCCGGCAAGATCGACGCCGCCGCGGTAGAGAACGAACGGCAGGGGATTGTTGGGGATGCGGCCGTCGTCGGCGAAGATGTAGGTGATCGGCGGCGGCAGTGCGTCGTGTGTCTTGGCGCTCGGCATGGGATCGTCGTCTCGCCCGGATGGCGGCCCCGTTCTACCGGATAGGGGGTTGAAATTGTGTATCCCCGAAACCGTTGCGCGACGCTTTACGGCCGCTTGAAATCGCGCATATGGGCGACGAAACGCTTGAACAGGCCGTGACTGTCGCGCGGGCCGGGCGAGGCCTCGGGATGATACTGCACCGAGAATACCGGCCGATCCGTCAGCGCGAGCCCGCAATTGGAGCCGTCGAACAACGAGACATGGGTCTCCACTGCGTTCGCCGGCAGGCTCGCGCGATCGACGGCAAAGCCGTGGTTCATCGACGTGATCTCGACCTTGCCGGTCGCCAGGTCCTTCACCGGATGGTTGGCGCCGTGATGGCCTTGACGCATTTTCATCGTCTTGCCGCCGACCGCGATGGCCAGCATCTGGTGGCCGAGGCAGATGCCGAACACCGGCTTTTTGTCGATCAGCGCACGGATCACCGGCACGGCATAGGCGCCGGTGGCGGCCGGATCGCCCGGGCCGTTGGAGAGGAAGATGCCGTCTGGTTGCAATGCCAGGATATCGGCCGCCGACGTCTGCGCCGGCACTACCGTCACCTTGCAGCGGTTGCCGGCGAGTTGGCGCAGGATGTTGCGCTTGATGCCGTAGTCGACGGCGACGACGTGGAACGCGGCGGGCTCTTGCATCGTGCCATAGCCCGCGCCCCAAACCCAAGGCATCTCCTGCCAGCTAAAGCGCTGAGCGGTCGTCACCGTCGGCACCAGGTCCATGCCGAGGAGCCCGGGCCAGGCTTTGGCTTCGGCTTTGAGCGCGGCGAGGTCGAAGCGGCCCGACGGCTCGTGCGCGATCACCGCGTTGGGCATGCCTTGCTCGCGGATCAACGCGGTCAGCGCGCGGGTGTCGATGCCGCCAAGCCCGATGACGCCGCGGCTCTTGAGCCAGGCATCGAGAGGGCGCGTGGCGCGGTAATTCGACGGCGCGGTTACGGCTGCGTGCAAAATGACGCCGCGCGCGCCCGGCGTCGCCGCCAGGTTGACGGTCTCGATGTCCTCTTCATTGGTGCCGACATTGCCGATGTGGGGAAAGGTGAAGGTGATGATCTGCCCGGCATAGGACGGATCAGTGAGGATTTCCTCGTAGCCGGTCATCGCCGTGTTGAAGCAGACTTCGCCCGCGGCGCGCCCGGTAGCGCCGAAGCCAAAGCCTTCGAGCACGGTGCCGTCGGCAAGAACGAGCAGCGCGGTCGGCGTCGGATCGTCCCAGCGGTCCTTGGTCTGCGGTTGTGTCAGCATCGGCAAGGGCCTACATCATCACCGCGCCCGCTGCCCGCAAGCGGGCGAAATTGCGAGAGGCCATAGCCGTGTTGCGCGACGAGATCAACAATGCGCTCAAGGACGCCATGAAGTCGGGCGACAAGCGCCGCGTTTCGACGCTGCGCCTCGTCAACGCCGAGATCTTGAAACGCGAGACCAGCGCCGCCGAGCGCCTCACGCTCACCGATGCCGAAATCCTCGACGTCATGGGCAAGATGCTCAAGCAGCGCCAGGAATCGCTCGCCATTTACGAGAAAGCCGGCCGCGCCGACCTTGCCGGGCAGGAGCGCGAGGAGATCGAGATCATCTCCGCCTACCTGCCCAAGCATCTCTCCGACATCGAAGCCGGCGAGGCCATTTCCGCGCTGATCAAGGAGCTCGAGGCGGCGACGCTCAAGGACATGGGCCGCACCATGGCGGCGCTCAAGGAGCGCTTCGCCGGACGAATGGATTTCTCCAAGGCGGGCGCCATGGTGAAGAAGCTGCTGGCGGGGTAGGGGTGTCTTTGCCCTGTGGATAACTGGGACAAGGCGGCCGCGGCGGGGCGTTGGCATCAGCCGCCGTATATTTAGGCTGCATCCGCGCTACCGTACCCGCCCATAGCGAATCACCATGCGATTCTCGCCGCAATTTCTCGACGAGCTGCGCGCGCGGCTTCCGGTTTCGGAGGTCGTCGGTCGCCGGGTGAAACTGCGCAAAGCCGGCCGCGAGTGGAAGGGGCTGTCGCCCTTCAACAAGGAGAAGACGCCGTCCTTTTTCGTCAATGACCACAAGGCGATGTGGTTCGACTTCTCCTCGGGCAAGAACGGCAACATTTTCGATTTCGTCATGCAGACCGAAGGGGTGAGCTTTCCCGAGGCGGTCGAGCGGCTGGCCGGGCAGGCCGGTCTGCCCATGCCGGTGATGACGCGCGAAGCGCAGGCCCACGAGGAGCGCAGGAAGACGCTGCACGATGTCGTCGAGCTCGCGGCGAAATTCTTCGAGGCGAATTTGGCGTCGCGGGCCGGCGCGCGCGGCCGCGGTTATCTCGCCGACCGCGGTATTGCCTCCGCCACGCAATTGAAATTCCGGCTCGGCTATGCGTCGGCCGAGCAATACGCGCTGAAGGAGCATCTCGGCGCCGCCAAGATTTCAGTCGAGGACATGGTGGAGGCGGGGCTTCTGGTCGCCGGCGACGATATTGCCGTGCCCTACGACCGCTTTCGCGACCGAGTGATGTTTCCGATCAGCGATTGGCGCGGCCGGGTCATCGCCTTCGGCGGCCGCGCGCTCGAAAAGGATGTTTCGGCGAAATACCTCAACTCGCCGGAGACACCGCTCTTCCACAAGGGGGCGACGCTTTACAACATCGCCACCGCCCGCCAGGCGGCGCATCACGCCGGCAAGTCTGGCCAGTCTGCGGCGGA
>Ga0335075_10015081_pt1 | contig 11582 bp, 11 predicted proteins | sample Lox_Sample_24_FD_206723 | JGI IMG/M metagenome (GOLD analysis project Ga0335075, IMG submission 206723) | Soil microbial communities from Loxahatchee National Wildlife Refuge, Florida, United States - Lox_Sample_2.4 | ecosystem: Environmental > Terrestrial > Soil > Wetlands | place: USA...
GTGGGCAACCCAAGAGAATATCCGACTTCTCTAATCTCACCACCGCGGGCGACAAATGGGATCTTCCGCATTTTGTTTGCGACGAATTTGCGCAAAATGATCTGTCCATGTTTGCAGAGGCTTCCAGTACTATCCCAGACAACACACTTGACCAACAGCACATGATAGACGAAATACTTGCAGAAAACTACCCCATTCCAGCACCAGCAGTACCAGTCAACTCGGAGAGCAACTCTTCGATCCCCTGGTCTACGTATATCGCAACAGAGAATCGGAAGAGCCAAGCAAGTTCGGAATCATCTGATTCTGTGCAAGACCTCGCGCAAGACATGACACGGAAATCAGTAGAGGCAGGCTGTGATTCTAATTCCGGTCCCATGGTGACTTCCTGTCCCTCCACGGGCTCACCGGCTCAAGAAGGCTTCCTAGATCAGGTGGCTGTCAATGCTAAACCAGGTCTACCTTTGCCACGCATTGAAGAAGCAAATCTTAGGAACGACACGTTCCAAGAAAATTGTCGTGAAAATCGAGAAAATGAGGTGCCAGTTACTGCAACGTCAAAGCCCCCTCATGGCGGCCGGATCGAATATGAAAGGGACGAAGATCCCCATCGAAAGCAAGAGGGGAGGAGTACAGGAAATAGTGCGGACCAAGCCGTTGAGAATGACGTTGAGGAAACCGATAGAGGGGAGAGTCCGGAAAATATTGACGTCATGGACCCTGCAATGGAAACGTTGACTTCTTTCGAACCCAACAAGAGGCAACAGCGCAGCCAGCCGGACTTTGACGAAACCTCGATCGGCTTACCCAAAGAACAGTACAAGCTATGTCCAAGTCGGTCACGCTTGGCTACATTGCACACGGAAACGATTGACCTTTCGATTGCGCCCGAAAGAGCCGCGAAAATGACGATCAAACGACGGAGGACTCAAGAACCTGCCGTAAAACATAGTTCCTCTCCTCCTGCAACAAACATAGAGGCTATGGGTGAGATGGCCTTCACACCAAACAGATCGAGGCAGGCATTCACTAGTAGCGGAGAAAACTTGGAGCAAGCTGCAGATGAACTGCTTACGCGGCCCATGTCCGATGGCCAACCCACGACAAATGCCCAACTCTTTTTGGACCAAGTTGCAGACAGCAAAGGTTCTTCTGCCAAAGGTACACCTCCAGATGAGGTTCTTCCAAGTGTGGAGCAAGTCTCTCATAATCGAGGTTCGGCAACCAACAACTCCGAAATGCAGCAAGGGCGAGACAGCAGTGAGCTTACCTGCGTCGAAGTAACTCGGAAGCATAGTCGCCGCCGGCAAAACCAGGATATGGACGACTCAGAAGGCCGAACAGTTTTGCTCGAGTCGACAGACGCCAATATGCAGGACAACCTTGCGGATGAAGCGGCGCCTGTTTCAAATCGCAAGAATACCTCAAGGAAAGGCAAACGAAAGGAAATGAATCTGGAGAAAACAAATCAACCATTCGAGGAACAGCAGAACTCATCCTCAGGTCTGGTTCAGTGTCGTATAACATCAAGCACTACCGACGGATCAATCCACACGAAAGAGATGCCAGCAGAGTCTCTCAAAGGTAAGAAACGTGGGCATGGAAGGTCGTACAAAAGCCCAAAACCTGCCGAGGATGCCGGAGGGCAGGATGATTTGAACAGCGTTACAAAAGAAAAGAACTCTCCAGGTGTAGCAGAACCTCTCAAAGAGATCGACGCAAACCCGAAGGCATCTGCATCCGATCTTACCAGCACTGAGAATATCGAAGAAGAGCCGAACTGTGAGGCCACTCCCGTAGAACCAGCGAAAGGTTCCTTACTTCTCGGTGAGCCACCTGAGAATCTGAGTGAGGAGCCTCAGCAGGAACCTGCCAGCAGAGCTTCCACTAGCTATTCACCCATTTCGAAGGGAAAAGTACCATACCGGGTCGGATTAAGCAGGAAAGCTCGAATTGCACCTTTGCTGAAGGTCGTGAGGAAGTGAATGATTTGATGGGAATTTATGATAGCTATGCTAGCTAGTGTTACATTTCGCTTCTGAAAGCTTTTTACTAGAAACCTGAAGATTACCGCCTCCTTATCCTTGCCAGCTGTCCAGGTTTCCAAAATGGACCTTTAACTAAATGTATTCATGTTACCGGTAATTGTGATGGTTCACACTGCTCATAAGGATCGATCCGCACGGAGATTGCGTTGGCGCGTGCCATGTACTCATGTCTTTGTGGAGAATGACATGCCATCCTGGTCGAAGTGCGAGTAAGAATGGTTGGGAATGCGGTTGAGAACTTTCGGACGTTGCTGCCGTCGAGTCCCGGTCCATTAATGGGTATGCCGAACGAGGCTACTGCTGCTATTAGGAGAACTGCCGGTGAGAAAATCTGACTATAACTACAGATTATATAGAAATATATGGTAGTTGAACGCAAAACAGAACAAGCCATGCACATAACTTACATAATGAGAGGAATGCTTCTAAGCATTACGAATACGGGTGACGAACGGGTTTGGAAGAAGACGATTGAGACTCGTAAGGGCAATGACACTTGGATTGCAATTGCTAGAGCAGTCATGGTTGATACCGCGCAGTTGAAATATCAGCATCGCGAGTACTTTCGGAGTTGTGAAGGCACCCTGGCATTTACATAGTCGTGGGTACGAGAGGGGACGGTTATAATGCAGCACCAAGAAACCTGGTTTCGCATGGTGGTTTCTAAAATCAAAACTCCGATTACTCGCCATTGAAAGTTCAGATGATCTTCAGGTACCAATTGACGGGTGAGCAAGATCCGGGATCGCATCGATCGCGTTTGATGGCATTCGGAAGTCATCGAAGCGCCGTGGCAGCAGTTGGTCGGTCCGTGTTGTTTCTTTGATATAGCGCATCCACGCATTGCACAGCAGACGTGACCGCACCTCACCGCTACTCGTTGCAGCGGCACTTTCTCCTGCAGGATCTCAATCCATCTCGCCCGCGGTCGTGTTATTTTTGATGACCCTGTTCCAAGCGGGCGAACCGTCTAGCCTGCACAGGACCATCAGCCGCGGCTTTCGATGTTCGTGTCAGGACCGACACAGCATCGTGTTTGGCTGAAACGCCGGCAGATGTCACCGTCCTCGGCATACTCGATGCTCTCTCAGCTCTTGATGAATCGAGCCCACGTATCACGACTTGGGGCCCCCGGCGACGTCGCACAAACCAATTTTGAGATAGGCTTACGCTTTCAACAGGCTCGCGCTTCGCTGTGCTCGTGATCGCGGGCCAGCAGGCGAAGGTGGGTGAAGGCGTCGTCGTCTTCTGGGCATGGGCGCGGGCGCATGAACGAAAAAGTTCCTGTTCGGGACATCCAGGACGCAGCCAGCTGGCAGCTCTTGGGGATCTCTGATGATCTCGCAGGCCGTGCTGCAGTGCGGCAACCAAGCTGGGCCGCTCGCGAGGGTTTAGTGCTCTTGACGTGGCATGGCATGGACGGACCGGCGCAGGAGCAGCGAAGCAGCCCCGCGGCAAGCCAGGATGGACTCTATGTGAACGGGAGTATAAGCTGGGTTCGATGGCCCGATCCTCAGTCAGTTGGCATTTTCAATCCTTGCTGCTGCCATTGACGCTCCGTGCGTCCGTTTTTCCCATCTCCAGCGGCCCGCCGGCGGCAAAGCGCGATCGCCGGCTAGCATTGAGGCGCCTTGGGAAATTTAAAAACACCAAACGCACACAAAGCAATTTTCGCCGAATTGGCCGGCCCCTGCGTCGACCCCCGAGAAGAGATAGAAAACGCTCGCGGCCGCCGGCGCATTGACCGCGGGTAGCCTCCTTCTTCGCGCCAAAAAAACATCACGGACGCGGCGTGTTTTTTTTTTTTTTTTTTTTTTTTTTACTGTCGTCGAACCTCGCTGGCATTGCTGTTCCCGCGTTCAGCAATGCGCTGTCATCCTCTCACCAGCGTGTCGACGTCCCAGCCTCCTCGATTCTTCATGAGTGACATCTGCTAGCCTCAATGGTGACGGGCGGACAATAATTTAGAAACGAGTTGCGCTTTGATTGGGCCAAGTTGTGACTACACCGGCGAATGGGAGAGCGTTTGCACATTCACCAACTCGACCATCCGCCCTGCCCTTTCCAGGTACCAAGAGCCGGAGCTGGCAACTTTGGATATCTGCTGACAGCGCAGCAGACGTCGCTGCCCCTGCCGGCAGTCAGCCAGTCATTCCCTGGAGTCAAAGCATTCCATTGTACGATACCCGCCGGCCGACGCATGCCTTTTTATTTTTCGGGGGGCCTGTATATTAGCTTCTTAGTTGCACATTAAACAAGCCATCCCAAAACACCGACTGATTTCGGCTTCACTTGCCCGGAGGCCGAAAGTTTGATCAACACCTCTCGTATCGTCATCGGCGGCTATCTCAGATTTGATTCGGTTGCAAGCATCTTCCCGGCCAATCTTCCTGCCTATCAACTCCAGAGCTCGACCCAGAGCTAAGACTCTGGACTCCGTCACTCCCTCCAAAGCTCGTCAAGCTCCCGGCGTCAACGAGCACGTCGCGGACGCTTGGCGCTTCAGCTCATTACCGGGTAAGACATCCTAAGCGCCGTCGCGTGATTTCCCAACCTCGCTGTTTCAGTGGTCAAAAGCGCGGAGCCATATATGTTGCTCGTCGTCTTGTCACCATGGTAACGTTGGTTGACCGGCACCAGGTGATCCGGCAATGGCATCTTCCGATGTCGACCAAAAGTATCTTGGACGCATCGCCAGGGCCACAGCACCCATCGACGCACTCGTCTCACAGAGTCTCTTCCAGATACTAGGTATCTCGACCTTGCTGGCTCGAAGAGTGTATAGAGCACGAAGACTACGCAAGCTAGACCCAACCCGCGATACCAGGTCGCTGCAACTCTATCATCATATCATCTGGCTCTCACGAGAAGGACTGTCTCTGCTCGAAGTCTGCGTGCTGCCGCACGCGTACGACAGCCGGCTGGGGCCCGAGTTCCAGGTTCTCTCCGCGAAGCTCCGTGGTTCGTTCTATCACATCTTTTGCCTCTTCGCCAACAACCCTCCCATCACTCAAGCGAGCATTCCCGCCGCGCCAGCGGCAACAAGCCCAACGCCCCTCTCTCCGCGGCAAGGCAATGGCCAGAGACGGACTCGAAGCGGGAGCGGCGCCTCCCAAACCGAGCGAACGCCAAAGCGAAACTCTCGAGGCCGAGATCCTACGCTCCGCGATCCGATCGCGTCAATCACCTCCGAGGCGTCATTTCTCACCAATCCGTACGCCGGCGTGCCTCCAGGGACGACGCCATCACCTGGCATGGGCCTGCCACCTGGCCTCACAAGGATAGAAGTTCCGCATCCTTCCGCTTTCTTGATCCCACCGATGAATTTTGTGCCCACGGCGCGTAGTCACTTCCAGAATGCGTCAGCAATAGCCGCAGCGGTCCTTCCGGGCGCTCATCCGCTGCGATTGTCCGTTGCGATCGAGCACGCTGCTTTCCTTTGGGACTGCGTACACGATCACGAAGGCTCGCGACAATTGGCTCGGCGTGCCATCAGAGAGCTCCGTGACGGGGAAGACCAAGGCATCACCGATGAGATGTTTGAGGATGCAGCGGAGATGGTGGGCGTGTTGGCACGGATCATGAGAAGGAAAAGCTGGGAGAGCACTCCAAGATCGGGAGGAAGAGCAAGTACCGAGCCTACAGCACCCACCGCAGCCACCACCGAGCCGCCACCGCCAATGCCTGCTTTTGCTCCCCCGGCGCCGGTCGAAGAAATGCAGCGCGACGCCTTAAGAAGAGCCCAAGTGCAGCGCGACCAAGACGAACAAAACATCCCCGCGGCCCTCCAAGGCGGACCGGTAGGGGGCTCACCCACCTCGCGCCGAACAAGCCGCAGCAGCCGCCACGCCCACACCCGTAGCAACGGTAGCCGCTCGACCCGCGAAACCGCCATCCGAACCTCAACCCAAACCCACGACACGTCGCCCCGCGCTCCCCCCAGAACCGCCCGCCCCCAGGAAACACCCCCTCGCCCCCCTCCCAAAGACCGCCCCTCAACCCGCACGACCCCCGCCTCCCGCCGTCCCAGCACCTCCTCCCAAGCCCCGTCAACCGGCCGCGTAAGCAAAGGCAAGTCCCCCGCCACGCCCACATCGCAGGGAACCACGCGCCGCCGCTCCACCCGTTCCCGCGACGCCTACGCCTACGCCTACGGGTACGCCCAGGACGAGAACGTGCCGCCTTCCTCCTCGGCGGAGAGACCGCGAACGAGAGATGAGTACCATTACCAGGATTACCCGGCGTATCCCGCGTATCCGCCGCCCGCGGTGCAGGGGCCGGGGGTGAATGGAGCGGATGTGGCGATGGCCGGCGGTTACGGGAACGGGTATCACTATGGGTCGGATTGGGGGGGTGGGGACGCGGAGAGGGAGAGGTGACGGCGGCTGGGGCGGCGACGTAGCGGTGAAACTGGGCCTAGCTCTTACGGAGATGGGGGTGGTGGTAGGGTGGGGAGGGAGACGGAAAGGAGAGGGGTTTCCTACTTTTTCAGGAGGAGGGTCAGGCCTAGAGCGTCGTCGTCCCCCGGTCCAGGGTTGAGGGGAAGGAGGAGTAGGGTGCTGAGGTGTGAGATTATGTGAAAGGAGAAGAAGAGGAGGAGGAGGAGAGAAGGAGGAGGTGACGTGATGTGTGGAGATCAGGCTTGATGGTGGATGATGGCGGTGTGAGGAGATGATGGTGGGCAATTTCGCGGGGTGAAGGATGAAGAAATTCGCGGGATATCCATATTCTGCGCTTCCGTCCAGAGGTGAATGTAAGTTGAGAGGACAAGCGGACCTATTTCTCCCTGTATTTCCTCTTCGCTGATATCGGAGGCCCGCTTGGCGTTCTCACTGCACGGAGGAGGGATTGGTTCATTCGACCAACACTGCTTTTATACGTTGTTCCAATTCGGTCCGCAAGAGATACCCGCCGAAACTGGATTCCAAAACCAGCTTTGGCTTTTGAGATTTCGCTTCGTTTGTTGTATGTTGTGGATATGGCGAAAAGTTTGGGAGGATCATCCGATCTCGTGCATCCCTACTAGTAGGAAAGCATGTTAGCGAAAAGCTTGGGCGGTGGATTAAACTGAAGATTTTGGGTAATTGTAATATATCGATTTTTGGGTGAGGAAGTATTTGCTTTAAACTTATCCGCTGCAAGTCCTTTCTCCAATGTTTTAGGCCACTGTACATACGGATCAGATAATCGAACTAGTCTTTTTGGTTGAGTTTTATTTTTCCGAGAAGTTGAAATGATGGTGGGCACAGCGCTAGTTGTACAGTCATCTGGCCAGCTGAGACGCGAAACCAAGGGCAGTGAAGGACTTCCAGGAAGACCAAACTATCCTTCCTGCCACGATGGAAAGGGGTCACCATTTCGAATCAACAATATTTTGGATTTTGGCCGTGAATAACTCTTAAGGCTTCATGCGGCACTTCGTGATGGTAGACTATTGGCAAGCCAACTGACTAATTTCTAATTCGGAAATAATTGAAACCCTCCGCCATCTTTTATCCGATGGTTTCTAATGATGTAAGTTTCGCACTAGCTGTCCATCCCTCCGAAAGAAACATCCCACAGCGTACGAGGTGGCCTTGTCGATGGCAGCGAACGGCGGTCGATATGGCTCAAATCGGGGATCAGATTGATCTGTCTTTCCTCGAAGAAGAGAGATTGATCAGCTTTTTGTCGCTTGCTCCGGGGCGCCAAACAGAATGCTTTGCAAAGAACTAAGACGCTGACCAAAAAAAAATAAAACACAAGTTGCCGTGAAGTTCCGTCTCCTTTGGAATTTGCTCGTTGGGGGTATCGAAAATGGATTGGATGCTGAAAAATGTAGTAGATATGTAGGTGAGGGGCCATCTTGATCTAACCCAGCACACGCCTCCTCCACTGGGCGAGCGTTGGTGCCGGAGGGTCGATTTCGGGGGTGATGGGGCGGGATATTATTGGAGCTGAAGAGAAAGAAGGTATGTCTCAGTACAAATGTGAACTTCCCAACCAATTGACGAAGGAGAGAAAAGCAAACTCATACATCATCAGAGATCAAAGAAGATCAAGGAATTGGATGATGGTCGAGATGTATGATGAATCAACAGTGGACTCACCAAAGTCCTCCGCCACGGAGCTCATGACGTCGAAGCGACCAAGGTCTGCATCCTGCTCGGCGGCCGGTACAATCGATCCGCTCGGTCCGTAATCGAATGTTGCAGTGAATAATGAAGAGTCATTAGATGTCTAGGGATGAAATGACCGTTAGCAATTGGCAGCCAAAGACTTTGAATGAGTTGGCGAGGATCAATGTGAAATGTCAAGAAATCGATGGTTTGTCGGCTACGAAACGGTACTAGGAAAAAGAGGGCTGTGTAGTGGGCATGAGACAGTGCCAATGCGAACGTCAGGTGGCTAGATAGATTCACTACCTACCTCCACAAAGTTCTCCCCATCCACTCTAACTTCTTTATCCCGTAGCTTTCGCATTAATTGTAGGAATACACTGTCTTGGAACTTTTGCGAATTTTCATGCGATACGCTGTCCAGAAGCTGACCAGCCACCCTCGACAAATCATCATCATCATTCGCCTTCTGTTGCTGTTCTTGCTCCTTTTGAGTAGCATCAGGTATTGGCTCCTTATCCAGAGCATCCTCCAAAACGTCCCGCTCATGATTAGCAACGATGGGGTCGGGCCAAAGAGATATCTTGGATTCCAAGATAGCTTGCCGCTCTTCGGTCGAGATGCCTGCAGCTGACTCTTGCGCGGCCAGGTGGTTGGTTTCTTCCTGTAGCTCCCTCACCGCCTGGGCTGCCTGTTCCTCAGCCTCCAGCATCTCCTGCCGTGCAGCATCAAACGCGCGTTCAAATGCCGCCATGTCGAATGGATCATCAGCGACCGGCTCCTTTTGCTTGCCTTGGGCTATCGCCGAAAACGGACTGTACCCGAGGGTGCTTGAGAAATCGGGCATGGAACGATAGACGGGTTGGAAGGACTGCGGAGCCTGAGAAGAGAGGTTCTGGCTTTGCAAGAAGTCCGTGTGCCATGATGGAGCTGGCGAATGTCGGATAATAGCGGGAGCTTGGCTCGGCTGGACTTGGAGAGAGGGTGCGGAAGGGATGAGGGAACGCTGAAAGTCGCTTGCCCAATCGGAAGAGAAAGATGGAGGTTGTGGAAGGACTTGGGGTGCTTGCGAAGGGAAGAATGGTTGGAGGAGAGACGCTTCTTCAAAGAGTGGCGGGCCAGCAGGCAATCCTGCCTGGAAGGCTTCAAATTCTGGGTCTAGTATTCCCGCATTAGGGCTTGGTTCAGATCGGAATCCCTTGCAAAATGTCAGCCATTTCCAAAGCCGTAAGGGGAAACCGTGCATACTTGCGACGGACTCTGCCGTGATACAAGGCGGTCTTGCTGAAGAGTGCGGTCTACTTGAGTATGCTTCTGGAAATTCTGAAGAGGATTCGAGGGACCACAAAGAGCGTCAGCCATCTCGGCGACACAGAGGCAAAGAAGAAGAAAGACGAAGGATAAAAGGGTGAAGATGGAAGATGATTTGAAGAACTGACGACCGGGAACATGTGCCTTTGGACGGATATGCGTGCCAGATGCCAGCCGAGCCGAGGCAAGGTCGGATCGGTCCGAATATTTGCCTAAGGCTTTAAGTTGCTGAGGCTTCCAGGCTTCTGGGCTTAAGGCTTCAAGGCTTCAAGGCTTCACGGCGCTAAGTCCTTGAGAGAGGCCAGTTTATTGGAATCGCAAGCTTCTTGGAGTTGGACGATCATAAATACACAAACTTCCCCCACACACCACAATGGTGAGTTATCAAGTCAAACCCCATCCAACGGCAACTGCTAACTGACCTCTAGGCGCAAGTAATATCCAACTCGGGCCACGAGGACATGATCGTACGTCTCCCTTGCATCTTACCACACAAAACCCACATAAACTAACAGCAATTCCCCAACCACAGCACGACGCCGTCCTCGACTACTACGGCCGCCGCCTCGCAACCTGCTCCTCCGACTTGACCATCAAAATCTTCACCGTCGAGCCCAATGACACCCATCGCCTCACCGACACCCTCAAAGGCCACTCCCGCCCCGTGTGGTGCGTGTCCTGGGCCCACCCCAAGTTCGGTACTCTCCTCGCGTCGTGCGCGTACGACGGCCGGATCATCATCTGGCGCGAGACCGCCGCTCCAGGCGCGCAGAGCGGAGCCGGAGGAGCACCGGCAGCCGGAAGCGGAGCGGGACAGTGGAAGAAGGAATACGACTATGCGCATCACACAGCGAGCGTGAATCTGGTGGCTTGGGCGCCGGCCGAGAGCGGCTGTCTGCTTGCGGGCGCCAGTTCCGATGGTTCTGTGAGCGTGCTTGAATTGCGGGATAACGGGTGGACGCCGATGGTAATTCCGGCGCATGGCATTGGCGTGAACGCGGTTGCTTGGGCGCCGAGTGTGGCGCCTGGCCTTGTTACCGGCGCTTCTGGTAATGCGGCGGGTTCGTCGCAGCAGCAGCAACCGTTGAGGAGGTTTGTCACAGGCGGCAGTGACTGCGCGGTTAAGATTTGGGATTGGCAGAGTGAGACGGGGAGTTATAACTGTGTGAACACGCTACAGGGACATACCGACTGGGTCAGGGATGTTGCGTGGGCGCCGACGATTCTGAGTAAGAGTTATATTGCGAGTGCGAGTCAGGATAAGACAGTGAGAATTTGGACCACAAGGAGTGATAATCCGGCGGGTATGTGCTCTCCCTGTTGGTTTTGCGCTATGAATGCTGACCGAGTTCTGGATAGGCGAGTGGCAATGCGCTGTTCTCAACTTCGATGCCGTTGCTTGGCGCGTTAGCTGGAGCATGAGCGGCAATGTTCTCGCCGTCAGCACGGGCGACAACAGAGTTACCTTGTGGAAAGAGCGTCTAAGCGGGGGATGGGAGAATGTGAAGACGATTGAGGAGTAGGTTGGAGATGAAGTGTATGGGTTTGGTGCAAACACCTTCGTGCCGCAATTGCATCGATTTCGTATGGCGTCGTACGTGGATAGGCTTAACAAACTTGCAGGACCCAGGCAGGAGTTTAAAATGGTCCATATGTCGTTTCTGTTAGTTTGATTACTGGTCCTTTAAGCGCAGTGGTAAAACGAGCACGCTCAAGGCGGCACATAGCCACAGAGATCGACCATTTTATGGCGTCAACTCGGAGCTTGTATTAGATGGAACTCACTTTCTAGTTAAAGAAATATAGTAAATGCAAGCTAGCATAACCGATGTGAGAAATTCAAGTGTACGCCGCTTTCAACGCCTTTATGTTCGTTCAACTATCCATTAGAGCATCACTCAATGCCTTTTAAAATGCGACCAGACTGTTAAGTACCTGGACTCTTCCCCCTTTAAGCTTCGGTCACGATATATTTTCGGGCAGAATGCCTCCCTCAATTCGTCATTCCAGCCCCAGCCGCTCACCTCCAAGTGAAGGAGCCACTCCTTCCAGGTACGGCGTTGTTCTTGATACTTATTCTTCAAAGATTTGATTGTACAGCCTTCACCTCCAGCACGAAGCACGT
>Ga0335075_10015083_pt1 | contig 11579 bp, 13 predicted proteins | sample Lox_Sample_24_FD_206723 | JGI IMG/M metagenome (GOLD analysis project Ga0335075, IMG submission 206723) | Soil microbial communities from Loxahatchee National Wildlife Refuge, Florida, United States - Lox_Sample_2.4 | ecosystem: Environmental > Terrestrial > Soil > Wetlands | place: USA...
CGGATCGACGCGGCCGGTTGCTCGGCGGAGCCGGGAGGCAGGCCCGACCGGCAGTACCCCGAGGACGGCCGCTTGCCGGCGCAGTACTGGCGGATGGCGAGCCAATACTCGCGCACGAGGAATGCGACCAGGACGAGGAACCGCACGAGCGCGTACAGCAGGGGCAGCCGGTGCAGCAGGCGCGCAGACGCGTCTAAACCGACCCGATCTGCATCTGGGGAGTAGGCGTAAGCCGGGGAGGTGAGTGCGTTGCTGATCATGGCGGATGGTTGTGGACCTGCCTTTCTTCGCGGGTTGAACCGAGCGTTGTTAGGTTAGGACATCTGAACCAGAAAGTCAACAAGAATGACTGACAAAAAATATCAGGCCAAAAAAAATCCGCAGAATGCGCCCCCATCGCGGCGGCCATTGGGGGGGGGTGGCCACAGGGGAGCCACGGGGGGCGGCCGTTGACCTGTGTGCTGCGGCGGACCGGGGGAGATCGAGCCCGCTTCTACCCGCAGTCCCGGATCGTCGCAGGCAGCGGTTCAAATCGACCGCGGAATCAATGACGAGGAGTACCAGGCAAAGGCGGCTGGGCAAAGGCGGCCGGGCGAACCGCATGACGGCGGCCGTGCCCGTCGACATCCCGGACAACCCAGGCGGCTATGACGCACGGCTGTTTGCCAGCCGCAGCCGCATCAGCCGCCGCCCCGTCTCCTCGAATCCGGCACCGCGATAGAGCCGCACTGCGTTAGCGTTGTCCGGCTCGACTTCCAGATGCAGCGTGCCGATGCCAACCTCGGCGGCCCGCGCCAGGGCAAATTCGAGCAATCGCCGGCCAAGCCCATGTCCGCGTGCCGGCGGCACCAGGTAAAGATCGTCGATGAAGCCGTCCCTGCCGCCATATTCGATGCTGAAACCGATGGTGATAATCACGTAGCCGACGGCCTCGCCCTGTTGCCGGACGATCCATGCGCGCGCCAGGGGTTCGCCGCGCGCGACCTGCCGCAAGGCGGCTTCGCCGGCGTCTCCGATCGGATGGCCCTCCTCCTCGTGAAACGCCCGCGCGAGGTGCAGCAGCGTCTCGGCATCTGCCGCGCCGACCGGGTCGAACGTCCACGTCATGGCGGCTTTACCAGTGTCATGGCGGCTTTATAGGTGTGCCCGCCGGGGGCAACAAAGGACCCGGCGCAGCCGTTCGGCCACGGTCATGCGGAACACCAGTACGGTTACCGCACCGGGACAGTCAGCGCACCGGCGGTGCGCGTTCGTCAGGAGGCAAGCATGGGGCTCAGGGGCAGTTGCCTGTGCGGCAGCGTGGCATTCGAAGTGGAACCGCCCTTCGAAACATTCGTGAACTGCCATTGCTCGCGCTGCCGCAAGGCAAGCGGCGCGGCCTATGCCGCGAATGCCCTCGTCTCGCCGGCCGCACTGACCTGGACGCGGGGCGAGGAACTGGTCAATCGCTTCGATCTGCCCGGCGCGAAGAGCTTTTCGGTCGCCTTCTGCCGCCGCTGCGGCTCGCAGCTTCCGCACCTGACCCGGAGCGGCAGCAAGGTCATCGTTCCGGCAGGCGCATTCGACGACCCGCTCGACGCCTCGCCCGACAGGCACGCTTACTGGGGCTCCCGCGCCAACTGGTTTGCCTTCGGCGGCGGCCTTCCCGCGAGCGAATAAAGCCGCCGTCTCACGACCGCTTCCGCACCACTGCGATCATGTACCCGTTGTGCCATTCGCTGCCTGCGCCGTGATGGTCCGGGTGCGTATCGTCCAGCGTGGTGCGGATCTGCACCATCAGCGGCAGGTCCAGCGCCAGGCGCTCGATGGCCTGCATGGTGCCGGAACGCACCTGCGGCAGGTTCCAGTCATCGACGATCAGAACATGCCGCGTATCCAATGCCGGCTGCGCCACCAGGATACCTTCGAATTGGTCGATCTCTTCATGCGGTCCATCGAACAGAAAGACGTTGCTCTTCGACAGTTCGGGATAGTTGACCTTGCGGAAATCGCTCTCGATGATCAGCACGCGCGACTGTCCGGCAAAGCGCCTCACGGTGGCGACGCATTCGTCGCGCGGGCCGCCGAACTGGCTCCAATTGTCGATGGCAATGGCAAACGCACGGTTGCCGGCGATCGCGGCGCACAAGGTCGAGCCGCGCCAGACGCCGACTTCCAGGTAACGCGCATCCGGGGCCAGCGAGCCGATCAGGGTATGAATGAACATGCGATAGAGCCGCCCGCTCATGCCTTGCAGCGCCAGCACTTCGGGATCCAGGCTGGTGCGGCCCGCCAGCGCCGCCTGCAACGCCGCCTTCACCTTGCGGACCAGATCCGGTTGCTCGGTGACTTCGATCGTGGAGATTCTGGCCGGCGGCATCGGGCTGCCGGCCTCGCCGGGGGTCACGCCATTGCTCCTGCCCTTCCTGCGCCGACGTTACGCGTCATGGCCGATGCTGCGCATCAAGTGCCACGCGTCATGGTCGGGCACGACCCGTCACCGCCGGGCTTGATCCGGCCAACGGCCCAAGCTCGATCGGGCCGCGCTGCACAACTGCGCGCATGCCGAAATGCCCTGCAAATCATGGAACGAAGCATTCAGTCCAGCAGCCAGGGCGCGGCGCAGGCCTGCGCGATCTGCCGCACCTGGTTCAGCAGGCCGGCGCCCACCGGAATGCCCTCGCGCATCCGTTGCTCTGCGTTCTTCCATTGCGGATCGCCGGCGACCATGACGGGCTGCGCCGGATCCACCGGCCTGGTCGCGCGCAAATCGTTGCAGAAGCGCGTGACGTCGGCGGTGAAGTCGGCGGGATCGCGAAACAGTCCGGGATCGATCGCGATGAAGCAGTGGCCGATATCGTTGCCCTGCGGCTTCTTGGTGTGCATCGGATCGGTGATCAGCGTCGCACCCGACAGGCACGAGCCCAGGATGTTCACCATCGCCGCCAGCCCATAGCCCTTGTAGCTGGAATTTTCCGGCGACCCTCCGAGCGAGGTCAGGAACCCGCCCTTCTCGCGTGCCTCCAGCGGATCGGTGCTGGGCAGGCCATCCTTGTTCAGCACCCAGCCGGGCGGGCATTGCAAGCCTTCATTGGCCTTGTTGCGGATGCGGCCTGCCGCGACGGTGGTGGTGGCCATGTCGAGCAGGAAGGGATGGCCGTCGGCGGTGGGGGCGGCGAAGGACCAGGGGTCGGTGCCGAGTTTCGCTTCTTTGCCGAAGGTCGGCGCCACCTGGATGCTGGAGGCGCTGGTGCAGGCCATGCCGATCAACCCCGTCTTCGCCGCCATCAGCGTATAACAGCCGGTGGCACCGAAATGCGCCGAGTTGCGCACCGCAACGATCGCCATGCCCGATTGTTTCGCCTTGTCGATCGCGACCTGCATGCCGAACTGCGCGGGCACGTGGCCCAAGCCGCCATCGCCATCCACCAGTGCGGAGACCGGCGTTTCGCGCACGATGCACGGACGGGCGTCCATCTTCGCACGGCCGCTGCGGCGCAGACGGTCATAGCCGGGGAGCATCGACATGCCGTGGCTGTCGACGCCGTGCAGGTCGGCCCAGGACAGGATGTCGGCGGTGGCTTCGGCATTTTGCTCCGGCATGCCCCAGGCCAGCAGGATGGCTTTGATCTGCGCGCGATGCGTTTCGTATGGGGCAGGCATTCGGAGTCTCCTTGGATGGGCCGCGAAAACGGAGGGAGCGTTATGCGCCCCGGCCGCGGCGGGCGATGAAGTCCAGCGTCGCGTCGGCGCTGGCGTCGGCATGCGTGGCGGCGACGTGATATGAATTACCCGCCAGCACGCGCAATTCGGAATCGGGAATCTGCTGCTGCCAGGCGCGGGTTTCCTCGATCGAGCCAAGCGCGCTTTGCTCGGTGACGATCACCAGCGTCGGGCATGCGATCTTCGGCAGGTCGGCGCGGATATCGGCTGCGGCGATCGGTCCCATGAAGCCGATCTGTGTCGATGCCGCGGTGCGGCCCATATAGTCGGTCCACCACGCGACGCCTTCCGGCGGAAAGCCGCTGCCCAGCCGCGATTCCATGTTCTGCTGCGCCCAGTACGCGACGCCGCGGGTTTCGAAATCGCGGGTCAGGTCGGGCACACGCTCCGCCGCGCCGACGCGGAACGGCGGCGGCGTGCCGACCACGGTCAGCGTGATCACGCGGTCCGGCCGGCGCGCCGCGAAGGCACGTGCGATGGTGCCGCCGATCTTGGCGCCGACCAGATGGAAACGCGCGATCCCCAGATGATCCATCAGCGCACAGAAATCGCCGATCAGCCCGTCCAGGCTCCAGGGATAGTCGCGCGGCATCGGCGTCGATTGGCCGAAGCCGCGCATATCGGGGCGAACCACGCGATATTGCCGCGCCAGCTTCGGCACCCAGGCGTACCACGCGCGCCCGCTCTCGGCGTTGCCGTGCAGCAGCAGGATCGTTTCCGGCTCGCGCCAGGGATCCGTGAAGTCATCGACCTGATAATGCATGTCGAGGTCGGCGGTGGGACGAAACTCCGGCATGGCACGCTCCTTCCCTGGCTTTCCCCGGTTGTTGTGCGCGCGCAGCCTTGCGCGGGCGGGGCGTTCCGGCAAGTGCGGGACCATCGCATCTCGTTCAAGACTGCCCGCGCGGCATTCGCGGATGTGTTTGCGATTGAACGCGTTGACCGGAGACACGATGACCAAGAGGAACGGTTCGTTTTGCTCGGCATGGCCGGCACCCGGCTGCTCTTTGTGTCGTATACCTTGAGAGACGACAGAGTCCGCATCATATCCGCCAGGAAGGCCGAACCGCATGAACGACGGCAATATCACAACGAAAACCCATGACCTTGACTGGACCCGCGCCGACGCGATGACGGATGACGAGGTACACGCAGCCGCGATGAACGACCCCGATGCGCGTCCCATGACCGAGGCCGAATGGGAAGCGGCACCAAGGGTGCCCCGTGTGACGACTCTGCGCCGGGCACTAGGGTTGACGCAGGAAGAGTTCGCCGCGCGCTACCTGATTCCACTTGGTACGCTGCGCGACTGGGAGCAGGGCAAGATCCAGCCTGACGATACCGCGCGCGCGTATTTGCGGGCGATCGCCGGCGATTCTGCCGGTGTGGCGCGTGCGCTGCGCACCGGACACGCAGCACATATTGACGGCTGAGCGTGGGACGTTAATGGCCGCCTGGGTGGCCACAGTGCGCATCAGTCACCATGCGGCAGGGCAGCCGTGAGGCTACCGACCGGCTCTCGTCAGCAAGCGCACGTCGGATCGCTCTCCTCCCAGGGGTTCAGCAATGCTGCTCCGCTCCATCGAACAGCGCGCACATTACGGGTAACCAGGCAAAGGTCGTGTTCGATTGCAGTCGCCGCGAGCATAGTGTCGATCACCGGCGGCGTCTGGCGGGTGCGCATCTCTAACAAACCGCCGATCGCGCCCCAACGCCGCACAATCGAGTCGGTCAGCGACAGGACGCGCCCGGCAAAGCGCGCCTCCAACGCCGCGATGCCGGCCGCAATCATTCCGCGACGCGGGTCCTCAAGCGGGAGATTGGCAAGGCCCTTCTCGTATTCGCCCAGCGTCAGGATGCTGAGGAACAGTGTTGCCTCATCCTGCGCGGCAACCCAGGCCGCAACGCGGGCGGCAGCTTGCCGTTTCGACAGCTCGGCAATCACGTTGGTATCGAGCAACCAACCATTCACAACGCAATGTCGCGCCCGGTATCCGGCGCGCGCGTCACGTCGAGTTCGCCGATGCCGAGACCTTGCAGGAAGGCGACCAGGTTCTGCCGTGGCGCGGCAGGGAGCAACCGGTCGAACGTCTCGGCGGCAATCACCACGACGGCAGCCTTGCCCCGCACGGTGACACGCTGCGGCCCCTCGGCACGCGCGCGACGCACCAGCTCGCTGAACCGAGCCTTGGCATCCTCCAGTTTCCAGCCCGGCGGCTGCACACCCGCTGCCTTGCCGAGCGATCTGCGGCGCCCACGTGCCGCCCGCGACACCATAGGGCAGGCTCCCATCTGACTAGCTGACCAGTTGGTCGCGCCGGTCCGTCGCGTTGTCCATGATCGCCCTCAGCGCATGCGCACGCGTCGCCCGCTTGCCGCGCAGGGCCGCTTCCGGCAAGGGTGGGATATCATTCGCGCGAACGAGGGAACGCCATGGCGGACGGACCAGAATTGCTGCGGGCACGCTTCGGCATCGACATACCAGGCGCGGACGTGCCCGACGCCATCGCCCCATTGCTCGACCGCCGCGTCGTCCGCCGCTACCGCGACGAGCCTGTCCCCGATTCCTTGCTCGATGCCTTGCTCGCCGCGGCGCAGTCCGCACCGGCGAAATCCGACCTGCAGCAATACAGCGTGGTGGTGATGCGCGATCCGGCGCGCATCAGGCAGATCGCCGACTGGATCGGCACCATGGACTGGATCGCGACGGCGCCGGTGTTCCTGGTATGGTGCGGCGACATGCGGCGCGGCCAGATTCTGTGCGACATGCACGCCATGCCGCATGCCAACAACAACCTCGATACGTTCCTCAACACCGCGGTCGATTGCGCGCTGGCGATGGGACAGTTCATGGTAGCGGCCGATGCCGTGGGGCTCGGCACCTGCCCCATCAGCTACGTGCGCAGCCATATCGAGAAAGTCTGTCCCCTGCTCGGCCTGCCGTCCGGCGTCTATCCGGTGGCAGGGCTGACGGTGGGATGGCCGGTGTTCCGCCGCCCGGTGTCGATGCGCCTGCCACCATCGGTGGTGGTGCATCGCGAACGCTACGACGACGGCGCGATGGCAACCGATGTGCGCGCCTATGATGAACGCCGGCGCGCGCGGGAACCGGTCGCCGCCGGCAGCCTGAAGAACAACGACGTCTATCCGCCGCGCGACGGCGTCGGCTGGAGCGAGAACGTCGCCCGCCAGCTTTCCGTCCCGGAACGCTTCGGCTTCGCCGCCTATTTGAAAACCCGAGGCTTCGAACTTGCCTGAAGATCACGCGCCCCACGCCGAGCTGATCGACCAATCGGAACCGCCGCGGCCGGGGGTGGTGCAGCCGCGCCATGCGGCGAGCCTGGTGGTGCTGCGGCAGCATAACGGCATACCGAGCGTGCTGATGGGCATGCGCGGCGCGCGGCACCGCTTCATGCCGAACCGCCTTGTGTTCCCGGGCGGTGCCGTGGATCGCGTTGATCTGGACGCACCGAGTGCCACGCCGCTCGCGCCACATACCGAGCGCCTGTTGCGCAAGGCTGCGAACGCACGCCTGGCGCATGGGCTAGGCATGGCCGCCGCGCGCGAGCTGGAAGAAGAGGCCGGCCTGACGCTCGGCGCCCCGCCGCACCTGCACGGGCTGGACTACCTCTGCCGCGCGGTGACGCCGCCGGACAGTCCGATCCGGTTCAATGCACGGTTCCTGCTGGTGCCGGAGACGGACGTCAGCGGCACTCTGGGCGGCGACGGCGAATTGGAGAACCTGCGTTTCTACGGCTTGCAGGAAGCGCTCGCCATCGATCTTGCCGGCCCCACGCGGCTGGTGCTGCGGCGCGTCCAGGTCTGGCTGGGCATGACGGAGGACGAGCGCCGCGCGGTGACGCGCACGCCGCTGCTGCGCGAGCGTGGGCCGGTCACGGAATAACGAACCGCTGCGCAACGCGAGCAGTGGGGTCGGGCCGCGAAACCTGCCAGCGCGGTTGGGTCGCAACGCGAACCAACCCGAGGCACCTTCGGTGAGTGCGATCGGGTCGGTACGCTGCCAAGGCGTTCCCCGGACCTGGTCCGGACGGAATCGAGTCGCAAGGCTATCGTTGCCCACTCTGCCCAAGAACGCGCACTCCCGAGAACGCGCGCTCCCGGCCCGCGCCATCCGAATGTTATCCAACGGTCGGCAGAAGCGACCCTGTTTGCTCCGGACGGAGCCCGCCGGACCGGCGCCCAGATGGCCCGCGACCCGCTACCGGGCGACCAAGGCGCGTCGCGTGAGCCAGCGTCAGTCGATCAGCGCCGGGTAGACCAGGGCATTGAGCAAGGAGCGGAAGGGTCGGCGTTGCTCGCCGGGCACCTGGGCCATGAAGACCACGGCCAGGTTTTCGACCGGGTCGGCCCATCAGAGCGTGCCGTAGGCTCCGTTCCAGTAGAATTCCCCTCGGCTACCCATCAGTGTGCCAGGGCCTCGGCGTACCGCGACCGTCAGGCCGAAGCCGTAGCCGGCGGTGCCCGGATCGACGGCAAGGACACGGTTGTCGATCTCCGGCGTCAGGCGGTCGGCACACATCGCCTCCACGGTCTTGCGACCCAGGATGCGTGTGCCGCCCACCGCGCCGCCGCCCAGCAGCATCTGGGCGAACCGCAGGTAATCGAGCGCGGTGGATGCCAGCCCGCCTCCCCCGCATTCGAAGCGCAGTGCCCGGGTGCGGTCCGGCACCGACTGCGGTGAGCCGGTCATCGGGTCGTGCGGCAGAGGGCGGGCGAGCCGCGCGACTTTTTCCCCCGGCACCTGGAAGCTGGTGTCCGCCATGCCCAATGGCCGGAACAACCGCTGATCGAGGAAGGCGCCGAGGCTCTGGCCGGAGATTGCCTGGACCACCAGGCCGATCACGTCGACGGATAGGCCGTACTCCCAAACGGTGCCTGGCTGATGCAGCAGCGGCGCGGCGGCGAGCCGATCGAGGAAGGCGGCGGCATCGAGGGTAGCGCCCGCGATGTTGGACGAGGCGGGATAGAGCGCGTGCACCGCGGTCATGCCCTGCCCGCCGTAGGGAATGCCCGACGTGTGTCGCATCAGGTCCAGGATGGTCACCGGGCGCTGGGCGGGGACGGTCTCGATCGGGGTTTGGCCGGCACGGACGCGCTCGGTCAGCACCGCCACGCGGCGGTTGCCGAGTTGGGGAAGGAAGCGCTCGACCGGGTCGGCGAGGCCGAGGCAGCCTGCTTCCCACAGCAGCAGGGCGGCGACGCCGGTGATGGGCTTGGTCATCGAGGCGATGGCGAACAAGGCATCGCGCGGTATCGGCGTGGGGTCGTCGGGGCGGAGACGGCCGACGGCTTCGTGGAAGATCAGGCGGCCGTGGCGCGCGATGGCGATGACGGCACCGGGAAGTTGGCCGGCCTCAATCTCGGCGTTCAGCGCGGGGAGGATGCGGGCGAGACGGGGCGAGGAAACGCCCACGGACTCGGGCTCGGCGGGAGGGAGGAGCTCCGGTGGATGGGCTGTCGCGGCGGTGGTGGTCACGATATCTCCTCCCAAAGCTTTGTCGGTAACTCATCAGGGCTGGGACAGGGGCGCCGTCGCAGTGGCGGCCGGCAAGCGAGACGACGGTATAGAGGCTGGCCGAGGCCGCTTCGATTGTTGGACGGAGCGCACAGGACCGCCTCTGGGATTGATCTGGATCAATGAGCTCGACCGGTCGCACGCTAGGGTGTGTGCGGACCCGCATTGCTGATGTGATGCCGGCTCCCCCCGAACTTGGCGGCGCTGTCTTTTGGCCCAGGACGGCGCCGCTCTTTTTCCTCCGGTGCGGGAACACCGCCGTGTGTGTGTCCAAGACTGATTGGTTGGTCGGAGGGCTGGAGCTGCGGCGGTTCGGGCGAATGGCGTGGGACAGGGACGCGGAACGGCGACAGGTTTTTGCGTGTTGACGTTAATTTCACGACAGGCAACCAGGTTGTAACCAAGCGTCTGCCAAACGTGTCCCCGCACCTCCGAAATGGTGCGATGTTTCTTCCCGAAACTTGACTTGGCGGCGCGTCTTCCCCCGGCGCGCCGCGCTTTTCTCGGACCTGTTCGTGGCCCTATCGCCCGTCCAAAAATCGAAACTGGGACACTGCCTTGCTGCGCTACTGACTCGAGACGAAACCCGCTGCGCTCGCCCAGGCGAGCCAATTCAGGGTTTCACTGCCAACCACATCGAGCTTCGTCGGCAGATCATGGTTATCGTAGAACACCATCAGATTGTCGCAGGACCAGCGCGCCGAGGGTGCGATGAGACCGTCGTGCCCAAGGAATGCTGCCGTCGCGCCAATCTTCTGTGTCCGCATGTAGAACATGTCGCTGAAGCGATCGAGATCAACACCAAGCTGCCCCAGGTCGGCGCGGAGCAAGAGGAGCGTGTTGTGGGTCTGAGCGTCCAGCCGATGCAGCGAGACCGGCTTCGTCGGCGACGCGTCAGTTGGTTCCAATGGAACGCGATCTCTACAAGCGCGCCCTCTCGCTCGCCGCTGGTGTAGAGCATTGCGGCTGTTCCGTTCTCGGGCATCCTGCGGCCGGAGAGGTGCGAGACTGTCAGCGGGGCAAGGTTCGCTCGGGTGGCCCGGAAGACCGCACCTCTGAATGACTCCCTGGCAAACTGACCCAGCCGGTCAGTGAGTTCAGGGCCGTGGATCATGCTGGGAAGGCCTACACGTAAACTCCGTCACGCGACTTTCGATCACGTCGCTGGCGCGTCCCTTTTGCAGCAGGTCCGCCGGGATTTCACCGGTCAACACCTTCCGGCAGGAGAACAGCCACATCCGCACATCGCGCGGCTCGCAAAGGTCCGCGAAGTGACCGACGATGTATTCCAGGTCGATCAGAAGCTTTTCCGCATCCGGGCGTGGAAATGCCTGCCCCTGGTTCCAGCGCGACACGGATTCCGGCCGGGTGTCGATGATGTTGGCCACGCGCACCGAGCGCAGGGCGCCCTTCTGGTGAACGGACTCCAGCTTTCGGGATATGGCATTTCTCATAGTCTTGATGGTCCGGACGGGGCAGGCTGCTCGCTGGGTCCGATATTGACTTTATCGTTGACATTCAAGTTGCGCTACGGATTGGCGCGATGCGCGAACGGGGCACGAACCTAGGCCGTGTATTATCCCGCAGGCGAAGCTGACGATCGCGCTATAGGAAACGAATAACGAATTAAAAGCTTGTGCAACGAATTAGGAGTTTGCGCGGAACGAATTAAGAGTTTGTGCGGTGCGAAGCCGCCGCAGAAGCTTCGTTGGACGAACGCAGGGGCGTGGCGGCAATCGCCGCTATGGAGATTTCACCAAGGACGCTGGGTGTGCGAGCTGATGCCGGTTGCTGAAGCTCGGCGTCTGGCGTGGTACGACCGCGGTATCGCGGTGGGGAGTGGCGGGCCCATGACGATCGGCAGCGTCACTTGGAGCGCAGTCGGGACAGTCGGTGGCGTCGGTGACAGGGGATTCCGATGGCGTGTCGATGCACGCAGCAATACGACCGGACGCGGGCGAATGCATCGGTTGCCGATCATGGTGCCATCGCCTGCCGCGGCGGGTGCGGCGAGAGCGTGCGGACGAAGACCAATTGGGCCTGATGACAATGCGGACAGATCAATGCCTCGATCGCCGGCATTGGCGCAGCGCCAGATGGCTTAGGTGAGGCCAGGACAGGCTTTGGTGGTTGGTCGCGCGCCTGCGGTTGCAGCATCTGGCGCACCCGTGCGGCGCTGTGGCGCTGCGCGGGATGCCACAGGCCGGAGTAGCGGACCTTGTGGAAGCCGCGCGGCAGCAGGTGCTGGAGGAAGCAGCGCATGAACTCGTTGCCGCACAGGCGGCAGGTTCGCCGGCGGCCGGTCTTGCGTTCCTTGTACTGAAGAGTGACGGTTTCGTCG
>Ga0335075_10015085_pt1 | contig 11579 bp, 11 predicted proteins | sample Lox_Sample_24_FD_206723 | JGI IMG/M metagenome (GOLD analysis project Ga0335075, IMG submission 206723) | Soil microbial communities from Loxahatchee National Wildlife Refuge, Florida, United States - Lox_Sample_2.4 | ecosystem: Environmental > Terrestrial > Soil > Wetlands | place: USA...
TGGCCCGGCAGCGGCACTGGCTCGCGCAGCTGCGACAGCTGTTTGAGAGCGTGAACGCTGCCGGTGCGGGCCTCGATACCCTCTCGATGGGCATGAGCGCGGACCTCGAGGCGGCGGTGCAGGAAGGCGCCACCCTGGTGCGCATCGGCACGGACCTGTTCGGACCGCGGCCGGCGAAGAGCACGCACCCCGCTTGAACGCGCCGCCATATACAATGGTCACGATGCAGTCTCAGCGGATCGGTTTTCTCGGCGGCGGCAACATGGCCCGCGCCCTCATCGGCGGCCTCCTGGCCCGCGGCACGAGTGCCGCCGAGTTGAGCGCCGGCGAACCCCTCGCCGAGGCGCGCCGGTCGCTGGCGGCGGACTTCGGCATTGCCGTCGCGGCCGACAACGAGGCGGCCATCGCCGGTTGCTCGCTGGTCATCCTCGCCGTGAAGCCGCAGGAGGCCGCGAAGGTGCTGCAGGCGCTCTCTCCGGCGCTGCAGCGCGCGCGCCCGATCCTGCTGTCGATCGCCGCCGGCATCCGCATCGAATCGCTCGGGCGCTGGGTCGGTCCCGGCATTCCCCTGATCCGCACCATGCCCAATCGTCCGGCGCTGATCGGCGCGGGCATCACGGGCGCCTATGCGCCCCCGGGAGTGACCGCCGCGCAGCGTGAACTGGCGCAGCAGGTGCTGCAGGCCGCCGGCCCGGTGGTGTGGGTCGAGCGCGAGTCCGACCTCGATGTGGTCACCGCGCTCTCGGGCAGCGGGCCGGCCTATTTCTTCCTGCTGGCCGAACTGCTGGTGCAGGCCGGCATCGCCGAGGGCCTGGCGCCGGCGGCGGCGCGGGCACTGGCTGTCGGCACGCTTGCAGGCGCCGGTGCACTGGCCGGGGCCTCGGACGGGGATCTCGCGCGCCTGCGGCAGGAAGTCACGTCCAAGGGCGGCACCACCGAGGCGGCGCTCGGGGTCTTCGCGGCGGCGGACCTGGCGGGCGTCGTGGCCCGCGCGGTTGAGGCCGCGACCCGGCGCGGCCGGGATCTGGCGGCAAAGTTCGGGGATTGATCTCAACGTGAACGCGATTTACTTCCTGGTCGATGCGATCCTGTCCCTGGCCCTGTACGTCGTGCTGCTGCGACTGCTGATGCAGTGGTCCCGGGCGGATTTCCGCAACCCCGTCGCGCAGGCAGTGGTCAAGATCACCAATCCGCTGATCATGCCGTTGCGGCGGTTCCTGCCGCCGGTGAACAAGATCGACACGGCCTCGGTGGTCGCGGTGCTGATCGTGGCCGTGGCGGACGTGATCCTGATGAGCATGGTGCGCGGCTTCGGCGTGCCGCCGCCGCTGCTGCTGCTGCGGGGCGCCGCGCTCGACCTCGCCACCTCGGTCCTGTGGCTGTATTTCTACGCCATCTTCCTCTATGCCCTGATGAGCCTGATCGCGCAGGGCTCGTATTCGCCGCTGCAGCCGCTGCTGTCGAGTCTGTGCGAGCCGATCCTCGCGCCCATCCGCCGCATCATTCCGCCGATCGCAGGTCTTGACCTGTCACCACTGTGGGCGGGCCTGCTGATCCAGGCGCTGCTGATCCTGCTGCGCACCTGAGGGCTCTCACGGGCGCGTGCAAAGTACGAGGAAAACAGCCACTTGCGCAGTGGTGCTGTTGCACGCACAAACCATGCGCTCACGCAAACGCTGAAAAAAAAGGCACTTCCGGCGCAGCAAGAGATCAGAAATAGCTTGCGAATGTGTCCCCATGTGCTATTTTTCGGCGCGATTCGTTATGCGCGGTGCGGTCCGCGCGCTTGGGTTACAACGTTTGGAGGAGTAGCAAAACATGGCGAAAAAGGGTGGCGCACCGACCAAGTCGGAGATCCTGACTCAGATTTCGAAGGACACTTCGCTGTCCCGCAAGCAGGTCAGCGGCGTTTTCGACTCGCTGAGTGGCGTGATCAAGAAGAGCCTGCGCAGCAACGGCCTGTTCACTTTGCCCGGCCTTCTGAAGCTGAAGGTCGTGAAGAAGCCCGCCACGAAGGCGCGCGAAGGGGTCAATCCGTTCACTGGCGAGAAGATGACGTTCAAGGCGAAGCCCGCGAGCAAGAAGGTGCGCGTGCTGCCGCTGAAGAGCCTCAAGAGCATGGTGAATTCCTGATTCATCGACGTTGTCCGACGACGGCAGCCTCTGCGGCGGGGCTGCTGATCGGTTGACCGGATTCAAACGACCCGGGTGAGGCCTTTCAGGTTTCCCCGGGTCTTTGATTTAGGAAGGCCGCCACGTGCTCCTTCAGCTCGGGCAGGCGGCCATGGAAGTAGTGTCCGGCACCGGGCAGGACCCGGACGGCAGGCTGCGGCCGCAGGGCGCCCGCCCATTGCAGGACCCGCCCGGGCGCCACCACGTCGTCGGCATCCCCCAGCAGCACGAGCCACGGGCATCCGGGCGTCACGTCCCCGATGTCGATCCGGTCCACGGCCGGGGCGATGGCCACCAGGCCCGCCGGCCGCGCCGTGACGCTCGCCCGCACCGCCACCGCCGCCCCGAACGAGAATCCCGCCAGCCACAGCTGCGCCCGCGGCCAGCGCTCGCGGCCGTAGCGCACCACGGCGAGCGCGTCCTCGGTCTCACCGCGACCCTCGTCGTGCGTGCCGGCGCTGGTTCCCACGCCGCGGAAGTTGAACCGCAGGCTGGGCATGCCCGCATCGTTGCAGGCCCGCGAGACGGTATGGACCACCTTGTTGGTCAGCGTCCCGCCGAAGAGCGGATGCGGATGGCAGACCACCGCGAAGGCCACCGGCGCCGCCGGATCCAGGCCCGGGGCGCCCGGGGGAAAATCGAGGCGCGCCTCCAGGGCCCCCGCGGGCCCCTGCAGACTGAGGCTTTCGGCCGCGAACGGCGCGCCGGGGATCATGCCGGCAGGGCGAGCCGCACCAGCAGTCGGTTCAGGCGCCGCACGTAGTCGGCCGGATTGACCAGCTGCCCGCCCTCGGACAGGGCGGCCTGGTCGAACAGCAGCTGCGCCAGCTCGCCGAACTGGGCCTCCTCGGTCAGCCCCTCGAGGTGGCGCACGATCGGATGCTCGACGTTCAGCTCGAGGGTGGGCTTGGTCTCGGGAACCTTCTGGCCCTGGGCCTCGAGGATGCGGCGCATGGCCGACCCCAGGTCGCGCTCGCCCAGCACCAGGCAGGAGGGCGAGTCGGTGAGGCGCGAGGCGACCTGCACCGCGGCGACGCGCTCGCCGAGGGTGTCCTTGACGCGCTTGAGGAGCCCTTCGTGCTCCTTGCTCTGTTCCTTCGCCTTGTCCTTGCCGGCCTCGGGTTCGAGCCCCCCCAGTTCGAGCTCGCCGCGGGCGGCGTCCTTGAAGTTCTTGCCCTCGAAGCCCTCGACCTGGCCCATCACCCATTCGTCGACCCGCTCGGACATCAGCAGCACCTCGACGCCGAGGGCCTTCAGCTGCTCGATGTGGGGACTGCTGCGCGCCGCGGCGATGCTGTCGGCGATCACGTAGTAGATGCGGTCCTGGCCGCTCTTCATGCGGCCGACGTAGTCCTTGAGGCTGACGGTGGGGGTGTCCTCGGCCTCGTGGGTGCTGGCGAAGCGCAGCAGCGGCAGGATCTTGTCGCGGTTGGCGTAGTCCTCGGCCAGGCCCTCCTTGAGCACCGCGCCGAACTCCTTCCAGAAGGTCGCGTACTTCGCCGGCTCATCGGCCGCGAGCTTGGCGAGCAGGTCCAGCACCCGGCGGGTCAGGCCGCCCTTCATGGCCTCCACGTCGGCGTCCTGCTGCAGGAGCTCCCGCGAGACGTTCAGCGGCAGGTCGCTGGAATCGATCACGCCCTTCACGAAGCGCAGGTACAGGGGCAGGAACTGCTCCGCGTCGTCCATGATGAAGACCCGGCGCACGTACAGCTTCAGGCCCCGGGCGGCATCGCGGTGCCAGAGGTCGAAGGGGGCGCGGCCGGGAAGGTACAGGAGGCTGGTGTAGTCACGCTTGCCTTCGACCTTGTTGTGGCTCCAGGCCAGGGGCTCGGTCGGGTCGTGGGCGATGTGCTCGAAGAACTGCCGGTACTCCTCGTCGGTGACCTCGGTGCGCGGCCGGGTCCACAGGGCGCGGGCCTGGTTGACGGCCTCGAAGGGCTGCTCGCCCTGCTCCTTCTTGCCGTCCTTGTCGTACGGCGGCTCCTTGCGCATCAGCACCGGGAAGCTCAGGTGATCGGAGTACTTGTGGATCAGCGACCGCAGTCGCCAGCCGTCCGCGAACTCCCGGGTGTCCTCCTTCAGGTGCAGGATGATGGTGGTGCCGCGCTCGGGCAGCTCCACGTTCTCCACCGTGAACTGGCCGTCGGCGCTGGACTCCCAGTGCACGCCCGCGCTCGCCGGCGCCCCGGCCTTGCGGGTCAGGACCTCTACGCGCTCGGCGACGATGAAGGCCGAGTAGAAGCCCACGCCGAACTGGCCGATGAGCTGCGAATCCTTCTGCTGGTCCCCGGAGAGGGACTTGAAGAACTCGGCGGTGCCCGAGCGGGCGATGGTGCCGAGGTTGGCGATGGCCTCCTCGCGGCTCATGCCGATGCCGTTGTCGCGGATCGTAAGGGTGCGCTTGTCCGGATCGCCCTCCACCCACACCGCGAGCTCGGTGCCCTCCGCCAGCAGCGCCGGATCGGCGATCGCCTCGAAGCGCAGCCGGTCGTTGGCGTCGGAGGCGTTGGAAATGAGTTCCCGGAGGAAGATTTCCTTGTGGCTGTAGAGCGAATGGATCATCAGCTGCAGCAGCTGACGGACCTCGGCCTGGAATCCGAGGGTGGCTTTCTGGTTCTCGGTCATGCGCGTCCTGCCGGTCAAAGAGTTGAGCAGGCGAGCATCTTGGGAGTCCCGGCGGATTTTTCAAGCCGGGAGCGGTCTTTTTTTGTGCGCTCGTCAGCCCCGGCGCGCGGCCGTCAGCAGCGACATGCGCATCACCGCGCGGGCGACCAGGCAGCCGGCGATGCCGAGCAGGTCATCGAGTTCGTCCCACAACAGGAGCATCCGTTCCATCCGCGGCAGCGTACCGGGTGGATGTGACAGGAGCCGTGCGGCAACTCTCACTCTCGCGCGCGGCCGGCGGATGTCTGCGAAGCGCGACGAATACCGCAAAGCTTGCTTGCGGCGCCTGGGCGGCACCAGTAATCTGTGAGTCCATGCAGCGCATCGTCGTCCTGAACCCCAAGGGCGGTTCCGGCAAAACGACCATCGCCGTGAATCTGGCCGGCTACTTCGCCTCGCGCGGGATGCGGCCGGTGCTCATGGACCATGACCCGCAGGCGTCATCGGGGCGGTGGGTGTCGAGACGGGACCTGTCCCGCCCGCGGGTGCATCTGATCTCGGCGCACGAGCGCGATGCGCGGGTGACCCGCACCTTCCAGCTGCGGCCGCCGGACGATGCCAGCCACGTGATCGTGGACACCGCCGCCGCGCTCTCCCACCAGGGCATGATCGAACTCACCCGCCACGCGGACAAGATCCTGGTACCCGTGCTGCCCTCGGACATCGACATCCACGCCTGCTCGCGCTGCATCCGCGATCTGCTGCTGGTGGCGAAGATCAAGCGCGACGAGAACCGCTTGGGCGTGATCGCCAACCGGGTGCGGATGAATACCCTGGTGTACCAGCGGCTGCTGCGGTTTCTGGAAACCCTCGGCGTGCCGGTCGTGGCGACCCTGCGCGACTCGCAGAACTACATCCGCGCCGCGGAGTCGGGCGTGGGCATCCACGAGATGAAGCTCAACCAGGTCGCCGAGGACACCAAGGCCTGGGGACAGCTGACCGCGTGGCTGGAAAGCCCGATCAACCCGCGGCATGCCGCCGACTTCGCGTCCTCTTTCGTGCCGGAACGCTTCGCCGAATCGGTCTGAACCCGAGCGGCGCCTACTTGCGCTTCGGCTGCTCCGGCTCCTGCTCCCACGTCCCCTTCACCTGGTCGGCCCAGTTCTTGTAGTTGGACCAGGTGTAGAGGTTGCGCGTGATCGCGGCATGGCGCGTGCGCGCCCGCTGCATGCGCTCCAGCCACGAACCGTACTCCTCGCTGCCCGCGTGCGGGGGCGGCATCGGAGCAACCATGGCCTGGGTGTCGGGCGGGTCCGGCAGCGGATCGCCCCGCGGCCTGTCGGATGAGCTCATGAGCAACTCCTAAAGTAGTTGCGGTGAGCGTACGTAGTTAAGGTGCGAACCCTAAGGAACTGGGTCACATCAGCGTCGCCAAGCGCAGACGAAAAGTGTTATGTCACGCGACCAGGCGGTAGCAGGGCCTGTAGACGGACCCGGGCAGTTTCATGCGGCCCTGCGTGACGAACGCGGTGAGCAGCTCGTCGAGCAGCCGCATGACGTTCGGGTCGCCGCTGAGCTCGTAGGGGCCCTGCTGTTCGATCGCCTGCACGCCATAATCCTTGACGTTGCCGGTGACGATGCCGGAGAACGCCCGCCGCAGGTTCGCGGCCAGCATGTGCACCGGCTGCGCGCGCGACAGCGCGAGCGAGCGCATGTTTTCGTGGGTCACGTGGAACGGGCGCTGCAGCTCGATGCCGACCGAGAGCAGCCAGTTGAAGTTGTAGGAGTCGCTGTGCTCGCGGCGGAAGGCCCGCACCTGCTCCATGCCGGCGACCATGCGCCGGGCAACGGCGGCGGGATCATCGATGATGACCTCCAGGCGCTGCACGGCCGCGCGGCCCAGCGTGCCCTCGACGAAATGCCGGATGCGCTCGAAATAGCCGGCGCTGGCGGCCGGACCCGTCAGCACCACCGGGAAGGGCTGGCGGGCGTTGGCCGGGTCCAGCAGCAGCCCGGTCAGGTACAGGATTTCCTCGGCGGTGCCCGCCCCGCCCGGGAACACCACGATGCCGTGACCCATGCGCACGAAGGCCTCGAGGCGCTTCTCGATGTCCGGCAGGATCACCAGCTGGCTGACGATCGGATTGGGCGGCTCGGCGGCGATGATGCCCGGCTCGGTGAGCCCGATGTAGCGGCTCTGCACGGCGCGCTGCTTGGCGTGGCCGATGGTGGCGCCCTTCATCGGCCCCTTCATGGCGCCGGGTCCGCAGCCGGTGCACACGTCCAGGCCCCGCAGGCCGAGCTCGTAGCCGACCTTCTTGGTGTAGTGGTATTCCTCATCGCCGATCGAGTGCCCGCCCCAGCACACCACCAGGTTCGGGTAGCCCTTGTACTCCAGGGCCCGGGCGTTGCGCAGGATGCGGAACACCGTGTTGGTGACGGCGCTGGAGTCGGTGAGGGACACCACCCGGCTGTCGACGATTTCCGAGGCGATGTAGATGACGTCCCGCAGCACCGCGAACAGGTGCTCCTTGATGCCGCGGATCATCTCCCCGTCGACGAAGGCCGAGGCCGGCGCGTTGCGCACCTCGAGCTTGATGCCGCGGGTGTGCCGCACGACCTCGATGTCGAAGTCCGCGTACCGATCGAGGATTTCCTTGGCGTTGTCGGTGTCGTTGCCCGTGTTCAGGACCGCCAGCGCGCACTTGCGGAACAGGGTATAGACGCCGCTGTGGCTGGTGTTGAGGAGCTTGGTGATCTCCTCCTGGGACAGGTTCTCGAGCGTCGTGCCGCGCGGCGCGACCAGGGCGTCGACCGAATCCGGGATGACGATGCTGCTGTCGGTGGCCACCCGACGTCCCTCAGGGGAGGATGTCGATCGGCGTATCCGGCGGGGTCATCAGCCAGATTTCGAGCATGTCCGAGTCGGACACCGCGATGCAGCCGTCGGTCCAGTCGCGCTTCTCGTAATACGAGGGCTCGCGACGCAGGTCATTGGGCAGCCCATGGATCATGATCGAGCCGCCGGGGGTGAGCCGGTTGCGGCGCGCGCGCTGCATGTCCCGGTCGTTGGGATAGGACACCTGGATCGACAGGAAGTACTCGCTGCGCGGATTGCGCCGCGTGAGCAGGTAGTGTCCCTCGGGCGTGCGCGAGTCGCCCTCCTGCTCCTTGGGGCCCACGGGGTTGAGTCCGAGCGCCACCCGGTAGGAGCGCAGCACGGTGGAGCCGTGCATCAGGTACATGCGCCGTTCGGACTTGCGTACGACCACGTGGTCGGCGAGCAGCTGGCTCGGCACCGCACTGGTGTCGCTGGCGCTTGCCCCGATCTCGGCATGGGCGCCGCGGCCGAGGCTTTGCGGCTTGCCGTTGGCAAGCGCCTGCGGCGCGGTAATGGCGATGAGCGCGGCGCACAGGGCGGGCGCGGCCAGGCGCGACAGCAGATGCAGGGACGAACGGCGGATCATGAACATAATTATAGGGTGTGCGGGCGATCGATGCGAAGTGCGCCCGTCACAGCGCTCTGCCGAACCGTCGCCAATCCACGACGTGAGTCTCAGTTGTCGGCATCCGCGTTGCCGAGATCCTCGACGCGCGGCACGACGATCTGTGTGCCGGAGCGCAGGCTGTCGAAGGCCACGTCGGGGTTGTACTGCTGCAGCAGCCACACCGGAATGTCGCCGTTGCGATGGACGAGGTTCCAGAGCGAATCCCCGGCGCGCGCCACGTGCACCTTGGTGCCCGCGATCCGGTGCGAGGCGAAGTAGGCGGCCTGCAGCTTGCGATGGTAGTCGTGCCGCTGCGTCTCGAAGTCGGCGTGCGAACTGTTGGCGAAATCCAGTTTCAGGCGATGCCCGATCTGCACGCCGCCGCGGCGCCGCAGGTGGTTCAGCGTCCGCAGCCGCGTCGGGTTCACGCCGAGCCAGGCGGCGTACTGGCCGAGCGTCTCGGTCGCGGCCACCACGATGGTGTCATCGCCCGCCACCGAGTAGTCCGTGGCATCGGCGTTGTCGGCGGCCACCACCTGGGTGGGGCCCAGCCCCGGCGTGATCGCCTCGGCCTGCTTCGCCGATACCGGCTGGGTGCCGACGAGCGAACGGTCCTGGGCCACGGCGCGCGCATCCTGCTCGCTCTCCTGCTGCGCGACCTGCGGCGCGACGCCGCCGGCATTGGTCTCCGGCTCGACGTCCGGCGCGACCGGCGCATTCGGCGGTCCCACGGGCGTGTTCGAGGGTCCGGCGGGCGCATTCGAGGGTTCCGCCGGCGGGGTGTTCTGCGCGACGAGACCGGCCTCCGGTGCGGCTGGCGCCGGGGCCGCCGGCGCGGACTCATTCCGGGCGACCTCCGCGGCGGGGGCCGAGGACGGCGCGTTCGCCGCCACTTCAGGTGGCGCACTCGAAGCGGGTGCGGGCGGCACGGGCGCGCTCGCGGCCGGCGCCGACGCGTTGGCGGCCACCTCCACCGGCGCGCTCGACGCGGTGCTCGCCGCGCTCGACTGCGCCGCGAGTTCGCTCGGCGCCGACGTGGGGGCGGGCGCTGCGGCCGCAGGGGCTGCGGCCGGTGGGGCTGCGGCGGGCGCTACGACCGGTGCGGCAGGCGCGGGGTTGCGGGCGACGAGCACGCGCACGGGGTTCGCCTCGGGCACGCGCACGTAGCGTCCGGGTCGCAGCCGCGTGCGGGCGCTGAAGCCGTTCAGGCGCGCGAGTTCCGCGGGGCTCATACCGTAGTCGCGCGCGATGCTGGCGAGCGTTTCACCCTTGGACACGCGGCGCCGCTCGGGCACGGTCTGCCGCGGCTGCAGATCCGTGGGGGAGAGCTGCCGGGCCAGCATTTCGCTGGTCCAGGCCGGGCCGTTCAGCGGCAGCCGCAGCACGTAGCCGCGCGGCACGCGACGGCGGCCCTCCCAGCAGGCCGGCAGCAGCGCCGGATTCAGGCGCCGCAGTTCCTCGGCGCTCAGGTGCAGGGCATGCGTGAGGGCGCTCACCGTCACGAAGCCGGGCATGGTCACTTCGCGGAAGCGGGCCTCGCCTTCGCGCTTGATGGGACCGAAGTATTTCTCGGGATCGCGGTCGACGGTCAGGGCCGCGAGGAACGATACGTAGTAGTTGCGCGAGGCGAATCCGAAGGTCGGGCTGTGGTAGTCGCGCACGATCTTCACGATATCGTCGGTTCCCAGCTGGTCCTTCGCGCGGCGCATGCCTTCGGCGCCATGGTTGTAGGCCGTGAGCGCCAGCGGCCAGCTGCCCAGCAGCCGGTAGTTGAAGCTCAGCAGCTGCGCGGCGGCCTCGGTCGCGCGGAACGGGTCCATGCGATCGTCCACGGCCGAGTCGATGCGCATGTAGCGCCGGCCGGTGGAGCGCATGAACTGCCACAGGCCCGCGGCTCCCGCCTTGGAATAGGCGGCGGCATTGAAGGAGGACTCCACGTGCGGCAGCACGCCCAGTTCCGGCGGCATGCCGAGATTGGCGAGCGTCTCCTCGATGTGCGCCTGCCACAGGCCCGAGCGCACCAGGCCCTCGCGGAAGCGGTCGGCCTGGCCGAGCTGGAAGCGCACGTCCTCGGTGGCGCCCAGCAGCCGCTGCGGCGTGCCCGCGGCGCCCCACATGTCCTTGATGTGCTGGTCCTCGGGCGACAGCGGCCCGGTGGCATCGGCAATCCGCCGCAGCGCCGCCACGATCCGGGCACGGGCCGCCTCGACCATGTGCTCACGCTGCCGCGCGCTGGTGTCGGGGTTGAACTGCAGCGTCTCGTACACGACGCCCAGGTTGTACTGGTCGTGCATGAAGCCCGCGTTGGTGCCGATTTCGGTGTACACCCGGATCCAGAAGTTCACATCGCGGTCGAGCGCGGGCGGTTGCGGAAAGAGCGTGTCGAGAACCCGCGGGGGCGGCGGCTGGGGAGCCCCGGCCGGTGGCGCACCCGACAGGATGAGGGGCGCGCTCGGCGGGGGGGCGGCCAGCGGCGGCGCCGGCGTGGCGGGAGGCGTGCTGGCGGCCGGGGGACTTGCGGGGGCGGCCGGGGTCGGGGTCACGGGCACGGTCGTGGCGGGTGCCGTCGCGGCCGGGCCGGCGCTCGGGTGGCGGGTCGTGGAACAGGCGCCCAGGCACAGCAGCAGCGCGGCCGCGGCGCTCGCCCAGAGCGTCCCGAAGTTCCGTGTCGAAAGCATTTACACCTCAGCCAGAGCCAATTGTTCGTTATCGATCAATAGATTACATCCCGTCCGAGCCGCAGGTAGCCACGCTTCGGCAAAAGTGTGTCGACGATTTTGACACCGGGTTTCGCGATGCACCACGCCGCATCGCGTTCTGTCGCATCGGACGGAGCGCAAGCCTCGCATATGGCAAGTCGCGGCACCGTTGACCCCCGTCGCAGATACAAGATGTCACATCGCGCGCCGCGGCCGGACGCTGGCATGAGCGTTGCTTGTATCTATAGCGAAAGCGGCACCCCCGGCCGGGGAAGGAAAGAAGTAAAGGCGGATGGCACAGACCGAATAAGAGTGGGCACCGTAGCGATGCGGATGCCCCCGATCCAGGATAAGAACCATAACAATTGCTCCTCCATAGCAAGCAAGCGACCCACACCCCGCGCTTTAGCGGGGTTTTTTTTGCCTGCACGGTTTTGCCGACTTAAGAAGTCGTTAGCCGGGTCGGCTGCGGTGCCCGCCGCGGCGTTGCCGTCATCAGGAGGGCGGGAATCCCGCCGATCGCTACGCCGAGGCCGCCATGTCGCGCTACTTTCACAAGTCCCTGACCTTCGCCGCCGCGGCCGTGATGCTGGCCGGCATGGTGGGCCCCGCTTCG
>Ga0335075_10015086_pt1 | contig 11579 bp, 9 predicted proteins | sample Lox_Sample_24_FD_206723 | JGI IMG/M metagenome (GOLD analysis project Ga0335075, IMG submission 206723) | Soil microbial communities from Loxahatchee National Wildlife Refuge, Florida, United States - Lox_Sample_2.4 | ecosystem: Environmental > Terrestrial > Soil > Wetlands | place: USA: Florida...
GTCGCCGGCGCGCTGAACGTCTTCCCCGCAGCACTGAAGGCGACGTCGTGGCTGCGAAAATAGATCGGAAGCGCCGAGAACGGCATCCTGAGCGAAAGCGACGAACCGGCCACGCAAACCGGCAACGACGGCGCCGGTCCGTATGCCGGCGCGTTGGGGCTCGTCCCTTTCGAGCCGATCGTGAAGTAGACGATCGTCGACGGCTTTGCGGCGCTGGCGTCGTACTGCGGCTGTTCGGTCACGTGCACGTTGGTCGTTTTCCCTCCGGGCGTGACGACACCGGGCTCGAAGATGTAATGCGCGGAGATGCGGCGCTTGGCAAGTAACGCGTAGATCGTCCCGATCAGCATGCCGTAGGTCGCGGCGCCGATCGAGATCGTGCTGCCCACCGCAGCGATGACCGAGGTCTTCGGCTGACTCTCGTATCCCGCGGCGACCGCCTGGGCCGCGCAGGCATACTGGGTGCTTTGCGCGACGCCGGTGGTGAAGCACGCTTCGCCGCCGAGGTTGGACCCGAAAAGCGTTTGCGTCGCGGCGGTGACGCGCGCGCGTCCGTCGGGCAATTCTCCCGGCTGAATCGACGAGAGCGACACCAGGAACGATCGCAGCGTCGACGCCTTGGTTTGCGCGCTTGCCGAGAGCGACGCCGTCCGCAGCAGCAAGCCCCGGTTCTGCAAAGTCGAAATCGACTCGCGCGCTTGTGGGATGCCGTGTCCGTAGCGATTGCCGCTCTCGGGCACGAGAAAGATCAGCGGCGTCGTGCCGGCCGCAACGGTGACCCTCCAAACATAGCCCGCTTTGGCGCGGCTGAGGTCGGCGTCGGGAATCGGAAAACTCGGCTCGTGCTGCAAGTAGTCGTCGTACATGCCGGCAACCACCAGGTGCCAACGCGGCGACCGGCTGAACTGCACGCCGCGCGGAAACGAGATCTCGATCACGTCGCCGGGTCGAAGAAACGGCACCTGCGTGGCCGGCAACGTCGTCCCGTCGCGCTCGACGTGGAGGTCGACGCTCGCTCCGAGAATCTTGAACGCCGCCGGAGCCGGCGGCGCCGGCGGCGGCGAGGCGTCCAGGAGGAGCGCGCACGTCAGTAATACGACCGCTATTCGCCGCATATACTCTGATTCAACGTATCACCGGTGGGAATCCGCGCCAAGCACCGGAAAATTATCGGCTATGGCTACGATGACGACCTCCATTACGAGCCTTCGGGAACGCGTGTCGCCCGAAGAGTGGGAGCAGCGCGTTGCGCTCGCCGCGGCTTATCGCCTGGTCGCATACTTTCACTGGGACGACCTGATCTTTACGCACCTCTCCGCCCGCGTACCGGGGCCCGAGCATCACTTTCTGATCAACCCCTACGGGATGATGTTCGACGAGATCACGGCGTCGAGTCTGGTCAAGATCGATCTCGACGGTAACAAAGTGATGGAGTCGCCGTACGAGATCAATCCCGCGGGCTTCACGATTCACAGCGCGATTCACGCCGCGCGTGAGGACGCCAAGTGCATCTTTCACGTACACAGCCTCAACGGCATCGCCGTGTCGGCGCAAAAGGGCGGCGTGCTGCCCATCTCGCAGCAGTCGATCTTCGTGCTTGCATCGCTCGCCTATCACGATTACGAAGGCGTGGCGCTGCGCGACGACGAGAAGCCGCGCTTGGTCGCCGATCTCGGCGAGCGGAATTTCCTGATGCTCCGCAACCACGGTTTGCTGACCGTAGGCGAAAATATTCCGGAGACCTTCCTCTCGCTCTACGTCTTCGAGAGCACCTGCGCAATCCAAGTCCGCGCCCAAGGCCTCGGTGACACGCTGATTCCCGTCGATCCCCGGATCATCGCCGGCGCACAAGCGCAGGCAAAGCAAGTCACGCGCGGGGCCGGCGGCAATCTGGCTTGGCCCGGTCTGCTTCGAAAACTCGATCGCCTCGATCCCTCCTACGCTACGTAAACCACGTTCCCACGCACTTTAGACGGAGTATAGAACAATGGCAAATCATGCACCCATTGGGTTGGCTGCCGCTGCGTTCTTCGCGCTTTCCGCATGCGGCGGTGGCGGCAACTCCTCGATCCCCTCGGCCGCGAGCGTATCGCAGTCGATCTCACAAGCGCCGGGAGAATCGTCCGCGCAGTCATTCGCCTACCCCCAGACTGCGCCGTCGGGCGTGCGGATCTACGTTCACCTGCCGCTGCGCAATAGCAGCCAGCTCGACCAGCTGATCCAAGAGCAAAGCACGAAGGATTCGCCGCTCTATCATCAGTGGTTGACGCCGGCGCAGTTCCGCGCGCAATACGGCCCCACGCTTTCCTCGTTGCAGAGCGTTGCCTCCACGCTGACCACGATGGGCTTCACCACCGCAATCACGTCGCAAGGCGTCGTCGCGGATGCGCCGCAGGCGACGGTGCAACGCGTTTTCGGTATACAGCTCGCGCGTAAAACGTCGGCGATGCTTTTGCAAGCGAACCGGCCGCCGACGCTCCCGGCCGCGCTAACGGCCGCGGGCGCGCAGGTCGCGGCCTTTGCGCCGCTGCCCGCGATGCGCCCCACCTTCATGAAGGTCTCCGCCGCGCCGTTCAGTGACAATCGTTACAGCAACGCCGGACCCTACTGGTTCGACGATCTCAAGCAAGCCTATCAGTATCCGGCGTATCAGACGGCAAACGGGCGAGGCCGCACGATCGGCATCGTCGCCGCGTGCGATTTCCTCGACAGCGACCTGTCGCTCTACTTCGGATACGAGAACCTTCCCGTGCCCATGGTCGTGCGCCGTCCGGTCGATGGCGGCAGTCCCGCATTCAACATCGACAACGGCGACTGCGACGAAGTCTCGCTCGACGTGCAACAAGCCGGCGGCTCCGCGCCCGGCGCGACGATCCTGGTCTACGAGGCTCCCGATGCCTCGATCGTGCCTTCGTTCCTCGATATGTACACGGCGATCGTCGAAGACAACAAGGCCGACGTCGTGAGCACCTCGTTCGGCTTGTGCGAGCTCTATTTCGGCGCGGCCTATAACGACGGCGAAGACTTCACCTATCTCTTGAACGCGTTCCACGATCTCTACCGGCAAGGGAACGCCCAGGGCATCACTTTCGTCAACTCCTCCGGCGATAACGGGGCGCTCAATTGCACCAACGTCGCCGGAACGGTCGCAACGCTCGGCGTCAACTGGGCAGCCGACGACACCGACGTCACCGGCGTCGGCGGCACGAACCTGGAGACGACGTACGGCAGCAACTCGCTGCGTTCGGCGTACGTTTCGGAGAACGCGTACGACGACGTATTCTCGTCGAGTTCGGGCGAGCCGGCCGGTGAAGTATGGGGTTCGGGCGGCGGCAAGAGCGTCTACTTCGCGAAGCCGCCGTATCAGGATCTCGTCGACACGCGCGCGTCGACGCGCACCGTGCCCGACGTCTCCATGCACATGGGCGGATGTCCGATCGGCGCAGTCACGCCGTGCGGCCCGGGTGTACGCAGCAGCGACGTCACGGCGCTCGGCGGTGCGTTCTATCTGTTGATCGGGACGAGCGCGTCGTCACCGGAGTTCGCGGGCCTACAGGCCGTCGACGACGAGTTGCTCGGCAGCCGCGCCGGCAACGTCAACTACTTGCTGTACGACCTCGCCGCACTCGGTACGGTCGGAGACGGTCCCGTTTTCCACGACGACATTCCCGGCTACGACGGCTACTACGCATCCGGCCGCGGATACAACTACCTCGTTGGGAACGGCACGCCGTACGCAGCGCAGTACGCGCTCGACCCCTTCGGGCCGGAGGCCGGCAACCCGCAAACCCCCAGCAACCCGTAATCAACGTTTCCCTAGGCGTCGAGCAAGTTCTGATAGCGTGAGCGCAGCTCACGTTTGAGGAATTTGCCGACGCCGGTTCTCGGGATGACGTCGATGAAAACGACACGGTCGGGAATTTGCCACGCTGCGAGATGCTGCGCCAGCCACGTACGCAATTGTTCTTCGGTGAGTTCGTGGCCCTCGCGGACCACGACCGCTGCAACCGGACGCTCTTGCCACTTGGGATGCGGGAGACCGAAGACGCACGCTTCGCGCACCGATGCGTGGCCCATGATCGTATTCTCGACCTCGACCGAGGAGATCCACTCGCCGCCGGACTTGATGAAGTCCTTGACGCGGTCGACGATATCGAGGTAGCCGTATTGATCGACGGTGCACACGTCGCCGGTGTGAAACCAGCCGCCGTCGCGCTCGAACGCGGCCGCCGTTGCCGTATCGTTGCGAAAGTACTGCGCCGTCACCGCATACCCGCGCACCAGCAGTTCGCCGCGCGACGTCCCGTCGGCCGGAACGTCGACGCCGTGTTCGTCGACGAGGCGCCACTCGACGATCGGCGCAAAACGCCCCGCTTTGTAACGTTCCTCGCGCTGACGCTGCGGATCGTTCTCGAGCAGCGACGTGTTCGAGCTCACCGTTCCGATCGGCGACATCTCGGTCATCCCCCACGCATGAATCGCTTCGATCCCGAGCTCTTTGAGGCCGTCGTACATCGAGCGCGGCATCGCCGAACCGCCGATGATGACGCGCTGGAGTTCGGGCAGCCGTTCGTTCGACGCGACGAGCGCATCGCGCACACCCATCCAGACCGTCGGCACCCCGGCGGAAAGCGTGACATGTTCTCTTCGGCACAGTTCGATCACGCCGGGCGGATCGAGCCGTTCCATCGGCAGGATGAGATCGGCGCCGACCAACGGCGCGATGAACGGCAGGCCCCACGCGTTCACATGAAACATCGGCACGATCGGCAAGATGCGATCGCATTCCCGCGCGCCGAGATAGTCGCCGAGCGCCGCCGCCAGCGCGTGAATGTAGGTCGAACGGTGCGAAAAGAGCACGCCCTTCGGATCGCCGGTCGTGGCCGACGTGTAGCAGAGAATCGCGGCCGCCTGCTCGTCGACATCGGGCCAGTCATAGGTTTGAGGCTTGCCGGCAAGGAGCGTTTCGTAGTCGAGCGCGCCCGAAGTGGGCTCCGCCGGCGGACCCATCGCCACGAACGTGCGCTGCGCCTGCGGTTGCAACGCGCGGAAGGCGTTGACAGCCTTGGCAAGCGATCCATCGAAAAACACGATGCGATCGGATGCATGGTCGAGTATGAACGCGACTTGATCGGGGAAGAGCCGAATGTTGACGGTGTGCAGCACCGCGCCGATCATCGGAACGGCGTAGTAGAGTTCCATGTGCCGATGACCGTTCCACGCAAACGAGGCGACGCGATCGCCGGGCTCGACGCCAAGCCCCTTCAGTGCGTGCGCGAGCTGCGCAACGCGTTTGGCGAAATCCGCGTAGTCCTCGCGTACGATCGCCGCGCCGTCGCGCGAGACGATGCCTTTGCGCGGATGCGATTTCGAGGCGTGCGCCAAAATCGCGCGGACCGACAGCGGCCGGTCGGGCATCGTCGAGGGCAGGGTCGAGAGAAGTCGAGGCGATTCTTGATTCAGCATAGGCGTTGACCCCCTGCGGTTATCGCAAGAAATTCTCGATCGCCGTGCACGTCTCATCGGCGGCGACGATGCCGTAGTGATTCGCCGCGATCTCGACGCCCCTAGCCGTCGGAGCCGTTGCGAGGAAGTCGTCGTAGTCGGCCCGCGTGACGACGAATCCGTCGGGACCCCCCATCGGAGTCGTCGCTCGCGCCATCAGGGTATCGAGCGTCAGCAGCGGCCAGAGGGCGCGCGGATCGTGCGAGGCGCCATAGACGGAGTCTTCCGTCACGGCCGCCACGCTGGTCCGCGGGTGCACCGTCCCGTTCTCCGCGACGAGATCGTAGCGGTAATGCCGCTCCCAGAAGTCGCTCCACGGCTCCACTAACCCCGTCGAGCGGACCTGCGCGATGAATTCGTCGGCGGTCGCTGCCGGCTTGCGCACGGCGAGCGCCGCCAGAATCGCGCCGACGGCCGTCTGCGAGGGAACGCCCAAGCCATCGATGAGCACGAGGCGCCGGATGCGTTTGCCGCGATCGAGCGACGCTGCGGTCATGCCGATGAATGCGCCCATCGAGTGGCCGACCAAGTCGAACTGCGAGAGACCGAGTGCATCGGCAGCTTCCAGCACGTCGAGCGCATGGTTTTCCCATCCGTACGTGCCGGCTGCGGTGATGTCGCTCCATCCCCGCCCGCGCATGTCGAATGCGATCAAGCACCGGCGGTCGCGGGCATAACGCTCGCCGAGGACGTCGAACACTCGCGAATTCGAAGAAAGGCCCGGCACGCAAAGCGTAGCAAAGCCGTCGGACAAGTTGCCGAACCGCTGCGCACGCAGGCGCCCGCGCAGCAATTCTAGGTCGAAGTCTTGCGCCATGGTATCGATAGCACTCCTCCGGCGATGCCTTGCCGGAAGGCGAGAATGCAGAATGCAAAGACAAGTCCGATCACGAGATCGGTCTCTCTCCCAAGCGCCGTGCTGGAGACGAAGTAGTTCAAGAGCTCGTACACCGCCGCGCCGATCGCCGGGCCGACGATCGTACCACTGCCTCCGAGCACGGTCATCATCACGACCGCGCCGGACGTGTGCCAGTCGCACATCTCCAGACCCGCAAGACGATTTGCAAGCGCGTAAAATGCCCCCGCTAGACCGGAGAGAGCGCCTGCGATGACGAATGCCCCGAGTTTATAGCGGTTGACGCGATAGCCGAGCGCGACGGCGCGCGTTTCGTTCTGGCGGATCGCGCTGAGCACCGTACCGAACGGTGAGTTCGTCACACGCACGACGAGCCAAAAACAGATCGCAACGGCAACGAACACGACGTAGTAGAATGCGACGTCATTGGAAACGCTCAGACCGAAGAGCGTCCCGCGCGTCGTCATCGGCAGGCCGTTCTCTCCGCCAGTGATATTCGACCAATTGATCGCTGCGAAATACTCGATCTGCGCGATGGCAAGCGTGATCATCGCGAAGTAGATGCCCGAGCGGCGCACGACGATCATGCCGACCGCAAGGGCCAGCAGCGTTGCATAGAGCACGGCCGCCACGATCGCGAGCGCCCCGTCGAGGTGATAATCCTGGACAAGGATCGCCGTCGTATAGGCGGACCCGCCGAGAAACATCGCTTGCCCGAACGAGAGCAAGCCGGCGAAGCCGAAGAGTAAATCGAGTGCCAATGCCAAGAGCGCAAAGCACAAGATGTCCATCGCGAGGATCGGGTAGATGACCCTTGGAAGAATCAGCGCCGCGATCGCTACCAGCGCAAAAAGCACGGTGCGTGCGCTCATCGTGTGCTCTCCGGGCGGCCGAGCAGCCCAGAAGGTCGCATCCAGATGATGAGAACCATCACGATGAAGATCAGCGTCGTAGCAATCGGCGGATAGTAGACCGCACCGATCGCCTGCAAGAGCCCGAGCAAAAAGCCGGCCACGATCGAGCCGGTGATCGATCCGAGTCCGCCGATCACGACGATCGCGAAAGTGTAGATGATGATCTCGTCACCCATCGTCGGCAGCACGTTGGTCGTCGGGGCGGCAAGCACGCCGGCGAGCGCCGCGATCGCAACACCGATGCCAAAGGTGATGGTGACCAGGCGCGGTGTGTCTACACCGAAGGCCCGCACGAGGGCCGGCGCTTCGATCGAGGCGCGAATACGCGCGCCGAGCAGACTGCGATCGATCACGAGCCACGCTGCGATACAAACCCCAAGCGAGACGGCGATCACGAAGAGCTTGTACGTCGGGAAATACGTAAATCCGAGATTGGTCGCGCCCGAGAGCGCATCGGGAATCGCGTATGGCGATCCCAGCGTCCCGGCGAGCAGCGTCATCACGTTCACGATGACCAGCGTGATCGCGAAGGTCAACAACAACCCGTAGATCGGATCGTTCTGGGCAACGCGCCGTAGGACGAACCACTCGAGCACCATGCCGAAGATTCCGACGGCGATCGGGATGACGATCAACGCCGCCCAGAACGGCAACCCGATGACCTGCGCCCCGTAATACGCGCCGAAAGCACCGAGCATATACATCGCGCCGTGCGAGAAATTGATCACGCGGAGCGTTCCGAAGATGATCGAAAGGCCCAAGGCGAGCAGCGCGTAATACGCGCCGCTCGCCAGGCCGTTGAACACCTGAGCCGCGATGTAGTCGAGGCTCACCGGATCTCGCTCGCTACCACGTTCTGTGACAGCCTTCCGTCGCCGGATTGGGGAATGCCTGGTCGCCCGGGACCGTTCCGATGACCTTTACCCAGGCGTTGGGCTCTTTGTATTCCGACGGCGGCAGCACCTGATAGAGATAGAAGTCGTGGATGACTTGGTGATCGGCCGTGCGGAATTCCGCGTCGGTCGCGTACATGTCGCTGAACTTGTGGCCGTCGAGATAGGCGACGACCTTGTCGGCATCCGTCGACCCGACGGCTTTGACGGCCTTGAGCCATTGCAAGGTCGCCGAATAATCGGCCGCTTGAATCGAGATCGGCATCTGCCCGCCGCCCATCTTGGCCGACCAGCGCTTCGCCCACGCCGCCGCTTCCGGCGACTGGTCCCAGTACCACGAGTCGGCGAACTTCAAGCCCGTCCAAAGCGTCGGGTCGGTCGGAACTTGCCCGGTGAAAAAGAGTCCCGCGATGATCTTCATCGTCTTGTCGAGCCCGAACTCTTTGGCGGCCTTCATGCTGTTGACCGTGTCCGCACCGGCGTTGAGCAGCGCCAGGACTTGAGCACCCGAGTTCTTCGCGGCCAGCATATACGACGAGAAATCGGTCGTTCCGAGCGGCATGAAGTCGATCTTGTCGAACTTTCCGCCGTACGGCGTGATCGCGTTGGTGAACTCTTCTGCCATCGAGTGACCGAACGCGTAGTCCGGCGCGATACCGTACCACGTCTTGTCGCCCCCTTTGACGATCGGAATCGCCTCGGTGTGCGCCAGCGCGTACGTGTCGTATGCGTACATGTACGTGTACTTATTGCAGAATTTTCCGGTGATGTCTTTGTCGGCGGCGCCGGTGACGATCACGAGTTTGTGCAGTTGGTTCCCCACCGACGAGACGGCCAGCGCCGTCGCGGAGTTGACCAAGTCGACGGCGAGATCCGCGCCATTGCTGAACTCCTCGCGCGCCTTCGCATCGGCGACGGTGGCGGTGTTGCGATGGTCGACGGCATCGACGACGATCGGTCTCCCGAGCACTTTGCCGCCGAAGTCGTCGACGGCCATTTGCACGGCCAACACCGAGCCTCTCCCCGAGAGACTCGAGTAGACACCGCCCATGTCGGTAATGACGGCAATTTTTATGGGAGACTGACCCGCCGCCGTTACCGGAGCGGTTGAAAGCGGCACGCACAGCATCAGCGCTGCAAGCGCCACAGAGGCGATTTTCGATAAGCGCATTTTTATTGACTCCCTGATGACGTAAGAAATGCAGGATTCAGACGGCGCACCGCGCCGGCAAGACCACCGGGGACGAACAACACCAGAACGATGAACAATACGCCGAGGATGAAGAGCGGTTCCGAGAGCGTGACGCGCAGGAACGCCGGGAGTGATTGCAACTGCGTCGCGCCGGAAACGGTAACGAGGCGAAAATCGAGGTACTCGTAGACGATGCCTCCCAAGACCGCGCCCCACAACGTGCCGACGCCCCCCAGGACGACCATGACGAGCAATGCCAGGGTAAAGTTTGCCGTCGTGATATCGGGACTCGCGCTCCCTTCGATGAGCAGATAGACGATCCCGGCCGCCGACGCGAGGAACGCGGACAATACGAACGCGCCGAGTTTATAGAGATAGGGATTGAGTCCGATGACCGCGACCCGGCGCTCGTTCTCGCGAATCGCTTGCCACACGCGCCCGGGCGCGGAGTTGACGCTCCACCATCCCACCGCGCAGGTGCACGCGAGCAAGGCGAGCGCAAGCCAATAGAGATTGCGCGTGTTCTCGACGCCGACCAAGAACGCGGGCAGCGCGTTGACGCCGAGCGCCAGGCCTTCTTCGCCCCCGGTGAGATTGAACGGGTTCTGCATCACGAGAATCGACCCGGCCTGCGCGAACGCGAGCGTGACCATCGCAAACTGCACGTCGCGCACGCGCAGACAGACGGCCCCGATGACCAGCGGCAACAGGATCGAGAGCACGAAGGTGAACGCCAGAGCTTGCGGCAGCGACCAGTGCCAGCGGGCGAGCGCAACGGCAGCGGTGTAGACGCCGACCGCAAAATAGAGCGCGTGTCCGAACGAAAGCAGCCCCGCAAAGCCGAAGATCAGGTCGTACGAGAGCGCGAGCGCGCCGAAGATGAAACACAGTGCGAGCAGGTTGAGCGTGCCCGGGGCACTGAGCGGTTCGGAGAAGATCGGCGGCAGCGGAATACCGATCCACGGCGCCGCGACCAGCAACGCGATGCCCGCGAGCGCCAGCACGAAGCGCAATCGCGCGTTCATGATGCCTCCGCGGATCGCGGACGCAACAGCAACGCCGCCGCGAGGAGAATCACCACCGAGAAATCGCCGATGCCGGGCGCCGCATAGAAATTCAAAAACTGCTGCACGATTGCCACAACGGCAGCTGCAATGGCCGATCCCGTCACCGAGCCAAGCCCGCCGATCACGACGACGATGAAGGCGAAGATCAGCATCGACGTGCCGCGGGCGGGATCGATCTCGCCAAAAAACGTCCCGGCCAGAAAGCCCGCGAGCCCGGCGGCCATCCCGCCGATGACAAAGACGAGCGTGAACGCGCGATTGACGTCGATGCCCAAGGCTTCGACCATCGAGCGGTTCTCGACCCCTGCCCGAATCACGAGCCCATAGCGCGTGGCCCGCAGAAAGAGCACGAGCGCGCCCAGCACGAGCAGCGCGATCGCTGCGATCACCAGCTGCGAGGTCGGTATATTCGCGCCAAGCACGCGCACGGTCCCCGTCAGCCATGCGGGTAGCAGCACCTGCTTCATGTCCTCGCCCCACGCACCTTCGACCAACGCCACCGCCGCAAGCGCCACGCCGACCGTCACCAAGATCTGACCGATCGGGCGCGTGTAGAGCGGGCGGATGAGAAAGACCTCGAGCAAAAACGCGCACGCACCGCCGGCGACGATCGCAACCACGATTCCGGCGAACCAGGCGAGCGTGAGGTTTCCGCCGAGCAGCGGCAGCGTGACTTGCCACGCGATATAGGCCGCGATCGTAAAGAGGGCACCGTGCGCCATGTTCAAGACGCGCATCAATCCGAAGATGAGCGAGAGACCCGACGCAACGAGAAAATAGAGTCCGCCCAATCCAAGCCCGGTCAAGAACAACAAGACGATCGTGCTCATCGTTCGCCGCCGCCCGAGCTCAAGCCGAGATGATGGCGCGCCAGAACCGGATCGCCCATCAATTCGTCGACGGTCCCGACGTAACCGACCCGGCCCTGATCGAGCACGATCGCGTCGCGCGCGAGTTTATGCGCAACGCTCAAGTTCTGCTCGACCAACAGGATCGTCACCGCTTCGGCTGCGCGTTTGAGCGCATCGACGACATGCCGCACGACGAGCGGCGCCAAACCTTTGGTCGGTTCGTCGACGAGCAGCAGCCGGTTTCCGCCGTTGAGCAGCGCGCGCGAGATCGCGAGCATCTGTTGCTGTCCCCCCGAAAGCG
>Ga0335075_10015087_pt1 | contig 11578 bp, 20 predicted proteins | sample Lox_Sample_24_FD_206723 | JGI IMG/M metagenome (GOLD analysis project Ga0335075, IMG submission 206723) | Soil microbial communities from Loxahatchee National Wildlife Refuge, Florida, United States - Lox_Sample_2.4 | ecosystem: Environmental > Terrestrial > Soil > Wetlands | place: USA...
CCTGAATATCTTCGCACCCTGCGTGAAGAAAATATCGAGGAACTTCAAAAACACCCGCTCGTCACGCTTTATCATTCTGAACCGCGTCATTTGTTAATCTCTAGTGAGCGCGACGAGTTCATCAATGAATTTATGTGTGTCGTTCGCTGCATAACCAGTGGGTTTGGCAACATCGGTTTTCTTCGTCGTAATCCTAAATCCCCTATTCATCACCAGGGGGAAGTTTGAAAAATTGGTCGCAGTATTGTTAAGAAAAGGATATTTATAGGAACGAGGATTGTATTGAAAGGCTACATGTATTCTCTTGCGTTCATCTATCTGCTTGTATTCAATTTTGTCTTTAAAGGCTTGCATTCCCAAGCCTTGCACAAAGAGTAGCTTTTTCGTGATGCGATTATTATTGATGTGAAGTCCATGAGGAGACCGTTAAATGACATCTGAATATGTCGGAAGTTGGCAGCATCCATAAGAGATCAAGAATGCGAACACTACAAGATGTTTCTACCCATTGCAAACTGTTCGATCCCTCCATACTGGGCTGCGTCCCACCACAATGTGATCATGAACGAGTGCTCGAACGAGTTTAAGAGGGAGATGAAGATGTAGTAGGGGACGGATTGCGATGTTGTGGCAAGCGCAAATTCCTTTCGAACGAATGCAAATCTCTTGACAGAGATGCAGTTGTGCTATGATGCTCGTTGATGGGTTTTGAAAGACGATAGTAAGGTACTCATGGTACGGCAAGCACTTATTGTATAAAGCGGGCAGGTCCATGGACCTGGTGGCTTTAGTGATCTGGTACCATTGTGCGGAGCTCAGTATAAATAATTGTATGTAAGCGCGGCTGATTTTTCCATCTGCTTCCTTTTCTCCTTTTTCCCTTCGAAGAATTCCTTCTTCATCTTCAACTTTTCATCGTCAAAGACATCATCGTCTGAATCCGAATATCTTAATCGAGTCATCGCAAAGTCACTCTATCCTACTGTCTTGCTCGTATATGTTGAATTCCAGACCTCCACTAAACCTGTCTTCGTCAAAGAATTTCGTTCTCAGTCGCAGTAGAAACTGTAGTAGAAAACGTCCTCGTTTACTCGCCTGACGTCAAATCAGCAACATAGCGTCTCCTACTAAAAGTATCATTTTCGTCGATCGACTCAAGTACTTGCCTCACTGCACATCGTGAAAGCAGGTATATGCATTTACACTCCCATCCACGCCACAGCATCGTTTCTCTTTTCATCTCCTCTTCAGCAGTTCAACAGTTTCAGTCTCTTCTCGTATCCTTATAATCCACCAAAATGGCTATGATCAATATCCGCAGGGACGTCGATGACGTTTTTTACCGCTACAAAATGCATCCTATTCAATCCAAGATCGAAGGAAAAGGGAATGGCATCAAAACTGTGATTCCCAATATCATGGATGTCTCCCACGATCTCGCTCGTCCACCAACCTACCTCACTAAATTCTTCGGTTTCGAACTCGGCGCTCAGAGTAAAGTTGTCGGTGAAGGTGCTACGCAACGACATATTGTGAATGGAGCACATGATAAGGAAAAGTTGCAGGATCTTCTTGATGTGTTCATTAACAAGTTTGTGTTGTGTGGGGAATGCAAGAATCCTGAGACCGAGTTGGTTATTGTAAAGGGACATGTGTTGAGGGAGTGTAAGGCTTGTGGGAAACGCACGGAGATTGATAAGGGTCATAAATTGAGTGGGTTTATTGTGAAGACTCCGCCTGGTGGGGATAAAAATGGAGCTGCTGCAAATGGGAAAAAGGGTGGAAAGAAGAGCAGGAAAGGGAAACATAATGCGAATAATGGTGAGGAAGAAGCTGTTTCGCCACAAGTTGGGAATGGAGACGCAAGTCCGAACGAGGATGATTTGGGTGATGATGAGGAGAGCATTGCTAAGATTCAAGCTGAAGCTGCTGAATTGGCTGAGCCCGAGACAAAGTTGGGAGAAGATGAGTGGGGAGTTGATACTTCTCCTGAGGCAGTTCAAGCTAGGCAAAAAGCTCTTGAAGAGGCTATGGGCAAAGTTGCTTTAGCATCGCCTGGAGCTGGAGACGACGAGGACGACGAAGAGGATCCCTTCGGCGGTAGTGGAGATAGTGCTTATGATCAACTTGGAACTTGGGTTCAAGACGAAACTAAGGAACTTGGCGAAGTTCCCAGTGATGTCGAGATTTACAAGAAGGCCAAAGAGTTGGGCATCGAGACTAGATCCAAGACCTTGACTGTCCTGGTACAATGCGTTTTCTCCGAAAACATCTGCAAGGAAATCCCCAAACGTGCAGCTCTTTTCCACAAGGTACTGTCTCCAACATCTCACACTGCTAACGTCCAGTTGATTGCTGAGAATCCCAAGGCCGAGAAGAATCTTCTTGGAGGTCTCGAACGTTTTATTGGCCTTACTCATCCGGATCTCATTCCTCAAGTTCCCAAAATCCTCCTTGCTTTCTACGAAGGCGACGTTCTCACCGAAGAAGCGTTACTCAAATGGGGCGGTAAGAAGGCAAGCAGTCGATTTGTTGACAAGGAAACCAGTAGGAAAGTCAGGAAAGCTGCTGCTCCTTTCTTGAAATGGCTTGAGGAAGCTGAGGAAGAATGAGCTCTACCTTTTTTAATTTGCTGGAAATATTTTATCCCCTGTTGTGAGCAGATAGCATAGTTTTACTCCTCTCTTATGAAGTAATAAATGGGTCGATTTGGTTTGCTTTTTTCATTACAAGTTTGTGCATGCAATATTTTACATTCCTCGTTCTATGCAGGTGTCATCTCGATTGCTGGACGCCAGCGATACTTTGTAACATCAAAACTACCTCAGGTCCAGAGTAACTCTCATTAGCATCATCTCTACTCCCAATCACAGCTTCTCTCACCATATTCTGTAGCCTCGGGAACCCAGTTCTCAAAGTTCGTGCCAAAAATGGCGATGCTAAGTCGTCAGCCAAAATGAACCACATTCAAAGTTACCTCGACAAGATTCTCTAAATCTTTTATCCATCCCACTAGCACATTCTCTCCAAAACCACGCTGTAGGCGCGACACCATCTAATCCCTCTTTACCCTCTTTCGCCAGCTCCAATAGTCCACTAACAACATCACCTTCGTCATCTATTTCCTCTGTACTAGAACTTAAACCATTCTCGAGAATTGCAATTCCTCGTCCTTCACGTTGAACATCCCGGAATGCACGCTCTAAGCCTGACCATATAATTCGTGCTTCATCTACACCTCCCGTTCGAGTTTGGCCTCCACGAACCATACTTCCTGATGTTAAGGCTCGTTGGATGACTAGCAATGCCGTTCCTGCACTGGCGGATACTGCATTTCGTATTTGTGCAGGAAATGTCTGCGGAGATAAGGTGTATAGTATCCGTCCCATGAGGAAAGTTGGTGGTTTACTTGCTTGGTGTTGTAACCGCTGAATTGTCTGAGGTAGCGTCGTGCTCACATGAGTTTGAGTAATATACAACATTGCCAATTGAGGAGTTTCCAAAACTTGTGCGCCTATTGCATCAGTTATAAACCTTGATGGAAGACAAACTTAATTCGGCAACAGTTTTAGCAGCTCGCAATATCGCATGAGGATCAATTGTCTGCTTCTGTGGACTCGTTTCGGCAATTTGCAATGCCAACCGTCTCGAAAGATGTAAATAACGAGTAGCACCTCTTAATATAACCAGAGTAGAATGTAAATTCATACTTGCTGTATGAAGCGGTTTAGCTCTGTCATAAGGTTGTCGTATTTTCCGTTCCAGTCGTTCAAAACTGCTCTCGACGTTCTTTGCTGAATTACATATTGACTCGACCTTCTTCCCAACCACGCCAACATGGTTAACTTGATCAATTAATTCTTCACTGTTCTTGTCCACCTAATCTGGTTAGCTATATTGCAGGAGGATTAGAATACCAATTGAGTTATGCGGCTGTTTACTTCGTCGAGGTCGTATTGAACACGTTGCATTGGAGAAGTGAGATCGGTTTGTTTGTCTGAGGGATCATTTGTAGCGAGAACAAGGGAATTGGCATGTTTGGCTGGAGTGAAATCCTCGGACAAGAGTGCGACGTAGTCGGCATAAGGATCCGATACAATGTCAGGAGGAACCTTGTCAGTCATCCTTTCCTAGACCGAGTGATGATCTACAAACAGAAAGTGCGAGCGAGTACTGCAGTTGATAGCCGACTGCGCACGGATCGCCAGAAAAATTTCGTGGCCCTGAAATTTCGGATTTGTTGACTCACAGCACAAAACTATCAACCAACTTAACTTCAATTCCATTTGATTCCCATTTCTCTACCTTCATTCACTGAGACATGGCAGACCTTCTAGCAAAGGCTGCTAAAGCATTGCACATCTCTGATGAGCCAAAATGTACTTTCCCTTTGTCGAATGTGACTCACCTTTTCAGCAACCTCAGAAAAAGTCTATATAGACGAAGTCGCTGGTTCAGACGAGACAGGCACCGGTACTGAATCTGCACCATACAAAACACCTCTTCACGCAGTCACGCAACTAGGAGGAACAGACAGGGCTGTGATTCTGGTGAAAAAGGAAGGAAGTGAAGAATATAATGAATTAGCAAAGTCTGCTGCTAAGAAACTACAAAAGACCCTTGACGGGATCAAGAAGAAAGAGCAGAAGGCTGCTGCTATGGCTGCCACTTCAGCAGCTTCGAAAGGAGAGGGAGAGGAAGAAATCGTTGAGGATAAGACGCTGCCTAAAGCTGAGAAGATCAAGATTCGACAGGCTGGTGGAAAGAGAGGGAGCAGAGTCCTTGTTAAGGGATGGGTTAACACTGTTCGTGCTCAGAGTCGCAAATTAGTCTTCATTGATTTGCGCGATGGAAGCGATCTTGAATTACAATGCGTTTTCACTGGGCAATTGGTAGTTCCATAATTTGGCACGGATCTAATACCAGGCCAAAGCTCGCTCAATTCAGGAAATTGCTGTTGAAACGACTATTGCCGTTTACGGCACAATTCACCCTGTACCTCCTTGACGGGGACGCGTGCTGATTCTAGGTAATGGAAGGCAAAACAGCACCTGGAGGTCATGAATTGATTGCCGATTACTTCGAAATCATCTCTCCTGCTCCATCTGGCCTTGAATCTCGCGACGCAATCATCAACGATGATGCTCTTCCCTCGACTCTCTACGACCTTCGTCACCTCGTTATCCGCAACACAATTCCAACATACGTTCTCAAAGTACGTTCTGCCGTCCTTACCGCATTCCGTAAAGTATATTCTGAAGACCATATCACTGAAATCACGCCTCCATGTATGGTCCAAACTCAAGTTGAAGGAGGAAGTACCTTATTTGGATTCAAATATTATGGCGAAGATGCTTATTTGACTCAAAGTAGTCAATTGTATTTGGAAACTGCCTTGGCGAGTTTGGGTGATGTTTATTGCATTGCGCCAAGTTTCAGAGCCGAGAAGTCCCATACCAGAAGACATTTGAGTGAGTATACTCATATCGAAGCTGAATTGGCTTTCCTGTCCTTTGATGAATTGTTGACGCACATTGAGGACACAGTATGTCCACCCTTTGTTTCTGAGGTTAATGTTAGATTTGTCGAGTCGTCGATGTTGTTTTACAAGATCCGGAGATGAAATATATGATTGACGAGTGTTGGAAAGATGGAGCAAAGATATATTTGAAGAACGATCCTTCGCTAAAAGACGTCCCTGACTTCGAAAAGCGACGATTTGTGCCTCCAAAACGTAGACCACACTATCCGATCTTGACTAATTTCAGGCCCCTTCAGAAGAATGCGATATGAAGAAGCAATTGAATGGTTAGCGAAGCATGATCCCCCTGTTCTCAACAAGGAAGGTCAACCTCATGTTTTCGGAATGGATATCGAAGAAGGTATCCAGGTTCCATAAGATGTGCTAAATCATAGCTGCCGAACGATTCATGGTTGATACAATTGGAGAGCCGATTATCCTGACTCACTTCCCACGTCCCATTAAGGCTTTTTATATGCAACCTGACCCCAACGATGATCGAGTTACTGAATCTGCCGATGTTCTCATTCCTGGAGTAGGTGAGATCGTTGGTGGATCAATGCGGTAAATCATGTCCTGCGCGATTTCTTACATTAGTATCTATGATCACGATACCTTGATAAAAGCATTTGAAGCCAATGGTCTTGATAAGGGACCATATTATTGGTTTACTGATCAACGCAAATATGGCAGCTGCGAGCACGGTGGCTACGGTCTCGGACTGGAGCGATTCCTCGCTTGGATGACACATCGTTACACAGTTAGGGATTGTTGCTTGTACCCTCGCTTCCCTGGTCGTTGTACTCCATAGATGCCATGTCGGATTTGTTTTGCGCTGGTAATGCTAGAGGTCGCGCATATTTGATTTGTTTTTCCATTTATTTAGCAAGAGAAGAATGATGTAGAGCCTGTATCACTAATCTTACGTTTTGTCAAATCATTCCGAAAACTGGCTACTCCATGGCACTCCAAAGCAGGTTTACATAAAACTCGACTTCATCAATTAGAACTTCGAAAGTTTACAAAAACCCACCTTGACTTCTCGATATCCCTCCAATCCCATGCTTCTGAGGAACCTCCTCTCCACTAACCAACTTTCCATTGTCATCCGTCAATCCATACTTGCCCGTATTTTGGTTACACCTAAAATTCTCCATCCACTCTTTAACCAATTCCCCTGAATCCACCATAACGTTAACCTCCTGACTATGAAACCAACTCTGCGTATCCATATTCCCACTTCCCATAATGGCAACTTGTCCATCCACTTGCAAAAACTTTACATGACAATTGCGTGATTGGTTTTCAAATCGCAACGGGGCTTTTTGGTCTTTGGCAACATACCAATGCCATTTTAGAAACTGATGTTTGCTTTCTTTGACAAGTTCCGATTGCATTCGTTGACGAACGTCGTCGTTTGTGCCGCCCTGGAAAGGCACTATGCCTTCTGCGAAATCGTTGAAACCTAAACCGACAAAGAGAGTTACTGTGACTCCGCGTTTACAGGCATCTAGGACCGCTTTAACTATTGGGGATGCATTGAACACTGGAGATTGAATGAAAACTTCCTTCTTAGCTAGTTTCAATGCTATTATTAGTTATCTGATACAAAGGAGGGTACCTTGTAGCCAAGCTGCGTTTTGAGGATTATAAAGGTCATGGTGACCTGGAATAGCTTGAGGTTGTCTGTTAACAAGAGCCATGGGGACAGGATCATGTGGTAAATGCAAATAAAACGGAGCAAAATCCGTATCGAATTCAAAACATGTTTGTTCCGCCTTTTCCATCACATTTAGTCTCTCTGTAATTGGGATCGTGGTAGCCATATGGTTCTCCTTATCATATCTTTCCGATTGTTCGCGGAGCTCATGGATTGGATCTGTAGCATGGTCCGTGAAATGTGTATCATCCATAGTTTTGATAATTCCTTCCACGCCATCTGCTTTAGCAGCGTCTCCGTCGGCTTGAGGTGGTTCCTTGTTTGCCTGATCAGGGTGTTTACGAATATATGCATCGCGATCTCCGAAATAAAAGTCACGTTTTGCGACGGCGGGGGTAGTTAGACATGGTAATCCAGGTGGATTGGCTAACTCTTTACCCCAGGAGATGAGAAATGTGTCGTAAAGGGAGTTGACGATATCGCCTTCGAATTGACACATCATTTCCACGTTTGAGCGGATGTTGATATTGTTGCTGTTTACGAGAGCGATCTGACGATCAACGATAGCAAATTTCGAGTGAAATGTTCCTAAGGGGGCAATGTGGTAATTCTAATGTTACGAAGTTCAGAGAGAGGAGACATACTACAAGATCAAGGTCGATATTGTCGAGACGATCGTGCGGGATACCGACTTTGGCCCAAGTTGATGGGTTTCGATCGTATCTTGACTGGACTGCATTCCGGATACTTGCTGCATCCATAAGGACTTTCACAACCACCTAACAAGTAAGTCGACGCAATTGTGTTCATAGACCTTTCTGCCATCCTTTTCACATCGATCGTTGAGTTCTTGAAGAGCTGTTGTCACGAGTTCGACACTCTTTCCGGCTTCCCATGCATTCGTAGCAATCAGAACTTCCTTCTGCGCAGTAACAATCAGGTCATGATAGTGCTGCATAATATCCGGAATCACCGAAATAATGCTCAACGTGCAGACTCCACTACTTCCCAATAATGAAGGCGAACAAACAGCTGTATTAGGATTCTGGTCAGCTGCATCTACAGCAGCGGCAAACATCTTCCAAGTTAGCAGTTGACTTCACAAGACGAGGTTAAAGTACCTTGAGAAACAAGTCGGACGGGCGATAGGGAAATCGTCCTCTTTGCATGATTTCATCGAGATCGATATTATCGTAATCATCGTGGATTTTCTTTGGGTGTTTCAATCCGCTGACTTCAAGTAAGTATAGGAAGACTTCCCAGAGTGAATATGCCAAACCTTGCTGTTTGAATAGTTGTTCAGTGGCTTTGCCAGGATGCATTGTCTTTGCAGTGAGGGAAGTGACCGTGTCATTCTCCGTCGGATTGGTGTTTGTTGAGCTTACAGACATCGTATACTATGCTAAATTGTGAAGTCTGTTTCGGCTCGGAGTTCCTTATATAAAGAAAACTAAGCGAAGCAAAACAAGAATTGGAGTTTCGTGGCTAAGTCCGGTTATGACGTAGCAAAAAGAGGGGAGGACCAGTATCTGTCCTGCCGGTCATTCCGGGTTAGGGTTTCTGTTTCTGGTCGTGTTTACAATGCTCGGTTGCTATGGCTTCGCGTCTCGAAATCGAGCCCTCACTCAAAACGGAATGTTATTGCCGATGCTGGTATAGCGTAGGAAGCTTAAAGGATGAGATATTACCGAACACAGTGTCCCTCCTCGCCATACTTACGTCTACAATAAAGAACAATGACAGAAGAAAGTGTTTTTGCTACTGTGCGACTTACTCTGGGTCTCTCAGCGCGGTCGACAGCCGTATCGTCGTCGACAAAGCAGGCACATTCCTCAACTAATTCAGAGATCACTTTGGACAGACGGAAAAGAAAGCGCAATGACGACAACTACAAAAGAAAGGAGGGTACTGAATCTGTATTCTATTCGCTTAGACAAGGTGAAATCTTAACTCCCGAGACAACGCCGCTTCCAAAAGGCTTCACGAACGACGTCCCTTTATTAGCGTTTCGGTATTTGCCAATTTCGATTGCTGGAGACGGCGCCTTCTCACGAACGATACTTGCGAAGGACATACTTGATCCGAAACAACCTATGATTGCTATTAAAGCTATGAAACCGGGATTTGACCCAATTGGAAGACAGGAGTACCGATTACTACGACGAATACAGAATTTGCCGATGCCGAAACATACAACTCTTGCAATTGTGCGAGCGCAAGCTTCTTTCTCGGCATCTTCGACTTTTCATATTGTTCTGGAAGCACTTGAACCGGGACCTCTGTCTTTACCGGAATGTCCTCATCAAACACAATGTAGGACATCAGCAAGTTGTCCGGCCAGACAAGATGCCCTGAGAAAAGTCGCTGCGCAACTGCTGCTTGCGCTTTCAGTTTTACATGATCAAATGGGACATATTCATGCAGATTTGAAACCTGCCAATATACTGAGATGTCAAAGTGGTTTGTATCCCTATTCCTACCATTCTAATCTTAGTTTCACCTCAGTCCATGAAGCTTAAACTAATCGACCTGGGGAATGCGGTACCAATGGATCGTGTGAGTATTTACTACAGCGACTATGAGATACAAAGTATGTACTATCGTGCTCCAGAGGTTATACTGGGCCTACCCTTCACAACGGCGATAGACATATTCTCGCTTGGATTAATCTTGGCAGAATTACTCCTCGACCCGTCAGGTTGTACACCGTCGTCGCCTCACAACATAAAAACAGCCTTTCCCACTTCGCCGCCGAAATCCCGATCGCCGCAACCATCTAATTCTCGTCCCCTGCTCTCATCGCATTCGTCGAACCGCCGCGCATTCATAGACCAAGTAATACGACTTTTTGGACCACTCCCATCATCCTTCCGTTCCGGTAAATTCTGGTCCGACCTATACATACAAAAACCTCATGATAACTCAGCGCTACTTTCTCAAAGATTTGACGAGGAGGGCGTGGATCCTGAGTTAAGCAACTTTCTTCTACGCATGCTGGATTTGAATCCTACGACTAGAGTGACGGCAAGAGATGCGTTGAGACATGAATGGATTGTTGGACCGCTATTAGGATATTGGGCTGTTTTGGGATTTGGAGCCAAGGATGAGAAAACGTTGTCAGATGAGACGACGGAGAATACACCTGTAAAAGATGAAATTGAGGCTGTCGAAGATGAATCTCTTCCATCGACACCTATCGACGACCTCTCTGTTCGACGGAATGGGCCCCCTAGATTATATGATTTTTCAAGAGATGAGGATGAAGAAGAAGATGAAGTCATTCTTACTTCAAGTCCAACAAGACCTCTACCGTTCATCGACACGAATCCAAAACCTGTTGAACCCGTTGAAGAAGTAGAGGTAGGTCGTACTACCGGGATTTCATCTGACTTTAGGATGATGACGAAGTAATATTACTGTGAATATGGAGTATCTGTGTAGAACTAGTGGTTTTGGTAATAAGGACTAGGATACGGAGTTTGGGGTCACTTATGTACACTAGTGGAATCTCAAAAAAGGTGGCGGGTAAGATAATGTTATATTATTATGACTGTCAAAGGTCATCCCTATAAATTCGTCCCTTCCTACAGTTTTTCCAAATTTTGCCAAACAGGTACCAAATCAACTTTCCTCCTCGGCCTAATTGTTACAAACAATCCCTTCTGACTATTAAACCACCTATTCATAGTCTTCCATTGCATCTCCCTATCCTCTAGCTCAAAGTCAAAATACCTCAACAACTGCGGCACCAATTTCTGCATCTCCATTAAACTTATATTTTTCCCTATACAAGTACGATTCCCAGCTCCAAAAGTGATAATATATTTATCCATTTCTTTTGCGCGTTCGGTGTCCAGCCAACGTTCGGGACGGAAAATCTCGGCGTCCGGGCCGAAGATGGAGGTGTTTCGGTGGATTATGTACGGGTTACATCCGACGATTGTGCCGGGAGGGAAGTATTCGCCGCAGATGGTCGCGCCTGAGGAGGGAACTATACGGGGCATGCATAGTTGGACAGAGGGATGGATACGTGTTGCTTCGCGGATGACAGCAACTAAGTATGGCAAGCTGTGAGTTTCTGAGAATGTGGGCGAGGGCGATAGTTTCCCTTCCGCGTCTGCTTGATCGATTTCGGCTTGTAACTTGGCATATACTTGAGGATCTTTCAGAATATGATAAAAAATTGAACGGAGTGCCTAAAACTCAGAAATTGTTAGGGAGGGGAATACAATTGCAGTCGTTTCAGATCCCGCAAATACAATGGTGTAAGCATCACTCGTCAGATCGCGTTGTGTATATACATCAGGTCGTTTCCTATGAGCTTCCAAAGTGTATGTCAACATATCTTTTCTATCACCACTTCCTCTATCGAGTCTCGACGAGACACACGATTTCGC
>Ga0335075_10015088_pt1 | contig 11578 bp, 12 predicted proteins | sample Lox_Sample_24_FD_206723 | JGI IMG/M metagenome (GOLD analysis project Ga0335075, IMG submission 206723) | Soil microbial communities from Loxahatchee National Wildlife Refuge, Florida, United States - Lox_Sample_2.4 | ecosystem: Environmental > Terrestrial > Soil > Wetlands | place: USA...
GCGGCTGCAGCCGCGGCCGTGGCGGTGGCGCCGGTCGTGTCGGCCGAGAGCGACGAGCCGGCGCCCGTGCTGAGGCTCTCTCCCGGAATCCCGCCCAGGTCGCGACCGTTGACGGCGCCGGCCTGTGTGCCCGCGAGGCCGTCCGGCCCCGCGACCGTCGCCGAGGGGTCGGCCGCCGTCCCGGTCGCACCGTCGCCGTCGCCGGCGTCGGCGTCGGCGCTCTGGCCGGGCCCCGAGGTGCCGGACGTGCCGTCTGTGCGCTCGAGGTCGAGCGTGTCGAGCCAAGTATGCGTCTCCCCGTCGACGCCGGTGGCCGCTGCTCTTTTCGAGCCGGCCAACGACGCGGACGATGCCGACGCGTCCTCGTCGCCGTCGGGCGGATCGCCCGCAACGGCCGCGTCGTGGGCCGCAGCTGACGCGGCGGCCGACACCGGTCCCTCGCCCGGCGCGCCGGTGACGTGCTTGTCGTGTCGTGCACCACGGTGCGTCCGCGGGCCGCCATCGCCGTGTCCTTTGGAGAGGATCTGCTCGAACGAGGACCCGCCGCCCTGGTCCACCTGCTCGTCCGTGTCCGCAGCGGATGCCGGAGCGCCCGGCGTGCCGGGACCGGTCGCGGGCGGACCGCCGATCGTCATCGTGTTCGAGACCGGTGCGGGGGTCATGTGACCGTTCCGGTTCCGGAGAGCCCGGCGAGAGACAGCACGGCGGGTACGTACGCCTGGGTCTCCGCGTACGGCGGCACGCCCCCGTAGCGCTCGACCGCACCGGCGCCCGCGTCGTAGGCAGCCAGCGCGTCGGAGTAGGAGCCGAACTGGCGGGTGTAGCTCCCGAGGAGCTGCGCGGCGCCGTTGATGGCGGAGGTCGGGTCGAGCGGGTTCACGCCCATGCCGGCTGCGGTGGACGGCATGAACTGCGCGATCCCCTCTGCGCCGGCCGAGCTCACCACATTGGGCTCGAACCGGCTCTCGTGGTAGAGGAGCGCGCCGAGCAAAGAGGCGGGGATGCCGTTGGACGACGCAGCCTGCTCGATGGTCTGTGCGTACTGGTTCGGCACCGCGACGTTCCCCATCTGGGTCGTGCCACTGGTGCTCGGGTTGGCGCCCGCACCGACGGCGGACGCGAACGTCGCCGTCGTGCCCGACGCAGCCGAGCCCGAGCCGCCCGTCGGGAGTACCCGCCGGATCGCGACGACAGAGCTCGGGTTCACCGATTGCACCTGGACACTCGTCCCGGTGTGTGGGGCGTCGATCATCTGGCCGTTGCCGATGTAGATGCCGACGTGGCCGGGGGAGCTGGCCGTCCCGTCGGAGCCGGCGAAGAACAGCAGGTCGCCCGGCTGCGCCGCGCTCAGTGACGACACCGCCGTCCCCACGTCGGCCTGCTCCTCGCTCGTGCGCGGCAGCGAGATGCCGAGTTGCCCGTACACGTACTGCACGAGGCCCGAGCAGTCGAAGCCCGACGGGCTCGTGCCACCCCAGACGTACGGCGTGCCCTCGAAGGACTCGGCCTCGTTGACGACGTCGGCGCCAGTGACGCCGCCGGCGCTGGTATCGCCCGACACGTCGTCCGCGGTCTGCACGGCCGCGGTGCCGGTCGTGGCTGCGGTTCCCGGCTCCACGTTGGCGGCACCCTCCGTCGCCAGCAGGACGGCCAGGAGGTCGGGATCGGACGTGCCGCCGGTCGCGTCGCTTCCGAGCGCCTGCGCGTCCAAGAGTTCGTCGACGAGCCCGAGTGCCGATTGCGACCCTGTCGCCGAGTCGAGGTCGGCGGCGAACCCGTCCGTGTCCGCTCCCGCGGCCGCACCCGGGCCCGAGGCCTGCTGCATCGCGGCCAGGGTTTGCTGGATGTCGGTCAACGTGACCGCTGCCACCGTCACCGCACGCCGTCCCGGATGCCGAAGCGGACCGTTGCCATGTCGTCGAGCTCCGCGCCGTCGGCCCGGTCGGCGTCGAGCTGCCACCGCTCCCGCTTTCGTTCCTCGAGCCGGCGCAGCGCGCGGCAGCGCCGCTCCGCTTCGAGCCACGCGCCGCGGGCCCGGTCGGCCCCGGCTTCGGCCTGCGCCGCCTGCGCCTCCCGCTGGCGGAGGAGGTCGGACAAGCGAGCTGACTGGTCGTGGACCCACAGGAGTGCGGCCATCTGGGAGGGCCCCTCCGGGAACGTCAGCTGCTTCGTCGCGGCGCGGATGTCGTCGCAGCGTGCCTGGGCTGCGCGCAGCTCGCGCGTCGCCAGCGCCAGCTGTTCGGCCGCGAGCCGTTCTTGGAGCTGGCGCACGCGAGCCACGGACTCGAGGCGGAAACGAAACGCCCTCACGCCGCCTCGCTCTCTTCGGCCGCCAGTGCGAGGAGCCCGGAGAAGGCCGCGTCGAGGTCGCTCGACTCGGTCACCGGCTGGCGCAGGAACGCGTCGATCGCCGGTTTGCTCGCGACGGCCCGGTCGACCACCGGATTCGTTCCCGTGACGTACGCGTCGATCTCGATCAGGTCACGCGCGTCGCGCCACGCGGCGAGCAGCTCGCGCACGCGCGAGCCGGCCCGCAGGACCTCGGGCGAGAGGATGTTCGGCGCGACCCGCGACACGGACTCGAGCACGTCGACGGCGGGATAGTGCCCGCTCTCGGCCAGGCTCCTGGTGAGGCGCACATGGCCGTCGAGGATCGACCGGGTGGCGTCCGCGATCGGTTCGTTGATGTCGTCGCCCTCGACGAGGACGGTGTAGAGACAGGTGATCGAGCCCCGCTCGGCGCGCCCGCCCCGCTCGAGCAGCCGGGGGAGCAGCCCGAAGACGCTGGGGGGATACCCACGCGTGGCAGGAGGCTCGCCGGCCGCGAGGCCGACCTCGCGTTGCGCCATGGCGAAGCGGGTGACCGAGTCCATCATGAGCAACACGTCGCGTCCCGTATCCCGGAACCACTCGGCGATGCGGGTCGCCGTAAATGCGGCCCGGATGCGCACCATCGCCGGCGCGTCCGACGTGGCGACCACGACGACGGAGCGCGCCAGCCCGTCCGGGCCGAGATCGCGCTCGATGAATTCCGCGACCTCGCGGCCTCGTTCGCCGATGAGCGCGAGCACCGACACGTCGGCTTGCGTGCCTCGGGCGATCATGGAGAGCAGCGACGACTTGCCCACGCCGGACCCGGCGAAGATGCCGAGCCGTTGTCCCTTGCCGCACGGCACGAGGGCATCGAGGACGCGCACGCCGAGTGGCAACTGCTCCTCGACGAGGCCGCGTCGCAACGGATGCGGGGGCACCCCGTGCACGGTGAGGTCGTGGCCGCGCAACCGTGGACCGCTGTCGATGGGGCGGCCGAGGCCGTCGACGACGCGGCCGAGTAATTGCTCGTTCACCCGCAAGGTGATGGGGCGCCCGTAGAGGGTGGCCGGTGTGCCGGCCCGCAGCCCGGTCGTCTCGCCGAGCGCCACGCAGACGGCGCGCCCGTTGCGCAGCGCGACCACCTCGGCTTCGAGCGGGCCGTCGTAGAGGAGCAGTTCGACGCCGTCACCGACCGCGGCCGGAAGCCCTGCGATCTCGATGGACATCCCCACGACCTGGTCGACGCGACCGTAGCGGAGCGGGCGCGCCGCACCGTGGGCGGACGCCGCGAGCTCGTCGAGCACGTCGATCACGGCGCCTCCCCGCCTGGTCCGTCGCCCCGGTCCTCGCCGTCCGGGCCGAGCAGGACGTCGCGCACGCGCTGCAATGCGGTGGAGAGCTGGCTGTCGATCGTCGAGCCGCCGATCTGCACCAGCGCGCCGCCCGGCGCGACCGACGCGTCGGCGACGATGGTGAGCTCGCGGGATCCGGCGAGTGCGTCCTCGTCCACCCCGCGGAGCGCCTCGGTGTCGTCGGGATGCAGGCGCACCGTGGCCGGCAGGCCGGTGTCGTCGGCGGCGAGCGCACGAGCCACGGCGTCGCGGCCGGGCTCGGTGGCCAGGGCGAGCTCACGCCCGACGAGTGTCTCGACCAGTTCGAAGGCGAACGCGGTGACCGAGTGCTCGAGCTCGCCCCGCCGCTCGGCGAAGGTGGCGGCGGCCGCGCCGCTGGCGTCCGCCAGTGCACCGAGCGCCTGTTGCACCGACGCGCGGTCGTGGCGCGCCGCTTCTGCCGCCTGGGTGCGCGCCGCCTCGAGCCCCTCGGCAAAGCCGGCTTGGAAGCCGGCGTCGCGCGCGGCCTCGGCGCCGTCGCCGGCCTCCGAGGCGTGCGAGAGCACGGCGTACTCGATCGGCACGCCCGGGTCGCTCGGGCGGCGGCGCACCGACAAGCCGGCACTCACCGGATTACCTCGTCGTCGCGGGCGATCACGATCACGCCTTCTTCGTCGAGCTCGCGGGCGGCCCGGACCACCTCGGCCTGTGCGTCGTCGACCTGCGACGTCCGGACGGTGCCCAGCACCTCGAGCTCTTCGTCGAGCGACTGGGACGCCCGTTCGGTCAGGTTCTGGCGGATGCGCGCCAGCGCGGCGTCTTCGAGGTGCGCGCCCTTGAGGGCCACCGCCAGCGTGGTGGGCTGCACCTTGCGCAAGATCTGCTGGAGAGAGCGGTCGTCGAGCGCCACGACGTCCTCGAACGTGAAGAGGTTGGCGCGGATCTTCTCGGCCAGGTCGGTGTCGACCTCCTCGAGCTGCCCGAGGATCTGCCGTTCGGTGTTGCGGTCGGCGTGGCTCAGGATCTCCGCGATGGCGGAGGCGCCGCCGACGCTGCTGGTCGAACCGAGGGTGTGCAGGCTCCGCAGCTTCGCCTCGATGAGCGTCGTCGTCTGCCGGACGGCGGCCGGGTCCACCCGGTCGAGCTGCGCGATGCGGCGCGCCACCTTGATCCGGAACTCAGGCGGGAGGGCGCCCATGATCCGGGCCGCGTCCTCGGGGCGCATGTGGGCCAGGAGCACCGCAACCGTCTGGGGTTGCTGCTCGGCCAGCACCCCGACCACGCGCCGGGGGTCCGCCGTCGCCAGGACGGCGAGCGGCCCGACCGCGAGCTTGGACTCCATCTGGTCGAGGACCTCGTCGGCCCGCGCCTTACCCAGCCGCTCGTTGAGGAACTGGCGCGCCATTTCCAGGCCGCCCTGGCTCACGAGCGACGTGCCGCGCACGCGGTCGACGAACTCGCCCATCACCTCAATGACGGTGTCGGTGTCGAGCGCGGGCAGGTTGGCGATCTCGGTCGTCAGCTCGATGGCATCGGGGTCCGCCATCTCCCGCAGGATCGGTGTGGCGCGCTTGGGACCCAGCTGGGCCAGGACGACGGCCACCTTCTGGCGGTTCGAGAGGACGACGGCGTCTTCGCCCGGGGCGGCGCCGGACGCGGCGCCCGAGCCGGGTCCGTGCACGCTCGCGACCGTCCCGGCCGGGGCGCCGGCTTCGTCAGTCGCGGCCTCGGCCGCCTCCGCCGCCTCCAGGGTCGTCAACGCAGGGTTGTTCATACCGGGAGGGCCTTCGGTGGAGCCGCTGCTTCGCCGCGGTCGCTCGCCCATTGCCGCAGCAGCGCCGCCGCTTCGGCGGGCCGGTCCGTGACGAAGTCGTTCACCTGTGCCAGCACCGCCTCGGGACCGAAGGAGAGCGATGCCGCCTGGCCCACCACGGGGAGCTCACCGGTCGGGTTGCGCTCCTCCTCGATCCCTGCGTCGAGTGGCACGGCGGCCGGCATCGGGAGCGCGTCGAGCGAGATCTCTTGGTAGAGCGGACGCCGCCGGCGCGACGCCCACAAGGTGATGGCGACCAGCGCCGCGATGAGGAGGAGCAGCCCGCCCACCTCGGCGATGCGGTCCATGCTCTGGGAGCCGCCGGCCACCGCGGCGGCGTTCTTCGTGTTCTTCGTCGCGGCGAAGGGGAGCGACGACACGACGAGCTGGTCGCCGCCGTTGAGATTGAGGCCGGCGGCGGCCACGACGAGCGAGCGGATCGTGCTGTCCGGCACCTTCTTCGCGGCCGATGAGTTGAGCAGCACCGCTACGGAGGTCTTTTGCACCTGGCCCGGCGCCTGCTTGACCGTCTGGGTCACCTGGCCGACGGCGTTGGTGACCTGCGAGCTCGTGCTCGTGTAAGTGCCGTTGCCGTTCGAGGTCACCGTGGGCGCGCTCGACCCGAGGACGCCCGAGGGGGGCGTGCCGCTCCCGGTGTAGGTGCTGTTGGACGTCGTGTTGCCCGTCTGGGCGGTCACGGGTTGGCCTGCCGCGTTGGTCTGGAGCCCGTTGGTGGTCGTCTGCGTCTGGTTGAAGTCGAGGACGGCGTTCACCTGCACGGCCGAGTTGTTCGGCCCGACGACGCGGTTGAGCATCCCTGTCAGCGACGTGGCGAGGTTGTTGTCGTAGGACGCGGTCTGCTGCGAGTCGGAGGCGCCCGACTCTCCGTCGGCGTCCCCGGGCGCCGTCAGGACGTCGCCGTGGTTGTCGGCGACCGTGACGCTCGACGCGGAGAGCCCCGGGACCGACGAGGCAGCCAGGTGGACGATTGCTTGGACCTGCCCCGAGGAGAGGACGGTGCCGGGCGTCAGGTCGACGAGGATCGACGCGGTCGTCGGCTGCGAGGTGCCGATGGCGAAATCGCTCTGCTGGGGCACCACCAGGTTCACCTGCGCGGACTGCACGCCCTGGATCGACTCGATCGTCTGCTCGAGCTGTCCCTCGAGTGCCTGCTGGTACTCGACCTGCTGCACGAAGTCCGACGTCGTGACGCCGCTCTTCTCGAGGTTGGAGAAGCCGACGTTGCCCGACTGCGGCAGCCCCTGCTCGGCCAGGGCGACGCGCTCCTGGTCGACGTCGTTCGCCGGCACCAGGATGGTCGTCCCCCCGTTGGCCAGCTGGTAGGGGACCTTCGAACTGGTGAGCTGTTGCGTGATGGCGCCGGCGTCGGCCGTCTGGAGGTTCGTGAACAGCGGCTGGTAGTTCGGCTTGGACTCGGTGCGCATGAAGATCACGCCGCCCACGACGGCCGCCACCACGACGAGGCTGACCATGACCTTCTGTCCGGTGGTGAAGTCCGCCAGCACCGTGCCCACCCGGCCCCGGGCCGAGGAGAACGAGTCGCGGTTGAAGGGCAACATCGCCATGGCTACGCCTGCATGTCCATGATCGAGTTGAAGGCGTCAACCGCCTTGTCGCGGACCGTGGTCACGAGCTGGGTCTCGAGGTCGGCCTCGGTGGAGGCGACAGTCACGTCCGCGATGTTGGCGTTGCCCGCTGCCGCCTGGAGCGAGAGGTTGGTGGCCGACTGCTGCGACGCGTCGAGCGAGTCGATCGCGTTCCCCAGCATGTCGGAGAACGACGAGCCCGAGGCGCCCGACGACGCGGACGCGCCCGACGCGCCCGATGCGCCGGTCGCAGCGCCGGCGCCGGAGGCCGACGACGCCGCCTGTGCGGCACCGGCGGACTCGGCCGAGCCGACGCTCGGGATGGCGGGGATGGCGGGGATGACCATGTCAGGCCTTGATGCTCAGGATCGACTGGTACGCGTCGGTGGCGTGCGACATCACAGCCGAGTTCGCCTGGTACGACGTCTGCGACTGGATGAGGTCGGTCATCTCCTGGCCGAGGTCCACCACCGGGTACTCGACTTCCCCACTGGCGTTGGCGACCGGGTTGTTCGGGTCGTATTCGTCCTGTCCCTGCGCGGGGCCGACGTCGATGGAGTCGACCTTCACCCCGTCGCCGCTCCCGTCCGGCTCGACCGAAGCGCCGGCGTCGACGTACTGCGCCTGGTAGACGGGCTGGCCCGGTGTCACCCCGTCCTGCATGTTGGCCACGTTCCCGCCGATGGTGTCGATCCAGGTCTGGTCGACCGAGGCGCCGGAACCGGCGATGTCAATCGCTTCCCACATAGGTCCTCCTAGCCGGTGATCGCGTCCGAGAGCACGGCGAACTGGCCGTCGATGGAATTGACGACGGTCTGGTTCTCGAGGTCGTTCTCCTGCATGAGGGTCATCTCCGTGGGGAGGGAGACGTTGTTCCCGTTCGTGCCGGACGGGAGCCCCTCGGGGAGGGTCTGGGAGCTCGCCACGCCGCCGTCGGCCAGCGCCTGGGCCAAAGACGACTGGAACGTCACCTGGTCGGCCTGGAAATTGGGCGTGTTCTCGTTGGCGATGTTGTTGGCGATTGCCTGCTGCTGATTGACGACGGAATCCAGCGCGAACTGCAGGATCCCGATCGATTCGGCGGCGTCGGTCACTCTTCGGACTCCTCGACCTGAGCAGAGTTGGCCGGCCGTCCTGGCCGAACGTCGAGCAGTCCGTGCTCCGTCGTCTTTAACGGACCCTCGGCCCGGAAAGTTCAGGGGGTCTCGGAATCACGCCATCTGGTCGACGTAGTACGGGCCCGCCGGCACGTCGACCCGCCGCGGCCCGAGATGCAGCTCGATGTCCGTCATGCGCGTGGCCACCTCCAGCGCCAGCTGGTCGAACGCGTCGGCCAGGCGCTGGGCTTGGCTCGCCAATTCCTCGGGCAGCGGCCCGGCCGGGTGCGCGGGCGGGTCGGGCGACGCCGCGCCCTGCTCCACGGCGCGCCGGCTGGCCGCCAGGTGCTCCGAGGCTGCCGCGAGATACTCAGTCCAGCTGTGCTCGGACATCGGCAGTTCCCGGGACGGCGACGGCGCGCCGCCAGGCTTCGCGCAGTGGCGCGACGATCTGGCCGCAGCGCTGGATCTTGGAGAGGTCCTTCGTGAGGTTGGCGTCGAGCAGCTCGGTGAGGAGGAGCTCGTAGAGGCCGAGCAGGTTCTGCCCGCCTTCGAACCCGTCGGGCTGGAGGCTGTGGCGCAGGACCCGCACGATCTGCTGGGCGTGCTGCAGCCGCTCGTTGGTGGCGTGGAGGTCGTTGTCGGCGAGGGCGCGCTCGGCGATCTCGATGTCCGCCGCCAGCCGGTCGAAGAGCATGACGAGCAGTTGCGGGCCGGGCGCGGTCTGCACCGCCTGGCTCTGGTACCTCGACGCGGCGTGCTGGCCGGTGTCCTGCGTGGTGCTCATCGCGTCCGCCTAACCCGAGCTCGAGCTCGAACCGGAGCTCGACGACGAGTTGGTCGAGCTCGAACCGAGGGACGAGGACGAGCTCGACGAGGAGGTGCCGCTCTGCGCGTTCAAGAAGGTGCTCGTCGCCTGGAGCTTGGCCAGGGTCTGCTCGAGGTTGGCGAACTCCTGGGTGAGGGCGGCCTGCTGCGTGGCCACGAGTTGCTGTTGCATGCTGATCTCGCTCGTGACCTCGCTCAACGTGCCCTGCAGCCCCGTGATCGTCTCGGGGATCAGTCCGTTCGGCGCGAGCGACGACATCTTGGCGAGGTGCCCGAGGCCCTGGGCGAAGCCCGGTGCGTAATTGATGGTGCCGAGCGTGGTCGGCGTCGAGATCCCCGTTGCGCTGACGGCGACGACGAGCCCGTTGGCGGGATCGCCGCTCGAGAGCAGGCTGAGGTCCTGCCCGAACCCGGTCGCGGTGACGCCGTCGATCGTGCCCACCACGTCGACGCCCGTGAAGGTCGTGCCCGACGTGGTGAGGCCGAGCTGGTCGGCCCCCGAGGCGCCGACGGTGAAGGTGGCGGCCGAGCCGTAGTTCGCCGACGTCAGTTGGACCTGGTACGAGCCGGCGGAGCCGACGAGCGCGGCAGAGGCGCCGATGCCGGCGCTGGCCAGCGCGGAGTTCAACCCGCTGATCACGTCCGCCACGCTCTCCCCGGCGGCCGCGGCGTAGGTCGCGGTGTCCGACCCGCTGCTCACGGTGTAGGTCTCCGACGCCCCGAGCACGGTCGTGGGCGCAGCCCAGGTCGCCGACCCGGTGTCGACGGCCTGCGAGGCGGACTGGGACACGGTGACCGTGTAACTGCCCGGCGTGGTGTCGTCCGTGGCGCCCGCGACCGTCGCCGCACCGGCGAGGGACGGCGACGCGGGCGAGAACGTGCCGCCCTCGGTGAACATCGCCTGCACCGCGGTCGGGTTCTTGGCGTAGGCGGCCTCGAAGGCGGACTGGTTGAAGGTGATGGTGCCCTGCGACGTGATGGCGAGTCCCGCCGACTCACCCGCCGTGCCGTCCGAGCCCGCAGCCGAATTGCCGACGGCGGTCCCGACCGCGGCGAGGATCTGCTGCGCGAGGCCGTTGAGGGTGACGTTGCCGTTGAGCGGGCCGGCAGTCTTGGTCGACGCGTTGTAGGCGGTGTCGGTCGAGATGGTCGACAGCACCTGGTTGGCCGCGGTGACGAGCGCCTGCACCGTCGTCGCCAGCTGCGTGCCGTCGGGGGAGACGGTGATGGTGACGGGGGAGGAGCTCGCTTGCGCGAGGTTGACGGTCACGCCGGGCAGCAACCCGGTGACCTGGTTGGAGCCCGAGACGATCTGGTACCCGCCCGGGCCGCCGATGGAGACGATGGCGTTCTGGCTCGCGGTCGTCGTGTTGAGCGTGCCGAGGCTGCTGGTGGCGAACGCCTGGGCGTTGATGGTGGTGGCCGCGCCGGTGCCGGTGTTGTTCGACGTCAGCTCCAGCGCGTAGAGGTTCGTCCCCACCTGGAGCGCGTTGGCCGTGACGCCGACGCCGGACGCGTTGATGGCGGCGACGACCGAGCTGAGCGATCCGTTGCCGACCGAGACGTTCTGGGCGGTGATCGAGCCGGCGCTGAGCGCGCCCGAGAGCTGCACCTGCAGCGTGCCGCCGGTGCCCGAGTTCAGCGTGACGGCGGTGGTGCCCGAGCCGGCGATGTCGCTGACCGTGGTCGCGGTGCCGTCGAGGTTGATCACGCCGTCGGTGCCGTTCACCGTGGCACCCGCGGCGAGGCCCAGCGTGGCGGCGGCCGATCCGCCGGTCACTTGCAGTGTCGCCGAAGAGCCTTGTTGGGTGGTCGCCACGGACAGCAGGCCGGACGTCGTCACCGTGGCGTTCAACGTGCCGCCGGACGCGGCAGTCACCGCCTGCGCGAGCTGCTGGGCGTCGTAGGTCCCCGACGCGAGGGTGAGGGTCTGGGTCACGCCGTTGACCACGACCGAGAGCTGGTCGTTCGACGAGTCGATCGTCGTCGACGACCCGAGGGGGACGGTCCCGCCGATCGTGGCGCCCGACGACGACTGCGTCACCGTGATGGTGTGCGCGCCGGCGGCGAGGCCCGACGCCGTGCCGAAGGAGGCGATGCCGAGCCCTGCGCCACCGGAGGCGACGAGGAGGTTGCCCGACGCCACGACGTCGTTGGGGGAGGCGACGGTCCCGCTCGAGATCTGGGTCGACCCGGTGGCCAGCTGGTCGACGTTGAACGTCAGGGTGCCGCTCTGGGTTCCCGACGTCACCGTCGCCGTGGCCTCCGACGGGTTCGACGAACTGGTCGAGAACGCTTGCTCGTAGCTGGTGGGGGTGGCGAGCGCGTCGGCGGCCTGCTGGAGGGCCAGCAGTTGCGAGTTGATGGTCTGGTACGACGAGATCTGCGTGTTGATGGTCGACTGCTGGTTCTGGAGCGTCGTGAGCGGCTGCTCGTAGACGGCCATCTCCGCGTTGATGATCGACTGGGTGTTCAACCCGGACACCAGGCCGGAGAAACTGACCGGGCCGTTGACCATCGTGTCCTCTCCTTCCTCGGCGTGTGCGTCTCGTCGGGTCGTGCTGCGAGTTGTATTCGATTGGTGCCGCC
>Ga0335075_10015090_pt1 | contig 11578 bp, 13 predicted proteins | sample Lox_Sample_24_FD_206723 | JGI IMG/M metagenome (GOLD analysis project Ga0335075, IMG submission 206723) | Soil microbial communities from Loxahatchee National Wildlife Refuge, Florida, United States - Lox_Sample_2.4 | ecosystem: Environmental > Terrestrial > Soil > Wetlands | place: USA...
ACCCCCCCGCCGGCCTCGATGAACGCTTTGCGCTACGCAGCGATCAGGTCGCCGACGCGCAGCCCGTTGAGCACGTCGTTGAGGATGTCGTCGAGGGAGTGCGCGGGCTCCCAGCCGATCGCGGCACGCACCTTGTCGATGCAGGGCACGCGATGGAGCATGTCTTCGATCCCGGTCCCGTAGACCTCGTCGAACGGAATGTGGCGCGTCGGCGAGGTCGAACCCGTCATCTGCTTGATGCGATCGGCGAGACCGAGGATCGACGTCTGGTTGTTCGCGCCGACGTTGTAGATCTCGCCGCTCGTGCGGCCGATGTCGGTCATCAGGTCGCGAAGGGCCCGGATCGTGTCGTGTACGTGGCAGAAGCACCGCGTCTGCTCGCCGTCGCCGTAGATCTCGATCGGCTCGTTCCGGAGAGCACGCTCCGCGAACCGCGGGACGACCATGCCGTACATCCCGGTCTGGCGCGGCCCGACGGTGTTGAAGAGCCGCACGATCACGGACTGGAGGCCGATCTCCTCGACATAGGCGAGGGCGAGAAACTCGTCCATCGCCTTCGAGTCGGCGTATGCCCAGCGCTTCTGCGTGGTCGCGCCGTACATCCGCCGGGACGTCTCGCGCAGCGGGACCTCCGAGCGGTGATCCCCGTAGACCTCCGAGGTCGAGGCCACGAGCACCGGCTTCCCGAACTTGGCGCAGGCGTCGAGCACCGTCTCGGTGCCACCGAGGTTCACGCGGAGCGTCCGGACCGGCTGCTCGACGATCGTCTTGACGCCGACTGCAGCCGCGAGGTGGTACACGACGTCGACCTTGTGGACGAGCTCGTTCACGATCGCCGGCTGCAGCACGCTGTCGACGACGACGTGGACGCGAGGATCGTCCCGGAGATGCGCGATGTTCTCGAGCGAGCCCGTCGAGAGGTCGTCCAGGATGAATACCTCGTCGTCCTCCTGCACCAGCATCTCTGTGAGGTGGGAGCCGATGAAGCCGGCGCCACCGGTGATGAGGACCTTCACGACGTTCTCCTTCTTCGGTTGATTGGGTAGGGGGAAGACTGGTCGGGAGCGGTCATGACTTCTGCTCCAGCTCGAAGCGGACGGGCGAGTCCCAGGCGCAGACCTCGACCCTCGGAACGAGGATCGCCTTCACGAGGGCGTGCATCATCGCGACGCGATAGACGAGATCGAGCGCGATGAGCGCGGGTGCGAGCACGATCAGCCGCGGCTTGCGCAGCGCGAACGCGCCTGCGCCGATCCAGACGAAGCTCCCGACGAGGAAGTACACGAGGAACCAGATCGGGTTGATCCAGCTGCTCAGCAGGATCGCGACGGGAGGCAGCAGGAGCGGCTCGAGCATGTACGGGAGCCAGTCGAGGAGGATGCCGAAGTAGGCGATGTCGAACCACGAGAGCCGGAACCCGAGACGGCTGTCGCGACTCCGCCGGATCGGCCAGCCGAGCCGGTGCCCGCGGATGGACTGGAACTGACCCCACGACCAGCGGACGGTCTGCCGGTACCAATCCTGGAACCGGTGAGGGTCGATCGTCCAGGACCGCGCGTCGTGTACGTAGGCGATGCGCCCGAGGCGCCGCTTCATGATCTCGGCGAGCCAGTACATGTCGTCGATCGCGTAGGGCGCGTCGTCCTGGATCAGCTCGACGAAGACCTTCGTACGGAAGACGGTGTTGGCGCCGCAGATCACGTTGACCACGCGCAGCGCGTTCTGACCGCGCTTGATCGTGCACTGGTACGACCAGTACATGAAGGCGCGCATCGCGATGAGGACGTTCCAGCGGCGCTGGTGCTCCCAGAGCGAGTCGATCCGGCCCGAGGCCGCGGCGATCCTGCTGTCTCCGTCCATCCGTCCGGTCGTCCGCTCGACGTAGGCCGGAGCAAGGGAGGTGTCGTCGTCGAGGACGGCGATGTAGTCGTAGCGCTCGGCCAGCCCGAATGCGGCGAAGCCCGCGCGAAGCGCGGCAGGCTTGCCGCCGCTCTTCTCGCGCTCGAGCACCTGTGCGCCCGCCGCCCTGGCCTCCTCGGAGGTCCGGTCGTCGGAGCCGTCCGACACGACGAACACGTCAGCCTGCTCGATTGCCGATCGCACCGCGGTCCCGATGGTCGATTCGCCGTTCTTGCAGGCGATCAGTACCGCAGTCCTCTTCGCGTCCTGCACGAATCACGCCTTTCCGGGCTGTGCCCCGCCCCGTTTTGCCCGCCGGGGCTCGCGCCCTCGACGAGGTGGGTTCTTCGGTCTGCACTCGACCGTACTGCGGGCCTGCCCCGCCATTGGCGTCCTCTCGGCTAAGACGATCTCGACCTACGTCCAGCCGATCGGCACGACGCGTTGCGTGCGTGGAACCGACTTCCCGACAGGGACGGCTAGGTGCGCCAGGCGAGCCGCGCGAAGACGCGCGTCGGGCCGCCGGGGCTGCTGGTCAACGAGAAGTGGCCGCCGAGGAGCTCGACCCGCTCGCGCATGCTCGACACGCCGAACCGGCTCTCACGCTCGGCGCGCAGGCGAGCCTCGTCGACGTCGAAGCCCTTTCCGTTGTCGACCACCTCGACCTCGACGCCCGTCGGAAGGCACCGCACCTCGACCGTGGCGGAGGAGGCTTCGCTGTGTTGGACGACGTTGCCGAGCGCGTTCTGGACGATGCGGACGATTGCGATCCGCTGGGATGCCGTCAGACCATAGGTATCGAGGGCAGGATCGAACGTCGAGTCGATGGCAACTCCCACACTCGCCTCGACGATCTCGGTCAGCGCCCGCGTGAGCGACTGACCGATCCGATCGGAGACAGAGGCGGATCCCGCAACCTGCCGCAGCGCGCCGTCCAGGCTGACGACACGGGCCAGGAAGTCGTCGACCCGGCCGACGATCCGCCGGCGCTCCTGCGATTCGTCGAGCGCCGACAGGATCTGCGTGCGGAACAGCGCGAGATCGTTCCGCAAGGCGACGACGTCCTGCATTCCTTCGTCGTGCAGGTCGAACCCGAGCCGGAGCACCTGGCGGCGTGAGGCCTGCACCGCGTCGCAGAGCTCGTCGATCAGCTCGCCGAGGGCCACACGCTCCTCCTCGCGCAGGACCGAGGCGGCTCTGCGACCGCGATCGACGGCATCGGCCGCTTTCGCGGTCGAGGCAGCGAGCCGAAGATCGCGCTCGAGATCGGGCTGGTCCGTCACACCGTCCCCGATGGAACCGGGATCCGCGCCCCGTTGGTTCGGTAGAGGGTCGAGTCAGGACCCGACCTAGGGAGGGGGAACCCGACGATCGGCTTGCCTACGGTGGTGGCTCGCGCACCTTCGCCGCGGCAAGCCGATTGAGGGGAACGATGATGAAGATCCTGCTGGCAGACGACCACCCGCTTGTTTTGATGGGCATCCAAGACGCACTCGAGTCCGACGAGGACTTCGAGGTCGTCGGCGCGACGCGCTTCGGCCCAGAAGTCCTTCCGTTGATCGGCCAGCGTTCCCCCGACGTCGTGCTTCTCGACGTCCGGATGCCGAAGCTCAGCGGCCTCGAGTGCCTCACTCGTATTCGCGCCCGCTATCCCGACGTGAGCGTCGTGATGCTCTCGATGTTCGCCGATCCCGAGCAGGTGCAGCTCGCGTTCCAGCGCGGCGCATGTGGATACGTGATCAAGAGCATCGAGCCGGCCGACCTGCCGTCGGCCATCCGCCAGGCAGTCGAAGGCACCGCGTACCACGCTCTCGGCCTGCCGGCGCTCGACGAGCGGGCGATCGCACGCGCCGCCGGCCTGACCGAGCGGGAGCTGACGATCGTGAAGGCGGTCGCGCGCGGTCTCTCGAACCAGGGAATCGGGAAGGAGCTCTGGGTCACCGAGCAGACCGTCAAGTTCCACCTCACCAACATCTACAAGAAGCTCGGCGTCGCGAACCGCACGGAGGCCGCACGATGGGCGTTCGCCAACGGGTTCGTGGACGAGCCTGCGCAGTCGCCCGTCGCCTGAAGGCAACTCGGGGATCCGAGCGTGTCCGCCTGTCTGCCAGCTTTCGTCTTGCACGCGCGCCTTCCGGAAACCTCTCGCCCAGAACGGCCGACCTGCTGGGCATCAGGAAGGCAGGCGACGGACGCCTTGCTCGCCACTTTGGCGCCGTCGACGAGACACATGGTAACCCATCGGCGTCTTCCCTTCTGGCAACAGTCCCGCTACGGTCCCGCCAGCGTTCGCAGAAACACTGGACGTACGAACGGCGGTCGCCTAGCGTCCGCCGAAGAACGGTTGCTCCGAGCTCGCGGACAACGGGTCACGCGGCCGGGAAGCTTCCGGCCGATGAGTCAGGTCGGCCCGCCAGTCGACGAACGCGAAAGCTTGCTGTCGGACGCACGCTCGACCGGTGCGACCCCAGTCGTCCCATCCTGCGGCTCGACCCGCCACGGCGGCGAAAGGACGTGTTACGCACAATGAAGGACGCAGCCTCGGGGGGTGGCGCCCTCGTTCGCCATCCCCTTTTCGACCCGGCATCGGCGGTGGCACGGTGAAGATCGTGATCGCCGACGACCACAAGCTGATCCTGGACGGGGTCCGGCAGACCCTCGAGAACGACGGCTTCGAGATCGTCGGCGAAGCAAACAGCGGGCCGGAGGTCCTCCCCCTCGTCGGCTCCACGTCGCCCGACGTCGTCCTCCTCGACATGCGCATGCCGGGCATCGACGGCCTCGGCTGTCTCCAGCGGCTTCGCGCGCGCCATCCGGACGTCAAGGTCGTCATGTGCTCGATGGCGGCCGACCCCGACAAGATCCAGTCCGCGTTCAAGCACGGCGCGTGCGGCTACATCCTCAAGACCATCGATCCCACCGACCTGGGCTCGGCGATCCGGCAAGCCGTCGAGGGAACCGCGTACCACGCCCTCGGCCTGCCGGCCATGAACGACCAGACGGTGGCCTCCGCCGCCGGTCTCACGAACCGCGAGCTGGACATCGTGAAGGGAATCGCGCGCGGTCTCAGCAACAAGGCGATCGCGCTCGAGCTGTGGATCACCGTGCAGACGGTGAAGTTCCACCTGACGAGCATCTACCGGAAGCTCGGCATCACCAATCGGACCGAGGCCGCACGCTGGGCACTCGGGAAGGGCTTCGACATCGAAAGCGAGAACGCATGACGAGCACAGACATCAAGGCCGACGTCGAGCGCCCACAGGCATCGGGCCGGTGGGCGCGCACCACGACCCCGCCGGCCCTCCCGGCGCAACGTCGACCCGAGATCGCCGTGATCGGCGCCGGCTACGTCGGCCTGCCCCTCGCGCGCGTCTTCACCGAGGCAGGACGCTGCGTCGTCCTCGTCGACGTCGTCGACGAGCGCGTCGCCGCGATCATGCGCGGGGAGAGCCACATCGAGGATGTGCCGGCGGAGATCCTGCGCGGCCTCCTCGACGACGGTCTGACGGCGACGACCGACTACGACATCCTGCGCGAGGTCGAGTCGATCGTGATCGCACTCCCGACCCCGCTGTCGAAGCAGCGCGAGCCCGATCTGTCGATCGTTCTCGGCGCTGTCCGGCAGATCGGGCGGCGTCTGCAGCCCGGACAGCTGGTCGTGCTCGAATCGACCACGTATCCGGGAACGACGCGCGAACAGATCCTGCCGCTCCTCGAGCAGGAGAGCGGCCTCACGGTGGGGCGGGACTTCCACCTCGCCTTCTCGCCGGAACGCGTCGATCCGGGGCGTGTCGACTGGACGACGAAGACCGTTCCGAAGGTCGTCGGCGGAATCACGCCGGACTGCACCGATCGCGCCGCCGAGCTCTACGGCGCCGCGATCGACAGGGTCCACCGCGTCACGACGCCCGAGGCGGCCGAGCTGACGAAGCTCCTCGAGAACATCTTCCGCTCGGTCAACATCGCCCTCGTCAACGAGCTCGCCCAGCTGTGCGATCGGATGGGCATCGACGTCTGGGAGGTGACGGAGGCCGCGGCGACGAAGCCGTTCGGGTTCATGAGCTTCCAACCCGGCCCCGGTCTGGGCGGTCACTGCATCCCGATCGACCCCTTCTACCTGACGTGGAAGGCGCGCGAATTCGGGTTCGCGACCGAGTTCATCGAGCTTGCGGGAAAGATCAACGAGAGCATGCCGTACTACTGCCGATCGCTGGTCTCGCAGGCGTTGAACCACGGTGCGGGCAAGGCGCTTTCCCGGTCGTCGGTGCTCGTGCTCGGCGTGTCGTACAAGCGCGACCTCGGCGACATGCGGGAGTCCCCCGCGCTGAAGATCATCGAGCTCCTCCGCAGCGCCGGGGCCGAGGTCGGCTACCACGACCCGTACGTCCCCGAGCTGCCGGAGTTGTCGCTGCGCTCGGTCGAGCTCGACCCGACCGCGTACGACTGCATCGCGATCGTCACCGACCACACCACCGTCGACTACGACGCGATCGTCGCGAGCGGTGCCGTGGTGGTCGACTTCCGGAACGCGACCGGCGCCACGGGCACCGCCGCCGAGAAGGTCTGGAAGCTGTAAGAGTTGGCGAAAGCTCTCGAGCCTGGTCCGGCGTTGCCGGACCAGGCTCGAGCTCGTTGCCGGCTGAGGCTGCAGGACCTCCGGTCGACCTGCAGAACGACACAGGATCGCCGCTCTTTCCGAACGATCCGGACGACGCTCCAGACATCGTCCCTTCACCGCACTAAACTCGCTCTTCCCGCGGGTTCGCCCGCAGCAGACGTACAGGTCGAACGGGAGGCGTTACCTGATTCGTCGGTGCCGAGCGATCTCGATTCTCCGGGCGGCCGCGTTCGCAGTGCTCGCGGTTTCGGTCACCTCCGGCTCCGCGCTCGCCGCTCCGACGACCGGGACGGTCCCGGCGCTCTCCATCACCGGCCACGGGTTCGGGGCAGGGATCGGGCTCTCCCAGTGGGGCGCCGAGGAGCGGGCCGTCGCCGGCCAGGGCGCTGCGCAGATCCTCTCCTTCTACTACCCGGGCACGACCCTCGGCGCGGCCGCTTCGCGAGACGTCCGCATCCTGGTCGCCGACCGCGCGCAGATCCGGATCGGCTCGGGCGGCGCGTTCTCGGCACGCGACAGCTCCGGTCGCGTCGTCCAGCTTCCGGCCGGCCACTACGACGTCGCCACGACACCGTCGCTGCTGGCGCTCACCTGGCCGATCGTCCTCACCGCCGGGTCCGAGCCGCTGCAGGTCGGAGGCGTCCGCTACCTCGGCACGATCACCCTTCGCCGGGCGCGAGCAGGCCGTTTCCTCGCCGTCAACACTCTCGATCTCGAGGACTACGTCGCCGGCGTCGTCTCGTCGGAGTGCCCGGCCTACTGGCGACCGGCCGCGCTGCAGGCACAGGCGATCGCCTCGCGCACCTACGCGCTCGCGAACCTCCGGCCGAGGGCGATCTTCGACCTGTATCCGGACGATCGCTCGCAGAACTACCGGGGCCTGACGCGCGAGTTCGCGAGCGCGCGCGCGGCAACCGCGGCGACGTCCGGGCAGATCCTGCTCTACGACGGGCATCCGGCCGACGCGATGTTCTCCGCGTCGAACGGCGGCCTGACGAGCGCGCTCAGATCCGCGCCCTACACGCAGACGCGTCCCGACCCGTTCGACGCACGCAGTCCGGACGCGGATTGGGGGCCGGTGCAGATCGGCATGGCGACGCTTGCCGGCGCCTTCCCGGCGATCCCGCAGGATCTGACCGACGTGACCGTGCTGCGCGATGCCGCCAACCGCGTGGTCTCCCTGTCGTTCGTCGGCGCCAACGGCGCGGTGATCACCCTCGGCGGGCGCCTCTTCCAGGAACGGCTGGGGCTGCGCTCGACGTACTTCTCGGTGACGCTCGCCCGCTGAGGCGATCTACTCGACGGTCGGCGCGCGCATCGGGGGCGTATCGCGCTCGAGCGCCCAGCGTGCCGCCTGCGTCCGGTTCGAGAAGCCGAGCTTCCGGTAGATGCTCGTCAGATGGAACTTGACGGTCTGGACCGTGACGCACAGCTCGGCGGCGATTGCCTTGTTGGACAGGCCGCGTGAGACGGCGCCGATCACCTCGAGCTCGCGATCGGTCAGACGCTCGGAGCCCGCATCCGGTCCACCCGCCTGCCCCGCGCTCACCTCCGGCACGTCCGTGGCCTGCCGGATCGCGGGGCCGAGATCGGCCGGGTTGATCGTCTCGACCACGTAGCCTCGCGCCCCGTGACGAAAGGCGTTCTCGACCGCGTCGCCCTCGGCGCACGTCGAGCTGAGCACCACGTCCACCCCGCGGTGGTCGCCGCGCAGCTGGCGCACCCAGGTCAGCGGATCGATTCCCGGTAGCGTGGTGTCGAGCAGCACGACCTCCGGGAGCGACTCGTCGACGACAGCGCCGAGCTCGAGCCCGTCACGAGCCTCGCCGACCACGTCGAAGCCGCCGTCGGTCCTGAGCGCCCGGCGCACCCCGGCCAGCAAAAGTCCGTTTCCGTACGCTACGACGATCCTTTGCACGCCCAGCCTCCCGTCGGCGAGGGTCACACCGTACGCCGATCGAGCCTGGCAGCGCCTGCACTAAGGTCAAGGCTCCAGCGGCATGCCGAGTAGGACGCAGTTCCAAGGACTGCGAATGCGAGGACTGCGAGAGTGGGGGGCTTCGTCCGGACGTAGGTCTAGGGCTACGGACCTGGTGCAACCCCACAATTCGAGCACGATCTGCGCCGGGCAAGGGGACAGGGCACGAGGGTCCCACGAGCAGGTCTCTCGACGAAGGAGAAGACATGAGTGGGCATATTGGCGGCCAGGTTCGTAGCCTTCCGTTTACCGGATTGACAACGCTGCCGCTGGTGGTCGTGGGGCTCGTCCTCAGCGGGTTCGGTTTGCTGATGACGAGGGTGCGCACCGCCACGAAGGTCAAATAGTCGGGGAGGCGGGCGGCGGTGATCCGCAAGCTCGGCTTCATTCTCACAGGGTTCGGCGCGCTCCTGCTTCTCTGGATCGCCGTCACCCTGTGGCGTGGAGATCCGATCACGTCGCTGTACACGCGGTACGAGCAGCACCATCTCGCCGCTCGCCTCTCGGCTGTCGACACGAAGTGGCAGTCGGTTCGTACGCAGGAGAGCGCGGCGGCGAAACGCGAGAAGCGCGAAGCTGCGCTTCTCGCCGACATCCGTCGCGAGGCGGTCGCCTTCGGCGACACGCTCCACAACGGGGCGCCGATCGGCCGGATCGTGATCGGTCGCATCGGGCTCAGCATGGTCGTCCTGCAAGGAACGACCACGTCGGACCTCGAGAAAGGGCCTGGCCACTACGACGCCGCGTCCGGCGAGTCGACCGAGCTGCCGGGCATGGGCGGCGTGGTCGCGATCGCCGGTCACCGGACGACCTTCCTCCACCCGTTCCGGTACATCAACAACGTCAAGGTCGGCGACTACGTCACCCTGAAGATGCCGTACGGGACCTTCGAGTACCGCGTCTACAGGCACGAGGTCGTTCCCTCGACGGACTGGAAGATCCTTCGGCGGACATCGTTCGAGGAGCTCGTCCTGAGCGCCTGCCATCCGCTGTACTCGGCCTCGCACCGCTGGGTCGTGTTCGCCAAGCTCGCCGGCTTCACGGTCTGAAGCGGCCTTCGGGGCCGGCGAAGGCTGCTACTGTGCCCTCGTTCTTCGAGCGAGTGGCGGTTGCGCAGTCTGCGTCTCCCTTTGCCCGTTCCTGAAGTAGGCAAGGGAGGTGTTTTTATGGCAACTGGAACAGTCAAGTGGTTCAACGACCAGAAGGGGTACGGCTTCATCACCCCCGACGAGGGCGGCAAAGACGTCTTCGTCCATCACAGCGCGGTTTCCGGCGAGGGCTTCAAGACGCTCGCCGAGGGCGCGAAGGTGAACTTCGACCTGGCGGAGGGTTCGAAGGGACCTGAAGCGCACGCGGTCACGTTGGCGTAAGCGTGGTTGCTTCGGCGGCGCCGCCCGCGAGGCGCGCCGCCGAAGATCCGTCTCCGAGAGGCGTGACGAACGGGAGCAGGTGAGCGTCGCATGAACTTCGAGATGACCGTCAAGCGCATCTTCGAGCTCGCCGCCGCGGAGAGCGGAACCGTCACGGCGGAACAGATCGAGGGCGACCCGGAGCTCGCAGGGGACCGGTCGCTCACATCCGCCGCCGGCCACATGCTCGCCGGCGGTACGAACGTCTCCGCGGAGCCGAACCGGGACGAGGCACACTGGTTCCCGTACGGGCGGCTCACGTTCGACAGACTCGCCCTGCCGAAGAGCGCCACCGAGTCGGACTGAACATGGGCCGACCGGCGGCTCTTGTCCGTCGAGACGTCGAGCCCGGCGCACGACCTAGCCCCCGCCCCCGCGACGAGCGAAAGGAGAGCATGGCCGAGAAGGAACCGAAGATCGAAGTCGAGGGCGAGATCGTCGAGGTGCTCGGCAACCGCATGTTCCGGATCCGGCTCGACAACGGCCACGAGCCGATCGGCTACACGTCCGGTCGCCTGAAGCGCTACCGGATCCGCATGCTTGCCGGCGACCGCGTCCGGCTCGAGCTCTCGCCGTACGACCTCACGCGCGGGCGCATCGTCTACCGCCTCACCTGAGTCGCGCGCGAGGCGCCGGCGAGCGCGTCAACCCTCGGCGGCCGACGGATCCCCTTCGTCCGCCGGATCCTGCGGCTCGTCGCCACGCCGCCGTTCGACGGCGCGCGCATCCTTCTTCGCCTGCTTCTGCTCGCGCTTCTCGCGCAGCGCCTGCTCGCGCGCGCGCTTGAGCACCGATTGTGGGTTTCGCCGGCCGATCGAGCCACGGTAGCAACGTCGAGAGGATCGCGTTCCGCTCGACCGTGTTCCCTAGACCGTGGCGCCCGCCTCTTCCAGCGCCTCGAGCTCCTCCCCCCGCACGAGCGCCAGGGCGAGCACGACGCCGGCACCGGAGATACCGGCGACCACCCAGAAGGCGAGCGCGTACCCACTCGTGAGCGCGGCCGCCTGCGAATGACCCGTATGCAGGAGATGCGTCGCGTGCGAGACGGCGACGCTCGACGCGATCGCGACGCCGATCGCACCGCCGACCTGCTGCGACGTGTTGAGCAGGCCCGACGCGAGCCCGGCCTCACGGGGCCCGACACCGGCGAGCGCGGCGATCGAGACGGGGATGAACGCAAGGGCGAGCCCGAACCCGACGAGCAGGTAGCCGCCGAGCAGGTCGTGGACGTACGAGCCGTGCACCGGGATCTGCGCGTACCAGATCAGCCCGCCCGTGTTGAGCGCGAGCCCGACCGCCATGACGATGCGCGGGCCGATCTGCGTCGTCAGCCACTGCGAGAGCGCGGCGACGAGGACGGTCGTCCCCGCGGTCGCGAGAAACGTGAGCCCCGTCTTCAGCGCGGAGAAGTGCAGGACGTTCTGCACGTACAGCGTCAGCAGGAAGAAGTTCGCAAACACCGAGGCGCCGAGGAGGACCCCGACGACGTTCGCGCCGGCGAGGGTGCGGATACGGAAGATCGAGAGCGGCATGAGCGGCCTCGGTACACGGCTCTCCCAGACGACGAAGAACGCGAGGAGCGCGGCGGCCGCGACGAGCAGCCCGATCGTCAGCCCGTCACCCCAGCCGTCGACGGGCGCCTTCGAGATCGCGTACACGAGCAGCGCGAGGCCG
>Ga0335075_10015091_pt1 | contig 11577 bp, 9 predicted proteins | sample Lox_Sample_24_FD_206723 | JGI IMG/M metagenome (GOLD analysis project Ga0335075, IMG submission 206723) | Soil microbial communities from Loxahatchee National Wildlife Refuge, Florida, United States - Lox_Sample_2.4 | ecosystem: Environmental > Terrestrial > Soil > Wetlands | place: USA: Florida...
GTCGTCAGAATTTCCAGTTGAAACTTCTACTTCGCCGCGACCACGGCTCTGATCTTCAAGGTAAGCGACAAATCCAACCGCAGGTAGGCCCCGCGGTTCGGTTCTCGCGTGGGGCCTTTCCTTCGCCGGGTCCCGCGCGGTTTGTTTTTGCGCGTAGCCGTCACCGCAAGGCTCGATCAATATCATGAACCGAGAACGATAACTCCACCGAATGGGTGCCCATCGTTCGCGGTGCTTGCGAACGGTGGGTCTTCGGTTTGTCCTCAACTCACTGAACGGCACGGAGGGTGGCCCAGGCTGCATCCGTGTCACGTGTTGCTGCTGGCACAGAGAGACGGTACCATCGCGCCACTTCAGTCGCGAGCATGTTTTTGAAGGTGCCCTGCGCTCGGTTTTTGAGCGTGGGGCTTTTCCTTCACGATCAAACCGTCTCACATGAAATGGCGCCGTGCACAGTCCGCCTGCACCAATGCTGTACTTTTAGCCAGCTTGCCACGATCCGCCACAAAGAAGATATTGCTGGCGCGGAATTCAGCCGATTGCTGACCGTTGACGCCGGGGGCCGGGCGGCCTTCGAGGGCCAGGCAGGGCGTCAATTGGTTCGATGGAGGTTGCCATGACCTCACTGCTTCGATTCATCGCAATAACGTCCGCTGTCCTTCTGCCGCTCTCTTCCCTCTCGGCGGCCGACGAGCACGTAGCGCTGAAATGCTCGACGAACCAGGACAGTGTGTGGGTTTACGACTCACTAACGACTTTCAATGTCGAGGCGAAGGTGAAGTGCGGCGAAGCCGTCACGCTGGTCGGACGAACTGACGGGTACGTTGAAGTTCGAACAGCGGCCGGGACGGAGGGTTATGTCCCAGAGGAAAATGTTCCCGAGACTGAGGCTGTCGCCATATCCGCCGCGCCGGAAACGAATGCAACGAGCCGGCCAACGTCGGCGCGCACTACCAGCGCACCACGCAGCGCCCCTGCTCAACCAAGTGCGCGCGCAGCACTTCCCAGCGGCACTCACGAGGCAGTCGCCTCGACCACTACATCCCGACCACAGCCGGCCGCCGCCGGCATCTCGCCGGCTATCGCAGCCGAGGAAGACGCCAGTTCAGTTCCGTCTGGTTCCACGGACCGTGCCACCTCGGCCGTCACAGAGCCAGCCAGCGCGCCCGTTGCAGCAGCTTCCGTTGAGCCTCACGCGAAATTGAACAGAACCACAAATTCTGATGATGCCTCTGTTGCGGCGCTTCCGGGCAACTCAACTGCGCCCGTTGCTCCACACGAGGCCGGTACGGCGAATGCCACAGTCGCTCGCGCGTTTGCAACGCCCGGCGAGGGGAACCAGCCAAGTGAGGCCGCGAGTGTCCGCCCCGCCGATATATACGACGTTGGCCCCGCAACGACAACGGCCACACCAAGGCCTGCGGATGCAGGCAACGTTTCGGACGCGTCGGCTGATGACGAAGGCGATGACAATTCCTATTTGATCCCTCCGAAGTCAGCAAGCGACGATCCGGCGTGCAAAGCTTACTTCTCAGGTTATGGGCTCACCATTGCGCAGTTCACGTGGGTCGTCGACCACCGGAAGAAGAGCTTCCCTGCCGTCTGCCCCGCGGCGACGCCGGCCATGGTGGACTACGTGATTATCTTCACCCACGATGTCGACTTCTTCAGTTACACGATGCCCGCGCCGATACACGAAGAAAAGGATGGATTCACCGATTGGGACCCGGTCGTTCTTTGCGACCCGGATAACGTACCGTGCTCCAGGATCTACAACAGCAGGCGCGAGTACGTGTGGGTGTTTCATGTCAAGCGCGGGACCTACGACCCGGGGAAATTCTCCCCGCATCGCCGGTTTCAATTCGCAAAAATCGAATCCAACTACTCGCGCACCGTCGAAGACGCGTTCCAATTCATTGAAACGCACGACGCCGCCCGCTGAAGAGCGAGACCGGGTGGCCACTCCGTCGCCGGTCGAAAAAAGCTGTCGCTGTTGGTTTTGAGGGTGCCCCTCGATAAGAACGAAGGCGTTGTCAAGCGACACCTGTGCAGTTCAGTGCTGTTGGCACCGCGTGTGTGTCAGAGCGGGTAGCCACGGCACGGTGTTTGTGCCGTGGGCCGGTGACATCGGGTGGCCCGGCACCCTCCCGGCTCAGTTCATCGAAGCCGCCGCTGGAGCGCCACACAACACCTCTCCGGCGCCTCCGCTCTACCTGTGGCTGGGCGGGTGGCCCACTCCCGCACTCAACGCCGGTCAAAACTGTTGGTTCTGAGGGTCCCCATCGCTCGGTTTTTGAGCGTGGGACTTTCCGACTCTTCTTTTCAGCGGGTAGCGCGCAGCCACGGCACGGTTCCTGTGCCATGGGCTTCCAAAGGTCGGCGGCGGGTGGTCGCCCGTTGGGCTCTCTCCGAATGCGAACACCGCGTGCAACGATCCCACACAACACCTACCCTAAGGCCTCGGACAAAACACGAGGGGTGCCGCACCCTTTGAAGTGTAAGGGTGCGGGGTTCGACTTTCGCTTTGCACGTCCCACGTTATCTGCCGGGTCAACACCTCTCCTACGACTTCGCTGAAGCAAAACCGGGCGCCGCACTCTTCGCCGGTTCTCGCGTCGCGCTTTGAGCGTGCGAGAACGGTTCGCGGTTTTGCGTTTTGGTGTCCGCCAGTATTTCCTGCGTGAATTTCTCTTTTCGGTATCAGACCAGCGGAGCATAATCCCGGCTACCGGAGCACTCATGAAGAACCGCCTCGAACGGCGCTACGGTTGGGGCCACTTGCACTTCATCACGTGCAGTTGCTACCGGCGTCTCCCGTTCCTCGGCTTCCGAACGACGCCGCGACATTTTTCTCCGCGTCCTGCGGGAAATTCGCGACCGCTACGACTTCGCGCTTCTCGGATACGTGGTCATGCCCGAGCACATCCATCTGCTGATTAGCGAACCGAACCGCGCCACGCCAAGCACCGTCATGCAGGTGCTGAAGCAGCGCGTCTCGCGATTTCTCCGTCGCCGAAAAAGACGGTCCTCATCCTCGCAAATGCGCTTATGGAACGACGAATCCTTGCTACGCTATCCGCGCTTTTGGCAGCGTCGCTTCTACGACTTCAATGTATGGAGCTTCCGGAAGAAAAACGAAAAACTGAACTATATGCACTTCAATCCCGTCCGTAGACGCTTGGTCCAGCATCCGAAGGATTGGCTCTGGAGCAGCTATCGCTTCTACTCCATCGGCGGCCCCGTTCTTTGTCCGCCGAATCCGGAATGGAAACCCGCCCCATCCACCCGCAACCCAACGCCAAACCCGCACGTTTATACCTCCAAACGTGCGGCACCCACGCGGTCTGCCCGCGAGTCGTAGGAGAGGTGTTGTGCGATATCCCCATGCCCGGCTCGATTTCGCGGTTCAACCCAAAAGCCCTCGCCACCCGCCCAGCCATGTAGCAGTGAAGGTGGCCTTACAGACGAGATAGAAGTGGCGAACACAAAGAGCACGTTCCGGGTCCAGCAGACCTTCCAGGTCAACGGCAGGGCAGTCAGCGTCGCACGACTGCAAAACGGGAAAGTTGTACTTACACCCAGGCAGGTTGTGGATGCGACGGCAAAGCGAATCACAATCATACCGGAGCAGTAATCCGCGCGGAGGGGCTGAACAATGAGAGCCTTGCTGACGATCACCATCTTCGCCACGGTTTGCGCGCTGCCCTGCACGGCAGCTTCGAAGCCGCGACCCCGAGAGCAAGAAAGCGCCGCCACGTCCGTAACGACAGGAACTGCCGAAGGCAAAGCCTGGCTGAATTGGGACAAGTCAACGAGGCTTGGATTCGTTCGAGGCTACCTCGTCGGTGTTCGGGCAGGCAATCGAACGGGGTGTTTTTCCTATGAGAGGCTCGTCGAGACTCATACAGCGGCGTCCCTCAATGAAACTCCGGTTTCGAGGTGTCTTGCCAATGCGCCGACATTCTCTAAGTCCCCACAAGAGTACGCGAAGATGATGACCCAGTTTTATCGAACGTACCCGAGGGATGCGGGCCTCAACCTCGAAACCTTGCTTTGGCTTCTGTCCGACAAGCAAGCCAAGACCCCAAAGGAGGCAGATGCGTGGTTCCGGGCCGGACGCAGATCTTCACAGCCCTGAGGCCCCCGTGTCCGACGCCGACGCGTTGTGAGGATGGGCGCACTTAGGCGGGTGGAGCACCCTTTCGGCCCCACCAATGTCAGTTGAACCGCTGTTTCGATCCTTCTCCGAACGCGCCGCCGATGCGCCACACAACACCTTGCCTACGACCGCACTCTGTGCGCGAGGGTGCCGCACTCTTCGCTGCTTTCGCGAAGGGTGCGCGGCCCTGTTTTGGCCTTACAAACAGTGTGCGCTCCGACCTGTGGTACCCGCTCGTGATTTCCCTTTTCGCAGGCTGACTAGCGGGTAGCCACGGCATTTAGGCCGTGGGCTTTCGGGGGCCAGTGCCGCCAGAACCGCAACACCACAAGCCTCGGTCCGATTCCGTTCTAGTGCCCCGCAATAGTTATTGACAATATGATAATTATGTGATATGGTCGGCTCGGAGGCACGTCAATACAGCGCCATGCGCCGCTCCCACTCACGAGTTCCAAAATGGGAAAACGCCGGCGCCATGATCCAACCCAAACACCCAAACCGGGTACTACTCCAAGGCGCTCTAATCTACCGAACTGCGATTAGAAATCGTCCTAACGCACTGAAAACAAACAATCGGAGGGCGCTCTAATCACCCGTGAAAGTACTATTCTCCACAGTCGCGAGGACCAACATTTCAGACTGTCTGGCGTCTATCGCGATCCCGGCAATGGTCGAAACACGTGCCGAGAAACAGCGCCGATCCGAAGACAAGCTTCGAGCGTGCGGGAGAGTCACGCTTCGAGCGTGCGGGAGAGTCACGCTTCGAGCGTGCGGGAGAGTCACGCTTCGAGCGCGTAGGGAGAGTCGCATTTCGAGCGTGCAGGGAGAGGACCGGCGTCCTGCTTGCTCTCACGCAGGAAGGAAGCGACCAACGCCCGCCCGCCGTGGCGGGTGAGTCGAGGGGATCCCTCATGGCTTTTCTCGACACGCGTGCCGAGAAAAGGTCGGCGTAAGTCCATGCCCATCAACAAAAGCCGGATCTTTTCTCGACACACTTTTCAAGCGTTCGGCTGCGCAATCCGGACCGGGATTCTAGGCCGGCCGGCGCAGGCGGTCGAGCAGCGCAAACAGGAGGACGCCGAAGGCGCCGCTGACCAGCGAGGCGATCAGCAGGTGCAGATCGAAGAGCGCCGCCGAACGGTTCAGCAGCGCCCGCGACGTAATGGCCAGAACAATTTGGTGGAAATGGAAAAGTACGACGATCAGCGCGAACCGGCTTACCGGGTGCTCCATATCGATGCGCGCGCCCACCGATGACGCAACGTACCCGACGAACGTCTTCGCAATGCCGTAAAACCCGATCGGGTTGTCATGGCTCAGCGCGTCTTGGAGAATCCCGATCGCGGCGCCCAGCAGGAGCCCCGACGCCGGATTCCTCCGGCTGACGCCGAAGTAGATTGTTACGAGGAGAGGCAGTTCAACAAGTTCAGTCCAGTGTCCGTACTTATGCAGGAACGCCTGCAGCACGATCGCCAGAATGGCGGAGCCCACCACCGTCCCGGTGTAGTACTTGTGGACTTCGATGTTCTCTTGCGACTGAATGCCCGGATTGAATGCGTAAGACATATCAGTTCTTCTGAGCCGTCGGTTTTGAGTCCGGCGTTTTCGGTGCCGTCGGCTTTGAAGTCGGCTGCGTCGAATTCGCCGGTTTCGCAGTTGCAGGCGTCGAACTTGCTGGCTTCTGAGCCGCCGGCTTCTGAGTTTCTGGTTTTGGAGTGGCCGTTTTGGGACTTGCAGCCGCGCCAGGTTTCAAAATCTTCTCGGCCGGGACGGCCTGATGTTGCGCAGAGCCCGTTGATGCAGGCCTGGAATTCGCCGGTTCTGCGCCCGCGGGAGAAGGTTCTACCGTTTTCAGGTTCAGATCTCTTTCGGTTAGCAGGACCAGCACGTCTTCCAGGCGATCCAGATGAGCGGCCGTGCGAATGTGAATGATCTGAAATGGGGTTGCGGCCTTGTCGTCGGCCACAACACCCACCGCAAGCCCCTTCGGGAAAATGCGGTCGTCGCCGGAGGTGATGATTTCATCGCCCGGCTGGACTTTTTCTTCATTCACGATGTAATCCATTTGCGGGTCCGGATCGCCGGTCCCTTTAACAATGCCGTGCGCGTGCGACGCGGCGAACATCGCACCGACGCCGCTCTCGCGATCGCTGATCAGCAACACCTGGGATGCGTGCGGAAAAACCTCCACGATCTTGCCGACGATGCCGTCAGGCGTGATCACCGCCATCTCACGGCGTATGCCGTCGTGCCCGCCTCGGTTGATGAAGATGGTGTGAGACACGGGATCGGCGCTTCCTCCGATTACGTGGGCGGCCACCATCGCACGCGTCGATGCGACGACGTCCGCGGCAATCATTGGCGCTTCGGGATGGTCGTGGCGAAATTGGAGCATCGCGTCCATGTGCCGCGCTTCCTCGACTTCCGTTTCCAGTTGATGATTGCGCAATTTCAGTTCGCCGTTTTCCGCTCGAAGATCGATGTTCTCCTTACGCTCGTGGCGCAAATCGATATAGCCGGACCAGACTCCGCCCACCCCGGAAAACATCCAACTCCCGGCCCGTTCAATCGGCATGATCGTTTCAACAGCCCAGTAGCGGATCAGTGGGACGTTCCTGTCGCGGGCGGCGTCGCCGCGGCGTACCTGAAACGCGAGAAGCAGCACCTGCGCGACGACGACGATCGCGAGGAGAGCCAAAGGACGCCGGCGAGTGGAAATATCGACCATCAAGAACCCAAGAAGCTAACCTCTAAGAGCGTTCTATCACTTGCTGCGACCGCCTCCGGCGTCAAACGTCAGTCGATCGACACCTGCCGCAGCAAATGGAAGTCGCTGAGCATCTTTCCTGTGCCCAGCACGACTGAAGCCAGCGGATCGTCCGCAATGGACACCGGTAAGCCGGTCTCTTCGCGAATGCGTTTATCCAGATTCTTGATCAGCGCGCCGCCGCCGGTGAGGACGATGCCGCGGTCGCTGATGTCCGCCGACAATTCCGGAGGTGTACGCTCGAGCGCTACGCGAATTGCATTCAGGATCGTGGAAATGCATTCAGATAGCGCTTCGCGAATTTCGCTGTCGTCGATTGTCACTGTGCGCGGAACGCCTTCGATCAGGTTGCGGCCCTTCACTTCGAGCGTCAGCGGCTTTTCGAGCGGATACGCCGAACCGATTTCAATCTTGATCTGCTCTGCCGTGCGCTCGCCGATCAGGAGGTTGTACTTGCGCTTCAGGTAATGCATCACGGCTTCGTCCATTTCATTGCCAGCGACACGAACCGACCGTGAATAGACGATACCGCTCATGGAAATCACGGCGATGTCCGTCGTGCCACCGCCGATATCCACTACCATGTTGCCGGACGGCTCTTCGATCGGAAGTCCCGCACCGATGGCAGCAGCCATGGCCTGCTCGACGAGATAGACCTCGCTCGCGCGCGCGCGATACGCAGAGTCCTGAACCGCGCGCTTTTCCACCGGCGTGATTTCGCTCGGCACTCCAATCACGATGCGCGGATGCACCAGGACCCGTCGATTGTGCGCTTTATGGATGAAATACGTAAGCATCTTCTCAGTAACTTTAAAATCTGCGATCACACCGTCCTTCATCGGTTTGATTGCGACGACGTTTCCTGGTGTTCGCCCCAGCATGTCTTTCGCCTCGCGGCCAACGGCAACTGGCTCACCGGTATTCTTGTTGATCGCGACGATAGAAGGCTCGTTCACGACGATGCCCTTGTTTCTCGCAAACACCAGCGTGTTTGCTGTGCCCAAGTCGATGGCCAGGTCGGATGAGAAGAGACTAAAGACCGACCTCATGTTATAGCCGTTTTTCGTCACTGCTTCTTTTCCCCCTGAAATGCGCGCTCCAAAAACGCCCTCGGCGCCCCCGCCGCTTACGGAATCACGACATCAACCGTTTTGGTGTTCGTGCCGCCACGCCGGTTTTGGCCAGTGATGGCCAGCACGTGGCTGCCCTTTGACATTGGCTGCGTAAAAAAACGGAAACGTCCGTCGCTCTGAATGTCGGCCACCTGCTGGCCGTTGATCAACAAGGTTGCGCCGGCTTCGGTGCGGCCTATCACCTCAACCACATTACCTTCAATCTCGGTGTCGTCGACGGACAAGAACATCTGCTGTTCCTTGCCTTGCGCGGCCAGCGTGAACTGAAAAGGATCGCTTGCCTCGCTCATGTTGTTCTTCTCGTCGATCGCACGGACACGCCAGAAATACTCGCCGGTATCGAATCCGGAAACGTCGGCCGAGGGCACATCCACCTTCTGATCGATCAGGATGTGGTTGAACGTAGGGCTCGTGCTCGCTTGAAATTCATACTGTCTCGCAGTCGAAACCGTCGACCACGAGAAGTGGACGTGATCGTGCTTAGGATCGGCCACGATCAGTGGTGCCAAGTTCAAAGGATCCTGCAACTGCGGCGGAGCCAGAACATCCGTTTTCGTAATCGGTCCATTGCTCGCAAACGATACGCGCTGGTGTTGGCCGATATCGACGTGCTCGTTGCCGCGCGTCAACTCGGCGCCGCCGTTGGTCACGGTGATCTGTTGTTCGTTGGTGGTCGGGTCGCTGCGCACAGCCGCGCGGCTGTCTTGCTGCAACGAGGCTACCGCATTCTGGAACGAAACCTGCGCGGTTGACCCTGGAACCTGCCACTTGCCGGTTGCCAGATCGACTTGTCCTGACGTGATATGCACGGCCACTTCCGACGGTTGATTCTGTGCGACTACGTTCTCTTCGACTGTCACCAGCGTGTCGCCCTTCACCGTATAAGTTGTTCCATCGGCGAATACAATCCGAGCCACGCCTTCGGAACCGGTTTGGATCAGGTCCCCTTTGTCCAGCGTCATCGAATAGTCCGCGTTAGACCACTGGACCGAATTTGCCTTTTTGATTTGGACTTTGCCGTCCAGGTTGACGAATCGCGCCTGCCTGGCTGAAATCGTCGCGACTTGCTTTGTATTCGGCCCGATCGCGTCGGAAATCCGCCGCAAAACGTTGCCGGACATCTCGGGAAAAACGAGGTAAACGGCGGTCAGCGCAATCGTCGTGAGCACAACAATGTAAAGGATTACGGTGCGGTACCGCACCGTGTGCCAATACACGTCGACGCGCGAAATCTTCTGTTTGTCGTTCACACTCGGTCCAGTTTTTTGAAAAACTCAGGACAATTTTGGAATCTAGCACACGGGTATAGTGCTTTCAACAAACGCACGGCGCAGTTGCGAAACGGCTAATACCGAATTGTCGCGCCAGGGTGTAGCACCAAGACCGGTAAGATGGCAATGTCTACGGCGGCTTAAGGCTCAGCGTAAAGCTGTAGCATTCGTGCAATCTTGGCAAGTCGAAGGTCGCGCGTCCAGAGAGGCACTTGGGCGAGTGAAGCCGAAACTAGCAGATGAGCGTCGATCCAGCCGATCCCGGCGCCCATCAGGTGGTTGCTTTCCACGAACATCATCACTTCGCTGTGACTCCCCACCGGCACAGATGGCAGCCGTTCGAGCAGCGGCAATACCTCGTGCCGGCGGTGCAGAAATTCGCACGCCAGTTCGCCAATAACAAACGGATGGGATTCAACCTCCGCTCGATTGAGAAGCGTAGCAAGCGCGGCGTTTCCCTGTCGCAGGTGGTCCACCCAGACAGAAGTATCAACGAGCACGAGTGTAGGCAACGCGCCGTCGTGTTCGGCGTCGTCGTACGATTCGAATCCCAGGTTCGCTCGCGCCGAGCGCAGCCAAGCGCCTTGCGCTTTCGCGAGCAATCAGCGACTCCAGGCCAGCTCGTACAACCGCGGTCTTCTCTCCAATTCCAGTTAGCCGAGTCGCTTCGTTTAGAAGGTCATCATCGATATTCAGTGTGGTTCTCATATGTATTTGTATGTATTATGAATGCATATCGCGTCCCAGTCAAGGACGGCAGGTGCAGCCTTGCCTCGCAGGCAGGTCGTCACAATGGATGCCATTTTGGCGGCTAACGATCGTTGTGGATCTGGCACAGAGGTTGTGGTAATCGGCACCCGTGGTTCTATAATACCTCTTCGCATGAGCACCCAAGTTCTTCTAAGGTGAACAATATGAGCGAATTAATCGGAGAACTGACTCCTCCAACACGCTTGATGCTTACGCCCGGCCCTTCATCCGTAGACCCGCGCGTTTATCGCGCTATGGCCACGCCCTTAGTTGGGCATCTCGATCCGTGGTTCCTCGAGATGATGGGCGACGTGCAGGTCCTGCTGCGCCGCATCTTCCAGACGCAAAATCGCATCACCTACCCGATTTCCGCGTCGGGTTCCGGCGGAATCGAGGCTGGCGTGTTCAACGTGCTCGAGGAAGGCGATGAGTGCATCGTTTGCTCGAACGGAATGTTCTCCGAACGCATGGCCGTGATCGCTGAGCGTACGCCGGCGCACGTGATCCGGGTCACCGCCCCACTCGGACGCCCTGTCGACCCCGAAGACATTCGCCGCGCGGCCAAGGGAGGGAAAGTCAAATTCATCGGCTTAGCACACGGCGAAACGTCCACTGGAGTGGTCTCACATCTGGAATCCTATCGAAAAGTCGCCGATGAACTGGGCGCCCTGCTGCTTGTTGACACGGTCGCGACGCTTGCCGGAATCCCGCTGAACGTGGATCGCGAGCGGATCGACGTTTGCTTCAGCGGGTCGCAGAAGGCGTTGAGCGCACCTCCGGGAATGGCCCCGATCACAGTTAATGCGCGTGTGGAAGACGTGATTCGCGCCCGCAAGAAGAAAGTGCAGAGCTGGTATTTTGACCTGACTCCCGCGATGGACTACTGGGGCAAAGAGCGCACGTATCATCACACGCCTCCCATATCCTTGATTTACGGCATGCGCGAGGCGCTGCGGCTCGTGCTTGAAGAAGGTCTCGAAGCGCGCTGGGAACGCCATCTGCAGAATCAACAGGCGCTTGTGGCCGGAGTCGAGGCGATGGGCCTCAATCTCTTCGTCGCGAATCCTGCCGAACGCCTGGTCACCGTCACTGCGGTGAAGATTCCTTCCGGAGTCGACGATAAAAGCGTTCGGAACCAATTGCTGGATGAATTCAACATCGAGATCGCCGGCGGCATCGGTCCTACCAAGGGGCAGATCTGGCGCATCGGCTTGATGGGCTTTTCGAGCCAGAAACAAAACGTGCTCCTGCTGCTGGCGGCATTGGAGAAGGTGCTGCTCGATCAGGGGTTCCGCGTACCATCAGGTGCGGGCGTCGGCGCGGCCGTACGAAGCTATCACGAATCCACGCGGCAGCCCGCGGCCGCCGGGGTGAGGCAATAAGACCATGGTTGCAACGACAGCAAAGCCTGTGATCATCGCAAATTCAGGAACAATGAGCGAATTCGTCGGGGCATTTGATGTGCCGTCAAAAGTCACGGACCAGGTTTATCACTGC
>Ga0335075_10015092_pt1 | contig 11577 bp, 7 predicted proteins | sample Lox_Sample_24_FD_206723 | JGI IMG/M metagenome (GOLD analysis project Ga0335075, IMG submission 206723) | Soil microbial communities from Loxahatchee National Wildlife Refuge, Florida, United States - Lox_Sample_2.4 | ecosystem: Environmental > Terrestrial > Soil > Wetlands | place: USA: Florida...
GATCGTACCATTCGTCTTTGGAACCTGCGCGAAGGTAAGCATCGGATTGTCGGTACTACGGGGAATTGGCCCTCGCGTTCCGTGGCCTTCTCTCCAGATGGCCGAACTTTGGCTTGGACTAACAGCGGCGGACTCCAACTTTACGATGTTGAGACCTCTGTTTCCGAGGCTCTGGCGGTCGAAGTCCCAACTTATCACGAATTCACTAAGGTAGCTTTTTCTCTCAACGGACACTCAGTGGCGGCGACGAGAAAACGCGTTCTTCTGTGGGATCGCGAGACGCAGAGGTTGCTGGCGGCGTGGGGCAGCGGCCACCATCACCATAACGGCTTGGTCTTCACATCAGATGGGCGAACACTCGCGGTAGGACGAGATCACCTACTACCAAATACCTGTTATAGCTATGAAGTCGTTCTCTATGACCTCGAAACAAGACAAGCGAAGGCTACTCTGACCACCAAACGGATGGTAAACGATTTGGCCTTTGCTCCAAATGGCCGGATGCTCGCTGCTGCTTGCGGTGAGCATCTGATGGTCTGGGATCTCGCCGAGGAAGAACCGCTCTTCCAACACAAAGTCAATAAAAAGTACTTTCAGGGCATCGCCTTCTCGCCGGATGGCTGCTTATTGGCGACCGCGAGTAACGATCAAACAGTGCGGTTGTGGAGAGCGGGCGACTGGAAAGAACACGTGGCCTTAGACTGGCGCATCGGCGAAGTCTTGTGCATTGCTTTCGCTCCCGACGGCATGACCGCCGCCGCTGGTGGACGATCTGGACGCATTGTCCTCTGGGATGTCGATTTCTAGGCCGACGATCAGCAGAGACCGGAGCGCCGTTTGCGGATCGAGTGAACCAGGAGGAAACGTATGGCTGAGACCAAAAGGCGCTATAGCAAAGAGGAATTCGCCCGTCGTGGCGACGCTATCTATGAAAAAAAATCCGTCCTCAGCTCAAGGCAAGTGACGAGGAAAAATTTGCGGCGATCGACATCGAAAGCGGAGAGTTCGCGATTGATGCCGATGAACTGAAGGCTTGCCGCAAGCTGCGCAAACGCATTCCCGACGCACAGATTTGGATGGTACGCGTCGGTTATCCGTATGTCCATCGCATCGGCGGTCGAGAACGACGGGGCGCTCCATGATTACCGGCGTGGTCCAATCCGCCGAAGGGCGCATTCGCTTGAAGGTGAAAGGACGTCGGGGGCGGGAGCAAGAGATTGAAGCAATCATCGATACCGGCTATACGGCATCACTGACGTTGCCTCCCGCTGTCATTCAAGGCTTGGGTCTGCGCTGGCAAACCGTGGACCGGTTCAAGTTGGCCGACGGGAGCATCTGTGTTTTCGACGTGTACGAGGCGAAGGTGGAATGGGATGGCAAAGTGCGCCAAATCCCTGTCGATGAAGCGGACGCCGAGCCATTGGTTGGGATAAGACTTTTGAAGGGGCACGAATTGAAAAGGCAAATCCGCTACCGCGGCAAAGGAGCAACCATGTGCAAATTACCGTTTGCTGTCTGTTTGGCGACGATCCTCATTTGCAGCGCATTTTCCACCAGCACTCAAGCAGACGCTCCTGTCCGTCCCAACGTCATCATCATTCTCGCCGACGATCTCGGTTGGGCCGATCTCGGCTGCTACGGCAGCAAATATCACAAGACGCCGAACCTCGATCGGCTCGCTGCACAGGGCATGCGTTTCACCGACGCTTACGCCGCTTGTCCCGTCTGTTCGCCGTCGCGGGCCGCGATTTTGACTGGCAAATATCCGGCTCGCCTCAATCTCACCGATTGGCTGCCCGGAAGACTGGATCGGCCCGATCAGAAGTTGTTGCGTCCGGTCATCAATCAGCAATTGCCGGCCGGCGAGACGACGCTGGCCGCGGAACTGCGGAAGGCCGGATATGCTACCGGGCATGTCGGTAAATGGCACCTGGGCGGCAAAGGATCGCTGCCGGAGCAGCACGGCTTCGATGTCAACATTGCCGGCGACGCCGCCGGCTCGCCGCGCAGCTATTTCGCTCCCTACAAGAACAACAACGGCGTGTTCATCCCGAAACTGGAAATCGCGCCCGACGGTGAATATCTCACCGATAGACTGACAGCGGAAGCCGTGAAATTCATCGAAAACAACCGCAAGAAACCGTTCTTCCTCTATCTCGCCCATTACACGGTTCACATCCCCTTAAAGGCGAAAGAGGAATTGATCCGCAAGTACAAACCCGGCCAGCCGGGCGAACAAGGCAACCCGATTTATGCCGCCATGATCGAAAGTCTCGATGACGGCGTCGGCCGCATCCTCAAGAAGCTCGATGAGTTAAAGTTGGCGGATCATACGATTGTCGTGCTCACTTCGGACAACGGCGGCTTGTCGGTGAAAGAGGGACCGAACACACCCTCGACCAGCAACGCGCCGCTGCGTGCCGGCAAGGGCTATCTCTACGAAGGCGGCATCCGCGAACCACTGATCGTCCGCTGGCCAAACGTCACGCGGCCGGGCAGCACCAGCGATGCGCCGGTGTGCGGCATCGATCTGTTTCCGACCATTCTCGACGCTTGCGGCGTCCGGAGCGATGTCCGCGTCGATGGCGTCAGCCTGGCGCCGCTGCTTAGAGGCGGCGAGCTGAAGCGCGATGTTCCCCTCTTTTGGCATTACCCACACTACAGCAATCAGGGCGGCAAGCCCGGCGCAGCCGTCCGCGCCGGCGATTACAAGCTCATCGAGTTCTACGAGGATGGCCGGCTGGAATTGTACGACTTAAAAAAAGATATAAGCGAGGCTCATAACCTTATAATGGACAAGCCCGTGAAGGCGAAGGAACTGAGCGCCAAGCTGGCCGCTTGGCGAAAAGACGTCGGGGCCAAGATGATGAAGCCGAACCCCGATTACACGCTCAAGCAGAAAAGGTAGAAGAGCTAACCACAGAGTCACTGAGGACACAGAGAAGAAAAATCACCACGAATAACACGAATAAAAGACAAAAAATAGACAAAAGGCATATATTTGGGCAAAAACTTCATTCTTTTTTCACTCCTTCTTTTCCCTTTCGTATTCGTGATATTCGTGTGATTCGTGGTGATTCTTCTCTGTGTTCTCTGTGACTCTGGGGTTAGCTCTTCTTCAATCAAGCCGGTCAGCGGCCGGTATTGATGCCGTCTGCCGGCTGGGCGAGCAGATTGACAACGAGGGGCCAGAAGTCTTCGTCGGCGTCGTTTTCCCACTCGATGGTAACGACCGTGTTTTCACCGTGGTTGGTCGCTTGCCGTTTCAGCACCAGGGAGAAGCGCTGTCCCGGTTTGGTTTGACCGTTCAGTTTCACTGTGTCTTCGTCCGCCGGGTAGACGGCCACGATGATGTTGGCTTTGTTAAGAGTTGCCTTTAAGCGTGCGGCCACATCATTGACCGAGCCGGCGACGACCTGCCGTTTGCCTCCCGAACCAGTCCGGGACAGCAGGAGCGAACTGGCCGAACAGCCCAACACCACGAACAGCAGCGCTGCGGCGCACACTATCCCCAGGCGACGCGACATGGTTTCGCCCTCCAGAGAACTTCTCGGTTATATGGAAGTGCGGAACCATAGCGACGCCGCCGCTTTCGTGCAAGAGCAATCTTGAAGCAGCAGGGCCGTCTGCTTGTTCGTGTTACGGTCTTACGACTTGCAATGGTTTCACCGGCTCGCCGTTTTCCGCTCGATCGAGCAACGATCGCAGAAAAGGCGAGGCCAAGTAGCGATCTTGCCGGTGATAGGATTCGACCACTTCCTGCTCCGTGATAGCGCGAATACTTCTCGGGCTTAGCTCGATTTCCAGGTCGCGCGACTTGGCCAGGCCGACGACGCGCTGCAGCGCCTCCAACTCGACCAGATCGGCGAAACGGAGTTCCAGAGTCTGAAAACGTCTGCCGCCGCGCCGCCGCAAATCATCCAGATTGTCGCGCCCTACTTGCCCCAACGGTAGGCCGACTTGCTCCGCCGTCGCCACGACGACACGATCGTATGCTCCCCAATTCTCCAACAGCCGGCGCAAATAGGCGGCAACAGAGGTCGCGCTGCGCTCCAGCAGGAACAGGACAGCGGTGCGAATGTCGGCAGACGCATCGATAGCGCGGCGGCGCAGCGACAAGTGATAGGTGGGCTTGGCATTTTTCGGCGGCGGCACGCGCTCCACTTCCCAGACGCCGTAACGATGGCCGGCATCGCGGCACTGGATCAGTAACGAATACACCAACCCTGCCAGATGACCGGCATCGGCCGGCAGCGTGTGCGGTTCGCGCTGCAATTGTTCGGCTATCGACGCCAGTTTCTCGGCGATAAGACAATCGACGGCCTCGCGGGTCTCCTTATCTGTCCGTGAATCGATATTGCCGAGCTTGGGACCGCCGACGCTCGGCCAGCGCGTCAGCCAATCGAGCGCATCGTGATAAGTCAGCGCTTCCTGTTGTTGCCGCCAGCCCTCGCGCGCCCAGTTAATAGCGTCGCGTGGGCGAACCTCGATGCGATCGCCCAAGAATCGTTGACGCCAACTGTCGCCGAGCGGAAAGAGAGCGTCTTCCCGCCGTCGCTTTTCGACTAGCTCGATGCCAGCGAACGGCCCGAGAAAGTTGCAAAGACGCGCTTCAACGATGGACGCCGATTGCTCCGGTTTCAGACGCTGGAGGTTGATCTCCAGCTGCGCCAGCCGGTCCCAAGCCGACTCTTGAATGACTCGATTCTCGTGCCAGCGCACCAGCGTGTCCTTGACCCCGGCTGTGACGACGAGCAGGTTCGAGGAGCTGTCGATTAAGGCTTCGAGGAAGCGGGCCAAAACGCCGGCTTGTTCCTCGTCGAGATTATCGACTTGATCGAAGACGAGCAGGAAGGGCCGATCCTTGCAGGCCGCCAGGCGCGTCAGAGCGACCAGCACTTGTTTGATCTGCTGATTATCGAGCAAGGCGACGGCCTCATCCGCATGTTGCGGCGGCGGTAACTTCAGCGCCCGGCCATCCTCCGGATCGAGCGCCTGCCCCGACAGCCAGCGCACGGCCAAAGTCGCCTCGCTGCCGGGTCCGGTACCGTGTGTGGCCCGATATGCCGAACGGATGAATCGAAATAATACCTTCCAGACCGAGCAATCTATCGGCGCCGTACCTGGTAAATCGCCATCCATCATTTTTTGCACGAACCGACCGTAGGCGTTGCCCACCTGTCCCCAGGTATAGCGGCCGCATTTATCGTCCACGGCTTCGAGCAGACTGGCGTATACCAGATTGAACAACGGAGTACCGGCGAAATGACGATCGCGTCCGTTTGTCAAGATGCTCAGCACCGTACTCAGCAGGGAGCGCGGCAGGTTCTCGGGCGCAGCCTGCAAATTGTGCAAATAAGCGAAATAGGCGCGTTCGCCGTTGTTGGCCCAGCGCCCCAGCCGCGATAGCAGATGACTCTTGCCGATACCGGCCTCGCCCCACAAGACGGCGCCGACGCCGCGGCGATGATCGCATGCCTCGCGTGCCAGCTGCGTCAATCGCGCGAACGCCGCATGATGGATGGCGTCCACGTCCACATCATTCGCCGACGGGCCGTTGATGCGATTATCCAGAAAGGGATTGCGCGATCGGATGCACTGGATGAAGTTGCTGAGCTGATCGCCGTTTCCATCCAGTTCGGCCAAGCTGTTCGCATTGCTCATGAGTTGCTTTCGTTGAAGAGCGGGATACGGGAGTCGAACCCGTCTTGCAGCGTTGGGAACGCTGTGCCCAACCGATAGGCCAATCCCGCGATGTAAAAAATTCTAACTCGGAATGGCGGCGTTCCGCAAGAGGCTTTGCAATTTTTTTCGTTTATCCCTGGGCAGTAAAGTGTTGATCCGCCGCGATTTCGACTTTCGCGGGCATCGTCGGCGACTCGGTGCCCTGAACCTGTCGCAGATAGGCTCCGGACAGATCGGCGCGTTTGACGATGCCGAGTACGCGCTTGCTGTCTGCGCTTTCGACCACCGGCAGAGCCAGCAAATCGCTCTCTACGAACTGCTCCATCGCCTGGTCCAACGGTTCGTCGGCGGACAACGGCGCCACGGCGCGCATCAGATCCATCGCCACCAACAGCGCCCGCAAGTGCGGCGACTGCGAAGCCAACAGCACTTCTTCCACCGTCACCACGCCGAGAAGTCGTCCATCGGCGTCGATCACTGGCGCAGACTGGACCGGACTGCTGTTCAGCCGCTCAATCACCTCGGCGATGCGATCGCCCGGATTGAGGTACGGCACGTCGTGCAACGGCGTGACGAAGGCGCCGACGCGCAAGCCGGTCAGCACTTCGCGGACATAAGCCCCTTGATGGGCCGGCGAACGCGAGCGGCTCTGCACCTGCGAGCTATAGATCGATTGCTCGTCCGAGAGCAGAAAAGCGATGGTGCAGACCCATAATGTCGGCAAAAGCAAGTTGTAATTGCCGGTCAGCTCGCTGACCATGACGAGAGTGGATAGCGGCGTCTTGGCTGCGGCGGCGAAGAAGCCGGCCATGCCGACAATAACGAAGCTGGCCGTCGGCGGCATGTATCCCTGTGGGAAAACGTGGTTGAGCAAGATGCCGAGCGCGCCGCCGCCGCAGCCGCCGATCACCATTGACGGCCCGAACACGCCGCCGGAGCCGCCGCTGCCAATAGTCAAGCCGGTTGTCACGATTTTGCCGAGGGCGATGGACAGAAGCAGCATGGCCAACGATAGCTCGGTGGACTCGCTGGGTATGCGTCGCAAGCTGTCTTGCAGCACACCGTAACCGAAGGACAAGACCGAGAGGGCGCGGATTTTTTGTTCGAAGGCGAAATACAAGGCCAGGGCGACGAGTCCCGCCAGAAAAGCGCCGATGGCCGGCTTGAAGTGCGGACGAAGGGGAACGCGGCGAAACAACTCGGTAAGTCCATAAAAGCTGCGCGTGTACAACATGGCCAAAACGACCACGAACAGGGCGAGCAGCAAGTAAGGTACAAGATGAAACGGATCGGAGAAAGCGGTTGATTGCATCAGCTCGGCAGGCATATCGAACAGCGGCTTCCAGCCGATGCCGGTCCAGTGGCTGAAAACCAGGCCGAAAGTGCAGTAGGCGGTGATGCAGGCCAGAGCGGCGGGGATGACGACCTCGGACTCGAAGTCCGGCGAACGGTACAGCACCTCGGCGGCGAAGAGCGCGCCGGCCAGCGGCGCGCGGAAAATGGCGGCGATGCCGGCGCCCATGCCAGCGGCCAGCAACAGCCGCCTTTCGGCAGGCCGGAGACGCAACAATCCGCCCAGCCAGGAACCGAAGCCGGCGCCGATTTGTGCAATCGGTCCCTCCCGTCCTCCGGAGCCGCCGGTGCCGAGAGTGATGGCGCTAGCAAGGATCTTCACCAGCGGCACGCGCGGGCGGATCACGCCGCCCTTGAAGTGATAAGCGGCGATGGCCGAATCCGTGCCGTGGCCCTCCGCTTCCGGAGCGAAGGTATAGACGAGGAAGCCGCTTACTAGCCCGCCCAGGGCCGGAATAAACACAAGCATCCACCAGTGAAACGGCGTATCGCTTGACGGCAGCAGCATGTCGAGCGGCGGCTCGTTGGCGGGACCGCCCGGATGATAGCCGACGATCATTTCCAGAACGAGATAAAAGACCGTGCGCGTGGCCAAATAGAACACCACAGCACCCAGTCCGGCGATCACTCCAATGACCAGCGACAGACCCAGCAACCGCGCTTGCGGACGCAATCTACGCCGGCCGAGCTGCCAGAATTCGGGCAACCAATGAAGAGGATTTAGGCCAATGGACGATGCGGCGCGTTCGATCATGAGCGGACCAATCTCCTCTTCGTTACTTTTCGAGCGGCGACTCGCGAAGCTCTGTTTCCCATTTTCTCGGGGGCTAACTGCGGAGCAGAGTTTCGCAACCGTGCGTTCCCAAGCAGAGCTTGGGAACGATAGGTAATGTTTTCCCTAGTGATGAAGTTCACGCTCGAAACCTTGTGAGACAGACAAAGAGAACGAAGGCTCCGACGCTGAGAACGCTCCTTACCGCATGTAGCCGTGCCCATCGTGCCAGAAAGTCGCTAGCTTGCTGCGACCTGCGATCCAGCCCGGGATCCAACAGCTTCTTATTGGTTGGGAAAATCACCACCAAGGTAAACGGTATAACGGAGCCGAGGATAAAGCATCCGATCAACCACAAAACGCCGCTTCCGCTTAACCAAGCCCCCAATCCAGCTATCATACCGATGCAGGCTAGTGATGCTTGCATGACCGCGGCGCGATGGTAACTCGGGCCGAATTCCGTGACAGCGAGTTCCGTCCCGCGTTGGACCCTCGCCGGATGCTCGGCGAGGTTAACGTAGACGGCTGCGCCGGCAAACAAGCCTGTGGCAAGGATCGCAGTCAATTCCCAAAGCCGGCACGTTTGACAGCACCCTCATCAGCATGAATGGGAGGGCGAGCTAGGGAAAAACACTGGCGCTCATTTATCCGGTCTCTGCACCACCTCGAACGACGAACCCTTGATCCTTCGCAGTTCCCCATGCAGGTTGGGGATGCGTTCGTCCGGTGCTACAGAGATGGCCCAATCGATGCCATTGTCGGCGACGAACATACCGTATTTCTTGAGCCCTTTGAGAACCGCCCGCACCGGCGGCGAAAAGCTGGAGATGTCGAACTCCTGCTTGAGCCGAAGGCGCTCGCCCATGCGCGGCAGATTTCTGTCTGTCCGCTGGCTGGCGTAGTGACGGGCCGGATAGACATACTCTTTACGTGTCTTGGTCACCGTGACGCGCAGGGCGTGCTCGACCATGCCGCGCTGTAGTTCGTCATGGCGCACCACGGCAGGGAAGATCGGCAGACCCGCGGCGTCGGCCGAGGTCCAACCGGCTGGCCGCACCCGATTCGTCTTCAAATCGAACACCGATGCCTGCGCCACCTGCCATCCTCGCTCGGTTTTTTTCGCCTGATAAAACTCGTAGAGCACTCGATTGACTGGATCGACGACGAGAGCATGTCGGTCGCCGTCCCTATTGCGTCTGTCGCGCTGCACGTCGTCCAGGCTCAAGCCGCCCAGCGCCGGCGTGCGTTTGTAGTCAGCCGGCCAACCTTCAATGGGCAGATCATCGGGTATTGGGAATGGCCCCTTGTCCGATTCGTCGGGGTAGGAGACGATGTGGATCCCGATTTTCTTTTGATTGGGCGGCACGAGGATGAAGCTCATGTCGGAGTTGTAGCGGAAGGGTTTGTCGGCTCCGATCGAGGCGATGATGTTTTTCGAGTTCGGGTGCAGCGGCCATTGCGAAACATCAGTGTTCCAGGGGTTATCGGTTGGGAACACTTGTAGCGCCGCGAGGATGCGATCAGCCTGAGTCGTATTGAACAGGATGGGCTGGGTGATTTCCGGCATCTTCGGCAGCGGCCGGCCGCTGGAGCGCGTGTCGTCGGCCGACGCAATCAGGACGACCCCTCCCGAAAACAACAGGACTACAAGACTCAGCTTGCGGATCATTGTCTTGTCCTCGGCGAATTCTCAACTACGACGAACTCCGTCGGTCTTAGTATAGGCGCTGCGAACATGATCCGCAATCAAGGGCCGCCCTGACCTATCCCCACTTTAGTACGGCGTTGACTGTGGGCTGTGCAATTCAAAGATTCCGACTAACGATCCCAAGGACAGACGTTTCGACACAGCAGCCGGCTAGGAAAAATCGATTCAATAATCAATCCGCCGTAGAGGCCCTTCGTCGCTGACAAGCCGCGACAACTTTTCAGAAAACAATAGCCTCCGAAGATCGCGCGGCTGGCCATCAATCTCGATCCGGCGTTTGATTAGTCGCACGCCGTGGCTGTAATCGACGTACCAATAGATGTGCGCGATGTTCAAAGGCTGTATCGGCTTGCCATCCCGTTTGTGCCAGCCATAGATGGCCACTCGATTGGGTTTTTCCTCCAGTCGATTGGATAGGACCAGATCCTTCTTGATCCCCGAAACGAATTCGCCGAGTTTTGAGCCTTTTCTTTGCTCTTCGATAAGCTGATGATGCTGCACGAACGTGGCAATCGCCTCGCGCGTCTCGGTCAGCGGATATGGTTCCAGTTTGACGGTGGCGTTCGCGTGAATTGCATCGACGATCTTACGCGTTGGCAGTGAGCAGCCAAAGGCCTCGGCGATGCGGCAAGCGGTTCGCGGATTCATCGGCACGCGAACGAAATCTTCATTGCTGCCGATGGACAGATAATCGGGCATCACCTCCACCGTGGCAGATTGCTCTTTTCCCGACACGTCCTTGGTCGCGAATTTGAGCTGCTTGAACGAGCGGAGAAAGTCCGGAAAATTGCCGCGAAGGAACTCGGTTGCGATCGCCTCCTCTCGTTGGTCACGGGCGAGTTTTTCCATGGCCTGGAAGAACGCTTTCCCACCGACGGCATCGTCAGGGCGTTTCGGAAGCGCTGGAGCGGGCTGGATCCATTTCGTATAGGCTCGCGGTCCGCCGAACGTGCCCCACTTTTCCTTCGGAGGATCGTTCGATAAACCGCGAAGCAAGCCGTTCATTTCCCCGACAAGAGCTGTGTGCAGAACTTTGTTCTGTGGATTCTTATGCACCAGAATCGAGATCTGTTCATTCATTCCTTTGAGGATCCGGAAATCTCCAGACGTCGATTCGACGAGTTCTATCCCCTTCTGGGTAAAGCTGCCCACCATACGATCTGTCGCCCGGAAGGTTCCTCCACCGGGTCCGACCACCAACTTGCCATTGAGCCTGACGTTCCGATCGTCGTAGGCGATGACCACAAGCTGATGCGATGCTTGTTTCTTGAGCCAGGCGAGGATTTTGTCGCCATGCTTGTGGGCATCGGAATAACTGTAATTCGCATCGAGAAAGATTAGGCGTTGAATCTCGTTGGGAATTTCCTCCTCTGCATCGATGAAGCCGAAGAGGAAACTGCCGCCGCCGCTGTGCCCGGCAAGTATGATGGAAATCTCCTTGGCCGAAATCCATTGCTGAACCGTCTGGACGACGTTGCGAATCGTCTTGGGTCCATCCTGGCGAGTCTTGTTCCAGGTCGGCCAACTCAATCCCTCAGCTTCGAGACAAGCCAGGACTGTCTGGGTAGCTCCCGCGACTTCGCGAAAGCGCCGAACTTGGGCGGCAATGTGTTGCGTATCGAAACGCCAATCAGTCTTCCCTTCTGTGATGCAGCCCATCGTTTGTTCGAGGGAGTTGCCGTTCGGGGTAGCGAAGAAAATGAGGCGAGTTGGTTTGCTCCTCTCAAACTGGCCAGGCGCATTCACGAGCAAGCGAATCCCTTCCGCGAACCACTGCTCACGCACCTGTTCACCGAACCAGGCACTCTTGCGAAACTCAGGAATTTCCGAGGCAAGAAGCGAAGAAGGTTGAGTAGAAAGGAGAAAGGAGAGAAGCACAATTCGCCATCGAGCGATGCCAGGGTACACTAGTGTTCTGTGGGATCGTGTCATGATTTCCCCATCTCCGGCAGGATGACCTTCTGGATGGGCCCGGCACCAGCGAGGAGAACGCCAAGCAACAGGATCCACCGATGAGATTTCGCGGGTTCAAAGTCTGCTCTGGCTGCGATTGGCCCAC
>Ga0335075_10015093_pt1 | contig 11577 bp, 10 predicted proteins | sample Lox_Sample_24_FD_206723 | JGI IMG/M metagenome (GOLD analysis project Ga0335075, IMG submission 206723) | Soil microbial communities from Loxahatchee National Wildlife Refuge, Florida, United States - Lox_Sample_2.4 | ecosystem: Environmental > Terrestrial > Soil > Wetlands | place: USA...
GTCCCCTGCGCCGGGACCTTGAGGTGCTGCGCGAACGAGATCGACGCGGGCACCTCCTGCGCCTCCACGGTGGTGCCGCCGAAGACGTACTTCTGGACCGGGGCGAGGCTCTGCGGCGGGGTGGAGGAGCAGATCAGCGGAACCTGATGGGCGGCGGCCAAGGGGGCCACGGCACCGCAGTCGTCGCTCAGTGTGAAGCCGAAGATCGCCGACACGTGGTCCGAGTCGATCAGCTGCTCGGCCGCGGACGAAGCGTTCTGGCCAGTCGCCGCCGCGTCGGCCGTCACGATCTTGATCTGGTGTCCGTTGACGCCGCCGTGGGCGTTGGCGTAGCTGACCGCGGCGCGAATGAAGGTCAGCGTGTACTGGCCGTATACCGACAGCGGGCCGGAGAGGTCGTCGTCGTCCCCGAGGACGATCGCGCCGGTGGAACTGGACGAGCTTGCGGTTGCGCCGGACGAGCCTCCGGCGGAACTCGACGAACCGGACGAACCGCAGGCGGCGAGGCCGACCGAAGTGGCGAGCAGCGCGCAGACCAGCGCAGACCCGCGTGCGACAGAACGCATTGGTACTCCCTCGGGGTCATACTCGGTGAGGCATCACCAACCTCAACATTATTTAGATAATTTAGCGAAGTGAGATGTATGAATCAACCGGATCGACCGCCGGGCTTCGCGACGTTTCCGAACTGTTGCCTCAGCTGCTGCTTCTGGATCTTCCCGAGCTCATTTCTCGGGATGCTGTCGATGAACTCGATCTGCTCCGGCGTCTTCTGGACCGCCAGACCCTGCGCGCGGCAGTGCCTGGCCACGCCGTCCAAGGTCAACGCGGGAACACCGGGTGCCAGCTGGATGACCGCGCAGCACCGCTCGCCCGTGCGCTGGTCGGGCAGGGCGATGACGGCGACGTCGGCGATCTCGGGCATGGCCGAGAGCACGTTCTCGACCTCGAGGGCCGAGATGTTCTCCGCGTTGCGGATGATGACGTCTTTCAGGCGGCCTGTCACCCGGACCTGCCCGTCCGCGGACAGGACGCCGAGGTCTCCCGTCCGGAACCGGCCGTTACGGTCGAACGCGGCAGCGTTGAGCGAGCTGTCGACGTAGCCCGAGAACATCTGCGGGCCTGTGAGCCGGAGCTCTCCCTCGGTGCCGGGTGGCAGGACCGTGTCGTCCGGATCGCAGACCACCAGCGCCACCCCGGGCGCCGGGATTCCCTCGCTGATCGCGCGGACCTGCTCCGGGGACTCGGGCGGGCAGAACGTGGCCGCCGGGAACTCGGTCAGCCCCCAGCTGGAGATGACGCCGACGCCGCCTAGCACCTCCCGGACGGCGCCGTCGAGCTCCGGCGGACGGGGAGCGCCCCCGTTGACGATCCTGCGCAGGCGCGGCAGCAGGGGCGTATCCCCCCGTTCGCGCTGAGCGTCCAGATAGGCGTTGATGACCGCGACGCTTCCCACGATGACCGTGGGATCGAAGCGGGCCGCGATGAGGGGAGTCTGGACCCTGTCGAACACGTCAAGCAGGATCCGCTGGCACCCGGTGACGAGCTGCAGGGACAGATAAAGCATGCCGCCCACATGGGCCATCGGCCCGGTGGTGACGAACACGTCCTGCGACCCGGTACGGCCGATGGCCAGCTCTGCCCCGCAGGACGCGACCACCGACTGGTCGGTGTGCCGCACTCCCTTGGGATCCGCGGTCGTGCCGGAGGTGTAGTAAATCCAGCGGACCGGCGGCGGCTCGCCCTCCACCAAGCGGGGCGGCGGCGGGAGGCTCCCAGGGTCGCCGTCGGGCAGGGCCAGCCCGAATGGGCCGGTCCGCTCGGCGAGATCGATCGCGTGGACGGCGAACCCTACCTCGGCCGCTACCTCGGCCGCTAGCCCGGCGAAATCGAACCCCCGGTGCGCCGTTGGCACGATGAGCAGGTCGGCCTTGGTCTGAGCGGTGATGAAGGTGACCTCGCGGCGGCGCAGGATCGGGACGATGGGATTCTGCAGGGCGCCCAGCCGGGCCAGGGCACCGCAGATCACCGCCGTTTCCAGCGTCGTCGGAAGCTGCCAGCTGACGCGCGAATCCGGGCCGACCCCCAGCGCTGTCAGGCCCGCGGCCGCGCGCTCCACCGCCGTCCGGTAGTCGCCGAAGCTCAGCGAGCGGCCTTCCGCGTCCCTGAACATGACCCGGTCGGGTGTCTGGCTGGCCCGGCGCTCGATGCGCTCCCAGACCGTCGCCGGAGTGGACAGCGTGCTGCTGTGAGCGTCGGCTGACGACACGCCTGCCTACCTTTCTGCCGTAAGGGACCGCTTGGCTGCCGGACTGTCCGGCCGGTGCGCGTCGACGCGGACGAACCGGTGCGACAGCAGCCACCGGCCGTCGTGCGGTACGAGCACGTCGCGGTACCGTCCCCAGTGATCGAGGCCGTCGCGGGTAAGCACCGCGAAGTAGGAGGCTGCCTGGGCGCGTTCCGGCGTGACGTCGTGAATGAGGACGCTCGACACGTGGTGGCGGACGATCGGCGGCGGCCCTGCGGAGGCCGCGCTCTCGATGCTGTGGCGGACGGCCCCTCCCAGCCCCTCGGCGATCGCCGCGCGTCCCTCCATCCGGGCCCCGCCGCGGATCTCCAGGATCCCGTCGGGGGTGAACTGTTCCGCCAGCTCACCGACCCGGCCGCGGTCGCCCGCGTGGTTGTAGCGGGCGAGCGTTTCGCGCACCGCCTCGCGAATCGCGAGTTCCCACGGCTCGATCATCGTCTGTCCTCCCTGGTCGGCAGTGCCGGACGTCGTTCCGCGAGAGGTGGCCCTCAACCTCTCAATACGGTATATTATTTAAGTCATATTACGATATTAAAACGCGGCTGGGCGACCGTCTAGGCGGTGTGGTGCCCGGCCGCGAGTGAGGGTGACGGCCGCGGGGCGATGCCATGGGCTCCCGCTGCTGTCGCCCGCCGTCTCGCGTCGTGGAGAGGCAGCGGATCGCATGACCGAGCAGCAAGAATGGACCAGCCTGAGTGCTCAGACCCCTCGTCCGAGCCGTCTCGGCTCTCCCGAGCTAACGGAGCAGGGGTTGCGGACGGTCGGCTATCTGCCGAACGCGCACATCGCCAGCGTCGTGTATCTCGGCGAGCAACTGGCCAAGCCGGTGCTCATCGAGGGTCCGGCCGGCACCGGGAAAACCGAGCTGGCCAAGAGCGTCGCCCTGATGAGCGGCATGCGGCTGATCCGACTGCAGTGCTATGAGGGGCTGGATGAGGCCAAAGCCCTCTATGAGTGGAACTATAAGAAGCAGCTGCTCCGGATACAGGCGGGGCAAGCCGGGGGGACGCGCGACCCGGCCGAGGCGGCGGCCTGGTCGGACCTCGAGTCCGACATCTTCAGCGAGGAGTTTCTGCTCTCCCGGCCGCTGCTGGCGGCCATCAGGTCGCCGGAACCGGTCGTCCTGCTCATCGACGAGGTCGACCGCCTCGAGGTCGAGGCCGAGGCGCTGCTGCTCGAGGTCCTCTCCGACTATCAGGTGTCGATTCCCGAGCTGGGCACCATCACCGCGACCCAGACCCCGCTGGTCTTCCTGACCTCCAACAACTCGCGCGAGCTGACCGAGGCGCTCAAGCGCCGCTGCCTATACCTCTATCTTGACTATCCCTCGGTCGAGCGAGAGCAGGAGATCGTCAGGAGCCGGGTGCCCGGGATCGGAGAGCGGCTCGCGGTGCAGATCAGCGGACTGGTCCGGTCGCTGCGGACGATCGATCTCAAAAAGCGGCCATCGGTCTCCGAGACCATCGACCTGGCCAATACGCTGTTCCTGCTCGGGGCCGAGGAGATCACCCCCGAGCTTGCCGTTGATACGCTCCATATCCTGCTCAAGTACCAGTCGGACATCGAGAAGGCGGCGGCCGAACTGACCGCGAAGCGCTGACGTGTCCGGTCGGGAACAGGTCCCGCCAGGGCCGACTCTCGCCGCCTTCGTGGCCGAGCTGCGGACGATCGGGCTGCCGATCTCAGTGTCGGAGAATGCGGACGCCATGGCCGCGATCCTGGCCATGCCCATGGTCGACCGCGCCGCGCTGAAAAGCGCGCTGGCCGCGACGCTGGTCAAGAGCAGCGCTCATGACAACGCGTTTGAGCTCGTCTTCGATGTTTTCTTTGGCGATCGGCGAATCGGCGTCGGCTGGCTCGCCGCACCGTCGGTCGGCGGTGCCGATGCCCGCGGCAACGGCACCGACCGCGCGGGCATTGTCGCCATGCTCAGCGACGCTGACCTGAACGACCTGCTCTTCCGCGCCGTCCTAGCCTCCGACCAGATGCTCATCCGCGCGGCGGTGGCCGAGGCGGTCACTCGGCACGCGGGCATTGAGCCCGGCCGGGCCGTGGCCGGAATGTACTACCTCTACCGCACCCTGAGTCGGCTTGACCTCGACAAGCTGCTTGAGCGCCTGCTGGCCGCCGATGACGCGCCGGCTCTGTCCCCGCTCGACCGCCGGCTGGCGGCCGAAGACCGCCGCGCCCAGGTGGCGGCCGTGCGCGCGGAGGCGGAAGCCGAGATCCGGCGGAGGCTGGTCGCCGACCGGGGCGCCGAGGCGGTGGCCGGCACGCTCCGCAGTGCGCTACCGGAAGACGTCGACTTCCTGAACGCATCGCAACTGCAGCTGGCCGCGATCAGGCAGGCGGTGCAGGTACTCGGCCGGAAGATGGCCGCCCGACTGGCCCGCAAGCGACGGCACCACCGTCGGTCGGCGCTTGACTTCCGGCGGACGATCCGGCAGTCCCTCAGCACCGGCGGAGTACCGGTCGACCTGGCTTTCCGTAAGCCGCATCCGGCCAAGCCAGAGATCATGCTGGTCGCTGACATCTCCTCCTCGGTCTCAGCGTTCGCGAGCTTCACCCTGCAGCTGGCCTACGCCCTCAGGTCAGAGTTCTCCCGGGTCCGGAGCTTTGTCTTCATTGACGGCATCGAGGAAGTGACCGGCATCCTGGAATCGGCGTCCGATATCACGGCAGTCGCCCGCCATATCAACAGCCGCAGGGGCATCGCCAGCCTCGACGGCCATTCCGACTACGGAATGGTGCTGGAGAGCTTCTGGAACCAGTGGGGCGCGCAGATCAGGACAAGGACGAGCGTGATCATTCTCGGGGACGGCCGCAGTAACTACCGCCCATCGCGGTCCTGGGTTCTCGAGGCCATCGGCCAGCGCGCGCGTCACCTGTACTGGCTCAATCCAGAGCCGGCGTACTCCTGGGACAGCGGCGACTCGATCGTCTCTGAGTACGGAAAGCACTGCGACAAGCTGGTGGAATGCCGAAACCTCCGGCAGCTGAAGGAATTCGTCGAGGAACTCGATTAGCTCCAGGCATCCGAGTCAGGGAGCGGGTCGGTTCCGCAACAGTCGAGGTGGCCGGTGGACGACATACCCGTCATGCTGATACACGGTTTCGCTTCCTCTTTCGAGAGGAACTGGCGCGGCGCGGGCTGGGTTGACTTGCTGCGGGATGAAGGCCGCGCAGTGGTCGGGGTCGACGTGCTCGGCCACGGCCAGGCGGCCAAGCCACGTGATCCAGCGGCCTATTCCGCGCTTGAGCAGTCGGTCATCGCCGAGCTGCCCGCCGCCGGGCCGGTCGACGCGGTGGGCTTCAGCCTGGGCGCCGAGCTGCTGCTCCGCGCGGCCGTCGCCGTGCCCAGCCGGTTCCGGCGAATCGTGGTCGGCGGAGTCGGCGACGGCGTCTTCGCCAGCACCGATCCTGAGCCTGTCGCCCGGGCCGTCGAGACCGGGCAGGCTGATAGGGCGGCAGGGCCCGCGGCCGGCGCACTGGCCCATTTCGCGGGCGAGCAAGGCAACGACCGGCTCGCGCTGGCCGCCTGCCTGCGCCGGACGCGAGTCCCGCTGACCGAGGCGGAGATCGGCGCGATCGAGGCTGAGGTACTTGTCGTCCTCGGTGGTCGCGATTTCGCCGCTCCCGCCGACAAACTGACCGCCGCCCTGCCCGGCGCCCGGTTCGCCGCCCTGCCCGGCACCGACCATTTCGGGACGCCGAAGGATTTCCGCTTCGTCCAAGCCGCGCTGGACTTCCTTCGCTGATCCGGGTTCCTTGTCAGCTGGTCCGTCAATAGAGTATAAAGAGTTAGATGATAAGTGGTTCTCAGCGTGCCGTGGCAGAACGGACCGCGGCCACCCGCCACGGCTTCCGTGGCATCGCCGTCACGGAGGTCATGATCGTGGATTTCAGCTGGACCGAGGAGGATGACGCGCTCCGCGGTGACCTGCGCGCTTACCTCGAGGACAACCTGATGCCGGGGTGGACCCACATCGAGCGCGACATGCCCACGCAGGCGACCATCGATGAGGTCATCAGGTTCTGCACCGGCCTGGCCGAGCGCGGCCTGCTCACCCCTGCCTGGCCGGTCGAGTACGGGGGCCGCGGCGCTTCTGAGTGGGAGCAGACGGTCATCAGCGAAGAGCTCTGGGGGGCAGGTGAGCCCCGGGGACCGCAGTACATGAACGTGAACTGGATCGGGCCCGCGGTCAACCAGCTCGGCTCGCCCGAGCAGCAGGAGCAGTACCTGGGCGCGATCGGTCGCGGTGAGGCCATGTGGTGCCAGGGCTTTTCCGAGCCGGATGCCGGCTCCGACCTGGCGGCCCTGAAAACCTCAGCCGTGCGCGACGGCGACGTCTACATCGTCAACGGCCAGAAGATCTGGACCTCCTACGCCCATGCGGCGGACTACTGCTTCCTGCTGGTGCGGACGGCTCAGACAAGCAATCCGCGCCGCGGCATCTCGGTGCTCCTCGTGCCGATGAGCCTGAAGGGCATCGAGGTGCGTGAGATCCCGACGCTCGGGATCCGTCACCTGGTGCACGAGATCTTCTTCCAGGACGTCGCGGTTCCGGTCGCGTGCCGCCTCGGCGAGGAGAACGAGGGCTGGAACATCATCCGGAACCTGCTGGCGGGCGAGCGGGCCGGGAATGCCAGGCATGAATGGGTCGACCGGACCCTGGACAAGCTGGTGGATGAGGCGATCGAGGCCCCGGATGTCGACACCGCCGACCCACGGTTCTTTGAGACGCTCGGGCGCGCCGCGGCCTGGACCGCGGCCAGCCGCGTACTGAACTACGTCGCGGTCCAGGCCCGGAGCGACGACTCCAAGGAGTACCCGAACCACGCCGCGACCTACCGGGCGTCCATGGCGCAGATGGAACTGGGCACGGCCCAGGCGTTTACCGATGTGCTCGGCCAGCACGCGCTGCTCGAGTCGTCACGCGGCGATTATCAGCTGATCAGCGGGACCCTGTCCACGCTCGGCGGGGGCTCCCTGGAGATGCAGCTGAACAACGTGGCCTGGTACCAGCTCGGGCTCCCGAAAGGATAGAGATGGAAGTCAAGCTCTCCGACGAGCAGGCAGACCTGGTGCAGTCGGTCCGCGGCCTGCTCGGGCGCCACCGCTCGTCGTCGCCGGCTCCGGGCCCGGCCGAGGCCGACCTCAGCGCCCTGGCGGCGCTGGAAACGGCCGGTTTCACCGACATCATCGCCTCCGGCGGGTCGGCGGTGGACGCCGTGCTCGTCATCGAGGAGGCGGCATCGAAGGCACCCGGAGCGCCAGTGGGTGCCCGGGTCCTGGTCGGCCCGCTGGTAGCAGACCGGGACCTGCCGCCGGTGATCGGCCTGGCCGACCGCCCGGCCGGGGCGGTCACCCGCTTCGCCCCGCACGCCGACGCCTTCCTGGTGCTGGCGGGAGAGGACGCGCGGCTGGCTGACCGGGCCGCCGCCGAGATACATCCGCTGCGTTCCCGCTGGGGCTACCCAGTCGCTCGCGTTACCGTATCCGGCGGCGAGCCGCTCGGCCCGGAAAGCGGCGCGACGCTGCTGAACGCCTGGCGGATCGCCCTGGCGGCCGAGGTCGGCGCGCTCATGCAGGCCGCGACGCTGCACGCTTCCCAGTACGTCACGGTACGGCATCAGTTCGGCAAGCCGATCGGAGCCCTGCAGTCCATCCAGCACCGCCTGGCCCGGGCCTACGTGCTCTCGCAGGGCACGAAGTGGCTGGCCCGCCGGGCCGCCTGGGATACGACGGACACGGTCGCCGCGTCGGCGGCGGCCTGCTACGGCGCCGAGGGCATCCGGGAAGTCATCAGTACCACGCAACAGGTCTGCGGCGCGATAGGGATCACCGACGAGTTCGGCCTGACCGCCTACACGGCCCGGCTGGCGATGCTGCAGACCGAGTTGGGCGGAGCCATCGCGCATGCCCGGGCGCTCGCCCACACCCGCTGGGACGAGCGGGTGAACCGCTGATAGCGGCGCCGCGCACCTGGGCCGCGGCTCAGTCGGGAAGATCGACGACGGTGTCGGCATCGGGCCCGAGCAGCATGTCCCCGACCGCGGTCAGGTGGCTGATCCAGTAGGCCTCGGCGGCGGTGTCGTGAGACTCAAGCAGTTCGAGAAGCCTGTCGTTGGCGCGCACCGACCGGGCGTTCTGCCGTACCTGCTCTTCGGCCTCGCCGGGCTGCATCGGCCGACTGTACCTGCTCGCCAGCTGCAACTCGATGATGTCAGCGATCGTCTGCCACAAGACGGTCAGCGTCTCATTTCTCGTTCCCTCGACCAGCGCCTTATGGAACGACCAGGAACAGTGCGGGAACTCGCGGAAGTCCCTGACGTTCGCGCGGGCCGCCTCGTTGCGCTCGCGCAGTCTCTCGAGGACCGGGCGCGTCTCGGCGGATTCAGCTATCTTGCGGGCAGCCGTGGGTTCGATCATCATGCGGGCCTCGTGGATGTCCCGCAGGCTTACCCGGCGAAGCTGCAGGAGCACGCCGACGGCTCGCGCGGCGACCTGCGGATCAGGCGCGGTAACCAGCGCGCCGCCGTGCGAGCCCCGGCGCATGCGAAGCAGGGACTCCATTTCCAGGACGCGGATTGCCTCGCGCAGCGTGGGGCGGGACACCCCGAACCGCTCCATCAGCTCGATCTCGGACGGAAGTCGGTCGCCCTCCTTCAGCTCGCCGCGCACTATCTGGCCCCGGATGCGGGCCGCGAGCAACTCGGCGGCTTTAGGCAAGCGAAGCTGGGCTCCAGTGCGCTCGATAGTCAAAGGCACCTCTGAGACTCGGCCGGCAGGCGCCGCTGATGGCCGGGCCATCGTTGACATCCCCTATATATCTTAATTATTATACCAAGTGCAAAGCGTTACGGAAAAGGTCGAGGGCAAGGCTACAGCGAACGTGCTGCTAACAGGATGTAATTGGGCGGAAGATGTGGAGCCATGTTCGATCTGACTGGTAAGACAGCGGTGGTAACCGGCGGCGGCCGCGGTATCGGGCGCGGCATCACCATCGCGCTCGCGTCGGTTGGCGCGAACGTCGTCCTGGCCGGGCGCAGCCGGGAGCCGCTGGAATCCGCCGCGGCGCAGGCCCGCGAGTTCGGCGTGTCCGCGGTTCCCGTTGTCGCCGACGTCACGGTCCGCTCGGACCTGGAACGCTTGGTCGACCGCGGTCACGAGCCGAGCGGGTACATCGACTGCTGGGTCAATAACGCGGGAAGCGCCCGGTCGCGGGACGTGGGCCCGCTGCTTGACCTGACCGAGGACCAGTGGGATGCGGTCACCGATCTCAACCTCAAGTGGACCTTCTTTGCCTGCCAGGCGGCGGCGCGGTCCATGTCGCAGGGTTCGTCCGCACGCGGCGGGACGATCATCAACGTGTCCTCCCGCAGCGGCTCGCAGCCCAACCCGATGACCGGCCAGTATGGTGCCGCCAAGGCGGGTGTGGAGAACCTGACCGCCACGATGGCGGTCGAGTGGGGCCATCTCGGAATCCGGGTCAACGCCGTCGCCCCGGGCCTGGTGGTGACGCCCGAGAGCATGGCGAGCGGCAGCATGAGCAGCCCCAGCCGACGCCAACGACAGATCGACGCGGTGCCGCTGCGGCGGCTCGGTACCGTTGAGGACGTCGCGGCTGCGTGCGTGTTCCTCGCGTCCGACGAGGCCGGATGGATCACCGGAGAGACCATGCAGGTGACCGGGGGCAGCCGGATCACCGTTGGCTACCTGACTTACCTGCACCACGTGACCGAGCGGCTGGCGGCCACCCGCTAGAGGGGTATTAATGCATCTCAACGGTGAGGCCTATCTTCCCGGCGCCGAGGCGTCGGGTAAGACGGTGCGGATCGAAGCGCCCGCAGCCGGCGTGCGGCTGCTGACCCTGAACCGGCCGCACCGGCTCAATGCCATGTCCGGCGAATTGATCCGCGACCTGCACCAGGCCCTCGACCGGGTGGGGGCCGACGAGGAGTGCCGGGTCGTGGTGATCACCGGGGCCGGGCGGGGTTTCTGCGCCGGGCTGGACCTGAAGGAGCCGCCCTCGCACCGGCCAGCGGCGGCCCGTGTCTCGCCCCAGTCGCGGATGCATGTCCAGCAGGCCATCGCGGCCCTCGTGCCCAAGCTGCGGAACCTGCGGCAGCCGGTGATCGCCGCGGTCAACGGCCCGGCCTCCGGCGGCGGGTTCGCCCTGGCGCTGGCGGCCGATATCCGGATCGCGGCGGTGTCGGCGAAGTTCAATGCCGCGTTCGTCCGCATCGGCCTTTCCGGCTGCGACATCGGGGTGAGCTGGCTGCTGCCGCGGCTGATCGGGGCGGGCCGTTCGCATGAGCTGCTGCTGACTGGCCGGCTGGTGGACGCGGCCGAGGCCGACCGGATCGGCCTGGTCAACCGGGTTGTCCCCGACGGCGAGGTGCTGGACGCGGCGCTGGCCACGGCGGCCGAGATCACGGCGAACAGCCCGATGGGCGTCTGGATGACCAAAGAGGTGGCCTGGAGCCAGCTTGAGGTCGGCAGCCTGCAGGCCGGCATCGACCTGGAGAACCGGACCCAGATCTTGACGGCATTCACCCAGGACCACGGGGGGCAGCTCGCGGCCTTCCTGGAGAAACGCCACCCGCATTACACCAACGAGTAGAGCCACCCTTTCAAATCTGCCGGTTGCGGAGGACGGGTCCGATGTCCTATGAGGTCACCGAGGAGCAAGAGCAACTCCGCCTCATGCTTCGCGAACTGTTCGGCGGCCGCGCCCGGCCGCGTGATTCCTTCGACGGCGGGCCGCCCCTGGACCGGGAGATCTGGGCGCGGCTGTCCGAGCTTGGTCTCGTCGGTATCTTCGTGCCGGAAGAGCACGGCGGATCTGGCGGGGCCCTGTTCGATCAGACGCTGGTCGCCGAGGAGATCGGGGCGTTTGCCGTCGCCGTCCCCGTGGTCACCTCCTCGCTGGCGGCCTTCCTTCTGACCCGCCTGGCCACGGAGGAAGCCCTGGCGGCGGTGCCGGCGGTCACCGGCGCCGCGGACCCTGTTCTCGCCGCCGTGTCTGCCGCCCGCGGCTTCGACCTTGGCCTCACTGCCGTGGAGAAGAACGGCGGCTGGCGGGTGAGCGGGTCTGTCGATGACCTGCTCGAGGCGGCGCCCGCCTCGAGCCTCGTACTGCCAGCGGACACGGCCGGCGGCCCCGCGTGGTTCCTGGTCAACGTGGCCGGGCTCGGCGTCGCCCTGTTGGATCAGCCGTCCCTCGACCGGACGCAGCGGCTCGGCGCCTTGACGCTCAGCAGCG
>Ga0335075_10015094_pt1 | contig 11577 bp, 11 predicted proteins | sample Lox_Sample_24_FD_206723 | JGI IMG/M metagenome (GOLD analysis project Ga0335075, IMG submission 206723) | Soil microbial communities from Loxahatchee National Wildlife Refuge, Florida, United States - Lox_Sample_2.4 | ecosystem: Environmental > Terrestrial > Soil > Wetlands | place: USA...
TGACGTTGGCCGCCGCGGCCAGCCGCTTGGAGGCCTGGTACTCACCGTCGGCGGTGATGATCCGCGCGCGGCGCTCCCGCTCCGCTTCCGCCTGCCGTGACATGGACCGCTTCATGCCCTCGGGGAGCGAGACGTCCTTGATCTCCACCCGCTCGACCCGGATCCCCCACGGGCCCTCGGTCGGCTCGTCGATGATCCGGCGCAGCTCCCGGTTCACGCTGTCCCGCTCGGCCAGCAGCTGGTCCATCTCGGACTGGCCAATGATCGAGCGCAGCGAGGTCTGCGCCTGCTGGGAGATGGCAAACATGTAGTTTTGCACGTTTATGGTGGCCTTGATCGGGTCCACCACCCGGAAGTAGACCACCGCATCGACCCGGACGCTCACGTTGTCCCTGGTGATGCCCTCCTGCGCCGGAACCGCCATGGCGACGATCTGCATGTTGACCTTCTGCATGCGATCGCCGAACGGGCGGATGATCGTCAGTCCCGGTCCGCGCGGCTTGCCCAGCACCTTTCCGAACCTGAAAATGATGCCCTGCTCGTACTGCTGCACAACGCGAATCGATCGCCCGGTGGCAATAAGCCCGCCGATGACCAGTATCACCAGGATGACAACTAGGGCAACCATCACCAACACCTCTTCTCCGGTCACGGTTACACCTGTACTTTGGCCCAGCCTAGTGCCATTTCGGCGCGGCGCCAGGGGCGTTGATCCACGCGGCTCCGGTACCGCCAGGGTGCCGCCAGTGGCTGGCGGGACACCAGGTACGGCGACACGCGGGGCGCCCGGGATTCCCAGGTGCGCCGCCCGGATAGCCTCCAAGGGATGAGCACACGGGACACGGACTGGGAGGGCGTGCGGCTGCACGTCGTCACCGGGAAGGGCGGGGCGGGCAAGACGACGGCCGCCAGCGCCCTGGCACTGGCGCTCGCTTCCGGGGGGAAGCGGGTGCTGCTGATCGAGGTGGAGGGCCGCCAGGGGATCGCCCAGGTCTTCGACCGCCCGCCGCTGCCCTACGAAGAGCGCAAGATCGCGGTGGCACCGGACAGCGCCACCCAGCCCGGTGGTGATGTGTACGCGCTCGTGGCCGACCCGGAATCCGCGCTGCTCGAGTACCTCGAGATGTTCTACAACCTGCGGCACGCGGGCCAGGCGCTGACCCGGGTCGGCGTGATGGACTTCGCTACCACGATCGCCCCCGGGCTGCGCGACGTGCTGCTGACCGGGAAGGCGGCCGAGGCCGTCCGCAGGAAGAAGGCGGGCAAGCTGTTCTACGACGCCGTCGTGATGGACGCCCCGCCCACCGGCCGGATCGGCCGGTTCCTCAACGTCACCTCCGAGGTGTCCGGGCTGGCCCGGGTGGGACCGATCCGTAATCACGCGGACACGGTGCAGAAGGTTATCCACTCGCCGCAGACCGCCGTGCACTTCGTCACCACGCTGGAGGAGATGCCGGTCCAGGAGGTGCTGGACGGCATCGCTGAGCTGCGCGGGCTGCCCGGTGGCGGGATACAGATCGGCGGCATCATGATCAACATGGTCCGGCCGACGGAACTGCCCGCGCAGGAGCTCAGGGACGTGGCGGCCGGCGGGGTCGACGAACACGAGCTTGCGCTCGGCCTCAAGGCGGCCGGCCTCGACGGCAGCGTTCGCCTCGCCGGGGACCTGGCCGCCGAGCTCACCGAGCACGCGGTGGCGGCCGTCGGCCAGCAGGAGCAGCGGAACAGGCTGGCCGAGCCGGGCCAGCCGTGCTACGAGCTGCCGTTCATCACCGACGGCATCGACCTGGGTGGGCTGTACCGGCTCTCGGTCGCGCTGCGCGATCAGGGAGCGGCATGAGCAACGTCACGCCACCACCTCTCGACCTGGACCGGCTCATCGATGACCGGCGGACCCGGGTGATCGTCTGCTGCGGTTCCGGCGGAGTCGGCAAGACCACCACCGCCGCCGCCATCGGGCTGCGCGCGGCCGAGCGCGGCCGGCACGTGGTCGTGCTCACCGTCGACCCGGCACGGCGGCTGGCCCAGTCCATGGGCCTGTCCCGGCTGGACAACACCCCGCGCGTGGTTCCGATCCCCAAGCGGCCCCGCGGTGATACGGACGGGGCGCCGGACGCGACCCCAGGGGGCAGCCTGCACGCGATGATGCTGGACATGAAGCGGACCTTCGACGAGATCGTCGAGGCCCACGCCGACCCGGACCGCGCGGCCCAGATCCTGGCCAACCCGTTCTACCAGTCACTGTCGTCCGGGTTCTCCGGCACGCAGGAGTACATGGCCATGGAGAAGCTCGGCCAGCTGCGCCGGGCCGACGAGTGGGACCTGATCGTGGTGGACACCCCGCCGAGCCGGTCCGCGCTGGACTTCCTCGACGCGCCACAGCGGCTGGGCCGGTTCCTCGACGGCCGGCTCATCCGGCTGCTCGTGGTCCCGGCGAAGGTGGGTGGCCGGGCCTACCTGAAGGTGCTCAACGCCGGCTTCGGCATGGTCACCGGGGTGCTGACCAAGGTGCTCGGCGCCCAGGTGCTCAAGGATGTGCAGACGTTCGTCTCGGCCCTGGACACGATGTTCGGCGGGTTCCGGGAGCGGGCCGATTACACCTACCGGCTGCTGCGCGCGCCCGGTACGGCGTTCCTGGTGATCGCGGCGCCGGAGCCAGACGCGCTGCGCGAGGCCTCTTACTTCGTCGAACGCCTAGCCCAGGAGGGCATGCCCCTGGCTGGCCTGGTGCTCAACCGGGTGCACCGCTCGCCCGCCGCCCGGCTGTCGGCCGCGCGCGCCGTGGCCGCGGCGGAGACGCTGCAGTCGGCTGACGGCCAGGAGCCAGGCCCGCACGCGCTGACGATCGCCGCGCTGCGGCTGCACGCCGAGCGGATGCAGCTGGCCGCGGCCGAGCGCCGGGTGGCCGAGCACTTCACCACCGCTCACCCGCACGTGCCGGTGGCCGAGGTGCCAGCCCAGCCCGACGACGTGCATGACCTCGCCGGGCTTGGCGCAGTGGGGGACAGTTTCTATACCGGATGACAGCCGACTGAGGTTGTCACCGCCGCCACGGTGGCTGGGCGTTAGGCAGGAAGCTGAGCAATTAGCTGGCGACGAGCTCGTCGCCAGCCCTTTCGTACTGGTTGCGCGCGTTCTCGAGCAGGTCGCGCCACGAGATCACGTCGGGGCGGCGGCGAAGCAGTGCCCGCCGCTCGCGCTCGGTCATGCCGCCCCACACGCCGAACTCGATCCGGTTGTCGAGCGCGTCGGCGAGGCACTCGGTCCGGACTGGGCAGCCCCGGCAGATCAACTTGGCCCTGTTCTGTGCGGCGCCCTGAACGAAAAGCTCGTCAGGATCAGTTCCCTTGCACGCGGCACGGGCGGTCCAGTCCGTGATCCACATGTGGCCCACTCCTCCTGATCGTCACGCCCATGTTGGGTCGTCACGCCGGATGGCGTCTGGTTGCGGTCCGGGCACACGGCGGTACGCCGGGCCTCGGTAGCGATGGTCGCGGAAGAGTAACTTACGGAAATCCGTCGCGGAGCGCTAGACCCCGCCGGGCCCATTTCATAAATAGCCCTCCTGAGCTATACGCACAGAAGTGAGCTAGTCACGGCCCTGTTCACCTCCCTGGTGGCCAGCCAGTCTGCCGCGCCAAGGGGTCTGACGTGGCGTCGGCGCCCGGGTCAGCGCCCCCCAGTGGACGGGATCCATTTTCTTGGCGTCCACATTATGGCGGTCAGCGTAACCTGTTTGAGTGCTGAACTCAGAGCGCCACGCCGGCCTAGCAGGCGCAAGCGCGGCCGGACGGCTGATGGCGGTGTCCATCGGCGCCGGGCTGCTAGTGGCGGCGGTGGCCGTCCCCGTCATCGGGGCGGTCGGGGTGGCCACCCGCAATATGGCGAATGCCTTCAACACGCTCAAGGTGGCGTCGCTCGGGGAGATCCCGTCGCGCTCGGAGCTCCTGACCGCTAACGGCAAGCTGATCGCGTACTACTACCCCAACAACATCTACCGGGTCCCGGTCAGCTACAACCAGATCGCGCCGGTGATGCGGGAAGCGATCGTCGCCATCGAGGACTCGAGGTTCTACGTGAGTGGCGCGTTCGACCTGCGCGCCACCCTCCGCGCGATAGCCGCGGACCTGCACCACGGCAGTTCTCTCCAGGGCGCCTCCACGATCGCGCAGGAGTACGTCAAGAACGCCCTGGTCCTGACCGCGACCACCAAGCAGGAGCAGGCAGCGGCGATCGCGGACACGCTCGGCCGGAAGATCCGCGAGCTCAAGATGGCGGCCGACGTCGAGCACGAGATGACCCACGACCAGCTGCTCACCGCTCTGCTCAACGTCGCCTACTACGACAACAGCGCGTACGGCATCCAGGTGGCTGCGGAGCGCTACTTCAGCACCAGCGCCGCGGACCTCACGCTGCCGCAGGCGGCTCTGCTGGCCGGCCTGGTACGCGATCCCACGCTCTACGATCCGATCACCGACCCGGCCCAGGCCATCAGCCGGCGCAACACCGTGCTCATCAGCATGGCCGAAGTTGGCTACATAACGCAGAAGCAGGCCGCGGCGGCCGAGAAGCTGCCGCTGGGCCTGAACGAGTCGGCCGCGCCGCTGCAACAGGGATGTAGCAGCGCGCCGGCGGCGAGCGAAGCGTTCTTCTGCGACTACGTGATGTCCGAGATCAAGAACAACAGCGCGTACGCCAAGGCCAAGACGGAGCTGAACACCACCGGCGGGCTGAAGATCTACAGCACGCTGACCTTGCAGGACCAGAACGCCGCGAACACGGCGGTCAACTGGGTGCTGCCGGCGCACAACGGCTTCTACAACCCCAACAACGACGTCGACACCGAGGTCATGATCCAGCCGGGCACGGGCCGGATCCGCGCGATCGCGGTGGACCGGACCTACGGCAACGGGCCGGGGCAGACAACGGTCGACTACGCGGTGCCCACTCCGTACGACGGCGGCACCGGCGTCCAGACCGGCTCGTCGAGCAAGATATTCACTCTGCTCACGGCGCTCAAGCAGGGCGTGCCCTTCGGGTTCAGCCAGGCAATCGTGTCGCCGAGCTCGATCGGCCCTTACTTCAACTGCGAGGGCGGGCAGACGAGCGTGTTCAACGTGCACAATGCCGAAGGGGCAGGCAAGGGCACCTACACGCTGTACAACGGGACCACCCAGTCGATCAACGTGTTCTACGCCCACCTCGAGCAGAAGGTCGGGCTGTGCAACGTGGTCAAGACCGCGGCGAGCCTCGGGATGACATTCGCGAACGGCGGCTCGCTGCTCAAGCCGGACAAGGCGCTGGGCCAGGAATCCGCCGACAACGACCCCTCGTTCACGCTGGGCTCGGTACCCGTCTCGCCGCTGAGCATGGCCAACGCCTACGCGACGGTGGCTGCGCGCGGGACCTACTGCACCCCGACCGCGATCAGCCAGATCATTAACTCCAGTGGTGCCAGCCTGCCGGTGATGTCCCCGAACTGCCATAACGTGCTCTCGCCCGCGGTGGCCGATGCGGCTAACCACATTCTGCAGGGCGTTCTGGTCGCTCCGGGTACGGCGGCCGGACGCGGGATCAACGTCCCAGCCGCGGCCAAGACCGGCACCGCCAACGGCGGCTTCTACGCCGCGTTTGCCGGATACACGCCCCACCTGGCCGGGTACGTCTCGGTGTTCAACCCGACCGATCCCACCACCGGCGGCGCGATGATCAATGGCAATTCCTGCTATCGCGAGAACCCTGCCTCTGGCGGGGAGCTGGACTGCCCGGGCCAGATGTTCGGCGACAACGCGCCCGGCGCGACGTGGCAGATGAGCTTCCAGCGCGCCAACCTGGGCAGCCCGGCGGCGTTCGTCGGCGTCCCCCAGGACAGCCCGTTCTTCTCGATGGGCACCGGCATCAACTCACCGAAGCCGGCGAACCCAAACCCAGGCGGTGGGCATGGCCACGGCGGCGGTGGCGGCGGTAACGGTGGCGGGCCCGGAGGCGGTGGCGGGCCCGGAGGCGGCGGGCCCGGAGGCGGCGGCGGGCCCCCGACGGCAGGCCCGCTGGAGAATGACCCCGCGCAAGGCCTCCTCACCACGCTCCAGGGTTAACTGGCCCCTAGTCCCGATCGCGGCGCGCCGGATGGCCCTGATCGCGCGCCAGATCCATGACCGGGGTGGCTGAGGTGGGCCATGGGGCCGGAGCTAGCCGGCTAGCGCGCGGCGGACCTCGGCGGCCACCCGCCCGCCTTCGGCCCGGCCCGCGACCCGTGGCGTGACGGCCTTCATCACCTGGCCCATCGCTGCCATGCCAGACGCCCCGGTCTCGCTGATCACCTCGGCGACGATGGCGGCCAGTTCGGCGTCGCCAAGCTGGGCGGGGAGATACTCGGCCAGGACCTGTTCCTCGGCCCGCTCGGCGGCGGCCTGCTCAGTGCGCCCGGCCCCATCGAACGCCTCGGCCGCCTCACGGCGCCGCCTGGCCTCCCTGGTCAGCAGCCGGAGCACGTCGTCGTCGCTGAGCTCGTGGGCGGTGTTCCCGGCCACCTCCTCGTTGGTGACCGAGGTGAGGGCCATGCGCAGCGTCCTGGTCCGGATCTCATCGCGGGCCTTCATCGCTACGGTGAGATCCGCGCGGAGCCGATCCTTCAGTCCAGCCATGAGGACATCCTGCCGTGCCCGGGGGCCGGCCCGCGTCCGGGGGGCTGAGCGCGTCCGGGGGCCCGCCCGCGTGGGCCAGGGCGCGTCGGGGGCCTGGGCGCGTCCGGGGCCTGCCCGCGTCCCGCCCCACGCCGAGCCGGCTGGCCAAGGCGAATCAAGCCCCGGAGCCATGGCACCATGTGTGGATGCGACGACAAGCCCTACTCGCCACCGCAGCGGCGGGTGCCGGAATTTTCGGCTATGCGGCGGTTATCGAGCGCAACTGGTTCGCGCTGCGCCGCTATGACATCCCGCTGCTTCCGGCAGGCGCCAGGCCACTGCGGATCCTGCATATCTCCGACGCCCACCTGACCCCAGGCCGGCACCGGCTGCTTTCCTGGATCAGGTCGCTGGATGCCCTGCAGCCCGACGTCGTCGTCAACACGGGCGACTCGATAGCCCACCACGAGTCCGTCCAGCCGTTTCTTGAGGCGCTGGGGCCGCTGCTGGACCGGCCTGGCGTGTTCGTCTACGGCTCCAACGACCTGTACTCACCGAAGCCCAGGAACCCGGTGCGCTACCTGTGGCGCGACAGCTCGCTGCATCCAGGGCGCGGCGAGCCCGACCTGCCCTGGGCCGAGCTCGGCGCGGGCATGGCGGCGGCGGGCTGGCTGGACGCGAACAACAAGCGCGGCCGGATCAAGGCTGGCGACCTGGACATTCAAGTGGGCGGCGTGCATGACTCGCATATCAGCTATGACCGGTACGACAAGATCGCCGGCCCAACCGATCCAGCGGCTGACCTGCGGCTTGGCGTTATGCACTCACCCGAGCCCGCGATCATGGACAGGTTCACCGAGGACGGCTATGACCTGCTGCTGGCCGGCCATACCCACGGCGGTCAGGTCTGCCTGCCCTGGCGCGGCACCCTGGTGACCAACTGCGGTATCGATCCGGTCCGGGCACGGGGACTGCACCGGCACCCGGCGGATAGCGGCGACCCGAGGCGGCCGTGGCTGCACGTGTCCACGGGCCTGGGCACCTCCCCGTGGGCGCCGTTCAGGCTCTACTGCCGCCCAGAAGCCACGCTGCTGACACTGGTTCCGAGGATCAGCTGAACACGCCACTGAGTACCGTCCGCTAGACTTCTTCAGCGGTCGCCGGGGTGTAGCGCAGCTTGGCAGCGCGCTTCGTTCGGGACGAAGAGGCCGCCGGTTCAAATCCGGCCACCCCGACCAGCTCACAAGCCACTTGCGATCTTCGCGGGTGGCCTGTGAACGTCTCTAAGTGACTAATTGGGTGACTAAGCACCTGCTTCCCGTCCGGGAAGATGCGGTCTATCACGTCGGCCCCATCAAGGCGGCGCCTGCGGCGCCGCTGGCACGCTGATCTAGATGACTCATCCGGCCCTGCCGCCAGGTACAGCGGGACTGCTTATCAGCCAGCCAGGGTGTAGACGCGGCCGAGGGAACTGATGTCCACCGCAGCCTCAGCTGGGCGAAGGGTGAGACTGCCAACACGATTCTGCGAGGGCTTGATGAACAGAGCGGCCCACTCGCCGGCTGGTGCTCGCGGCGCGCCTCCGTCCAGTGCGTCTTGCAGCACCATGTCGCCTTCCACGACAACTAGGTAGGTCTCATCATCAGGATAAGATCTGACTTCTGGGCCTTGGAGAACCTTGATAGCAGCATCCGTCGTGGTCAAGACCACCCCCATGGACCGCGGATGGGGACAGTGGTTAGAGGCGGCCCACTCCAATGCCACATCCTGGATACGGCGCAACTCCTCCGCCGGGATGATGCGATCCTCACCTGCGCTGGCCACTATCCCAAGCTAGCACCGGGCCAGATCTGTGCCATTAGCGTGCCATTACCAGTGGTCGGCAGCGGTACGGCACGGTCACTCACGGATCTAGCACAGCAGCAAAATACGGCAGCGTTAGTACCCGAACTGCTTCCCTGGCCGCTTCAATGCCTGGAGCGTCTTGAGCGTGGCCCAGAATTCGGCGCCTGGGAGGAATTGGCCGCAGCCCAGGCGACAGACCGAAGGGCCACGCGCGAGGCGTGGCCCTTCGGGCAGGTGATCTGGCTCCAGCTATCAGGGCGGGCGGCTCAGCTTCCGGTGCACTGCTGGCTGGCATATACCAGGCCGACGCGAAGCGCGACGTTGTGCGCTCGCGACCCTGTCTGATGGACGGAGTGATGGATGGCCTGATTGACGGCCGCCTGGTGGAGACCGCGGTCTCCTACCTGCTGGCCGGTGGCCGCCCCGATCTGCACGCCTGCGCTGCTGGGGAGGGCGGAGGGGTCAATGATCAGTATGGTATTTCCGGATCCCGCAGCATTCTGAGCTTGGTAGATGCTCTTGAAGAGGGCCTGGGTCATGGGGTAAGGCCGACACGACGGGTCTTGCTGGCCCAGGGAAGTGACGCTGGCCGGGACGCCGTCGGCACGCAGCGTGCTCTGCAGTCCGGACGGATCGCTCAGCTGGCGGATGGTGACCTTGATGTCGCCATCGGCTTGCCTGGCCACCGTCCAGGCCGCCAGCTGGGCGGTGCGTGGATGGCTCGCCGGGTGGCCAGATTGGCTGGCCGCATGGCTGGCTGGCAGCAGCGCAGTAACAGCAAGTACCGTCGCGGCGGCCACCCCCAGGGTTCCGCCGAGGACCGGAAGCCGGCGCCGGGCACGTATCGCGCGGCTACGGCTCACAATCTGCTCGGCCGGGATGTTCATGTGCACGTCGGTGACGGACTCCTTCACCGCCGTGATCAGTTCGTCGTCATTCATGATGGGCACTCCTGCTGTCGTTCGAGACGAGGTCATTACGCAACGCGGCGATGGCACGGGCCATGTGGGCCATGACCGTGTTCGGCGTGATGCCGAGCATCTCCGCGGTGCGCGCGGTATCTAGGTCGAGTAGCAGCCGCAAGGCGATTACCTGCCGCTGCCGCGGGGGCAGCCGCACCAGCGCCGCCATGATCTGCGGATCGACGGGACTGTCGGCGGCCCCTTCGCCCGCAGGCAGGTCCACAACCCTCCCGGGGTCGGGTACCGATATCTCCCGGCGGTGGCGCCGCCACCGGGAGATGTTTACATTCAGCGCGGTGCGCACCACCCACGCTGTCGGAGCCGGATGCCTGCTGACGGTGCGCCATGATGCACAGGCCCGGGCGAATGCCTCGGCAACAAGCTCCTGCGCTGTGTCCGGGTCACCGACGATGACCAGGACGGTGCGGAGGCAATCATCCCTGGATGAGCGATAGAACTCCGCGAAGTCCAGCCGTTGGGTTCCCACACTCGTTCAACGCACAACCGGCGCCCACGGGATTACCCGGGTCATGAGCACCCGGCTCGACCAGCACGGATCGACCGCAGCCCAGGCCGCCAGCGCTCTATCCCGGTCACTCACGGAGGGGGAGCTCGGCAGGTCAGCTAGCACGAAGGTTGGTCAGGCAAAGGCCCGCCACCGCTTGATCCTGGCCGGGTAGCCAATACTCCAGAAAAACAGCAGGATAATAATCAGGGAGATAAACGCGATGGGCAGCACGTCGGGCGAAGGGTTGCTCTTGGAGACGGTGACGTTATACCCGCCCGGCAGGTTGCCCTTCTCAAGTTGTGCCTGCAGCGCATTCTGGAGCCGCAACTCCTGGCCGGAAATCCACGACGCCTCTAGCTGCTTACCACTCTTGGTCGTGATCTGAATCGTCTGGTTCCCATCGTTGATCAGCGCGCTCTTGACCTGGCCATGATTGATGAGAGAGGCGATTTCGGAGGAGCCGACCTGCCGGTGAGAGCTCCCGGAGTTCGCGTGGTCGAGCACAAAGAACAGCAGCGCCGCAACCGCGATCAGCAGAGCGGTACCCGAGAAAATGCGCCTGGATTTCATCTATGACCGGTCCGCCGGTTCCGGACCGTTCCCTCCTGACCAGCCTCACAGTCCCGTCGACCTCCGGCGGGATGGCCATCATCAATCCTCGCAGCCCGGTGCCGACAGCACTGCTCCGACGGTGGCTGCGACCGTAACTATGACGGTACAGTCCCCGGATCAGGCGGGCCAGGCCATGAGGCCCTGAGAGCGGTGTCGGTTGCCAGCAGTGAGAACATCACGCTGTGCCGACGGCCGCCGGGTGTCGGCATCCAGGCCCGGAGCAGGCCCTCGCGGGTGAAGCCCGCTCGTTCGGCGACGCGCTGTGAGGCCACGTTCCCCGGTGCGGTCTGCAGGCTCAGTCGCTCAATGCCCAGTTCCGTGAAGGCCCATCGAGACACGAGCTGAACAGCAATCGTGGCCGCACCACGGCCTCGGGCCTGCCGGGCCAGCCAGTATCCGACCTCGGCCACACCAGTATCACCGGCGGCTAGGTGCAGCCCGATCGTGCCCACGCCCGCACCATCTGGCGCCTGGGAGATCACGAACATCGCCGCGCTGCCCGCGGCCCAGGCGCGCGCGGCTCGCTCGATGAAGGCCCGGGCATCCGACTCGGCGTAGGGATAGGGGATCGCCGGAATATACCGGCTCAGCTCCGGGTCGGAGCAGGCCGCGGTGATCCAGGGGCTGTCACCGGGCTCCAAGCGGCGAAGCACGATCCCGCCAGCCGCCAGGGCCGGGTCCGGAAAGGCCAGTGGCACGCCCAGCAGCATATGAGGCCAGGACTGGTCCCGGTTCCGCGTGCACTGCGCCCGGCTGCGCGCACGTCAGGCAGACCGGTACAGCGCGCAGCCGTTACCTCGCCTCCGGGTTGCCCAGCCCGCGGCTCCGTGACCCGGCAACCGCACGCCCCCGAGCGGCTTGGCTGCCGTCTGCGGGACTATTTGGCGCTACGCCGGCGCCAGCCGAAACCGTCCGAGCGGGTCCGGGTAGCGGTGAAGGAGTCGAACTCGACCGGGGTCGGGTACGGGCCCGAGCCGGACCAGGCCGAGGTGTGGTAGTAGGTGAAGGTCATCGTGGTCTTGTCGCC
>Ga0335075_10015095_pt1 | contig 11577 bp, 14 predicted proteins | sample Lox_Sample_24_FD_206723 | JGI IMG/M metagenome (GOLD analysis project Ga0335075, IMG submission 206723) | Soil microbial communities from Loxahatchee National Wildlife Refuge, Florida, United States - Lox_Sample_2.4 | ecosystem: Environmental > Terrestrial > Soil > Wetlands | place: USA...
CGCCGGTGACCTCGAAGTGGCCGAACGCGCCGGATCCCTTGGCGTGCGGCTGCCGCTCCGGGATCCGCTCCCGGTTGAAGTTGGCCATCTGCTCGATGAGATAGAAGTCGTGCAGCAGGATCGGGCCGTCGGGGCCGACGGTCAGCGAGTGCTCATCACTGGCGACCGGGATGCCCGCGTCGGTCGTCGTCGGCTTCGACTGCGAAGTGGTCATGCACATCTCTCCTTGCCTGGATGAAACCCTGGCGAGTGATGGACCAGGGCAGTTCTGGGGGTGATCGACTGTTTCCCCCTCACATGCGACTCAGGTTCGCCGCCATCGTGCCGACTAGCCTCTACGCCAACCCATAGAACCCCGCGCGGCCGTGACTGAACAGGAGATAGTGCCTGTCGTGGCATTGTCCAGAGCTATAGCCGCTGGGGTACCTGGAGGTTCCAGCTTCTCCCAGGCTTCCGCCGCTGGAAACGCGTCGGTCCCCGCGCCTACCGGAGGCCGGGCTGATGAACAGCTCCGCGGCGAAGCAAGCTCATCTCCCGACGGCTCCCGCGCGCGGATGCTCAATCGCGGTCAGCGCGGCGATGTCCCGCCGCGCGCGGTGGTGACGATGGGCGGCGGGAGGCTACATCGCGACCATGGTCCCGGCCTTGCCGTCCAGTAGGGCCGCCGCGTCGTCGAGCCGACCAATCGCGGCCATTCCGCCGGTCGTCTCAACGAAACGGCAGGCGGCCTCCACCTTCGGGCCCATGGAGCCGACAGCGAATGAGCGGGCCCGCAGCTCGCTGGGGGTTGCCTGGCGGATGGGCCGGGTGTGCGGGGTGCCATAGCCGTCCTCGACCGCGTCCACGTCCGTCAGCATGACGAGCGCGTCCGCCGCGGTCGCCAGGTCAAGTCCGGCAGCGGGCGCGACGGTGTCCGCGGTGCTGGTCACGCCCGTTCACTCCTTTCGGGCGGCCCGTGCCCGCTCAGCGTGATGACCACCCTCATGTCGGCGGCCTCATGTCCGAGGCGGGATCGTCGACACCATCACGGCCTTGATCGTGTGCATCCGGTTCTCCGCCTGGTCGAAGACAATAGAGGCGGGTGACTCGAAGACCTCGTCGGTGACCTCGAGGGCGGCTAGACCGCGGCGTTCGTAGAGCTGCTGCCCGACTTGGGTCTCACAGTTGTGCAGGGCGGGCAGGCAGTGCATGAACTTCACCGAGGGGTTCCCGGTGGCCGCCATGACTTCTGTGTTCACCTGGTAGGGAAGAAGCTGGTCGATGCGCTCATCCCATTCGGCGGCGGCCTCCCCCATCGACAGCCACACGTCGGTGTACAGGAAGTCGGCGCCGGCCACCGCCGTGGTCACGTCGGCGGTGACTGTCAGCCGGGCGCCGGACTCGGCGGCCAGCGCCTTGGCGATCTGCCGGACCTCGGCTGATGGCTGCAGATGCGCCGGGGCGCAGATCCTGGCGTCCATGCCGAGCAGGGCGCCGGTGACCAGTAGCGAGTTCGCGGTATTGTTCCGGCCGTCGCCCAGGTAGCAGTAGGTCACGGCGTCCAGCGGCTGGCCCGCGTGATCGCGCATGGTCAGCATGTCGGCGAGCATCTGGGTCGGGTGCCAGGTGTCGGTGAGCCCGTTCCACACCGGAACCCCGGCGAACTTGCCGAGGACCTCGACGGACTCCTGGGCGAACCCGCGGAACTCGATGCCGTCGAACAGGCGGCCGAGCACCCGCGCGGTGTCCTTGATCGACTCGGAGGAGCCTATGTGGGACTCCTCCGGCCCGAGGTAGGTGACGTGCGCCCCCTCGTCGTGCGCGCCGATCTCGAACGCCGAACGGGTCCGGGTTGAGGCCTTCTCGAAGATCAGCGCGATGTTCCGGTCCGCGAGCCGGTGTTCTCGCTGGCCGAGGCGTTTCTCGGTGCGCAGGGTCCCGGCCAGGTCGACGAGATACAGGAACTCCTCGCTGGTGAGGTCGATCTCCTTCAGCAGATTGCGCCCGTACAGGTCCATTGCTTGTCCTTCCGGTCCTGGCACCGTTACGCCGGGTCGCGTTCGATCGGGCAGCTCATGCAGCGCGGGCCGCCGCGGCCCCGGCCGAGTTCTTCGCCGGCCATGGTGATCACCTCGATGCCGTGCTTGCGCAGCATGGTGTTGGTGGCGACGTTGTGCTCGTAGCCGACGATGACGCCGGGGGCCACGGCCAGGTAGTTGTTACCGTCATCCCATTGCTCGCGTTCGGCCGCCCGGACGTCCTCGTCGGTGGTCAGCACGGTGACCTCGTCGACTCCCAGCGTCTGCGCCAGCGCGGCCCAGAAGCTGGCGTTGCGGCCGACCGCCAGCTCGCCCGGCTCGTGGCCGGGCGTGATGGCCCACGAGCGCAGGTCCTGGTCGAAGTAGGGGTAGAGCACGAAGGTGCCGCGGTCGATCATGGTCATCACTGTGTCCAGGTGCATCATCGCGTGCGACTTGGGCAGCTCCAGGGCGATCACGGTGCTGGCCTGGCCGCCGGCGAACAGCGCACGAGCCAGCATTTCCACCGCCATCGGGGTAGTCCGCTCGCCCATCCCGATCAGCACCGCCCCGTTACCGATCACGTGCACGTCGCCGCCTTCGATGCTGGCGGGCATGTGGCCGGCGTCATCGCCGCCGTACCAGGTGGCGAAGCTGCCTTCGGCGAACATCGGATGGTGGCGGTAGACGGCCCGGACGTGCACGGTCTCGCGCTGGCGGGCGGGCTTGGCCATCTGGCTGACCGAGACCCCGCCGTACACCCAGCAGGAGTTGTCCCGGGTGAACAGGTGGTTGGGCAGCGGGGTCAGCAAGAAGTCGTCGGCCCGCAGCATGTCCCACTTCAGGCTCCTGGACCGCACCGGCCGCAGGTCGGCCTTGAGCACCCCGCCGATCAGGTACCCGGCCAGGGTGGCCGCGTCCGCGTCAGCGGTCAGCCGGCGCAGCTCGTCCACGAGTTCCGGGCCCACCATTTCCGGGGTGCATATCTGGTCCAGCACGTACGCCCGGCCCTCGGGCACCTGGAGGGTCTCGGTTAGCAGCTGCCCGAAGTGGTGCACCTGCACCCCTTGGTCGCGCAGGACCTCGGCGAACGCGTCGTGTTCTTCCCTGGCCTTGCTGGCCCACATCACATCGTCGAACAGCAGGTCGCCGATGTTCGACGGGGTCAGCCGGGCCAGTTCCAGTCCCGGCCGATGCACGATGACCTGCCGGAGCTGGCCCACCTCTGATCGCACGCTCATCGTCATGACTTGTCTCCTTCGGTCTGTGCCTGATCTGGCGGGTTGTCCACCGGGTCCGGGATCTGGCCGCTATCCTCCCGGCGGGCGTTCAGGAACGCGTAGAGGATGACCCCGGCCAGCACGACAACCAAGGCCTGGTAGACGGCCTGATAGCCAGAGGCGAAGGTGACCCACAGCGAGAACAGCGCGCTGGCCCCGCAGATCAACAGGTCCCGGGCCAGCAGCCAGCCCTGTACCCGGCGGCGCCGCGACACCAGGTAGGTGAGCTGGGCGCAGGCCGAGAACAGGTACGGGACGGCCACGGTGACCACCGTGAGGTCGACCAGGTAGGTGAAGACCGTGAGCCCGGAGCTCGAGGTATACCGCCACAGCATGAGCAGTGATGGCAGCACCGCCGCGATCACGATGCCGAACCAAGCGGTGCCGTTGCGGTCGTTCCAGGAAAAGGGCCGCGGGAACAGGCCATCGTCCGCCGGGGCCCGCGAGCACTCGGTGGTGACCAGCGTCCAGCCGTTCAGCGCCCCGATGCCGGACACCACGGCAACCGCCGCGATCAGCTTCCCGGCCCACGTGCCGTGCGGGAATATCGTCCCGAACGCGTCTACGAACGGCGCCCCGTTGCCCACCAGCGCGTGGTGCGGGACCAGGCCCATCACCGCGGCCGCCACCAGCAGGTACAAGACGGCGCTGACGCCGGTGCCGAGCACCGAGGCGCGGCCGACGTTCTTGCGGGGATTCTTGACCCGCTTGGCCGTCATCGCCGCTACTTCGACGCCGATGAAGGAAAACAGCGCCACCCCGGCGGCGATCCCGATGCAGCTGTACAGGCTGCCGCCGGAGGCGTTGAACGGCCCGAAGTTGGCGCTGCGGACGAAGAACCAGCCCACCACCCCGACGAACAGCAGCGGCAGGAACTTCAGCACAACCGTGACGTTCTGAAACCAGGCCATCTGCCGGACCCCGGCCAGGTTCACCGCCGCCGGCACCCACAGGCCCAGCAGCGCGATGCCCCAGTTCGCCATACCCGAAGGGTGGCCAATGCCGAACAGCGCGTCGACGTAGAACACCCAGGACGCCACGATCGCCGCGTTCCCGCCCCAGGAGGAAATCCAGTAGGACCAGGCGGTGACGTACCCGGCGAAGTCGCCGAACTCGTGCCGGGCATAGGCATACAGCCCGCCGTCGGCCTTGGGCACCCGCCTGGTCAGCTGGCCGAACATGACGGCAAGCAGCATGGCGCCCACCGCGACCACGGCCAGCACGATCAGCGAGCTGGTGCCCGCCGCGGCCAGCACGGCCGGCATCGTGAACACCCCGGTCCCGATGATGCTGCCGATCACCAGCCCAGTTGCCGAAGGCAGGCCGAGGCCGCCGCCCTGCTTCTGGCTAGCCGACGACGCCGGCTGGGCCGGCTCGTCCGGCGGTTGCTGCACCGGCCGGGTGCTTGTGGTGCTGGACATTGGCTCCCCTCTCGGATATAGCCGCCGCCATCAAGCCGGGCGGGATTTTGTCCTGACGGAATTAGTTCCGAGGTCATCAGGGCTAGTCCAGCGCCAGTCGCCGGCACAGGGCAAAGAACCGCCGCCTACCCGGCAATCGACAGCACCTATTTCCGGGCTGATGCAGCACGGGACTAGACAAGGAACGGAAACTGCGATCGGGAACCCCTCGATTCGCCAAAGGCAACTGACCATGCCCAAGAGGAGACTGACCATGACCGGACCCGTTGAATACCTCGTCGTCGGGTTCCCCGACGGCAATGTGAGCGACGACCTCGCCCCTGAGCTGGCGAAGCTCGTCGACAACCAGGTGATCCGCATCCTCGACCTTGTCTTCCTCAGCAAGGACAGCGTTGGCGACGTCACGGTCACCGAGTTCGACGAGCTGGACCAGGTCGCCAGCTTCACCGGGATCGACGCCGAGGTCGGGGGGCTCATCGGCCCCGATGACATCGGTTTCGTCGGTGAGGGGCTTGACCCTGGCTCGGCAGCCGCCGTCCTGCTCGTCGAGGACCTGTGGGCGGCACCCCTGGCCGACGCGCTGGAGCGCAGCAATGGCTTCCTCCTCGAAGGAGCCCGCATCCCCGCGGAGCTGGCCGACGACGCGCTCGCCGCGCTACCCGTCGCCTCCTGACCCGCCCAGCCACGACAGACACCATCCGCCTTGAAAGGAACCGACACCATGCGTCGACGTCGCATCGCCCGCAAGGCCGTGAAGACGGCCATCATCGTCAAGTCCGCCCGGCATCTCGCCCGCCGTGCAGAAAAGCACGTGGCCAAGCACGTTTAGGGCCACCGTCTCGCGCCTGCGGACGAAAGGTGCTTAGGGATCGGCGAGATCTCTACCGCAGGCGCGGGACGCGGGGTAAGGAAGGCAGAAAAACATCATGATAGATTCCCCTACCTACAGCGGGACCGGATCGGAAAGCGGCGATCAGGCGCACGCCCTGTTCGGGCAGACGATGGGGTACGTCGCGGCTACGGCCGGGTTTTTCGCGCTCGGCGCGTACCTGGGCCGTGATCTGCCCTACGGCTGGGCCTTCGTCGGGTTCATTGCCGCCTTCGCCTGCCTGATCGGCATGAACTTCACGGTGCGGCAGTCCGGCTCGCTCAGCGCCGGCCTGCTGTTCGCGGTCGGCCTCCTGCTCGGGCTGGCGATGTCGCCGACGCTCGTGTACTACGCAGGCGCGAACCCGCAGGCGCTCTGGCAGGCCGGCGGGGCCACCGCGCTGTTCATCGCCGGCTGCGGCGCGGGCGGCTACGCGACCCGCCGCGACCTGTCCGGGGTCGCCCGCGCGGGCTTCTGGGCGCTCCTCGCGCTCATCATGTTCGGCGTCCTGATGATCTTCGTCGACATCCCCGGCGGCGCGCTAGCCTACTCAATTCTCGGGCTGGTGATTTTCGCCGGCCTGACCATGTCCGATTTCCAGCGGCTGCGGCGCTCGAGGGACATCGACTCCGCGCCCCTGATGGCCGCGTCGATATTCCTCGACGCGCTAAACGTATTCCAGTTCTTCCTGCAGATCTTCTCGAGAAGCAGCAGGTGAACGTCAGGAATGGTCCACATGCTGCGCGGACCCGCCATCATCGCCGCCCTCGCCATGGCCGCAACCGCCCTGGCGGGGTGCGGCCGCTCGCAGCCCCCGGCGATTCCGGGGGTGGTGCGGGTCGTCGCGGGGGAGAACTTCTGGGGGAACGTCGCGGCGCAGATCGGTGGCCGCCATGTCCGGGTCACCTCGATCCTGACCAGCCCGACCGTTGACCCCCACCTCTATGAGTCCGATGTCTCCAATGCAGTGGCCGTCGCGGAGGCAGGGGTAGTCATCGAGAACGGCGCCGGCTATGACGACTTCGTCTCTCAATTGCTGGGCGCCACCAGCCACCCTGACCGCGTCGTCGTCTCGGTTCAGGATGTCCTGGGCGCTACCGGACCGGACGTGAACCCGCACTTCTGGTATGACATCGCCCGGGTACCGGAAGTGGCCCGTGCCATCGCGACCGCGCTGACCAGGCAAGAACCGCAGTACGCCACCACGTTCGCCGCTGGCCTGGCTGCCTTCGACGCCTCCCTGAACCCCGTCGAGGCCGCGATCAGCCTGATCCGGCGGCGGTATCCGGGCGCGCCGGTCGCCTACACCGAGCGGGTCCCCGGCTACCTGCTGGCAGCCGCCGGCCTCAGGGTGCTGACCCCGCCAGGGTTCGCCTCCGCCATCGAGGACGGCACCGACCCGAGCCCGGATGACACCGTGGTGATGGACGGCTTGTTCACCGGCCGCAAGGTAAAGGTGCTGCTCTACAACGCCCAGGTGGTAAGCGCGGTGACCCAGCATGTACAGGCCCTCGCCCACCAGTACCACATCCCGGTCGTGGGAGTCACCGAGACCATGCCGCCGTCGTACCGCAGCTACCAGGCATGGCAGCTCGCCCAGGCCGAGGCCATCCTGCATGCGCTGGGAGGGTGAAATGAACGACAGCAGCGGGTCCGCGATAGCGTTGCCGGCGCCACGGTGCGCTTCGGCCACCATGTGATCTGGGAGAAGTTGGACCTGGACGTGGCACCAGGTACGTGCCTGGCCATCCTCGGCTCCAACGGGGCAGGCAAGTCCACGCTGATGAAGGTGCTGCTCGGACTGCTCCCGCTCTCGGCCGGCACTATCACCATCAACGGGCGGCCGCCGGGACACGGCAGCGCCGAAACCGGCTACGTCGCCCAGCAGCGCTTCTTCGACCCTGATCTGCCGATCCGCGGCCGCGACCTGGTCCAGTTCGGCGTCGACGGCCACCGGATGGGCCTGCCGCGGACCCGGGGCCGCCAGGTGGACCCCGCTATCGAAGCGGTCGGCGCGCAAGGCTACGCCGATGTGCCGATCGGGCTGCTGTCGGGCGGCCAGCAGCAGCGGCTGCGGATCGCCCAGGCCCTGGCGGGCGGCCCACGGCTGCTGCTGTGTGACGAGCCGCTGGCGTCACTTGACCCAGCCGCGCAGGACGAGATCGTCGCGGTTATCGACCAGCACCGTCGCGAGCACGGCACCACCGTGGTGTACGTCTCCCACGAGATCACTCCCATCGCGGATGTCGTCGACCAGGTCCTGTACCTGGCGGCGGGCCGCTGGGCAGCCGGGTCCCCCGACACGGTGCTCACCACGCAGAGCCTCAGCGCCCTCTACGGCACCCACATCGACGTGATCCGGGTGCATGGCCATGTCGTCATTGTCGGCGAGGAAGGACACCAGCACTGATGGGTATCGGTTTCCTGCTGCAGCAGCCCTTCGCCCAGCACGCGCTGCTGGCTGCCGCGCTTGTCGCGGTCAGCTGCGGCCATCGGCCCGTTCGTGGTGACCAGGGGAATGGCCTTCGCCGTGCACGGCACCGCCGAACTCGCCTTCACCGGAGCCGCGGCCGGACTGCTCGTCGCGAACAACCCCGTCGTAGGGGCCCTGGTCGGCGCCGTTGTCGTTGCCGAGCTCATCGCCTTGTTCGGCGCGGGGCAGCGCGAGCGTGACTCCGCGATCGGGGTCATCCTCGCCTTGGGGATGGGCATCGGCGTGCTTCTGCTCGGCTTCTACCACGGCTTTGCCACCGCGGCGACGAACATCCTCTTCGGTAACATCTTCGGGGTCTCCGGCGACCAGCTCATCGTGCTGCTCGTCATCGGCGTGATCGTCGTGGCGGTCATGGGCATCTGGTACCGGCCGTTGCTGTTCGCCTCGGTCGACCCCGAGGCCGCCGAGGCGCGCGGCGTCCCGGTCGGCCGTCTGGGACTGCTGTTCCTGATCCTGCTCGCCCTCACCGTGACCGGCGCCGCCCAGGTCGTCGGCACCCTGCTCGTGCTGAGCCTGGCGATCACTCCGGCCGCCGCCGCGCAGCGGCTGTCCGCCAGCCCGCTCACGGTCGCCGGCCTGTCGATCCTGTTCGCCGTAGTCGCCGCCGACGGCGGCCTGCTCGCCAGCTTCCAGGGCAACGTGAAAGCCAGCGTGTTCATCAGCAGCTTCAGCTTCGCCGTGTACGTCGCCGCCCGCCTCGCCGGCCCGCTGCTGCGCGACCGCCGCCGCCGCGCAGAGCAGGCGGGCCACCCCCGCCGCCAGCAGGCCCCGGAGCCACAGGCCAGCCATCTTGCCACGGCAGACCAAGATCAATGACACCGAACGAACGGTGGCGTCTGTAGTTAGCCAGGCTGATACCACGATCCGTTCGGCTCGCTGAAAGGCGCAGAGCGCAGATCTGCGACGCGCACCCCTGCGACACCGTGGGGATCGTGGTCGGGAGCTCGGTGTCGCCCGGGGTGTTTCTTGATCCTGGCGGTCAAGGCGCCGGCCAGCGTGTGGAAGGTGCACCGCTCAGCGCGCGGGGTCATCACCCTCCTGGAGAAGAATCGAGAGCACGTCTGCCACTACAGCTTCCACATCATGGACCCGGTGTCCGGGCCCCTGGTGATCAAAATGTCCGGGCACCCGCCGTTCGGCGCCCAGGTGATCCTCAACGGCCATGAGTATGTTGCGGTCGCCGCGCAGGCCGAGGGGATCGGGTTCCCCAAGGAGGGGAACTGTTTCCTGAGATCGCGGATCCGCAGCGCCTGGCCCGGGTCGCAGATGGAGGACCTGTCCGGCCGGGTCCTTGGACCGGACCCGGTCCCGGCTGGACATCCCGGCGATCCGGACCTTGTTCGGGCTCAGGACCCGGCCGCATCACCACGTTGATGCCCTACTCGATCTGGTGATTCCGGGAAGCCTGAGCGGCGGGAGTGGGAGCGCCGGGACGGTGCACGTCGTTGGCAGTAGTCGGCTGGACCGTCAGGTACTGATGTATCTCATTGAGTTTGCCGTGGATCGCTGCCTGGTGCTCCAGGTGCTCGCGATGCAGCCGCTGGATCAGCTCATGAGTTGGCTTTCTGCCTTGATAGTCGGGATGATGGCGGTAGCAGAGCAGGAACTGGCCACCCGCCGCGGGATGCTGCCCTACCCGCCAGCAGCCCGGCTCGTGGCAGTTGTACTTCTTGACCAACTGGTAGATGCCCGCGCCGATCGCGCCGAGGATGCCGAACTCTTCAATATCAGAGCCGAATCCCGACCAGAACCCATAGTACGGACCGGGCTCATTGACGGTACCGGTATGCACCTGGAGCCAGGAGCCGACCTGCCGCGCGTGCATGAGCCAGATAACGATGGCCGCCACAGCGGCGCATGTCAGGCCAGCTACGATGACCGGACGCCATTTCACCGCTGTTCGCCTCCTTGAGTGTAGATGTCGGTCGGCCGTTGCCACGAACTCAGTTACCGCGGCGGGCGCGCCTGCCAGGGCCGGGTCAGCGGCCTGGCAGGCGCTCCAGCGGGCGGCTGCCTCGGCTGGGCCCGCACCCCGCCAGGTCAGGCAGCTTTATCCAGCACCGAGTGCAGGGTCCGGCCGGTGTGGCGCAGCTCGATGCCGAACACGATCTGCGAGACGCCGTAGATCAAGGCGAACAAGCCGAACAGCAGCGCGAGGGTGACCGCGCCGACGCCGGGGCGGGCGAAGAGCACGATGCCGAACAAGATGGACACCAGCCCGCCCAGGATGAACAGCGCGCGGGTGCCCGCGGTCTCGCCGGCCTGGAAGGCGGCGAAGATCTCGAAGAAGCCGCCGACAAACGCCCAGATCGCCACGACCAGCACCAGCACCAGCGCGGTGGGGCCGGGCCAGGCCAGGGCGACGATCCCGGCCGCTATGTCGAGCAGCGCCAGCAGCAGGTGGCCGACGACCGGCCCGGCACCGGCGCTGCCTGCCATCCGCATGAACTGCAGCACCGCGTCGGTGAACGCCCAGATCGCGAACAGGATAACCAGCGCGAGAACCGTCACCCCGGGCCACGCGAGCGCGATGATCCCGACGATAATGGCGAGTACACCGAGCAGGATCAGCTGGGTCGACGATGATTTGACTTGATCTGACATTGATTTGAACATGACGAGTATTCCTTTCGCTAAGGGGCCGGAGCAGGCGATCGCAGCGGTCAGCCGGTGATGAAGAGGTTGTCGTCGACCTCGACGACCCCGTTAGCCATCCAGGCGGCACCCACCACCGCGTCGCGCTCGGCCCAGGTGTCGACGTGGCCGGACAGCATCACCGTGTTCCCGATGGTGTCCACCGTGACGTCGCTGTCGTCAGCGACCAGCGCATAGCGCTCCAGTGCGTCCTGGACGAGAACGGTGACATCGACTGGGTCCGTGTTGTGGCTAACCTCGATGTCGTCCTTGATATTGCGGACACCGGTCAGTCCGGCAACGGCTATCTCGGCGGCGGCGCGCTGGGAGCCGTAGCTCACGGTGCCGGTCAGCCTGAGATTGCCGTCACGTGCGGTCGCCTCGACGCCGTCCGGCACCGTGATGTTCAGCGCGAGCACGTCGTTCGCCGTTGTGGTCAGCGCCGGGTCGTCGCGGTAGTCACCTGGGGGCAGGACCACCTCCAGGTGATTGTGTACGTTGGTCACGCCGGCGACGCGCCGCCCCGCCGCGGCCGCTTCGAGGTACTGCGGGTAGCTCGGCACCGTGCCGTTGAGCGCCACCTCCCCGGTCATGTTCTTGACGGTGATGTTCGCCGGGTTGACTAGCGGGTCGAAGGCGAGTTCCGCTTCGACTGCCTCCCGGATATCCTTGCTCTTGCTCATGCGGGTGCGTCCTTTCGTAAAGGGCGGTCGGCTTGCCGCTTATCAGTCAGTTCAATGCACAATCTCGCGGCGGAAAAGGCGACGTTGGCTGTAGCGATATTGGTCTGTCCTATATGAGGCCGCCATTGGTCACCGCGGCTCAGGATGACGCGCCCGGGTCAGGATGCGGCCGCGAGGGACCTGCGGGGCGGGATGCCGTC
>Ga0335075_10015096_pt1 | contig 11577 bp, 12 predicted proteins | sample Lox_Sample_24_FD_206723 | JGI IMG/M metagenome (GOLD analysis project Ga0335075, IMG submission 206723) | Soil microbial communities from Loxahatchee National Wildlife Refuge, Florida, United States - Lox_Sample_2.4 | ecosystem: Environmental > Terrestrial > Soil > Wetlands | place: USA...
CCGGTTGGGTCCGGTCGAGGGCCTGAATTTGGCTCTTCTCATCGACACAAAGGACCAGCGCCTTGCCGGGCGGATTGAGATAGAGCCCAACCACGTCTTCCACCTTGGCAGCGAAGTTCTTGTCGCGTGAGACCTTGAACGTCTTCACCAAGTGCGGCTTGAGCCCATGCGCACGCCATATCCGCTGGACACTGCTGTAGGAGATGCCCACCGCCGCAGCCATGCTGCGCACGCTCCACTGCGTCGCCTTCGGTGGCTTTTCGTGCAGCGTCATGTTCACTATCTGCTTGATCTTTTCGGGCGTCAGCGGCTTGACCCGCGACGGGCGGGTTGCGTCCTTCAAAAGCCCGTCTACGCCTTTCGCTACATAACGGCGGCGCCAGCGGCGGACCGTCAGCAGGCTCTTGCCCACTGCCGCCGCAATCCCCTCCGCCGTCATCCCTTCGCTGGCCAGAAGTACGATCCGTGCCCGCCAAACCACCTTCTGCGCCGTGTTCCGGTCCCGAACCAGCCGTTCCAATCGGTCACGATCAGTAGAACTGATCGAAATTTGTTCGATCTTCCTCATCGGCGCAGATTCGCACCGCCACGGTGTTTTGTGAATCGTCCGTCAGCAACGGAACACTAGCAGGCTCGCCTGGGCGGTATCAGCTATCGGGCTGGCCCGAGCCGGCATGTGATTTGCAATATCCGTAACCAGTGCGGCCGCGCGTTCGCCACGGATTTTGCCGTTTCACCTGTTGACAATGGGCGTCTAGGGTGTCACCCTATAGATCACACCTGTTGCTCAATCAAGAACAAGGAGGCTCCGGGGGCGTGGACCTTGGCAGAATTGGAACGAGGCTAACTCAGCTTCGCGAGGCGCATGGGGTCTCGGCGACCGCGCTGGCCGAGAAGATTGGAATCTCGCGCAGCTATCTTAGCCGCCTCGAGAATGGCCATCAGATTCCGTCAATCTCGGTCCTCGACGCCATCGCGGACTCATTTGATGTTGAGCTTGAATATTTCTTCGCGACCGCTTCTGGTGGACGGGTGGTCATTGACCGGAACGTGGGTGACGCCGCAGGCGTGATCCCAAAGGGTGCAACCTTCGCGTACGAGGCGATTTGCCGGCAACGCGGCCGCAAGCTCATCCACCCCGTGATGGCGATTTTCGCGCCCAGATCGTGGACCTCGGTTGCCAACCACGATGTCGAGTACTTCCGCTATATTATTGAGGGAAGCTTTACCCTCCATTACAGCGGCCAATCCTACGCAGTCGACGCGGGTGACGCGATCTACTACGACGCCACCATCGCGCATCAGGTCGAATGCACCAGCGCTGTGCCGTGCAGAGCGCTGACGCTGTTCGCCAAACCGACACCATTGTCCGAGCCGCGGTTCGGACATGCCGTACTCGAGGAACAACTGTGACCCGCGAGCTTCATCAGGCCGCGGAGGTGCTCCGGCGTGCTCTCGAGGCGGCAGGGCTGGATCCGGGTGGGCTCGACCTGGCCGAGTTGGCAATGATTAAGGCTGAGACAGAAGAAAGGATTGCCGGGCACCGCACCGATCCAGAGTTTGGCTCCGCCAAACCGGTGTTCGTCCCTCCTGACGGCTCCATTGATCCAGGAGGAACTGGCTAATATGCCTCTGCCCGGCTTGAGCGCTGCTCTTGAAACAACGCGCAACGAGCCGGCACAGGCAAGGGCGATTGCCCTTGATGCAGCTCGGTCCTTGGGTGCTCGCGGCGGAGAGTTCAACAGCTTCATCACGGTCGTCCGTGATCCAGCGCCGGCAGTCGAAAGGTCCTCAGATCGGCTTCTTGGATGCGTCTTTTCCGCAAAGGACAATATCGATGTCGCGGGAACGATCACGACCTGCGGCTCGAAGGTCTTTGCAGATGCTTCGCCGGCGGCGGATGATGCCTGGATCGTCAAGACGCTGAAGAATGCCGGAGCTCAGTGCATCGGTAAGAACAACATGCACGAGTTCGCACTGGGTGCCACAGGGGAAAACGTCGCTTACGGCACGACCTTCAATCCATGGGACCCGACGCGCGGCGTGGGCGGATCGAGTGGTGGTTCCGCTAGCGCGGTTGCTCTTCGGCAGGTCCATCTCTCGATCGGCACGGATAGCGGCGGCTCGGTTCGGCTACCTGCCTGTTTCAGCGGAGTCGTCGGCTTCAAGCCTACGCCAGGCGTCTTGCCAATGGATGGCGTCGCCGGGGCGGCATGGACGATCGATTGCCTCGGTTTATTCACGGCGAACGTGGTTGATTTGAGGACCATTTGGAGCGCTCTCCGGCCGCCAGCAATGGCGCAGCGGCACCATCAGCGACGCATCGGCTACCTCGGCGACGACTCCATGGGCCGCGTCGCTGCGCCGGTCTGGTCGCACTACCTTGCGGCCGTCGACGCGCTGCGCCGCGGTGGCATGAACATGACACCAATCTCGCTTCCGGGTCTCGGTGATTGTCCGTTTATCGCGATGACCCTGGCGTATTCCGAGATCGCATCGCTCTCCCACGAGTTGTTGCGGACCAAGGCCAATCTTTTCGATCCGCGAATCCGAGGGCTGATGTGCCTCGGCGAGATCTGGTCATCCCGACACTATGTCGACGCGCAACGCTTGCGCGCCGTCTTTCGTCAGCGATTTGCGGAAATTCAGAAGCCATTCGACACAGTGCTCACGCCCACTGTCGCTGTGCAACCGCCAAGGATCGGCGTGTCCGCCCACGTTGATGGCGACCCTCCGACGCAAGGCCTTTACACGCTGATGCGCTTCACCGTGGCGTTCAATGTCATCGGGTACCCGGCCATTTCCGTTCCCTCGGGGCTCGACGGCGATGGCCTCCCAACGGGCGTGCAACTCGTGGGACGGCCGGGTCAGGATGCCGTCCTGCTCGATGTTGCTCGATGCGTTGAGACGGTGCTCGGCGTGACGCCCGCAGCGGCCGTGGCGAGCGGCTCCAAAGAGAACATCGTGGCATATAGAGAATAGGAGGGCCGAAAGTGCGAAGGAGACTATTTGCGCTGGGAATGGCGCCAGCAATCGCCTCGATCACGATTGTCGGATTGCCGGCCCTGGGTTATGGGCCTGCGCGTGCGGCGGAAGGAACGCTGCGGGTCGGCTTCGTCGACGGTCCAGAGGGTCTCGATCCGGCCTACGCCGTCGTCGGAGCGTCACATCAGATCATCGATCTTGTCTATTCGGGGCTGACGAAGCTCGACAATAATGCCAATCCGGTTCCGGACCTTGCAGAATCGTGGACGATCGATTCTACCGGGACGGTATACACGTTTCAGCTACGGGCCGGCGTCAAATTCCACGATGGCACGCCGCTCACAGCCGATGACGTGGTCTATACCTTCCAGCGGCTGAAGAATCCGAAGACAGGCTATGCATACGCCACGCAGGTGGAAAGCATCGCTGACGTCAAGGCCCTGGGCCCTTTGACTGCCCAATTCACCCTGAGCAAGCCGACCGGGCCGTTCCTGACCTTCCTTGCCTTTCCTGGGAATTTCATCGTGCCCAAACACCTCGCCATGTCAGGACCAAGCCTGACCAGCCATCCTGTCGGCACAGGACCGTTCAAGTTCGTTTCCTATAGCCCTGACCGCGAACTCATCCTCGAGGCTAATCAGAACTATTACATGCCCGGGATTCCGAGAGTGGAGAAGCTGGATATCAAGTATATCGCCGACGATACCGAGCGCGCCAATGCGCTGCTTGGCGGGAATATCGACTTCGCCAGCCGAGTCGGGACCAAGGACTACGATAATATCGTTGCGACACCGGGCTTCGCCGGGACCGAGGAGGTCGGCGGGCGCTGGTTCTGGATAATGACCCAAGATGAGACGCCGCCGACGAACAACCCGCTAGTGCGCTTGGCCATCTCTTACGCAATCGACCGGCAGGCAATGGTGGATACACTGTTCTTCGGCCACGCAAGGCCAATTCTGGGCGGTCCGATTCCGAGCTGGAGCTGGGCCTACGACAAGTCGACCAACATCATACCGCTACACGGCGATATCGACAGGGCAAAAGCCCTGCTGAAGCAGGCGGGGTACCCCAACGGCGTGCGGATCACGATGATCCTGGGCTCCACCTGGCAGAACCTCGTGGAACAGGGCCCGCTCATCAAAGCCATGCTTGCACGTGCCGGCATCGATGTGACGCTTACTTCGATGGAGAATCCTCGCTACATGGATCTCGTCTGGAGTAAGGGCGATTACCAGATCTCGAACATGTTCTGGCTATCCCCTCTCGCTGACCCGGACGATTTCACATATCTCAACTATCGCTGCGGGAGCGGGATGAATCCGCAAAAATTCTGTGATCCGAAGCTGGATGCACTCCTGCAGCAAGCTCGCTATACCAATGACAAGGCCGCTCGAAAGGCTCTCTACACGCAGGCAACTGAACTGCTTTTGAAGGAGATGCCGCTCGTGCCGACAGTCACAGCCACCATGCTCGACGCGTTCTCGACGAAGGTGAAGGGCTGGGAGCCGATGCGCACTGGCATGTACTGGAATCTTTCAAAGGTCACACTTGAGGGATAGCGCCTCGCGCAACGACTACCCGCGCTATGACGCATTATCTGATCAAACGGGCTATCGGCGTCGTGCTTTCGTTGCTCGTCGCCTCGGTTCTCCTGTTCGCGACGCTGAATGTCCTACCGGGAAAGGCCAGCACGGCGGCACTTGGCCTCAATCCAACGCCGGCAGCGACTGCTGCATTTAACAAGCGCTACGGTCTTGATCGCCCGCTTGTCACGCAGTACTTCTCCTGGATTGGAGGGGTTCTGCACGGCAATTTTGGTAAATCATACCAGACGGAAATATCGATCAGCGGCGAGATCGCCCGGCGGCTTCCCGTTACACTTGAACTGACGTTGGGCGGCACGCTTGTGGCGCTTCTGATCGCTTTGCCGTTAGCCTTCGTCGCGACCATGAGCCGCGGCACCATCGTGGATCTGGTGGCTACCGCGGTTTCCCTGATCGGCCTCTCCCTTCCCGCATTTGCGACTGCCACAGCGCTGGTATTGGTGTTCTCGCTGCGGCTCAGGTGGTTGCCGCCCGGCGGGTACGTCGCTCCGAGCGTAGATCTAGGAACCAACCTTAAATTGATGTTTCTACCGGCCCTGTCACTAGGACTGGTGTCGGGTGGGCTCCTGATGCGGATCTTCCGCACCGGCATTGTCGACGCGCTTGGACGGGAATACGTGCTGGTCAGCCGCAGCCGAGGTGCATCGCGTGGACGAGTTCTCTGGTGGCATGCGGTCAGGGTAGCGAGCATCCCATTTATTACGGTCGGCGCAATGGAGGTCGGCGCGATTTTTGGTGGCGCGGTCGTCATCGAGCAAATCTTCCAGTTGCCCGGAATCGGTAGCCTCGTGCTGGAGGGCATCGAAACGCGTGATTATCGCGTTCTGCAATCAGGTGCCCTGGTCATTACTGCCTTCGTTATGATTGCGAACCTCTTCGTCGACATGATCGCAGCGTTCATCGATCCACGCCTTCGCGTTCCGTCAGCACAATGAGCGGGTCGGCGACTGGGCCCTACGTGGGGAGGGAGCTGCCAACGACGCCAGTGGGAGGCGGCTTCAACCTCCCATTGATTGTCGGTGGTGTGGGCGTCGTGACTTTCGTTGTAACATCACTTGCCGCACCGCTTCTCGCTCCGTACAGACCCGACAAAATCGATGTGCTCAGCCGCCTACAGGGTATCTCGGTGGCTCATCTCCTAGGGACCGACGAGTACGGCCGTGACACGCTGTCGCGGCTTCTCTACGGGGGTCGCTTGTCTTTGATCGTCGCCGTGATTGCGGTCAGCATTGGCCTGCTCGGCGGTGGCCTCGTCGGTATGGTGGCTGGTTATCGCCCGGGCCGGCGCGATGCGCTGTTGATGCGCTGTATGGACATTCTGTTCTCTTTTCCAGCAATTCTCCTCGCCATCGTTATGATGGCTGCGCTCGGAACGAGCGTAACCAACGCAATGATAGCTATAGGCATCATCTTCATTCCCGGCTTCGCGCGCTATGCTCGTTCGCTGACGCGGTCGGTCATGGTAGAGCAATTTATCGCTTATGCCAGAAGCACAGGCGTGCCGTTCCTCCGCATCCTAAGTCGAGAGGTACTTCCCAACATAGCGCCTGGCATGATGGTCCAGGCCACGGTAGCCATCGGTTATGCAGTCACGCTCGAGGCCACGTTGAGCTTTCTCGGCCTTGGTGCGCAGCCGCCGGCACCATCGTGGGGAAACATGATCGCCGCAGGGCGCGGCTTCATGACCCGCGCGCCGCTCATGGTCGTGGCACCTGCCTTTGCTATTCTCCTCGCCGTCCTTTCCACGAATCTGCTTGGCGAAGGGCTGCAATTGAGGGCCGACGAGAGACAATCGAGAGGAAGACTCTAGAGATGGAAGCCCCGAGATCAAACCGCCTTTGGGAACTACGTTGGAGTGAGGTTGCGGCACTCGACCGAGATTCGACGTTGATCATCCAGCCGACCGGTGCCGTTGAGCAACACGGCCATCATCTACCACTCGATACCGATATCCACGATGCGACCGAGATAGCCTACCGGCTAGCGGAACGGGCGAATGCCACCGATATCGGGACCGTTCTCGTCGCGCCTCCGGTATGGTGGGGCACATCGCCACACCATCTGGCCTATCCGGGCACGATCTCGTTGCGCATGGAGACCCTGAGCGACCTCCTGGTCGACATCGTGGCTTCCCTCCGGCGGCATGGATTCTACCGCGTGATCTTTCTGAACGGGCACGGCGGTAACGCCGGCGTCCTTGCCGCGACGGCACTCCGGATCAGCGAAGAAGTAGGCATCTCGCCGGCCGTCGTCTCTTACTGGACCCTCATACCTGACGTCCTTCGCGAAATCGGTGAGAGTGAAAGGGGCGGCATGGGTCACGCCTGCGAAATGGAAACGTCCCTGCAACTTCACCTGCGCCGTGATGGTGTTGACATGAGCCAGGTCGTTGCCGACATGCCACGCAAGCTCACCTCGTATTCCCACATCGATTTTCGCAGCCCTGGCTCGGTGATGCTCCCTTGGGATTTTGCCCGCGACAGCCGCACCGGCACCATGGGCGATCCGACCACCGCGACGGAGGCGAAGGGAAAGCGCATCGCAGACGCGTCGGTCGATAGGATATTCGATCTCATCCGTGAGTTCATGGCCCTTAGCGAAGACGACCTAAGAACGGGCAGGATACGAACTGCGGTGGGCTGAGGCGATGAGCCGCCACCTTCTCGTCGCTGAGGGCGTCGATGTAGTTATTTCCGGGCATCGGGTGCTCAAGCAAGTGTCCCTGGAGGTCGAGGCGGGAGCGTCAGTTGCGCTGATAGGTGAATCGGGATCGGGGAAGTCTATGTTCGCCCGCACCGTGCTCGGTCTTCTGCCGCCCGGCGCGATCGCAACCGGTTGCATGCGGTTCGAGGGAAAGGATCTTCTCGGCTGCGCCGAGAGCACGTATCGTGCCCTGCGCGGTAACCGGATAGCCTACGTTCCGCAGGATCCCGTAGCGGCCTTCAATCCGACGCTTCGCGTCGCGGCGCAGATTCGGGAATCCGCCGCTTTCCACCCTGAACGGGCGGCGGAGGTCTCCGCTCCCCAGCCTGTCGAGATGCTGCGCAGCGTTGGCCTGTCTGAGCCAGAGCGGCGCGCGCGGCAATATCCTCACGAGATGTCGGGCGGAATGCTGCAGCGTGCCCTAATCGCGGCCGCGGTCAGCCTTCGGCCGAGCCTGCTGCTCGCGGACGAGCCGACCACTGGGTTGGACGTCACGACACAGGCTGAAATCATGAATCTGCTGCGATCGCTGCAGGCCCGGTCCGGTTTGGCAATTCTCTTCATTAGCCACGACATCGCCTTGGTGAGTGCGATGTGCAGCCGAATCGTGGTTCTGCTAGACGGCGAGGTCATCGAGCATGGTGACACCCGACAGGTAATCGGCTCGCCCGTTCATGACTACACACGGGCACTGGTTAGGGCAACGCCGACTCTGCCCTTGACAAGTGTAGCCCGGTAGGAGGCGCCACAATGGCGAGGCAGCCTCCTGTGCTCGAAGTGGTAGGCTTGTCAAAGGCATTCACGACCACCCCGATCTTCGGTCGCCCGACGCGCTCGCCCGTCCTGCGTGGTGTATCCCTCAAAGTGTCGGCCGGCGGATCGGTCGGGCTTGTCGGCGAGTCCGGCTCCGGCAAGTCCACGCTGGTTCGCTGCATTTTGGGCCTGGAGAAGGCAGATGCAGGAGACATCTTCTTCAAGGGCGAGCCACTCAACCAGCAAGGCAGGACGGCAACCGATAAAGGAGAAATTCAACCGATATTTCAAAATCCTACATCATCGCTTAATCCACGCAGAACAGTTCGGCAGATCATCGCCGAGCCGCTCGTTGTTCACAGCCGATTCTCTGCGGCAGAGCGGCGATCTGAAGTTGATCGGCTGCTCCAACTTGTCGGTCTTCCGCGCGACTTCGCCCACCGGTATCCGGGTCAGCTCAGCGGTGGCCAATGCCAACGTGTAAGTATAGCGCGGGCCGTGGCACTGCGACCAGCACTCATCATCGCCGACGAAGCGACCTCCGCCTTGGATGTCATCGTCCAGCACCAGATCATCAGCCTGCTGCTCGCATTGCGGGCGGAATTTGGCATCACGATGTTGTTTGTCTCTCATAATCTTGCGGTCACCAATATCGTCTGTGACGAAATCGCCGTGATGTACAAAGGCGAGATCGTAGAATCCGGACCGGCGGCCCGGGTGATAGGGGAGCCGTCATCGGCTTACACGCGCAACCTTGTTAAGTCAGTTCCTGTGCTCACGGTGCCGAAGTCGCGCGAGAACGCGCAGTCCCGGCCGGTCACCTAATGAGAGACGCTGAGGCCACTCTCAGGACAAGCTACGAAAACGCCGCGGCTTCTCCAGGAATAGGGTGTGTGTACCCTTTATGCCGACCGCGCGTATTGGGGGGTGACGGCCACCGAGCCAGGCGACGGATCTGATAGACCCGCTGGTCCGGGGGTCGGCGAAGCAGAGCGCCCTTATCAAGCGCGAGGTGCACACGCACGTCATTGGAGACCCGAAGACTGCAACACATCCGAAACCGTCTGGGCGACGGTCAGCAAATGCGCGTCGGCGTACCGCGGTGCGACAAGCTGAATACCTACAGGGAGACCATGCGGTCCCGTCAGACCCGGCAAATTGACGCAGGGAACATGCAGCAGCGTCCACAGTCCGTTGAATATCCAGCTTCCGGTAGAGGCGAGGCCGATGGGCGCCTCACCTGGCGCACTCGGTACCATCACGGCATCGAACCTCCGGGCGACAGTGTCGAAAGCGGGCCGCAGTGCGGCTGCACGATCGAGCGCTGCACACAATTGATCACTGCTCATACGCTCCATGCCCTTGCGGATAGTCGCTGAGATCTTGTCCGGAGCGGTTCGGTCGAGGTGCAGAAAGCTAATGCGGCCCTGTCCCCGCATGACGATCCGCGTGAGTTCGTCGAGCGCCAAAAAATCCTCTCCAAACTCCACTTCGGCCACGATTGCACCCGCGTCGCATAATCGCCGTTTAGCCTCGGCCAAAGCGTCTCTGGTTTCGGGACTGCTTGCCGCCCAATACGGCGTACGCCACGCGCCGATGCACAGCCCCCGGAGCGGCAGGGACTTCGGAATCTGCTGGTCGCTAACCTCCAGGACCCGCGCAAGCAAGGCCACATCGGCAACCGACCGCGCATACCAGCCCACGGTGTCCAGTGTTGGCGCATAGTGCTTCACGCCTTCGGTGCTGAGTGTGCCGAAGGTCGGCTTAAAGCCGACAACACCACAAAAGGATGCGGGCCTGATGATCGACCCGCCGGTTTGAGTACCGAGCGCGAGAGGCACCATGAAGTCCGCAACCACCGCCGCCGAACCGCTTGAGGAGCCACCCGGAGTCCGTGCCAAGTCGTGGGGATTGGCCGTCGGTGCCACGCGACCGCCCCAAGCTGCGAGTTCGACGGTTTCCGTTTTCCCCATGATGATGGCGCCGGCCGCACGCAACAAGGTGACGACCGCGGCGTCCATATGCGTCAGAGTGTCCCGGAAAACTTCGGAATTGCACTCGGTGCGCAGCCCCGCGGTAGCGATGATGTCCTTGACGGCGATCGGTATGCCATGCAACGCACCGAGCGGACGCGCCTTGCTTTGCCTTTGCTTGTCAGCTTCGCGCGCGGCTCGCAACACTCCATCGACGTCGAGATGGGCCCAAGCCCGTATTTCAGGTTCGCGGCTGGCGATCCTATCAAGGCAGGCTCTCACCAGGCGCTCGCTTTGCAGTTCTCCGGCGGCGATGCGTGCGGCGGCCTCAGTAGCCGTCAGCGTATGGAGAGGCTTCATCAGTTGTGCGTATATCCGATTCGCGGTCACCGCGGGAGGCCAGCCCAGGCAACATGATCCTCCGTGGTCTGGACCGCTTCAGGACAACAAGCTGCCGGCGGGAGAACACGACCTCGGCATGCAGCGCCGCACGCGACTTGAACGGTCCGAGGGGCATCGCGCCGAATGGTTTCAGGATCTCGACGGTCCTGGTCCGACCCTAACCGATCGCCGCAACCGCCTCAGCCGGATAGTATTTTCGCCAGGGGCAGGTCGCAGAAAAATACGTTCTCCGCTTCCAGCCCGGTCGCGATCTCAACAACTGGAGTAGCACGGTGCCGACGAACCTCGAAGCATCGATCATGCTCCAACCGCCGTGGCATGGAAGTGGACGAAAGCAGACCGGTTCGGTGGCCAAATGTAACGCTATTGGCTATGCTCGGCCGACCTGGCGCAGGGCCATCCACCCTCGCGCCTCGCCGACAAAGCTTCCAGCCATCTGCTAGACAGTGCTCCCGCGTTTATGCAGGCCGTCCGCAGGCGGTGCTGTCGACCAAACTCAATCATCGGCCTGGAAAGCCGTGCAACAACCCGCCAGCTCGACCATTGTGTACCTCCGCCTGCTGGCCAACAACGTGATCCCACGGTCACCTGCTCCCTCCCGCGAGCATGCGTAACGGCATTGCAGGCACCCGAGCTAATTGGTAACATTTTTCTCTACGAGAAAGTGGGAGGGCACAATGAAGCGTCGTCACTTCGCGCAGGTGGCCGCCGGGGCTGGCTTGGCATTGATGGGTCGTCCAGGGCTCGTCCGGGCAGCCGCCCAGTCTGATCTCAGAGCCACGAGCGGCAAGCCGGTCTATTTCAGGGGTTGGCAGTACAAGACGGACATCGTCGAGTCCAACGTGAACCGCTACAACAAGACAATGAACGGTCATGTCGACTACGGCACGGTAACGGGTGACTATCCCGCAATCATGGAGCGCAATTTGATGTCGGGCGGTCAGCTCGATGTTCTGTACGGCAATCCTTCGCAGGCATCGCGGTATTTCGACGGCGGGTGGATTGCGCCGGCGAACGAGTTACCCACGTTCAGCGAAATAAAAGCTGACTTCCTACCGAACCTGTGGAATGCCTCTACCTATAAGGGCAAACTACTCGGCCTTTCCTACTTCGCCACGACCCGCGGCACCATCCACGTGAACCTGAAGGCGTACCAG